>Ga0181595_10000289_pt1 | contig 54355 bp, 49 predicted proteins | sample 041ome_7_FD_145604 | JGI IMG/M metagenome (GOLD analysis project Ga0181595, IMG submission 145604) | Coastal salt marsh microbial communities from the Groves Creek Marsh, Skidaway Island, Georgia - 041401AS metaG (spades assembly) | ecosystem: Environmental > Aquatic > Marine > Intertidal zone... | reverse complement strand
ATTATGCGTAAGGTTCTTCTTGCGACTACTGCTCTTGTAGCAATGAGCGTAACAGCCGCACAAGCTGCTGACGTCTCAATTTCAGGCAACCAGACTTTTGAAGTAACAGACGATGGCACTACAACAACATTCTACCAAGATGGTGCAGTAACAGTTAAAGCCGTTGAAGCGATGGATAATGGTATGACTGCAACAGCTCTATACTCCATGAGCACATCAACAGGCGCAGGCCTTGGTGGTGATCACGTTGACGATTCATATTTGGATCTTGCAGGCGAGTTCGGCAGCATCCGCATGGGTAACACCGACGATGCTTTAGACCTCAACGACGGTATCGTTCCATCAAACTGGGATGAAAATGGTAACGGCGGCTTTGCAATCGGTGGTAAGCAGGGTGCAGGTGAGGAAAACATCTCATTCACAGCACCTTCAATTTCTGGCGTGAAAATATACGGCGCAGCTTCTTCTGAAGGTCGCTTCACAGGCATGGGCATCAATTACTCAAACGGTCCTGTTGCAGTTTTGTATCAGACAGGCGAAGACGGTACCGATAGCGAATCTTTGGTCGCTGTCAACTTCTCCATGGCAGGTGCAACTGTTGGTTTCAGCTCAGGTGATAAAGAAGCAGCTGGCGGAACAAAAACAGAATACACTTCAATGGGCGTAAAGTATTCAATGGGTGACCTTGATCTTTACTACGTAAGTCAAAAAGACGGTAAAAATACAAAAACTAAAACATCATTGGGTGGTTACTACTCAATCGCCCCAGGCCTGTCAGCAGCACTTGAGACAGCCGATGATGGCGCAAGCAACACAACAACATATGCACATTTGCAAGTTAGCTTCTAATTGAAGCCTTTTATATTTGTGTTTAAAGGGAGGGGCTTGTCCCTCCCTTTTTTCTTTACAAACTTTCTACCAATTTGCATTGTTGCGCGAGCAACAAAATCATAGGAGCTGCAAATGACAATGTTTCGCCGGATTTGCAAATTTACTCGCCGTAACCGGATATTGTCATTTAGCTTGGGCGCATCTTTACTGCTGTCTTCTTGTTCCGGCTTAAAAACCACCCCAGTCGAACAGCCTAAAGAACCAGTATCAATATTGACCGGCAAGCCCGGCGGAATAAAAATATTTGGTGTTAATTCAAAAACAAATGCAGCCAGTCAAAATATGCCAGTAAATGCGCTTTTATGGCGCGCAGCGCTAGATGTTGCGTCATTTGTGCCACTTGATGACGTTGATACATTTGGTGGTAGTATCGTTACCGAATGGCACCAATCTGCAAATAATCCTGATCAGCGGTTTAAATTAACCATTTTCATTCTGGGCGTCGAATTACGGTCTGATGCAGTCAAGGTTCAAACCTACACACAGAAAAAACTGGGTAAGGACTGGGTTGATAGCGGCCGTGACGAAGCGCTAGCACGTAAACTAGAAGATTTGATTCTGACACGCGCACGTGAATTACGCGCCTCATCAGTATCAGAGACAACGCAATAGCAAAGACTCCAGCGAATTCTTAGTGGTACGGCCATTAGCATGATTGGTTAGCCTGTTCATAATTATTTGTACAATTATCAGTTATTTATGGTCACTCATCTGGCATTATCACGCAATCATGTCTCAAGCCAGTTTGCGACAAATGGTAGACAGCTGAAAGGTGATCAAGGGAATATTTAGAATGAATCATTACGACGCCCCCGCCATTGAGAAAAAATGGCAAGATAAATGGGAAGAGGCTGATTGTTTTGCTGCCAGTATCGACCATGAAAAGCCAAAATACTATGTGCTGGAAATGTTTCCATATCCATCTGGGCGGATACATATGGGTCATGTCCGCAATTACACGCTAGGTGATGTTGTCGCGCGCTATCGGCGGGCGAAAGGCTTTAACGTTTTGCACCCGATGGGCTGGGATGCGTTCGGCTTGCCAGCTGAAAATGCCGCGATGGAACGTGGTGTTCACCCCGGCAAATGGACAATCGAAAATATCGCTGCGATGCGCACGCAGTTAAAAAGCATGGGCCTGTCCTATGACTGGTCGCGCGAATTTGCCACCTGCTCGCCAGATTATTACAAGCATGAACAAAAGATGTTCCTGAAGTTTCTAGAGGCTGGCCTTGCCTATCGTAAAGAAAGCTGGGTGAATTGGGATCCGGTGGAAAATACCGTTTTGGCAAATGAACAGGTTGTCGATGGATGTGGCTGGCGCTCGGGCGCACCTGTCGAACGCAGGCTTTTGTCACAATGGTTTTTGAAAATCACTGATTTTGCCGATGAACTTTTGGCTGCGATTGGTGATCTTGATCGCTGGCCTGATCGGGTGCGGCTGATGCAGCAGAACTGGATTGGGAAATCTGAAGGCGCGCGTGTCCGCTTTGCCATTGACGGCAAAGGCCCGGACGGCGCTGATGATCATATTGAGGTCTTTACCACCCGTCCTGACACGTTGTTTGGTGCGTCGTTTGTTGCGATAGCGGCAAATCATCCGCTGGCAATTGCGATTGGCAAAAGCAATCAAGCAGCAGCTGATTTTATCGCTGAATGTGCCAAGCTTGGTACATCTGAAGCCGCAGTGGAAACCGCTGAGAAAAAAGGATTTGATACTGGCCTTCATGCCTCTCATCCGCTTGACCCTGCGATCAAGCTGCCAATCCATATCGCCAATTTTGTGTTGATGGATTACGGCACTGGCGCCATTTTTGGCTGTCCGGCGCATGATCAGCGCGACCTTGACTTTGCCAATGCCTATGGGCTGAAGATACTGCCCGTGGTTTTGCCTAATGGTGAGGATGCCGCTAATTTCAGCGTCAGTGATACCGCCTATACCGGCCCTGGTAAGCTGTTTAATTCCGGTGCATGGAACGGGCTTGATATCGAGGCGGGAAAGGCTGCGGCGATTGCTGCAATTACCGCGGCAAATGCTGGATCTGGCGAGACAACTTACCGGCTTCGTGATTGGGGCGTATCGCGTCAGCGTTACTGGGGCTGCCCGATCCCGATCATTCATTGCGGCGATTGCGGGCCGGTGCCGGTGCCAGAAAAAGACCTGCCAGTTACCCTACCCGAGGATGTTGATTTTGCCGGAAGTGGCAATCCGCTAAGCCGTCATCCAAGCTGGAAACATACCAGCTGTCCGAAATGCGGCAAGGCGGCCGCGCGCGAACAGGATACTTTTGATACGTTTTTTGAGAGCTCATGGTATTTCTTGCGCTATGCCGATCCAGCATCAGATGACGGGGTAAATGGCGAAGCGGCGGCATATTGGCTGCCGGTTGATCAATATATTGGCGGGGTTGAACACGCCGTTTTACATTTGCTTTATTCACGTTTTTTCACCCGGGCACTATCCAAGGTCGGTTATCTTGATCTTGGTGAACCGTTTGCCGGCCTGATGACGCAAGGCATGGTCTGCCACCAGACATTTCAGGACAAATCAGGTAAATGGCTGTTTCCGACAGATGTGGTCAAAAAGGGTGATGCGTGGGTGCAAATCGCGGATGATAGCGAAGTGACTGCTGGCCGCATTGAAAAGATGAGTAAATCAAAGCGCAATGTTGTTGACCCTGAGCTGATTATCCAGAATTACGGCGCTGATACGGCGCGGTTATTCATGCTTTCGGACTCGCCACCCGAGCGTGATATGGAATGGACTGAATCCGGCGTTGAAGGCGCGTCACGGTTTTTAAAGCGGGTCTGGCGTATGGCACAGGACCCAGAGCTTGCCCCCCGTGGCGCGGCGCCATTGCCCGATAGTGAGGGCAGCGCGCTCGCACTTATCCGTATGGCACATAAATCTATTATTGGCCTGTCTGCCGATATTGAAAATTTCCGCTTTAACCGAGCCGTTGCCCAGCTGCATATGCTTGCCAACGCAATCGCCGATGTAAAAGCCGGTGACAAGGGTGCCAGCGAGGCAAAGCGGTTCGCAATTGAGACACTGACCCAGCTATTGGCGCCGTTATCACCTCATATTGCCGAGGAGATATGGCAATGCCTCGGCCATGACGGTTTGCTTGCTAACGCCGCATGGCCACAAGCTGATGCCAGCCTTGCTGCCGATGATGAGATTGAAATTGGGATTCAGGTAAATGGTAAACTCCGTGATACCATTATGCTGCCACGCGATTGCGAAGCCAGTGATGCCGAAGCGCGCGCGCTGGCGTCACCGGCGATTATCCGCTATCTTGATGGAAAGCCTCCGAGGAAAGTGATTGTTGTTAAAAACCGAATTATCAATGTGGTTATCTAACCGCACCGGCCATAGGGCCAATCTGCGGGCTTTTCAGCTTGTTTTTAGCGTGCTGTGCGGGTTGGTTCTTGCCGGGTGTAGCGATTTATCGGTGCGCCAGCTCGGCGACAATAATCAAGAAGTCCTGCGACAAATCGCGGTTACGCCAACAGCCGGGCGCGAGGGCCAGCTTTATCACCGCGAATTGCAAAAATTACTGTATATTGGTGGACAACTGCCTGAAAACTATGAATTAACCTCGTCGATTTTGATTAGCGCTTCAAGCGCATTATCGGTTCAAGGCGAAAGCTCAACATTGAAAAAAATGAGCATGACAACGAGCTTTGCATTGCGCCGCTTAGCTGATGGTAAAACGCTCCTTGCCGATAGTGTTACCGCAGATGCGACGCTTGGCACGGTAACATCGCTTTATGGACAGGATAAATCTGAAATTCACGCCCGGGAACGCCTCGCCATTCTATTGGCACAGCGTGTTGTTCGCCGGTTACAGCTTTATTTTCTTGAACAGAGCCGATAGCGGGCAACGTCTAAGAGATGAAGGTTGCGCCCCGCCAAATTTCCAGCTTTTTAACAAAACCACCTGCCGACATTAACGCCGTTCTGTTTCACGGTAATGATTTAGGCATGATTAGCGAACGCGCAAAGCAATTTGCCGCCTTATTTAGCGATAATTTGGACGATGTATTTTCGGTAACGCGGCTAAGCGGCGATATGTTATCTGGCGAGGTAGGCTTAATTGCTGATTCGGCCGCCGCCATTCCGGCCTTTGGTGATCGCCGGCTTGTTCTCGTTAAGGGTCGCGGTACCGAATTGCTAGAAGCCGCTAAACTGGCACTGGCAAAACCGTTACCCAATACCATGATCATAATCGAAGCAAGCGACACAACAACGAAACACGCGATTGTTAAATTATTCGAAACCAGCAAAACCGCTGCATCAATTGGCTGTTATGCTGATGGTGCCGGTGATATTCGTGAGTTAGCCACCAAAATTTTTGCCGCCGACAAGGTCACTGCAAGCCGTGATGCGTTTGATATCATCGCCGGGCGGTTGGGCAGTGACCGGGCTTCATCACGCAGTGAAATTGAAAAACTGGCTTTAATGGCAGGGCCGGGCGGGCGGCTTGAGGCTGAGGATGTACAGATCGCGCTTGGCGATAGTGCGCTTCTTGCCATTGATGATATTGCCGATGCGCTGGCTAGTGGCGCCGTTGCCCGGCTGCAACAGGCGCTGCAAAAAGCCTGGTATGAAGATACCAATGCCGTGATGATCATTCGCGGTTGCCAAACCTATTTCCGGCAATTGGGTCTTGCCGGCTATGCGATGACAAATGGTCAATCAGCGCAAAATGCCTTGCGCAGTCTGCGCCCACCGCCGCATTTCAAATTACAGGACCGGTTACAGGCGCATCTTCGGCGCTGGCGACCGCATCTGGCAATGGAAATGGTCAACCGGTTACAAGATATTGAATTACAACTGAAATCTGGCGGAATTGACGATCAACTTTGCACCGCGCAAAGCCTTTTAGGGATTTGCCTTCGCGCGCCGCGCTAGCGTATACCCAACTTTGCCAGCAAATTGGTCATCTGCTCTAGTGACTGACAATCAATCACCACCTTGCCGCGCTCCTTGGCTTCATCCCAGTCAATCTGAAATGCCAGACCCAGCTTATCAGCTGCTTGGCGTTCCAGTGCTTTGATATCTGCTGATTTCTCTGGCTTAGCCGCTTTTTTGCCTGTCTTAACCCGATCTTGTTTGGCGAGCATTTCGGCCTGACGTGCCGACAGGCCTTTCGCAACAATCACCCTAGCAAGCGCGTCGGCATCGCCATGACCGATTAGCGGCCGCGCCTGTCCCATCGTGATTTTCCGGTCAAGAAGCAACGTCTGAACCGACGGCGGTAGTAATAAAAGCCGTAAGAGATTCGCAATGTGGCTTCTTGATTTACCAATAATTTCAGATACTTGTTCTTGTGTATAGCGGTTGGTTTCTAACAGTTTCTGATAGCCTTGCGCTTCTTCAATAACGCTAAGATCGCTTCGCTGAATATTTTCAATCAGCGCAATTTCATAACATTCAGCCTCGGTCAGGTCGCGAATAATCGCCGGAACCTGATGTATTTTCGCCAATTGCGCCGCACGCCAACGGCGTTCACCAGCAACAAGTTGATAGCGGCTTGGTTTTTCCGGGTTTGGGCGCAATAGAATTGGCTGAACAATACCTTTTTGCCGGATCGACGCCGCCAAATCATTCAGACCGTCCTTGTCAAACCGTCGACGCGGCTGCCAGGGGCCAACATTAATCCATTCGATCGGAATTTCCTGAAAGCCTGCTGATGACGCGAGGGGCGCTGCAGCGGTTGATGCGTTACCATCACGTATAGCCGCCGCGCCTGTTGCCGCGGCAATGCCGCGATCACCTAACAGTGATGACAGCCCGCGCCCAAGCCCACGATTGGCGGTTTTCTTTGGCGATGCGGTGCCCGACGAGGTTTTTGGTGGCATTAGGCGGCTTCCTTTTCCTGATTTAACAACTCGGCGGCAAGCGCGATATAGGCCTGTGAGCCAGTACAGTTTAGATCATACATCAATACAGGCTGGCCGAAAGACGGCGCCTCTGAAACGCGAACATTTCTAGGAATTACAGTATTATAGACAAGATTTCCTAAATGCGTTCTAACATCATTTGCAACCTGTTCAGACAGTCGATTGCGCCCATCATACATCGTCAAAACAATACCCTGCATAGTAAGATTCTGGTTTAATTCAGCCTGTACCGACCCAATGGTTCGCATCAATTGTGACAGGCCTTCAAGGGCATAGAATTCACATTGAAGCGGTACCAGAACACGATCAGCTGCACATAACGCATTCACCGTCAGCAAACCCAACGATGGCGGACAGTCGATAATCACATATTCATATGCCGATATGGCCGGCTTTAGCGCATCTGAAAGGCGGAATTCACGCCGCTCAATTTCAGCAAGCTCAATTTCAGCCGCTGAGAGATCTACAATGGCCGGAATTATATCCAAACCGGGAACATTGCTTGTCTTTACTGCCGCCTTAGCCTTTACTTCGCCAGTAATAAGCCGGTAGCTATTCACCGCGCGCTCTGGCTCATCAATGCCCAAGCCGGTACTAGCATTGCCCTGAGGGTCAAAATCGACCAATAGGACACGGCGCCCGCATGCCGCCAACGCCGTTGCCAAATTAACCGAAGTGGTGGTCTTTCCGACGCCACCCTTTTGGTTGGCAACCGCAATGATTCGGGTTTTTGAGGTCATATCAGCAAACCTTGTCCATTTGGGTCTGGTAACATAGCGACGATCACAAATCGTGATTTAGCGGCTATTTTTAAGTTCTAGAACAACACCAGTTGGGCCAGATAGGCTTGGGTGCGTTGTTGCGTCCATAGTGGAATAAGTTTGCAAATTGGTCAATTCATCTTGCACGGCAGCGCCTTTCAAAAACAGGCAGACACTTTCGGGACTAAGTTGATTTTCAATGAGTTTCAATAGTTTAGGGACAGGAGCTAAGGCTCGTGCTGTAATAACATCGGGGAAAAGCTGCGGCAGGGTTTCGATCCGCTGATTATGAACTTTGGCGGGCAAGTCCAATTCGCGGATCACCGTCGACAAAAATACCGCCTTGCGCTGATCTGATTCGACAAGATCAACCGTAACGCCCCCCATAATCGCCAGAACGAGGCCGGGAAATCCAGCGCCACTGCCAACATCCATGATATTTTTGGTCTGTGGCGGGTAAAATGCCGCGAGCTGTCCGGAATCCAGAATATGACGCTGCCAAGCCTCGGCGAGGGTGCTGTTCGCGACAAGATTGATCCGCGCTTGCCATTTTTCCAATAATGTCAGATAGGCACGAAATTTATCAATTGTTTCACGTGAAACATTCAGCAATCGGGCGACATCATCCGGCGTCACGATACGGCCCTGCTGGCGGTATGTTTCTGTTCACGTTTAATATGGCGCAAAACCGCCACAACCGCCGCCGGTGTCAGACCCGGAAGGCGGTTTGCATGGCCAATGGTTTCTGGCTGAAACCGCCGCAAGATATCTTTTGATTCTGCCGACAGCCCGCCCACCGCTGCGAAATCGGTCTCGGCCGGTATGCTTACCGCCTCATCACGGCGCAACGCATCAATATCTGCCTGCTGGCGTCCAACATAACCAGCGTAACGGTAATCTGCCTCCAGCTGACTATGCAATATAGGTGAAATATTCACCAGATCTGGCCAAACAGGCAAAAGATCGGCGATGGTGATGCCCTCTAACGTTAACAGATCAGCCGCACTACGAGCGGCCCCATCACGCGGCGCCGGCAATCCTGCCGCTGCGACTATCTTGGCGGGCTGCGGATTGGTTTCAAGCGATTTACGCGCAAGCGCCAGTGACGCTGCTTTTTCATGCCATGCTTTTTGGCGAACACTGCCAACACAGCCAATCGCAAGGCCGCGATCGGTTAAGCGCTGGTCGGCATTATCGGCGCGAAGTAACAGCCGATATTCCGCGCGCGAGGTAAACATTCGATAGGGTTCGGGCGCGCCTTTCGTGATAAGATCATCAACCATAACACCGATATACGCATCTGCACGATCCAGCACAAATGGCGCGTAATCTGGGCCATTTGCCGCCCGTAACGCGGCATTAATCCCGGCAATAAGACCCTGCGCCGCGGCCTCTTCATAACCGGTTGTGCCATTGATCTGGCCAGCCAGATAAAGCCCCGGCAGCGCTTTTAATGCCAATGACCGGCGTAATGCACGCGGATCAACAAAATCATATTCAATCGCATAGCCAAATTGCAGGATTTTCGCCGATCCAAGCCCGGGAATTGTGGCAATCATCGCCTGCTGCACATCGCGCGGCAGGCTGGTCGAAATGCCATTTGGATAGACTGTCGGATCATCAAGCCCTTCTGGCTCTAGAAAGATCTGGTGAGAGCTTTTATCGGCAAAGCGGTTCACCTTATCCTCGATCGACGGGCAATAGCGGGGGCCAGTACCCGAAATCGCGCCGCTATAAACCGCTGATAAATGCATCGATTCGGCAATAATCCGGTGTGTTTCGGCGGTCGTGCGGGTAATACCACAGCTGATTTGCGGCACGGTAATCTTGTCAGTCAGGGTGGAAAAGGGGATTGGCGGGTCATCAGCTGGCTGCATTTCAAGGCTGGCCCAGTCAATGCTGTTACCATCGAGACGCGCCGGCGTTCCTGTTTTTAGCCGTCCAAGCGGAAGTTCAAGTGCCGCAAGCCGCGCTGCAAGCTGATTTGACGGCGCTTCACCAACACGGCCAGCCGGCGTCCGCTCATCACCAAGATGGATTAAACCGCCCAAGAATGTGCCCGTTGTCAGCACCACAGCACCGCAATGAAAGGCGCGGCCATCCTCGGTTATAATGCCGGTTACATTACGGCCATCAGCGCCCGTTTCAACCGTCAGATCGCCAACAGCCGCTTCAATGATTTGAATATTCGGCATTTCGGCTAACAGCGCCTTGATCGCCATGCGGTAAAGCTTGCGGTCGGCCTGTGCCCTTGGACCATGCACTGCCGGACCGCGTGATCTATTCAACATCCGGAACTGGATGCCGGCACGGTCAATCGCACGGCCCATAATCCCGTCCAGCGCATCAATTTCGCGGACAAGATGGCCTTTACCAAGACCACCGATCGCCGGATTACATGACATCTCGCCAATACGGTCGGCGCGCATCGTCACCAGCGCAACATTTGCGCCCATGCGGGCTGCGGCTGCGGCTGCCTCACAGCCAGCATGACCGCCGCCAACGACAATGACATCAAATCTATTCGTCATGCTCTGCCTGTTTTTGCCAATAATCGGTTTAACGAGGGTGTTATGCCGTGTTTTAGCCTATTTTCCAATACAAAAGGCGGAAAAGATGCTCCCCAGCAATTCTTCAACATCAATATCGCCAGTAATCCGGCCAAGCGCACTGGCGGCAAGGCGGAACTCTTCTGCCGCTAATTCCGGCGCGTTCTGGAAATCATGCCCCAATGCACGTTCCAGCGCGTCATGCGCACCCTGCATGGCGATACGGTGCCGCTGGCGGGTAATGATAACACTGCCATCCGCGCGGTTTAGCGGGATCAGCCGATTGGCCAGTATCTCACTTAAACCCTCGATATCTGACGGGTTCTTTGCTGACATAATGATCATCTGATCATCAATTGCTGCCGGATCGCCCGCAACGCCGCAATCCGCCTTGTTAAGAATATATAATTTTGGCCGGTCGGTGAGGGCATCAATGTTCGCGCGCGTGGCTGGCCAGTCAGATTTACTGCCGTCCAGCACGATAATCACCAGATCAGCCACACCTGCCGCTTCTAGCGAGCGCCGAATCCCCTCGGCTTCAATCGTCCCGCTTGTCTCACGCAATCCAGCCGTATCCATGATATTCGCCGGTACCCCGCCAAGATCAAGCCGTATCTGAATAATATCGCGTGTTGTGCCAGCCTCGTCTGACACGATCGCCGCAGCGCGCCCAGCCAAGCAATTTAAAATTGTTGATTTGCCCGCATTTACCGGCCCAATTAACGCCGCAACCACGCCGTCCCGTACCAATTCACCAGCACCACCATCATTCAGATGACCAGCGAGTGCCACCTGCAAATTTTCCGTGCTGGACCGCAAAGACCGTTCGACCGACGCTGGCAAATCTTCATCGGCAAAATCAATCAACGCCTCTAATTGTGCGGCAATCTGCACGAGTTCGCCGCGCCATTGCATTACCGGTCCACGCAAAGCGCCATCAATCTGTGCCCATGCCTGATGCAGCTGTGCTGGCGTTTCGGCGTCAATTAAATCAGCCAAACCTTCAACGGCTGATAAATCCATTTTCCCATTCATAAAGCCACGGCGGGTAAATTCCCCCGGATAGGCCATGCGAAACCCTTCACCTGCCGCCAGCTGGGCCACTAGCGCATCAATGACCGCCCGGCTGCCATGACAATGGATCTCGCAAACATCCTCGCCCGTGCTAGATCGCGGCCCCTTCATAAATAGCAATAACGCCTGATCAATCACCTGCCCATCATGGTATAGCCGCGCCACCGAAAACTGCCCGGCAGGCGGACAGGCTGCGCGAAACAGCGCCGGCGCGCTTGCCGCGTTTGGCCCGCTAATCCGGATCACCGCAATTGCCGATCGTCCGGGCGGAGTCGCGATCGCAAAAATCGTGTCACTTGCAAGATTGCTCATAAACTTTTCAATTATTCCCGTCTCTGATAGGCTTTTCCTAGTGTGAAAGATGGCCAACAACAAGTCTTCTTTTTATGATCTCTTTCATTGGTTGGCCCGTATGACCATAAAAGGAGATATCATGCCCCAGATCAACGGCGCACTTGACCAGTTATTTTCGTCAAAAATCCAGACCGACTTTGGCTGGCTTCGACCCATTAGCGATGGCCATAGCCTCATCCGTCTCGATTGGAATCAAACTGGCTGGGACCAGCCTTGCCATGCTGACGATGTTTCACGTGAAACAATTGCCCAGCTTGCGGCCTTTTTCGCTGGACGCCTGCAGCAGTTCACCGTGCCCTTAGACCCCGTCGGAAAATCGACAGCCGGACGTTATTGGCTCGATATTATGGCCAAAATTCCCTATGGGACGGTGATGAGTTATGGTGAATTTGCCAATTTTGCCGGTAAATCCGGTGCCGCCCGTGCCGCCGGATCATCATGTGCGAGCAACCCAATACCAATTATCTATCCATGCCACCGTGTGGTGCGGGCAGATGGCTCATTGGGTAATTACGGCGGAGGTAGTGACAATCATCCGGCACATCAGGATAATCTAGCGCGCAAAGCCGCCTTATTGGCGCTCGAGACTGCCAGTAAATCGGCTGATGCATAAATACCTATGTGACATATTGCCAAAGCTTTGAGACATCATTAGGGGCAGGGCGGTTTTTAACGCTGTTTTTCGACTGGTCACCAGTCACTGGCCGCTAGAATAATGCGCCACCCAAGCTATTCATATCGGCCTAGCTATTCATATGATCAAAGAATTCATTATTGCTCTTTGAATTTTTTAGCTTATCCACCAGGAATTCCATTGCATCAACTGGGCCCATCTGCATCAGAATCCGGCGCAGCACCCACATTTTCGACAGCGTTCCCTTATCGACCAGCAATTCTTCCTTACGGGTGCCCGACTTGGTGATATCAATCGCTGGGAAGGTGCGTTTATCAGATAGTTTGCGATCGAGGATCACTTCGCTGTTACCGGTGCCCTTGAACTCTTCAAAGATCACTTCATCCATCCGCGAGCCCGTTTCAATCAACGCTGTCGCAATGATTGTCAAGGAACCGCCTTCTTCGATATTCCGCGCCGCGCCAAAGAACCGTTTTGGCCGCTGCAGCGCATTCGCATCAACACCGCCGGTAAGCACTTTTCCAGATGATGGTACAACCGTGTTATAAGCACGGGCAAGACGCGTGATCGAATCCAGCAAAATCACGACATCACGCTTATGCTCAACAAGGCGCTTGGCTTTTTCAATAACCATTTCAGTTACTTGAACGTGACGCGACGCTGGCTCATCAAAGGTTGATGAAATGACCTCGCCACGGACTGACCGCTGCATATCGGTAACCTCTTCCGGCCGCTCATCAATCAATAGAACGATCAGATAAACCTCGGGGTGATTTTCTGAGATTGCATGGGCGATGCTTTGCAGCATCATTGTTTTACCGGTACGAGGCGGTGCGACGATAAGGCCCCGCTGGCCTTTACCCATTGGGGAAATCAGGTCAATAACCCGCGGTGTATTATCTTTCTTATCCGGATTGAATGGTAATTCGAGGGTAAGTTTTTCTTCCGGATAAAGCGGTGTTAAATTATCGAAATTAATCCGGTGTCGAACCGCGTTTGGTTCTTCAAAATTGATTGTCTCGACTTTTAATAAGGCAAAATAGCGCTCGCCATCTTTTGGCGCTCTGATTTCACCCTCGACCGTATCACCGGTTCTAAGACTGAAACGGCGCACTTGACTCGGCGAGACGTAGATATCATCAGGGCCGGGCAGATAATTCGACTCAGGCGCACGAAGAAAACCGAAACCATCAGATAAAACTTCAAGAACACCACTGCCATAAATCGCCACTTCATTATCGGCGAGCTGCTTCAAGATCGCAAACATCATATCCTGTTTGCGTAATGTGCTGGCATTTTCGATCTCCAATTCCTCGGCATATGCCAAAAGATCGGCTGGAGACTTCGCTTTGAGTTCCTGAAGGTGCATAATTTTACTCTGGTGGGAAAAAAGCTAGCAAGGGATAGCCTCTGGCTGATAACCAGATCGTCTCATCCTGCTTGTGTTAACCAGAAAAGTCAATTGCTCTGAATTTCTGTAACTCTTACTGGTATTGAATTACCCGTCTTCTGTCACATTCAAAGCGGTTTGGCAACAGCCATAACAACAATGATAATCATCAATATTGTCGGTACTTCATTCCAAATGCGATAGGCCTTTGATGATAATGGTTTTTCATCATTTTCTAATAAACGCCGCATTTTCGAAAATTTACCATGAACCCCCGCCATTAATAGCACAGCCGCCAGTTTTACATGGAACCAAGGCTCACTAAAAAGACCTGGATTCAGCGCGAGCATCCATAGGCCAAAAATAAAGCTAGCAATCATTGCCGGCGTCATGATCGCTTTTAACAGCCGCCGTTCCATCACCTTGAAGGTTTCCGCCTGCACAGATCCGGTTTGGGCATCAGCATGGTAAACAAACAGCCGCGGCAGATATAACAGTCCAACCATCCATGAAATTACCGAGATAATATGGAGAGATTTGATAATTTCATAGCTCATTGCTCTGTCCTAACGATTCCGGATGTGATCAATCATTTTTTGCACATTTTCCACCGGTGTTGGTGGGGTAATTCCATGGCCGAGATTAAAGATATGTGGACGATCATGGAAAGCGTCAAGGATATGGTCAATATCGCGGAACATTTCCGGCCCTGCATTTAATAGGCTTAAGGGGTCAAGGTTGCCTTGTACTGGCATATTGGCTGGCAGGTTTTTTGCCGCCCACAATGGATCAACCCCATGATCCAGCCCGACAGCATCAACCCCGCTTTCCGCCGCATACCGAAGTAACCCTTCACCAATGCCCTTTGGAAAGCCGATTATGGGCTGGTTATGACCATGTGCCCGCACGCCTTCGACAATTGCGCGCGCCGGTCTTATCACCAACCAGTCGCGTTGTGCAGCTGGTACCGCGCTTGCCCAGCTGTCAAACAGCATAAGAGCCTCAGCCCCGGCTTTTGCCTGTAATGACAGGAACGATATTGTGGCATCGACCAATATAGATATGAGGCCGTCTAATGATTTTGCCTCTTGCCATGCCCATTGCCGCGCCTTTGGGAAATCACGAGAACTACCCCCTTCGGCCATATAGGTGATTAATGTCCAAGGGGCGCCAGCAAACCCAATAAGCGCCGTCTCATCCGGCAGGGCCGCTTTAGTCAGATTAAGGGCTTTACCAACGGGCGCTAGCTTATCATCCAGCCCCTCTAGACACGACGCATTGACATCATCAGGCTTATCCATTGCATCAAGCAAAGGTCCAACGCCGGTTTTAAACCTTACATTGCGCTGCATCGCCCACGGGATCATCAGAATATCTGAAAATATAATCGCCGCATCGAACCCATAACGAGCAATAGGCTGCAAGGTGACAGCTGATGCTTGTTCAGGATTTAAACAAAACGAAATAAAGTCCTTTTGGCTGGCACGGACATTCCGATATTCCTCAAGATAGCGTCCAGCTTGACGCATCATCCAGATCGGAGTCTTGGCTGATTTAGCGCCACGTACTGTGGAAAGGAATAGTTTATCGGTCATTCTGTTCTCTAACATTATATATATATTAAAAAAAGGTAGTTGTTTTAGTAGTGCCTGTGTGTAACCGCAAATATGATGTTATTCAAATATTATCCACAAATTTTTCCCGATATGTGGATAGATTTTTGGGTATCTTTTCAACAGCTTTCACTCTTATCCCAGAACATCCCACCTTGAGATGGATAAATAATCCACCTGTTGAAAAATACCGCGTGATTGTGCGTAACTAGCGTTCTTGCGCTGTCAGTTAAAAATAATCCCCAGTGACCGATATCTTGCGCACAGTCTTATCCATTATGATTAGCTGTGAAAATGGCCCCAATATCGTCGCCCCAATATCGTCAATAATCGACAAGCGCCAGCATTGATGAAACGAGATGACAAAACGGCGTTTTCTAGCTACATCTTGTCAGACGATGCCAAACCAAACGCTACATATCCACCTTGTCTCAGACTCGACCGGTGAAACCGTGCATCAGGTGGCGCGCGCGTGTCTTGCGCAGTTTGCCGGCGTTAAAACGGTTGAGCATGTCTGGACGCTGGTGCGGACAACGGCGCATCTTCAGGCGCTATTTGACGGGCTTGATCGTTACCCGGGCATTTTGCTGATGAGCATCATTGATCAGGAGCTGCGCGCCAAGATTGATAAAACTTGCCGCGATAAAGGCGTTCCGGCCGTTTCAGTGCTTGATCCGGTGGTTAATCTTTTAACGACAGTGCTTGGTCAGTCCATGACAAATTTGCCCGGTGGACAGCGCCGGCTTGATACAGCTTATTTTGCACGTATGGCAGCGGTTGATTTTGCTGTTAGTCATGATGACGGCATGAATATGAGCAATCTGAAAACGGCTGATATGTTGATCGTCGGCATATCGCGTACCTCAAAAACGCCAACGTCAATGTATCTGGCGCATCGCGGCTATAAAGTTGCAAATTATGCGTTGGTTCCGCAGGTGCCATTTCCACAGCATTATCTAGATGGGCTGAATATCTTTGTCGTTGGCTTAACGAATGATCCAAAACGGCTTAGCCAAGTTCGCCGTACCCGACAGGTGGCGATGCAGGACACAAAGAATGAAGATTATGCAAATATCGATCAGATCACTGAAGAAGTGCGCAATGCGCGGCGGCTTTTTGCCAGTAATAAATGGCCGGTAATTGATGTAACCCGCCGATCAGTCGAGGAAACAGCTGCGGCAATTTTGCAATATTATACGCAATGGCAAGAAACCCAATCACCCGAGCCTCAATCACCCGAGTCTGGTCATGAGTAATGCGCCCTTTGTAACGCTGGCGGGCGGCGATCTTGTTCTGGCATCGGCAAGCGCAATACGCGCCAAAATCCTAGCCGATGCCGGCATTGGCTTTCGCACCTATCCAGTGGCAATTGATGAAGAGGCGGTGCGCGCTGCTGGCATGGCCGAGGATGTGCCAGCGGGTGATATCGCCGTAATGCTGGCCGAAATAAAAGCCGCCGCCGCGGTTCAGCGTCTGGCAATAGAGAACGACCAACCAAAATCTTATATTCTTGGCTGTGATCAAATCTTATCCTGCGAGGGGTCGATTTATGGAAAACCCGAAAACCGCGCTTTGGCAAAGGCACAGCTTAGCGCCTTGTCGGGTAAAACCCATCATTTGTTAAGTGCGGCAGTTTTATTTCACCGGGGGGCGCGTATTTGGCATCATCTATCTGTCGCGAAAATTACCATGCGCACTCTCGATGAATCCTTTATTGACGCGTATCTCGACCAGCTTGGGCCAGCGGCGTTTACATCACCTGCAAGTTATCAGATCGAGGGACTAGGTGCGCAGCTTTTGGCGCGGATCGAGGGTTGTCATTATGCGATTTTAGGGCTGCCGCTACTCGAATTACTGGGTATTTTGCGGCAACATGGACTGAAACCTCAAACGCAAAGTGAAGCCGTCAGCAGATGAAAATCATCGGGCTAACAGGATCAATTGCGGCTGGGAAATCAACGGTCGCTGGATGGGTTCGCGACCTTGGCATTGCCATTCATGACGCTGATGCGGCAGTGCATGAATTGCTGGGGCCGGATGGTGCTGCGGTGGCTGATATCATTGGCGTTTTTGGGGCTGATACTGGCAGTATTGCAACGGGGATAGACCGGCAGGCGCTGGGTAATTTGGTGTTTGCCAACCCGCCGCGGCGCAAACAGCTTGAGGCGATTCTTCACCCTATGGTGCGCCAGCACCGTGACGCATTTATCCATCGGCATAGGGCAGCGGGCGCACCAGCTATTCTGTTGGATGTGCCGCTATTGTTTGAGACCGGCGGTGAGGCGATCTGTGATTATGTTATTGTGGTGTATGCAAGCACCGCAACCATCACCCAACGCGCATTGAGCCGCACCGGCATGACCGCGGCCAAGCTAGAGGCCATTCTGGCCTCGCAAATGCCGGTTGCCGAGAAAAAACAGCGCGCTGATCTATTGCTTGATACAGACCTTGATCAAGATGCCACAAGACAAGATTTAATCAGGTGGCTTTCGGCCATTGATGTGCCTATGGTTGAGGCGGGTAAATCGTGATTATAACTGCCGGGATATGATAAATTATGCGTGAAATTGCTCTTGATACAGAAACCACCGGCATCAGCCCGCGTGACGGGCACCGTATTATCGAGATCGGCGCGCTGGAATTAATGCATCACCTGCCCACCGGGCGCAAATTGCATCTTTATATCAATCCAGAGCGCGCTATTGACGATGGTGCAGTTGCGGTTCATGGCATCACCAGTGAATTTCTGGCGGACAAGCCTGTCTTTGCCGATATTGTCGATGAATTTCTGACCTTTATCGGAGATGATCCGCTGGTCATTCACAATGCCAGCTTTGATATGGGCTTTATTAACGCCGAGTTAAAACGGCTGAACAGGCCGGTGCTGCCGATGAGCCAATCGGTCGATACATTGATGATGGCGCGAAAGAAATTTCCCGGCGCACAGGCCAATCTAGATGCCCTATGTCGCCGCTTTGAAATTGATAATACGCATCGTGATTTACACGGCGCGCTGATTGATGCCGATCTTTTGGCCGGGGTTTATATCGAACTGCTAGGGGGGCGGCAGCCGGGTCTATTATTAGATACGGCCAGCCAAAATCAAACCGATGAAAAGACCACGCCAATCCATGCCGATCTGCGCCCAAAATTTGAAATTGATGGCACGAATATCCGTCCTATTCGGGCACATGCGCCAACCGCTGATGAGCTAGAGGCGCATGCTAATTTTATTGCCAGTATAAAAGACCCGATTTGGCAGCGTGATTAATCTACAGTGATTAATTACTCGTCTTTGCGGCGGCCTGTTGTGCCAGATTATGCTGATAAACGGCAACAAAATCGACGGGCTGAATATTAAGTGGCATAAAGCCGCCATCGCGGGTGGCGTCTGAAATGATTGCGCGGGCAAACGGGAATAACAGCCGCGGTGCTTCAATCATAATCAATGGATTAATCTCGTCGGCTGGTGTGCCTTCAGGTGAAACCAGGCCTGCATAGGTCAGGTCTACGAGAAATAATACGCTGTCTTTCGCGGTTGCCTTGGCAGCAAGATTCAGCGTGACTTCATATTGATTCTCGCCAATAAGCTGGGCGCCAACATTCACCGTGATTTCAACGTCAGGCTGGCCAGCACCTTCGATCAGAACACGTGGAGCGTTTGGATTTTCAAACGAAAGATCCTTGACATATTGTGCGTGGACAATGATCTGGCGGGCGACATTCGCGGTGTCATCAGTTGACGAAGATTTTCCATTATCTTTGGCAGCTGGTGTTTTTGTTGCTTTTGAATTTTTGGCCATATTTGTCTCCAGAGTGGCGTTGATCGCGAAATAGTAAACGATGCAAAATAGAGTGAATACCTAACTGACTGCTGCTAGTAGCATAAATAACCGTTGGCGAACAACCATGTCAAAAATAACCATGTCCAAAATATGGGCCAGCTGAAAACACTGATAAAATTTCTTAATGCCGCTTGCCGTTTTTATTGCCAAGCTGATGATCATCACCGGGTTTTTCTTCAAACTCACCTTCGATAATATCATCATCAGGATTTGTGTAACGGCGCTGTTTGGCGAACGAGCCATGCGGTTCATCACCGCTACCGCCATGCGTGCTTCTGGTGTTGCCAAACCCGCTATTGCCAAACCCGCCCCCAACATTCGTAAAACCACGAAACCGCTGACTGCTCGCCAGCCATTGCAGCAGATAGACACCGGCCAGCGTCCGGATACCCGGTAAAAACAGCAACAGACCAATCGCATCGGTTACATAGCCGGGGATCAGCATCAAGGCACCGCCAGCAAGCAGCGAAATACTATCAGCAATTGATGTGACCGGCGCACGGCCTTGGGCAATATCACTCTGGATACGGCTTAAAACTGACATCCCCTGACGTTTTAGCAACGCAATTCCAAAAACTGCCGTCACAAAAACGCCAAGAAGGGTTAACAAGCCGCCAATTTCACCGCCAATGAAAATGAAGGCCGACATTTCGGCCCAGCCCCATAACAGCAGGCCAAGAATAATCATTAGTCCCATATGACCGATCCCATAAGCGGTTTTCAGTAATTTTTGCCGACATTTTCGGGCAGCATCTGGATTTAATCCCCTACATATGCCATCTATATTATGACGCCATTGGCAAAAGACTCAATGATGTTAAATAACGCCAATTTAAAACCTTAGATGGGGGCCGAGTTGCAATTCATAGATATTATCATTTTTGCGGTTATTGCCGTTCTTTTGGTGCTTCGGCTTCGGTCGGTTCTGGGCCAACGCACGGGCTATGAGCAACCGCAGGATGAAATCCGCGCAAACCGGTTTGATCAAACCGAGAATGATAATGAACCGGTCCAGCTCTATCCAAAGGCGGCTGGTGTTGCGGCGCATGGTCTTGATGCACTGCGCCAGATTGATCGTAGCTTTAATGAAAAACAGTTCACCGATGGCGCCACCGCTGCATTCGAGATGATTTTAACGGCCTATGCCGAGGGTGATCTTGCCCAATTAAAGCGGTTATTGGGCTATGATCTCTTGCAAAGCTTTACCGCCTCGATACAGGCGCGAACAGCGGCCAAAGAAAGCCTTGTTATTACCGTGGATGATATTCGCGAGGTCAGCATCCTCAATATCTCGGTGATTGATCAGCTTGCCAGCATTACGGTGCATTTCCATTCGGTCCAAACCCGTATCGCCAAAGACGAAAATGGTGAAATTATCGAATCAGACGATGCCGAGGCACGCGAATTTACCGATATCTGGACATTTGAGCGTGATTTGACGCTGTCTGATCCTAATTGGAAATTGGTTGAAACCGAGTCCGAGACTGCTGAAGACTAATTGATTCTGGTAATTGGGGCTGGATATGCCAAAAAAGCGCATTATCAAATCAGACGATGATACGGTTTTATGGCAACGGGTGATCACCGAGATTACGCCGTTAAAATCGACCATTGAATCAGCTGAATTTGCCGCGCTTTTTGCCCAGCCAGCGGTAAAGATGTCATCGCCATCCAAACTGCCAACAAGACCAAGCAAAAAAACCAGCGCGACCGTCGCGCGGTCACCGCGCAGTTCCGTGGTAATTCCGCCAGCATCAGGGTCAAGGCTAAACCCGGTTGATTTGCGTCAGGGGGATCGCGCCGGAATTGACGGGCGAACCCAGCGCCGGCTGTTTCGCGGCGATGTGCCGGTCGACAGGCGCCTTGATCTGCATGGCTTGAGCGCGGCGCGGGCTGAAAGCCGGTTGACGAAATTTATTGAAACCGCAGCAAATGAGGGTGCGCGCTGTGTGCTGGTAATTACTGGCAAGGGCGCTGGTATTCTTCGCGGCTATGTTCCGGAATGGTTAAAACGCCCGCCCTTATCAGGACTGGTACTAGCCTTGGCTGAAGCCCGCCCGATAGATGGCGGCGGCGGTGCGCTTTATGTTTTGTTGCGCCGCAAGCGCGGCGGCCAATAATGACCCCATTTGGCGTAAAAATGCGTGAATGGCGCCGGGAAAAAAATCTAACCCAACAGCAACAGGCCGAATTTCTGGGCGTCTCCAAGGCCTATATCTCAGCGCTTGAGACAGGATCTCGCGGCCAGCCTTCGGCGGTGCTTGTCGATCAGATTTGTGTTTGGCTCGGCCTTATTTGGGATGATGCCGAAGAGTTAAAGCGGCTGGCAAGCCTATCGCATCCAAAACCCTCCATTGATGTCCGCAATCATAGTGCCGAAGCGGTTTATCTAGCCAATCTTCTGGCACAAAATATCAACCGGCTGTCGGCGGATGACTGTCAGGAATTCAGTGATGAAATTGAACGACGCGCCAAATCTTAAGTGAATCTTTTTAATAATAATCCGAGATTTCGGGATTTCATAAATTTGTCATAATCATTTCTTATGCTAGTAAGGTGAGAGACTAGCGACATTAGATGCGATGAATAACAGGTTGACGTCGAAGATTTAGCATCTATTTTTCTTTATTAGCTAACGGTTAAACCCAGTATGAAAGTGGGCGCTAGGCGGCGCGCTGTTGACCGACATATAAGCCAAAAGGATAGAGATATGACCCCTGAACTGCTTCGTGATCGCGCTGCGAAACTGTCGGTTGAAACAATCGAACAGCTAACCGAGCGCGACATTCACGAATTAAGTGATGCAGCAGAGGCGGCAATCCTATCGGGTGGTGGTTTTGGCTGGCTGTCACCGCCGCCAAAGTCGGTGATGGAAGATTATTGGCGCGGGGTACAGATGATTCCTGACCGGCATTTGATTCTGGCGCGCCTCGATAAGGTGATTGCCGGCAGTTGCCAGATTGTACGGCCTCCGAAAAATAACGAAGCCCAGAATTTTGCCTGTCAATTGACGACATTCTTTGTTGCGCCATGGGCGCGTGGTCATGGATTGGCGCAGATGATTGTTGCCGAGGCTGAAGCACTGGCTAAATCTGAGGGGTTTGCGATGATCAACCTTGATGTGCGGGCAACGCAGGATCGTGCGATCCAATCATTCGAGGCGCGCAACTTCAAACGTTATGCGACTAATGAATATTACGCGAAGGTCGATGGCGACTATGTTCCGGGATATTATTATCACAAAGAGCTGTAACCATGACCTATGATCCAAATAATGTTTTTGCCAAGATCTTGCGGGGGGAAATTCCCTGTCAGAAAATCGACGAAGATGACCATACGCTCAGCTTTGCCGATATTAACCCGCAGGCACCGGTTCATATTTTGGTGATCCCGAAAGGTGCCTATATTGATTGGGCTGATTTTGCCGCCAATGCCAGCGCTGTTGAAATTCATGCCTTTACTAAAGCCATCAGCCGCGTTGCCGAATTGAGTGGGATCAGCGAAACGGGTTATAGGGTAATTTCAAATATTGGTGCGGATAGCCATCAAGAAGTACCGCATCTTCATATGCATGTGCTTGGCGGTGCGCCCGTTGGCCCGCTGGTGATGACCAAGGCATAACAAGGCATAAAAGATATAAATCGGTCACTTTTTCTGCCAGCTAAACAACTGAATTTAGCAGATGCCACCGGCCCGATATCACAATCGACATTATGCCTATAGATGATGGTGAGTGATGATACTGCGTTCCGGTAAATTGTTGTTTTTTCTAATATACTTGTACTAAAGGTTGTTTGCCGACACACTCGCTAGCCCATCCTTTTGGATAGGCTATTGGGCAGATTTGGATGCACGCACAAATTCATACCATCGCGTTTCGGGGCATCGAGACGATTGATGTGACGGTTCAGATCCACATTGCCAATGGCTTGCCGGCGATGGCGATTGTTGGTCTTGCGGATAAGGCGGTGGCGGAATCGCGTGAACGGGTACGTGCGGCCTTGTCGTCAATTGGGCTCGCTTTGCCGCCAAAACGTATCGCGGTTAATTTGGCACCTGCGGATGTGTTAAAAGAAGGCGCACATTTTGATTTGCCGATCGCGCTCGGCCTGATGGTGGCGATGGGGGTTGTGCCGCGTGATGCTGTTGAGGGCGCGCTGGTACTTGGCGAATTGTCGCTTGATGGTGCTATCCAGCCAGTATCGGGGGTGTTGCCTGCGGCAATTGCGGCGCTGGCAGCTGGGCGCGAGTTGATTTGTCCCAGTGCGTGCGGCAGTGAAGCGGCATGGGCTGATGGATTATCAATTATCGCCCCGCCAAGCCTGACCGGTCTGTTAAATCATATACATGGCCGCCAAGTGTTAACCCCGCCGATACCCCAAATCCAGTCATTACGAACCGATCTACCCGACCTTGTCGATTTAAAGGGTCAGGATACGGCGCGCCGTGTTCTCGAAATTGCGGAGGCCGGTGGCCATCATTTGTTGATGGTTGGTCCGCCCGGTTCGGGTAAATCAATGTTGGCGGCGCGGCTTGCTGGCCTATTGCCGCCCCTAACACCGGCCGAGGCACTCGAGGTGACGATGATGCATTCGGTTGCGGGGCATCTTGGTGATGGCGGCCTGATCCAGAACCGGCCGTTTCGCGAGCCGCATCATTCGGCGTCAATGGCAGCACTTGTTGGCGGTGGCCTGCGCGCGAGGCCGGGTGAAATTTCGCTGTCGCATCATGGTGTTCTATTCCTTGATGAACTGGCTGAATTTTCACGTGTTGCACTAGACTCGCTCCGCCAGCCACTTGAAACTGGGTCGGTAGTGGTCGCGCGCGCGAACCATCATGTAACCTATCCAGCGCGGTTTCAGCTGATTGCGGCGATGAACCCATGCCGATGCGGTTATCTTGGCGATCCTGGCCGTGCCTGCAGCCGTGCCCCGTCTTGTGGACAAAACTATCAGGCAAAGATTTCGGGCCCGATGATGGATCGTTTTGATCTGATTATTGAAGTCCCTGAAATTAGCGCTGGTGTTCTGCTTGATCAGGGCAAGGGTGAGCCAAGCCAAATTGTTGCTGCACGAGTTGCCGCTGCGCGCCAGTTCGGATCGGTGCGCAGAAAAGATAAAATGGCGAATGCAATGATCAGTATTGATCAGTTGGACAAGCAGATCATAATGGAAAAACCGGCAGAGGAATTATTACGGGCGGCGATGGATAAGGCGCATTTATCAGCCCGCGCCTATCATAAGATTATGCGGGTATCGCGAACGATTGCTGATCTTGCTGGTGAGGATAGGGTCAGCCGCGCCGCCTTGGCCGAAGCATTGGCCTATCGGGCGATGCCATTATTAGCGTGAGACGGATGTTTGCGTTCAATCGCATCCCATGTAAGGGCGGCGATATCAATCCCTGATAATCGCTGAATTTCACGGATGCCCGTTGGCGAGGTAACATTGATCTCTGTCATGTAATCACCGATGATATCAATGCCAACAAATAATAGCCCACGGCGACGTAATTCAGGCCCAATCGCGGCACAAATTTCGAGATCTCGATCGGTTAAACCAGCTTTGGCAGCACTACCCCCAACATGGAAATTAGACCTTGCCTCACCCTCATTAGGGATTCGGTTCACCGCACCAACCGCTTCACCATCAACCAGAATGACCCGCTTATCGCCATTACGCACTGCCGGAAGATAGGCCTGCACCATAACCGGCTCGCGGCTATTGCCAAAAAACATCTCAAGAAGTGAGCTTAGGTTTTGATCATCGGGTTGCAGCCGGAAGACGCCAGCACCACCGTTACCAAATAATGGCTTTATGATGATGTCTTTATGTTTTTGCCGAAACGCCATGATCGTTTCAGGGTCGCGGCTGATCAGGGTTGCGGGCATTAAATCGGGATAGAGTGTGACAAGCAGTTTTTCTGGCGCGTTCCGAACCTCGGCCGGATTATTCACAACCATCGTTTGCGGGCCAAGCATTTCCAGCAAATGCGTTGCGGTAATATATGCCATATCAAACGGCGGATCTTGGCGCATTAGAATGACGTCAAATTCCTGCAATGGCCTAGTTTCACGATCGCCGGTTTTAAAATGCGCACCAGCCTTATCATAAAAAGTTAAATCCTGACCAACTGCGGTAATAACACCGTCATTCAGGCTTAGCCGGTCGGGCGTGTAATACCACAGGCTATGGCCGCGCTTCTGTGCCTCAAGACCAAGCGCAAAAGTCGTATCACCGGCGATCTGCAGCGTTTCGACCGGATCCATCTGGATGGCAATTGAAAGGCCCATTGGATGAATTACAGCCGCTTGTCAGATTGCAGGGTAATGTAATTTACAACCTGTTGGGTAAACCGAATATCGCGTGCATGAGCAACCACCCGGTTCATTTCTTCGGCATTCGCCGCAACGCCCGACAGGTAAACCGTACCATTCACAACGTCGATGCTAAAGTTCAGTGACGAGATATTGCCATCGGTAATCAGCTTTGTCCGCAATGTGGCACTGGCGGCAAGATCCTTGGCGATGTCCTTGATAGATGATGTATCGGTTACCTGTAATTCATTAACCACTTCACGAACCCCAAAGATTTCCCAAGCTAGCCGTGTTGCCAAGATCTTTTCTTCGGGTGTTTTTACCTTGCCGGTCATCAGCACCGCACCATCATTGACGGTGATATCAACCGCGGTTACCAACGAGAAATCGGTTTTAACAAACCTGTCGGTCAGCTTGGCGTGGATTTGGGTATCGGCAACCGATGTTGACAGGCCTTTTTCAGTGGTCGAGGCCGCAACGGCGGCAGTGCCAACGCCAATGACGGCACTGGCGCAACCAGACAGACCAATGCTGGCAAGCAGAAGAACAATCGCAGTCGGCGCGAAACGCGCCTTACGGACAACGGGCATATTTGCAATCCTAATCACTAGGTTTTGAAGCCCTTAATGTGACGCTTTGCGATGAATCGGTCAAGGTCATTTGCAGTAAATTACCACGCATTATGGATATGCGTAATCTTGCCAAAGCCAAAGCGTGAACCCGGCTCAATGGCAATGAAGTCAAATCGGCAATCAAAGGTTGTGAACCGTTGGTTCTTCGCCAGAAAGAATGCTGCTGCCTTTGAGATGCGCTGTTGCTGATGCGGCGTGATAATCCTGTCAGTAATTCCATGCTGGCGATATTTCACCTCGGCAAAGACCAGCAGATTGCGGCGCCGTAAAATCAGATCAATTTCGCCAGCAACGCAGCGCCACCGCCGGTGAATTAGCCGATATCCTTTGCACCAGAGAAGCCAACGGATTTTCCACTCGGCTAGCCGGCCAGCCTGTTCGGCACGCTGGCGCTTTCGTTTGCGCATCTTTGCCGATACCGGAGGGCGCGGCTGATTTGCCGGTTGATTTGGCATGATAGCGCATTTGACAAGGGATCAATTTTTTTTGTCAAGATCGATGGCAAGTGAATAGATCATTTTACGTGGCTGGCCAGAAATTTGGGTGACGGTTTGCACCGCATCGCGAAGGCTCGTCGCTTGCATTTCTGCACGCAACATAGCGGTTAGCGTCGCCGCATCAAATTCTTCTTCATCCTTGATAATGCCGCTGACCAAAATGACTATTTCGCCTTTTGGTGGCAATGCCTGTGCATAGAATTCAGCCAACGATGCTAGCGTGTCCCGGTGAAAATTTTCATGTAATTTGGTTAATTCGCGTGCCACAACCGCCATCCGGTCGCCAAATATCTCGATCATGATTTGCAATGTTGCGCCAAGCCGTCGCGGTGATTCAAACCAGATGCTAGTCACATTCAGATCGGCAAATTCAGTGAAGGCGGTCCGCGCCGCCTTTTGTCCATGCGGCACAAATCCGGCAAATAGGAACCGGTCACTTGGCAGGCCTGCGGCCGCAAGACTGGCTAGAACGGCGCTTGGGCCGGGGATCGCTGTCACGGGAATATCTGCGTCATGACAAGCGGCGACCAGTTTATAGCCCGGATCCGATACCAGCGGCGTGCCAGCGTCACTGACAAGCGCTACCAGCTTGCCGCTAGCCATTGCGTCAATCAGTTTTGGCCGCATAGTTTTGCCATTGTGATCGTGATAGGGCATGAATTTAGCCGACGTGCGCAATCCCGTTAAGGTCAGCAACTTTCGCGTCATTCTAGTATCTTCACACGCAAGTATATCAGCCTTTTGCAACCATTCGGCGGCACGCGGCGACAGATCTCCAAGATTGCCAATCGGTGTTGCGATGACCGCTAATTGCCCTCGGCTTTGTGTCATAATGACTCCGTTGCTGACGCTATGCTGATTTGGGGGCAGTATGGGCGATGGCACAGGGCCTAACAAGCGGATAATGCGCGTTGATCATATTCGAAATAATGACAAAGCCGGAAAAAGGCGGCATGATAAATCACGCGCAAAAATGCTGCCCAAAAATTGTCAAAATTTGATAGGATTATCCGGGCATGAAAAATCTGTTTGACCGAATATGTGATCATCACTGCGTAAAGTTTTTGCCGCAATGCCGGATCAATGTCAGCCGGTCATATCGAGAGGCAGTAAACCTAGCCGCAACCCTGGCAAACTTAATTGCCGCCGGCATGGTCGTGATTGGGCTGGCGGCGTGTCAACCGGCAACATTACCCTCTAATAAGCCACTTTTGGCCAATGTGGCCGCGCCAGCGCCATCATCAAAAATCGGCAAAAATACGGCCGGCTCCTCATCTTTGGAACAGCCAGCGCCGCTATCAGAAACGACCCAAACCCAGCCAGATAACCTGTCAGAAATGCCAAAACAGGATGATGCAACTGAGATGGCCGCCGCACGGGCTTTGATGGATACGATTATCTGGGAATTTCAGGGAAAAAATGAAAAAGCGCCGGTCATTGAAACCCCCATACCGGTTGGCAAGGATCCGTCACTGGGTGATGATGCGCTAGAGGCAGCTTTTGCATTGCTGTCAAGCCGGGTGAAACCGTTGGCATATGAGCCAGTTTTTGAGATGCCGCCAAAGGCTGATGGGGTCATTCGGGTTGGGCTTTTGGTGCCGCTTAGCGGTGAATATGCGGCTCTTGGTGCCGAAATTCGTCAAAGCGTCGAGATGGCATTATTCAAGATCAATAATCCTAAAATTGAGGTTTTGTTCCTTGATACGAAAGCTGGTGAAGCGGCTGGCAATGCGGCGATGACCGGTATCGAAAATGATGTGGATATTTTCATCGGCCCATTATTTACCGAAGCCGTTAAACAGGCCCGTGTGGTAATCGATCAGGTCAATGATGCGGCCAGTCGACCGCCAATGCTGTTGCTTTCAAACAATGTCGATGTGGCGGGCAATGATCGTTGGTTGCTTGGCTATCTTCCCGAGCAACAGCTTGATGGGCTGCTTGGGCACGCGGTCAGTGCGGGTAAACGGCGGTTTGCTTTGATTGGTCAAAACTCACTTTTTGGCCAGCGTCTGCTTAACCATGCCAGCCAGCGTCTTGCTGACTTTGGATTAAAGCCTGAAGCGGTGCGTGTATTAAGTGATGGTGAGCTTGCCGATGAAACAAACCTTAAAAATGCGATCAGGGATTTTACCCGTTATGTGCCGCCGGTTGATGATGCGCCCCTGCCGGATAGCCCGTTTGATGCGGTGATTTTTGCCGGTGATCCGGCGTTTGCATTACGTACAGCGCCGGTTTTGGCCTATTATGATGTTGGGCCGGATCGGGCGCTTTATCTTGGAAATGCGCTGTGGAACCAGCAACAGCTTTTGGGCGAGCCGTCATTACAGGGTGCGCTATTTTCGACCCGGCCAAGCAATCTTGATCTTCGTTTTGATGCTGATTGGAAAGAGATCTGGCCTGAACCTGCGGGTCAGCTCGCCCGTGTCGGTTTCGATGCAATGGCGTTGGTTGCGGCACTGGCTAAATCAGCGGATCGTGATTGGGCGAAACAGCTTGTTACCAATAGTGGCTTTCAAGGCTATAGCGGTGCGTTTCGGCTGCTTCCCAATGGTCGTAATGTCCGTAGTTTTGAATTGCGGAAAATCGACAAGGGTCAATCCAAGATTATTCGCCCGGCACCAAACCGGATTTAAAAACCTGCCGCGTTTTTATGAACCAGATTTTTCCCAGATTTTCCTCCCAGATTTCCCTCCGGTTCTGCATTGGTGTTTTATCAGGGCGTCTAGCAAAGAATCGTCGATAGAATATGATTTAGTCGTAACCGCCCCTCATCGGTTGCGATAAGCTGTGATCCGTCTGGTGATCGGTACAGCCACCCGGCTGCAACTGCCTGTGTTACCCCATCAGCATCAATCCATTCATTCGAGGGCCCACAAAGATTTTCGATCACGCCAAGGTTAATACCGCTGGTCAGGCGGAGCCCCATCATCACCATTTCGCTTGCCCAATCCGCTGGCGTTTCTGCCTGCAGGCTTTCGATGCCATGGCGGTTTTTGGCGACTGCATCTAGCCAGCCTGCCGGACTGCGCCGCGTCATGGTGGCGGTGCGGATGTTGTGGTCTTTGGCGGCGTCAAAAAGCGCAAACCGGCCATGCGCGCCTGGCCCAATGCCAAGCCAATCACCAGCTTGCCAATAGGTCAGATTATGCTGGCATTCCTCGCCAGCGGCGGCATGATTGGAAATTTCATAGGCGGGCAATCCGGCAGCTGCGGTCATTTGCTGGGTCATCTCATAAAGATCAGCCGCCCTATCATCGTCAAGCACCATGATTTCGCCGCGCCGCTCTCTTGTGTGAAAGACTGTGCCAGCCTCGATGGTCAGCTGGTAAAGCGACAAATGCCTAAGCCCAAGCCCCAGCGCCCGTGACAGCATTCCTTGCCACTGTTTGGCATTCTGATCGGGCAGTGCATAAATCAAATCAATCGAGACCCGGTCAAAGGCGCTGCGAACCTTCTCCAGCGCATAAAGCGCATCTGCAGCTGAATGTTCACGACCAAGAAATTTCAGACTGGCATCATCAAGTGATTGAACACCCATTGAAACGCGGTTTACGCCGGCATTTCGGAACCCAAGCATGGCTTCGGCCTCAACCGATGTTGGGTTGGCTTCGGCAGTAATTTCAACATCAGCGGTAAATCCAAAAAGATGATCGGCATGACAGATCAGTCGTTCAACCAGCGTCGGCGGCATTAATGAGGGTGTGCCGCCCCCAAAAAAAAGGCTGGAAAGTGCTGGCCGTATGGGCATCAATGACGCCATATAATCCATCTCGGTACAAAGCGCGTCACCGAAAACCGTGGCGTCCACATGATCGCTGACATGCGAATTGAAATCGCAATATGGACATTTTGCGCGGCAGAAAGGCCAATGAATATAGAGGGCAAAAGGCCGGTTAGCAGGGTTGCTAGCGGGTAATTTTGGCTTAAATCCCATCGGCTTTGCCAAAACAACGGGCCAGCAATTGGGCAAAAGCATCGGCCCGGTGACTCATGGCGTGCTTGGCGTCTGGGTCCATTTCACCAAAACTGATCTGATGGCCGTCAGGCTGGAAAATCGGATCATAACCAAAGCCATGTATGCCGCGTGGCGGAAAGGTAATCTGGCCTTTAACCCTGCCCTCGACACAGACCTCATCTCCGTCCGGCCAGACCAGTGCCAGCGCACAGACAAATTCAGCGCCCTGATCACTATTGCCGGTGTTGGTAAGCGCTGTTTCGACGGCGGTCATTGCCAGCGAAAAGTCACGATCTGGCCCTGCCCAACGCGCTGAATAAATCCCTGGCGCCCCGTCAAGCGCGTTGACACAAAGACCGGAATCATCCGCCAGCGCCGGTTGTCCCGCCCGCATGGCTGCAGCGCGTGCCTTTAACAGCGCATTGCCGGTAAAGCTGGTCTCAGTTTCATCCGGCTCGTCAAGGCCAAGGTCAGCCGCCGATAGGATATTGATGCCAAAACCTGCAAACAGCGCCTTAATCTCGCGCATCTTGCCAGCATTATGGGTGGCAATGACAAGCGTGTCTTCAGTGAAAAGGCGATCAGTCATGCACGGCACTTTCTTCTATCGGCGCCTTTATGGCTTGGTTCCTAAAGTCCGGCGTCCTGAACCGCGCGGCGTTGCAGTTCAAACAGGCTGTTGCATCCAGATTCCGCCAGATCGAGCATTTCATTCAGGCTTGCGCGTGAGAATGGGTGCTCTTCGCCGGTAGCTTGAATCTCAACCAGTTCACCATCGGCGGTTAAAATGAAATTGGCATCAATTTCGGCGGCGCTATCCTCGTCATAATCGAGATCAAGGACGGCTTGGCCTTTATAGATACCGCATGAAATAGCGGCTACCTGACCGGTTAAGGGCATCGTTGTAATGGCACCGGCGAGCAGTAATCGCTCGCAGGCGATCCGCAGCGCAACCCATGCACCGGTGATCGACGCAGTGCGGGTGCCGCCATCTGCCTGTATGACATCACAATCGATTTTGATCTGGCGCTCACCAAGTGCGCCAAGATTGGTTACAGCGCGCAGTGACCGGCCGATTAAACGCTGAATTTCAAGGGTGCGGCCGCCCTGTTTTCCGCGTGCCGCCTCGCGGTCAATGCGGCTATGGGTCGAGCGCGGCAGCATACCGTATTCAGCCGTTACCCAGCCCTTGCCACTATTCCGCAGAAACGGCGGAACACGTTCGTCAATCGACGCAGTGCAAAGCACATGCGTATTGCCAAATTTGGCATAGCATGAGCCTTCCGCATGAAGCGATATGGAAGGTTCCAGAGTAACAGAGCGAAGCGCGTCGATCGCGCGGCCAGAAGGGCGTGACATGATAAAATTCCTATATTGCAGTTCTCAAGCTGGTTAAAGCGATATACCGGCGAAGTAAAGGGATAAGGTAATTTACCAGCCCCCCGTTTCTTCGATTGACCAAATGGCTTGGCCTATCATAAATTTCTACTATGACAGAAGCTAGTATAAAGGGCCTTAAGCCGCGCAGCTTGGAAATTTTCCATGAGCTGGTCTCGGCTTATCTGGAAGATGGCTTGCCCGTTGGATCTAGCCGACTGGCAAGATCGGGCAAGTTTGATTTTTCGCCAGCGTCAATCCGCAGCAAGATGAGCGACCTTGAAGATGCCGGTTTGCTATATGCACCGCACACGTCGGCGGGGCGCGTGCCAACCGAAACTGGCCTGCGACTTTTCGTTGACGGGTTGATGGAATTCAATCGTGACATCCCGCCCGAACAGCGCCAGTCAATTGACAGCGAATGTGCAGCGCGCGGTATCAGCCTCAATCAGCTTTTGGATAAAACCAGCAAAACTCTGTCGGGGCTTTCCAATTGTGCCAGCCTCGTGCTTTCGCCCAGTAGCGAGGCTGAATTACAGCATTTTGAATTTGTCCCGATTGGCGTCGATCGCGCGCTTGCGGTTCTGGTTCGCTCTGACGGGCAGGTAGAAAACCGGCTCATTGATTTGCCGGTTGGCCTGCCATCATCGGCAATGACCCGGGCGGCTAATTACATGAATGCAAAGCTGAAGAATAACAGCATGGTCCATGCGGCAACATTGATCCGAAGCGAGATCGCCCAGCATAAGGCCGAGCTTGACGAATTAACTACTGCGCTGGTCGAACAGGGGCTTGGGATTTGGTCGGATGGCATTGGCGGTGATGGTGCGGCGCTAATTTTGCGCGGTCAGGCCAATCTTCTTGAAGATATCCAAGCCGTCGATGGGCTCGCCGAGGTTCGGGGGCTATTTGATGCGTTAGAGGCGCGTGAAAATGCGCTTCGTCTGCTTGATGCGACGCGCGATGGTGATGGTGTAAAAATATTTATCGGTGCTGAAAATAATCTATTTGCCAGTACTGGCTGTTCGCTGGTGATTGCGCCCTACCGCAACAATGATCGCTCAATTATCGGGGCGATTGGTGTGTTGGGGCCGCGTCACATGAATTATGCGCGGATCATCCCGATGGTTGATTATACCAGCAAAGCGATTGATCGGGTTCTTGGCAGATAGGGATTGGCGCCGATAAAGTTTGGTGTCCTATGGGATCGCGTGTCGCAGGGCGGCTATCTATGATGCGCCACCCAATGTGCCCACCCAGATTTTGATCGTGGTAACATAGGTGATCGCCATATCATAAAGCGTTTTTGTATGGCCCTCGGCGATGTCAAAAGAGGTGGGCGCAAGCTTAAATCCAATTGCGCCAATGGCAATGCCGCTCGCGCCTGCCACCATAATGCCGCGCCAGCTTGATAAAAAACTGGGTCGATGAAATGATAAGGGCACGGCGCAATTCGGGCAGAAAAACCGCAAGGATAAATTGCTATGGGCCAGTTTTGGCAGATAAACCGATAATTTGCAGGATTTGCAGCGCCGTTTCACAACCGCGCCATTGATTTTATCCACCGCCTCATCTGGCAGAAAAAATGCCGTCTCGCAACTGTGACATCGGATTGGCATATTCCGATAATTTCGGATCAGTTCCGGCAACACCACAAGTTTATGGCAATGCGGGCAGGTTTGGTCCATTTATTTAATCTCCATCAATGCCAAGGCAACGGCGATTATCGTCCCGATGAAATCATAGGGTGATAATGACTAATAAATCGTTAGCGATAAATTAATCGTCAAAAAGAAAGGGTTTTTCGTAGGTTGCCCGCCATGTCTGATCGCGCCATTTCTAAAAAGGTGATGCTGGCTGGCTTTATTATACGGGAAAGATCGGGGGTACATAGATAGATCGGCTGAGGTGATTAAAGGCGTTCTAAGGCCGCCGTTCCGGTTATTCTTTCTGGGTCGTTTTCTGGGCGGTTTTTTTTGCCGCTGCCTTCTTGGCTGCTGCCTTTTTGGTCGCCGCTTTTTTGGCTGTTGCTCTTTTTTTCACAGGTTTTTTGTTGGCTGGTCGGCTCTCCAGTGCCGCCTGTCGTATATCGTCCGATTTCCCCCCCACGTCCGGCGATGACACGGTTAGCAGACTATAAAGCGAGTCAGATACGGCATGGCGCACCATATGCGGCAGTTCCTTTGCCAAAACAGCCCGCACAGCATCACTGACCTCGGCCATCAAATCCCGACGGAGTTGATCGCTAATCGGTTGTGGATCTGGATCCATGATCTGGCCTTGGGATGATTTGCTAGCCCGATCAATTGCTGCGGCAATCTCGGCCATGGTTGAATTTGATAGAGATGTATCCTCAGCCGATATGCTGCTGCTCTTGCCAATAACAGTGACCCTAGGCGGTGCGGGCTCGCTTGGCAAAATGGCAATAGTGGCACTGGTATCAGGTTCGGCATCAGGTTTGGTGAAGGCGCCGCCTCTTACCTGCTGTTTGGCCATCGCAGGTGGTGCTGTCGATTTAACCACAGCCATCATTGGGTTACCGTCTTTTATGACCGCTTCGGCTTCGTCACACAGCGCCTCAATTGATTTCCAGATTTGCGCATTTTGCATAATAGGCTTATCCAACCATTCATTGGTCTATTCGGGCTCATCATGATTTCACGCCGTAACGCACCACATACCATACTAAAGACCTAGCATGAACCTAATCTTGAACCTGATCCTGAAGACAGTATTTAATGTCTCATAAGTCAGCAAAAGAAACAACAACTTGTCCGCTAGCATGAGATTACATGATCAATGAGTGCTAGCAGGGGAAAAAGCTGGCACAGGCTTTGGGTAAAGGCGCGCGGCAAAATAACAATTTTTTGACGTTTTACTCTTGGCGAAGCCGTTTTGGATCACTAGATAAGGCTAGCAATCCGCAGATGGATGCAAAAAGGACTTAAAAATGATAGACCAAAAGAATAGCACGGACGGACCCGACAGCGATCCTGATAGCGATCAGACAGCCGGTTCTGGCACCGACGCACCGGCGGCGGCAGATGATCACGGTGCGCAGGCCAGCAACCACTCTGGAAGTGCTGCGAGTGATACACCCAGCAGCGATACACCCAGCAACGAAGCGCTGGATGATTTGATTGCTGCCACCAGTGGGCAACCAAACGCTGCCTCGTCGATTGATGAAGATGCTGGTTCACACGACCCGCTATCGGCACTAATGGCTGAACGCGATCAGCTGAAAGACCAGCTGTTACGCGCCTTGGCAGATACTGAAAATATGCGCCGCCGTAGCGAGCGTGAAGCGGCGAATGTCCGCAAATATGGCCATACGCCGTTTGCGCGTGACCTCGTCGGTGCGATTGATAATCTGGCGCGGGTGATTGACTCGGCACCAGATGATCTTGGTCAGGCCGACGAGACGATGAAATCGCTCATCACCGGGATTCAGCTTAGCTGGACTGAATTGCAGTCCGTCATTGAAAAGCATGGGATCAAGCGGGTTGAGCCGCTGAACGAGAAGTTTGACTATAATCTGCATCAGGCAATGTTTGAAGTGCCAACAAATGATCAGCCAAGTGGTGTTGTCCTCGAGGTTGTCCAGCATGGGTATGTTTTACATGACCGGCTGCTACGTCCAGCGATGGTTGGCGTCTCAAAGGCCGGTGATACAGCCGCGCCCAGCGACGGTGATCCGCAAAAAACAGATGAATAGGGATGGGAAATTTGCCGGATCATCACTTGATCTCAGCATAGGGAATACCGCGTAAATATGACTAAATGGGGGTGGAAACGGTATAGCTGCAACCGCGGTAATACCTAGGTTTGGCAGTTTCTCTTGTCAAACTTACTCCCTCTTGTAACCGAAATAATAAGTCCTATATGGACGATAGTTGAACAGTAGTGACAGAACCGGTGCGTTAAACGCCGGTTACGCCCCCGTAAGGTCTGCTTATGGGAACGAAATGTCTTAAAGGGCCACTCTATCAGCGTCACCTTAAAACAGGTTTGGCAATGAGTGGTCAGGGAAAGGAGCTTTAGATATGGCGAAAGTTATTGGTATTGATTTGGGAACCACAAATTCCTGTGTTGCTGTCATGGACGGATCCGAGCCACGGGTGATCGAAAATGCCGAAGGCGCGAGAACAACGCCGTCAATGGTGGCATTTGCAAATGGTGAACGTCTGGTTGGCCAAGCGGCCAAGCGTCAGGCGGTTACAAATTCTGAAAACACACTTTTTGCGATCAAGCGTCTGATTGGTCGCCGCTTCAAGGACAAATCCACCAAGGCGTTTGCCGATCTGGTGCCATTCGAACTGGTTGGCGCCAAAAATGGTGATGCGTGGGTAAAGGTTGAAGGTGAAGAATATTCGCCCAGCCAAATCTCTAGCTTTGTTCTTCGCAAACTAAAAGAAGATGCCGAGGCCTATCTTGGTGAAACCGTGACGCAGGCTGTGATCACCGTTCCAGCCTATTTCAATGATGCCCAGCGTCAGGCGACAAAGGATGCTGGCAAAATTGCCGGTCTTGAGGTGTTGCGGATCATCAACGAGCCAACAGCGGCCGCGCTGGCCTATGGCCTTGATCGCAAGGAATCAGGCATTGTTGCCGTTTATGACCTTGGTGGCGGAACCTTTGATGTTTCCATCCTCGAGGTTGGCGATGGCGTGTTCGAGGTCAAATCTACCAATGGTGATACATTCCTTGGTGGTGAAGATTTTGACCATGCGATCATTGAATTTCTGGCTGACTCTTTCAAATCAAGCGACGGTATTGATCTTCGCGGCGACAAGCTGGCTTTGCAGCGGCTTAAAGAAGCAGCTGAAAAAGCCAAGATTGAATTGTCATCTTCAGTACAGACTGATGTAAATCTGCCGTTCATCACCGCTGATGCGACCGGGCCGAAACATCTTAATGTCAAGCTGACACGGGCCAAGTTGGAACAGCTGGTTGGCGATCTGATTGCCCGCACGATGGAGCCTTGTAAAGCGGCATTGAAAGATGCTGGCATCAAGGCGTCAGAAATTGATGAAGTGATCATGGTCGGCGGTATGACCCGTATGCCGAAAATCATCGAAAAGGTGAAAGAATTTTTTGGCACCGAACCGCATCGTGGGGTGAACCCTGATGAAGTTGTTGCCTCAGGTGCAGCGATTCAGGCTGGTGTTCTAACCGGTGACGTCAAGGATGTGCTTCTTCTCGACGTGACGCCATTGTCACTTGGTATCGAAACGCTTGGCGGTGTCTTTACCCGGTTGATTGATCGCAACACAACGATCCCGACCAAGAAAAGCCAAGTCTTTTCAACGGCTGATGATAATCAATCTGCGGTTACCATCTCGGTTTGTCAGGGTGAACGCGAAATGGCTGCGGATAACAAGGCGCTTGGCCAGTTCAATCTGGAAGGCATCTCACCTGCCCCGCGCGGTGTGCCGCAAATCGAGGTAACCTTTGATATTGATGCCAATGGTATCGTCAAGGTCAGTGCCAAGGATAAAGCCACTGGCAAAGAGCAGGAAATCCGTATTCAAGCCTCTGGTGGATTGGATGACAGCGAGATCGACCGCATGGTTGCCGAGGCTGAAGCCAATGCCGAAACTGACAAGCAGCGCCGCGCCGAAGTTGAAACCCGCAATCAGGGCGAGGCTTTGGTTCATGGTGCAGAAAAAGCCATTGATGATCTTGGTGACAAGGCGGATCCTCAGGCCAAAGCCGATGTTGAAGCCGGTATCGAGGCGCTTCGCGAAGCCCTTGATGGTGACGATATTGAGGCGATTTCGTCAAAATCGGCTGAATTGTCCAAGGTGATGATGAAGATGGGTGAAGCCGCCTATCAGGCCGAAGCTGAAACCGCAGGCAAAGACGGTGCAAACAACGATGATGGTTCCGTTGTTGATGCCGAATTTGAAGAGGTGGACGCCGATTCAGACGATGGCAAAAAACAAAGCAAATAAGCCAAAATAAATATGAAACCGGAGCTAGATCAGGCTCCGGTTTTTGAATTTTCACGGCAAAAGTGGCAGGCATGAGCAAGCGCGATTACTACGACGTATTAGGTGTTGAAAAAAACGCCGACGATAAGGCAATTAAATCGGCATTTCGTAAACTTGCGATGGCAAACCACCCTGATCGAAATCAGGGTGACGAGGCAGCCGAACAGCGATTCCGTGAAGCCAATGAAGCCTATGATGTTTTAAAAGACCCGCAAAAACGTGCAGCCTATGACCGAATGGGCCATGCAGCCTTTGATCAGGCAGCTGGCGGCGGCGGTGGTTTTGGTGGCGGCGGTTTTGGCGGCGGCGGCTTTTCCGATATTTTTGACCAGATGTTCTCTGAATTTTCTGGCGGCGGTGGGCGGCAACGTGATCAGAGCGGTAATGATTTGCGCTATGATATGTCAATCTCGCTGGAAGATGCCTTTACCGGATTACAGCAAGATATTTCGATTACGATACCGTCTGAATGTGACAGCTGTACCGGCAGTGGTGCAGCAGATGGTAGCAGGCCCAGCACTTGTGGTACTTGTGGTGGTGCGGGGCGCGTTCGGGCGCAACAAGGGTTTTTTGCGGTTGAGAGAACCTGTCCTGCCTGTCAGGGTATGGGTCAGGTAATCTCTGATCCGTGTCGTTCATGTGGCGGCGAAGGCCGTGTCCAGCGGGCCAAAACCTTGGCGGTTTCGATCCCTGCAGGTGTTGATACCGGCACCCGTATCCGCCTATCTGGCAAGGGCGAAGCCGGTCTTAGGGGCGGGCCAGCGGGGGATCTTTATATTTTTGTCAATGTTGATCCACATCCTATTTTTACCCGCGACGGCAGTAACCTGCACGCCCGTATTCCGCTGCCAATGACGACGGCGGCACTTGGCGGCAGTATTGATGTGCCAACGCTCGAAGGGAAAATGGCGCGCCTGACAATCGAGGCTGGAACGCAATCAGGACGGAAATTCCGGATGCGCGGCAAAGGGATGCCTGCTTTGCGCCGAGGTAATCTGGGCGATCAGATCGTCGAGGTTCAGGTCGAAACGCCGACCAACTTGAACAAAAAGCAGAAAGAGCTTCTTGAAGCATTTTCGAATTCGGGCAATACCAGCCCTGAATCCGCCAGCTTTCTTGAGCGGGTAAAACGCATCTGGGCTGATGATTGACGCATCTGAATTCGATTCTGATTCTATTCTGGCGAAACTGAATTGGGGGCTTGCCCAAACGGGGCAGCTATTTATATGCTGGCTGCCAGCGGATGAAGCCGGTTATGATTGGTAACGGGGCAGGCTGCGCGACCATCAGGGATAAAAAGGCAGATTAATGATAAGAATTGCAATTCCAGGCGGGGCTGGCCGTATGGGCTCGATGTTAATCCGGGCAATCGCAGCGGCACCAGACCTTGAGCTTGTGGCCGCAACCGACCGGCCTGATAGCCCGTTCATTGGGCATGATGCCGGCGAAGTGGCGCAAATTGGGGCTAATGGGGTGATCATTGGCAGTGATCCTGAAACGCTGTTTACAACAGCTGATGTGGTGATTGATTTTACCAGCCCTGCTGCCAGCCTGCATCATGCCACGCTTGCCGCGGCGCATGGCTGTGCGATGGTGATCGGTACGACCGGCCTTAGCGCGGATGAAGAGGCCGAATTAAAAGCGACGGCAAAAAACAGCACCATTGTCTATTGTGCCAACACTTCGGTTGGGGTGACGTTGCTGACCCAGCTTGTTGAAGAGGTTGCAGCGAAATTAACCGATGGCTGGGATATCGAAATTTTGGAAACGCACCACCATCACAAAGTGGATGCGCCATCTGGAACGGCGCTGGCGCTTGGCAAGGCGGCGGCAAAGGGACGCGGTGTCGCGCTTGATGATGTTGCTGATATGGTGCGCAAAGGCCAAACCGGTGCGCGCAAACAGGGTGATATTGGTTTTGCCGTATTGCGCGGCGGTGATGTTGCTGGCGAACATTCGGTGATTTTTTATGGCGAGTCTGAGCGTGTAGAGATTTCGCATCGGGCGACCGACCGGGCAATTTTCGCGCGTGGTGCCGTGCGGGCGGCGCGCTTTGCGGTGGCAGCTGCTGATGGATTTTATGATATGACGGATGTGCTGAAAGGCTAATCATGCCGGCAAAGATGAAACTTGATGCCATTGATGCCTGTTTTGAGCGTTTGTCACAGCGTCAGCCAGACCCGCAAACCGAACTTGAATTTACCGATCCCTTTACCCTTCTTGTTGCGGTTGTCCTGTCGGCGCAGGCGACTGATGTTGGGGTGAACAAAGCCACAAAGGGGCTGTTTGCTGCTGCCAGCACACCGGCGGCAATGGTGGCGCTTGGCAGTGATGCTATTCGTCATCATATCCGCACGATTGGCCTGTTTAACACCAAGGCCAAAAATGTTTTTAAACTATCGCAAATTCTGCTCGATCAGCATGATGGTCAGGTGCCGCAAGATCGCGACGCGCTTGAGGCGCTGCCCGGCGTTGGCCGAAAAACCGCAAATGTTGTTCTGAACGAGGCCTTTGGTGAGCCGACAATTGCTGTTGATACGCATATTTTCCGTTTCGGAAATCGCACTGGAATGGCGCCGGGCAAAACGCCTGACGCGGTTGAAAAGGAATTGCTGCGCCGGGTACCGGATCGGTGGAAAAAGGGTGCGCATCACTGGATGATTTTGCATGGGCGCTATGTCTGCAAGGCCCGAAAGCCTGATTGTGCCGATTGTGTGATTGCTGATTTATGCCTGTTTAAGCCCAAGACAAAATAGCGCGGCTAATTTACGATCTGGCATCAAGCCTCTGATGCAAACGGTCAATGGCGGTCAGGCATTTAGGTTCATTTAACCGATCACCGATAACGGCACCGCGCATATCCCAGTCTTTGATAATCTTTTGCTGGGTGTTATCGCTGGTTGGATAGAAAAAGAAATCAACGACACATGAGGTAAAGCGATATTGCCAGATTTCAATCGAGCCTTCTTGCCGGATCATCGCCGCATCGCCGAGACCCTTTAGCAGGTTTGGCGCGGCTAACCCGATCATATTTTCCGGCTGAAAAGCTGGTTTGATGGGGGCGGCCTCTGCCGGGGCGGCAGTAATGTTGTTAACTGCGAGATCAATCGCGTTTTGGGCACCCGTTATTTCACCCCCTGCTGTATCATTGCCAGCTGTATCATTTCGGGTCATCGCATTAGACGTCTGCTCAGCAGTTGCAGATGGCGCGGTTGCCGGTGAAGTAATGGTGATTGTTGGTTTTTTAATGCTGGGCGTATCTGTTCCCTGCTTGGCTACAGCATTATCTTCAGCCTGCGGGGATGATGGTGTTACCACTGACGGGGCGATCGGTTGGCAGGCCGCAATAAACGCGGCAAATCCGACAAGATAAAGATGTGATCGACGCATTTATCCGCACCCGCGTTGCAACGTTATTGGCTTTCGGTCTAACGGAAAACGCGCATCATTGCACTAACTCTTTTCGGTTTCGCGTGCCATTGGCCTTGTCCTTTAGGGGCGTCCGGCCTAATGTCTGCCCGTTAGAATTTCCGATCAGAAATTGCCATAATGAGGTTGTGATGGCCCCGAAAACCCTTGATGTTTTAGCTGTTGGCAATGCGATTGTTGATATATTCGGACAATGTGACGATGATTTTCTAAGCGCCAATGGTATTGAAAAAGGCGTGATGACCCTGCTTGACGAGGCCGGATCTGCACAGCTTTATGCGGCACTTGGTGCGATCGGAAACCCACAATTAATCTCGGGTGGTTCAGCGGCTAATACCGCCGTTGGGGTTGCTGCTTTTGGCGGATCGGCAAATTTTGTCGGACGGGTGCATGACGATGCGCTTGGCACAGCCTTTAGGCGTGATATTCAGGCGGCCGGGGTTGGTTTTGATCATCCGGCGGCAACAAGCGGGTCGGCAACAGCCTCATCAATCATTCTGGTAACGCCCGATGCGGCGCGGTCAATGAATACTTTTCTTGGGGCAAGCATTGAATTTGAGGCGGCTGATCTGGCGCTTGCCGATGCGGCGGCGGCAAAGATTATCTATCTCGAAGGCTATCTTTTTGATGCGCCTAACGGCCCGGCTATTTTTGCTGAGGCAGCGCGACTTGCCAGTCTTTATGACGTCAAATTGGCCTTATCGCTATCTGATCCATGGTGTGCCGAGCGGCATCGTGCAGCCTTGATCGATTTTATTGATGAGCATATTTCGATTTTATTCGGTAATGAAGACGAGGTCGCTAGCTTGTGTCAATCGGGCAGTGACGAGGCGATTGCTGCCTTGGTGGGCAGGCTTGATGAACTGGTTGTTACCCGCGGTCCAGCCGGCGCATTTATCGGTGCCGGCACCGCGCATCATGAAATTCCGGCAATGCCACAAGGCTCAGTGATTGATACAACCGGTGCTGGTGATTTGTTTGCCGCGGGCTATCTGTTCGGCCGGACAAATGGATTTGACGTTAAATCGGCGGGGCGGCTCGCCAGTCTTGCCGCTGGTGAGGTCATTTCGCATATTGGCGCGCGGCCACAAGCTGACCTAAAGCAGCTTGCGGCGATATTATAGAACGGGCCAAGGGCATAGTATCTCTGAATTTACCGCCAGATTCACCGCCAGATGGCGCGTCATCTCCGGCGGTCAGCTTTTTTTGATGGCTAGCGAATGGCATCATGCGCGGCAAGCACCGCGGTCTGCACAATATCACTAACCGATGCGCCCATCTGTACAATCTGGAACGGATAGGCACCGCCAATCATCATTGGGCCAACGACTGAAACACTACCCAACTGATGCAGCAGCTTGAACGAAATATTTGCCGAATGCAGTCCGGGCATTACCAGAATATTGGCGGGTCCGCTAAGGTTACAGAACGGGTAGCGCGCCTTCATCAAATCATAATCAAGCGCGATATCTGCAGTCATTTCGCCGTCAAATTCGAAACCGACATCGCGGCTTTGAAGAATTTCAACCGCCCGGCGTGCTTCAACACTTGTGCGTGACTCAGGATTACCAAAATTAGTGAATGACAGGATTGCCACCCGCGGCGTATGTCCCATTTGGCGGGCTTTGGCTGCCATTGCAACGGCGATATCGGCCATTTCTTCGGCGTCTGGCCGTTCGGTGACGGCGACATCACCAACAAACACTGTGCGGCCCCGTGATATGATCATCGAGGTGGTGAGGAATTTGCTGCCTTCGGCGACATCAATGACCCGCCGGATATGCTGCAATGTCGGTTGGAATGCGCGGGTGACGCCGGTGACAAGCGCGTCGGCATGCCCACAGCTGACCATACAAGCGGCAAAAATGTTGCGATCGAGATTCACCATGCGCTGGCAATCACGATAAAGCGATCCACGGCGTTGTAATTTGGAATAGAGCAAATCGGTATATTCGGTCAGATGCTCGGAAACCTTTGCATTGGTGATCGGCAAATCTTCTGCCCCGTCAAGGCCAAGACGCTGGATCGTTTCCTTGACCCGATGTTCGCGGCCAAGCAGGATCGGCTGGCCATACCCTGCATTGCGGAACGCCAGCGCTGCACGGATTACGCGCTCTTCTTCACCCTCGGCAAAGACAATTCGCTTTTTATTTGCGCTGACTCTCTCAAAAATTGATTGCAGCGCGCCAGCGGTCGGATCGAGGCGGGCTGATAATAACCGGCGATATTCGTCAAGATCGTCAATCGGGCGCCGTGCCACGCCATCGCTCATCGCGGCCTCGGCCACGGCCGATGACACAGCAACGATCAGGCGCGGATCAAACGGTGTCGGGATGATATAATCCTCGCCATAGGTCAGTGCTTGCCCGCCATAAGCATCTGCCACCGCATCGGGCACATCCTCACGGGCCAGCATGGCCAAAGCATTGGCTGCGGCAATTTTCATATTTTCGGTGATCTTACTGGCACGAACGTCAAGTGCCCCCCGGAAAATATACGGAAAGCCAAGAACGTTATTCACCTGATTGGGGAAATCTGATCGTCCGGTCGCGATGATCGCATCAGGACGCACTTCTTTAGCTTCGGCCGGCCAGATTTCTGGCACCGGATTGGCCATGGCGAAAATGATTGGGCGGGCGGCCATTTTTTCGACCATGCTTTTGGTCAGGGCACCGCCTGATGACAGACCAAGGAAAACATCAGCCCCGACAAGCGCCTCTTCAAGGCTGCGGGCATCGGTTTCGGCGGCGTGCGCCGATTTCCACTGGTTCATTGACTCGGTGCGGCCTTTGTAAATGGGGCCAGTGCGGTCACAGATGATAATGTTATCAGCTGGAACCCCCATGATTTTGAGCAATTCGACACAAGCGATTGACGCCGCCCCAGCCCCATTGCCAACAATCTTGACCGTTTTCATGTCGCGGCCAGTCAGATGAAATGCGTTGATCAGGCCAGCCGCGGTAATAATCGCGGTGCCATGCTGGTCGTCATGAAATACCGGGATATCCAGTTTGTCGCGGAGCTGCTGTTCGATCACAAAACATTCAGGCGCCTTGATATCTTCAAGATTGATCCCGCCAAAGGTCGGCGTCATCAGCGCAACTGCATTAACAAAGGCTTCCGGATCTGATGTGTTTAACTCAAGATCAATACCGTCAATATCGGCAAATTTTTTGAATAGAACGGCTTTGCCTTCCATCACTGGCTTGGCCGCTGCGGCACCAATATCGCCAAGGCCAAGGACCGCTGTACCGTTTGAAATGACCGCAATCTGATTGCCTTTGTTGGTGTAATCATAGGCTTTATTGATGTCTGACGCGATCTCGAGACACGGCGCGGCAACACCTGGTGAATAGGCCAGCGATAAATCATGCTGGCTTGTCAGCGGCTTGGTTGCGGCAATCTGGAATTTCCCCGGGCGTCCATTGGCGTGGAATGCAAGGGCTTCAGCGTCGAGGAGTTTATCTTTATCTGTCATGTCTCAATTACTTTATTATCTGACCTAAAGCGGTCGTTTGGGTTAAAAATTTATTTCGGTGCAAACGGTCGATGCGAATAATACGTCATATCGCTCTGCTAGACCCGGTTCGATCTTGTTCTAGAGATCAAGTTGGGGCAATGTCAAAACATTATGACATCTCAACCTTCTACAGCAAATGCGCCAAAAGTAAAAGCGCCCACCCCAATGATGGCGCAATATTTGCGCGTCAAGGATTCGCATCGCAATGCGCTGCTTTTCTATCGCATGGGTGATTTCTATGAGATGTTCTTTGAAGATGCAGAAATTGCCGCAAAACAGCTGGGGATTACGCTTACAAAACGGGGCAGCAAAGACGGTCTTGATGTGCCGATGTGCGGGGTGCCGGTTCATGCGGTCGATGGTTATCTGGCGCGGTTGATCCGGGCTGGTCACAGGGTCGCAATTTGCGAGCAGGTTGAAGATCCGCAGGAACAAAAAAAACGTGGCGGCAAAGGCCCATTGAAACGCGATGTGGTGCGGGTGCTGACGCCGGGTACATTGACTGAAGACGAATTATTGCCAGCACGGGCGCATAATTATCTGGTTGCGCTTGGCCGCGCTGAATCGCAGCTGGCACTTGCCTGGGCTGATATGTCCACTGGTGATTTTTTCGTGCAGGAAATGGCCGATGATGGATTGGAAACCCTATTGGCCCGGCTGGATCCGGCAGAACTGATTTACCCGCAAGGCTTTGATCTTCCCAGCTGGTTTCACGATAGCCAGATTTGTCCAACCGAGCAGGCAGCGTCGCTGTTCGACTCGACCCGCGCCAGACAGGCGCTGGAAAGGTTTTATCAGGTTGCAAGTCTTGACGGTATGGGGCATTTCAGCCGCGCGATGCTGTCGGCTGGCGGGGCGCTTCTTGGCTATTTAGAGGCAACCCAAGTCGGGAATATGCCGCGCCTATTGCCGCTTACCGCGGTTAGTGATGCCGGCTTTATGGAAATTGATCCGGCAACGCGGCGGTCATTGGAATTATCGCGCACCCTGACCGGTGAACGCCGTGGCAGTTTGTTGCATGCGGTCGATCGTACCCTGACGGCAGCTGGTGGGCGTCTGCTTGGTGAACGGCTGGCAGCACCATTGTTTGATGTCACGGCGATTAATGCGCGGCTTGATCTGGTTGGCTGGTTTATTGCCGAGGCGGTTTGTGCTGATCTGGTGCGCGCCCAGCTCCGTATCCAGCCCGATATCGAACGCGCGCTGTCGCGCTTGTCTTTGGGGCATGGCGGCCCGCGTGATCTGGCAAATATTGCTGGCGGCCTTGATAGCGCCGGCCAAATTGTTGCACAGATTCGCGCCGTTGCCGCCAATGGAGAAAATGGTGCCGCCAGAATTAGCGAAGGAATTAGCGGAGGGATTAATGAAAAAAGTGGGCTTGGCGGGCTTATGCTACCCGACGCATTACCTGCTTGTCTTGACGCGATGCTGGGTCCGCGGGGGCTGATCAATGTGCTGGTTCCCGCCCTTGGTGATGATCTGCCGTTATTGGCGCGTGATGGCGGCTTTGTCCGGCAGGGATATGATCTGGCACTTGATGATTTACGCGGTCTGCGGGATGAAAGCCGCCGTTTGATCGCCGCTTTACAAAGTCGCTATGCTGATGAAACCGGCATTGCTTCGTTAAAGATCAAACATAATAATGTGCTTGGCTATCATATTGATGTGCGCAGTAATCATGCTGCCAAATTGATGGATCATGAGATTTTTATCCATCGCCAGACCACTGCACAGGCGGTGCGGTTTACCACGACCGAGCTAGCGGAAATGGAACGTGATATGGCCAGTGCGGCTGATCGTGCATTAGCGCTTGAGCTGGAAATATTCGACCGGTTGCGAAACGAGGTTCTGACGGTGGCGGCTGATCTGGGTGATGCGGCGCGTGCGCTTGCTGAAATTGATGTCGCAACGGCGTCGGCTCAGCTTGCGATTAGCCAGCATTACTGCCGCCCAAAAATTGTCGATGAACCCCTGTTTGACATTTCCAAAGGACGGCATCCTGTCATTGAACCGATGCTGGATTCGCAAACGCCGTTTATCGCGAATGACTGTAATCTTGATGATGGACGTCTCTGGTTGTTAACCGGCCCCAATATGGCGGGTAAATCGACATTTCTGCGGCAGAATGCGCATATTGCCATCATGGCGCAGGCGGGACTTTTTGTGCCGGCAGAACGCGCTGTTATCGGCCTTGTTGACCGGTTGTTCAGCCGGGTTGGTGCAGCTGATGATCTGGCGCGTGGACGATCAACCTTTATGGTGGAAATGGTCGAGACAGCGGCTATTTTGAACCGTGCAACCAGTCGATCTTTGGTAATTCTAGATGAAATTGGTCGGGGCACTGCAACTTATGATGGTTTGGCAATTGCCTGGTCAACGCTGGAATATCTGCATGATGCCAGTATGTGCCGAACCTTGTTTGCCACCCATTATCATGAATTGACGCATCTCCAAAAATCGCTGGAAAATCTGCGCTGCCACGCAATGCAGGTTCGTGAATGGCAGGGGTCGATTGTGTTTTTGCATCAGGTGGTCACGGGCGCCGCTGATCGCTCATATGGGGTTCATGTGGCGCGACTTGCCGGCTTGCCAGCTGTGGTTCTGGGTCGGGCCGAGCAGATTCTTGGTGAGTTGGAAACCGGCCAGCACGGCGCCGTAGATGCTGGGATGATGGCCGATAATCTGCCGCTTTTTGACTTTCAGAATACGCATCATGATGTCGATATGCCCAGCGATGAAATTGCCGAAATGATTGACGCGTTGCAGCCTGATAGTCTTGCCCCGCGTGAGGCGCTGGATATTTTGTACCGGCTAAAGGCGCTGCGGGCTGGTGCGGCTAAATCTGGTGATAAAACATGAGTCCGAATGATATATTAGCATCTGGTGAAGGGCGCTTGGGCAAATCAAGGCTTGGCAAAAATGCGGCGCTGGACGGCATCGCATGGCATCGCTGGCTATTGCCGTTACAAGGCGCGATGGATCGCTTTCAAGCACCGCTTGATCGTGCCGCAATCGAGGCTGAGCTGGCGACCCATGAAAGTGGCAAAACGCCTGTGCCGCGGCCTGAATTGCTGGGCTGCCTTCGGCGTCACCTTGACCAGGCCAAAGCCAATCTTCGCACGGCGTTTTACGACAGTAATGATGGCGCAATCTATGTCGGGATGCATGCTTGGACAATTGATATCTTATTGCAAAGCCTCTATGCGCAAGCACAGCGATATTGCGCCGGCGGTGATGAAGTGGCGCTGATCGCGGTTGGCGGCTATGGCCGCGGCGAAATGGCGCCATTCTCGGATGTTGATATCATGTTTTTGATGCCGAAAAAGCCAACGGCCAAACACACGAAATTCATCGAATTTGTACTTTATATTCTGTGGGATCTTGGGCTGAAAATCGGCCATTCCACCCGCAGCATCGACGAATCAATCGAGGCGGCAAGCGAAGACCAGACAGTTCTAACCAGCCTTCTGGAAATGCGTCATGTGGCTGGTGATGACTCGCTCTGGGTTAAACTAAGCCGCGCCGTTCAACGCAAGATAGCCAAGCAGAAACCATTGGCTTATGTCGAGGAAAAGCTGGAGGAGCGAGACATACGCCACAAGCGGTTTGGTGATACACGCTATGTTGTTGAACCGAATATCAAAGATGGTAAGGGCGGGCTGCGTGATTTGCACAGTCTGTTCTGGATTGCGAAATATGCCTATCGTGTTAACAGCATTATCGACATCGTAAAACAAGGGGTTCTTCGTGACGGTGAGGCGCGGAAATTTGCGCTTGCCCAGCGGTTTTTATGGACGGTTCGCTGTCATCTTCATTTCCATGCAGACCGACCCGAAGAGCGGCTTGATTTTGAGGCTCAAATGGTCATTGCACCACGCCTTGGTTTTGCCGATCGGGGCGGGCTTCGCGGGGTTGAGCGTTTTATGAAACGCTATTATCTGGCGGCGCGGAATGTTGGCAATCTGACGCGGATTTTCTGTGCGGCGATGGAAACGGATTTCCGCAAAAGCCTGACATTCTGGCGCCCGGATTTTCTGCGAACACATGAGCTTGATCCGTTTCGGATTGAGAGTGGCCGCGTGCGGCTTATTGACGATGTATTGTTTCGCGAGTCGCCGGTTCGTCTGATCGAATTATTCGCCATCGCCCAAACGCATGATGCTGATGTGCATCCAAATACCTTGCAACGGGTTACGCGCGCGCTTCCGGCGCTTGATGCAAAAACCCGCAAGGACGAGCAGGCGAACAAGCTGTTTCTGGATATTCTGACATCGCGAAAAAATCCGGAACGGGTGTTACGCCTGATGAATGAAAGTGGGGTATTTGGACGGTTCTTGCCTGATTTTGGCCGGATCGTTGCGATGATGCAATTCGACATGTATCACAGCTATACCGTTGATGAGCACACGTTAAAGGCCATTGGTATTCTGCATGGTATTGAAACAGGTGAATTGCAGGCGGCAGCCCCGGTAGCCACCGAGGTTATGCCCGAGATTGGGTCGCGGCGGGCGCTTTATGTTGCGATGCTTTTACATGACATTGCCAAGGGTCGCGGCGGTGATCACTCGGTTCTGGGCGCCGAGGTTGCGCTGGCGGTTTGTCCGCGCCTTGGCCTTATTGCCGAGGAAACCGAAACGGTAAGCTGGCTGATCCTGCATCATTTGCTGATGAGCAAGATTGCCTTTCGCTATGATCTGAATGATCCGCAGACGATCGAGGATTTTGCAAAAATTGTGCAGTCACCTGAACGGTTGAAACTGCTTTTGGTGTTAACTGTTGCCGATATCAGGGCGGTGGGACCGAACATCTGGAATGGCTGGAAAGCGGCTTTGATGCGCGATCTATATTACCGCTGTGATGCCGTGTTGCGGGGCGCTGATCCGGCGGTTATTGCGCTTGGGAATGCCAATGAGGCGCGCCAAGATGCGGCGGCTAAATTAACCGATTGGGATGATGCGCGTTTTGCCAATCATGCGTCAAACATGCCGCAAACCTATTGGACAGGTTTTGATTGTGACAGCCATGTTCGCCATGCGCGGCTTTGTGATGAATTTGCCAAGCTGGATGTCCCGCTGCTGATTGATTTCAGGCCGGACCCTGCGCGCCGGATGACTGAATTGACCATTTTGACGGTCGATGATCCGGGTCTGTTCTCGCGCATTGCCGGTGCGGTTGCAGCTGCTGGGGCAAATATTGTCGGCGCGCGCATTACGACCTGTCATGATGGAACGGTGCTGGATGTTTTCTTTTTGCAGGATATGAATAATCAGGCGATTGAGGATGCGGCCGAATTAACCCGTATTCGCACAACACTTGAACGCTCGTTAACCGGTGCGATGACCCTTGAAAAGGCGCTTCAGGCACGCTGGAAACAGACCCCGCTTCGGGTTCGGCAAATGCCTGTTGCCTCGCGTGTGTTTCTATCCAACAAGATCAGCAATACACATAGCGTTATCGAGGTGAATGGCCGCGATTTCCCCGGCTTGCTGCATAAAATCACGCATTGCTTGGCCGATCTTGGCCTGCAAATCCAGACAGCAACCGTTTCCACCTATGGCGAGCGTGTCGTTGATGTCTTCTATGTCAAAGATATTTTCGGATTACAAATCCAGAGCGAAACACGGCAACAGACTATTCGTAACCGGTTGCTGGCTATTTTTGACGATGCTGCTGGGGATCTGGCATGACGCGCGCGCCGGATCCGGATAAGGCGGAAAAGCCGGCCTCACTTGGCCGCGCCTTTGGGCAGATTGGCGGCCTGACCGCAATCAGCCGTATTGTTGGCTTTTTGCGGGATATTGCCTTTGCCAGCTTTTTGGGGGCAGGACCAGCGGCTGATGCGTTTCTGGTGGCGCTGAAAATACCGAATATGTTTCGCCGGTTAAGTGCTGAAGGGGCGATGACCAATGCCTTTCTGCCGAGCTTTGCTAAAATACGTCAAAGTGAGGGGCGCGACGCTGCGTTGCGGCTGGCGTCTGAGGCGCAGATTTTTTTGATCATTATGCTGTTTATTCTGGTGGTGATTGCCGAGATTTTTATGCCGCAATTTATTGCCCTATTGGCGCCCGGTTTTACCAAAACGCCGGACCGGATGGCGGCGGCGGTCGATCTGGCACGCGTGACGATGCCGTATCTACCAATGATTTCGATTGTTGCTTTATGGAGTGCGATTTCGAATGCGCATGACCGGTTTTTTGGTGGGGCTGCTGCGCCAATTCTGGCTAATCTCTGTTTTATCGGCGGCGCGGTGGCGATCCCGTTTGTTGCTGCCGATCTTGGTATGTTTCGCGCCTTGCCAATTGCGATTGGCTTGCTGATTGCGGGGCTTTGCCAACTCATCTTCATGTTTGTCATTCTGCGGCGTCTTTCGGCGGTGCCGCGGCTGCAATGGCCGCGCCTATCCAAAGCCGGAAAAACCATGTGGGTTAAATTTTTACCAGCGGCACTTGGGGCTGGCGGGATGCAGCTCAATCTATTGGTTGATTTGATCTTGGCATCTACGCTGCCGGTTGGGGCGATCTCTTGGCTCTATTATGCTGACCGGGTGGCGCAATTGCCACTTGGCATTGTCGGCATCGCGCTTGGCACCGCTTTGCTGCCCCGATTATCAGCCTTGGAGGCAGTTAACGACAAGGATCAGATCACCAAAACCCTTGATGAGGCCATTATCTTTGGTGGTTTTTTTGTGGTGCCGGCAGTGCTCGCTTTGATCGTTTTATCCGGCCCGATTATTGAGGGATTATTTGTCTATGGTGCATTCGGCATTGATGATGCGGTGATGGCGGCAATGGCGCTGTCGGCCTATGCGCTCGGCCTTCCCGGGTTTGTCATGGTAAAGGTTTTACAACCGGCCTTTTATGCGGCGGGTCAGCCTGGCACTGTTCTGAAAATCTCGATTATGACAGTGGCGGTGAATATCACTGGGTCGCTTTTGCTGATGCCGCTGCTGGGGCATGTTGGGCTGGCTCTAGCAACGTCATTGTCAGGCGTCGCTGCGGCGGTTGTTATGGCTATATTATTACGTCGTCGGCGCCGCCTTGCTGGTGGCTGGATCGGTATGACCGGCCGGATTTTTGCGGCGAGTGTAATTATGGCGATCTTGCTTTTGGCGCTACTCACCTTTGCCAGTGGGCTTCGCCAGTTTTTGCCAGCCGCAGGTTGGCTTGTCTTGCTAGTCATGGTTGGTGGGGGCGGTTTTCTGGTCTCGGCGTGGTCATTGCGGGCAATTCCAGACGAGTTTCTTCGCCGGTTACGGTACCGAAAGACTTGACCGCGGCGGCGCAAGCGGGGATAACGCTGGCATGATTATCAATTGTTTCAAGGGCAATCCGGCAGCGGTTTCCCCTTGTTCTGATTAGGCTTGATGGATAGATCAAATGACCGACTCAACCGTGCAAAAGTCTGCAGAGAAAAGCCGTATTTTTTCGGGTATTCAGCCGACTGGCAATCTGCATCTTGGCAATTATCTTGGCGCCATCCGCAATTGGGTTTCGTTGCAGCATGAATTTGAGTCGATCTATTGCGTGGTTGACCTTCACGCCATCACGGTTCATCAGAATCCGGCAGATTTACGTAAAAGCACCCGCGAGGTCGCGGCGAGCCTAATCGCTGCAGGTATTTCAACTGATCGCTCGATCCTATTTAATCAATCTTGTGTGCCGCAACATGCCGAGCTGGCGTGGATTTTCAATTGCGTGGCGCGGCTTGGCTGGCTGAACCGGATGACACAGTTCAAGGAAAAGGCCGGTAAAAACCGCGAGAATGCCTCGGTTGGACTCTATGCCTATCCGACATTGATGGCAGCGGATATTCTGACTTACCGTGCCACCCATGTGCCGGTTGGTGAGGATCAGAAACAGCATCTTGAACTGACCCGTGATATTGCGCAGGCATTTAATTCGACTTTTGAGCGTGATGTATTTCCGTTGCCGGAGCCACAGATTTTTGGCAGCGCAACGCGTGTGATGAGCCTTCGCGATGGCAGTGCAAAAATGAGCAAATCCGATCTATCGGACAATTCGCGGATTAATATGACTGACAATGCCGATTTGATTATGCAGAAAATTCGCAAAGCAAAAACTGACCCGGATGCCTTGCCATCTGAAGTGGCAGGCCTTGCTGGTCGCCCCGAGGCTAGCAATCTGGTTGGCATCTATGCAGCGCTTGCCGATTGCCGGACCGAAGATGTTCTTGCCGAATTTGGTGGGCGCGGCTTTGGTGATTTCAAACCGGCTCTTGGCGATCTGGCTGTTGCCAAATTATCCCCGATCGGCGATGAGATGCGGCGGCTTTTGGAAAACCCTGCCGATATTGACGCTATTTTGGCCGATGGCGCCGAACGTGCGGCGGCGATTGCGCGGCCAATTCTGGCCGAAGTGCGTGATGTGGTTGGTTTTTTGGGTGCAAGCACCGACCGTTAACCGCGCTTAAGCAGCTGTTATATCATTGTCAGACGGGGATTGACTGGTCGGTTTTGCAGATCGCTAGCCAGATTGGCTGGAATATGCGATATTGCAGTGGCTGGGGTTGCAGTTTTTGCTGAAATTCCCATATGAATTTGAGGGTGCGTTAGATCGGTTGGGGTGATTTAATGCTGGCGGTAACAGGCTATTAGCTTGGTATCATCATAAAATAGCCCTCTTGAGCTGGACTCCGATTTTGCGTTTCAGCCCCGAAAGTAAGAGATTAGCAAAAGTAATAGATTAAAGAAAATTTACGGGTTTCTGTCTAAATTAGGGCCCTTGTTGATAGAAGTACGATCGTACCAAGAAGGATTGATCAGATGTTTATTCAAACTCAGGATACGCCGAATCCGGCTACTTTGAAATTCATCCCCGGTGTTCCGGTTATGGAACAGGGAACGGCTGATTTTGCCGATCCTGATAGCACAAAAACATCACCATTGGCGCGCCGCCTTTTTCAGATTGATGGTGTAACAGCGGTTTTCCTTGGGGCTGATTTTGTCGCGGTGACCAAGGCCGAAGGTCTGGATTGGTTTGCCCTTAAGCCGGGTATTCTTGCCGGCATTATGGAGCATTACGCCTCAGGTTTGCCGGTGATCGAGAAAGACGCTGATCTGGCTGATCCGCATGCTGAAGACGGCGATAGTGATACGGTGCAACAGATCAAACAGCTGTTGGATTCGCGCGTGCGGCCAGCGGTTGCAATGGATGGTGGCGATATTGTTTTTCAGGGGTTTGACGATGGTGTTGTGACCCTGCAAATGCGCGGTGCCTGTCAGGGCTGTCCAAGCTCGACAGCGACATTGAAAATGGGCATTGAGAATATGCTTCGTCACTATATTCCCGAGGTTCGTGAGGTTCGCGCGGCCGAGATGTAAGCTGGAATAGCGACTAATCGTATTGTTAGTGTCCACGCTTAGGGTTCAGTTCGTGATAGCGTCGATTTCCAATTTTTTTACCAACCGGCGGATCGTTTTGATCGCAGGGTTATTGATGGTTATTGGATTTACTGGCCCCGGTATATTTGGATTATCGCCGCCGCAGTTTCTTAGTTTACCCGCCTCGCTTGTTACCAGTGAAAAGACGCATTCATCCGACCAGACGGGTGCCGATCAAAGTGACAGGTCAAACTCTGCCGCCCCCAATTTGGACC
>Ga0181595_10000285_pt1 | contig 54677 bp, 50 predicted proteins | sample 041ome_7_FD_145604 | JGI IMG/M metagenome (GOLD analysis project Ga0181595, IMG submission 145604) | Coastal salt marsh microbial communities from the Groves Creek Marsh, Skidaway Island, Georgia - 041401AS metaG (spades assembly) | ecosystem: Environmental > Aquatic > Marine > Intertidal zone... | reverse complement strand
TGAGATATGGCGAGTAACCGTAATCTGATTGGAAAGTGGTAAAAAATGATAACTGCGGCAGCATAAAGATCACAGCCGTAAAAAAACAAACCCCAGTCTTAAAAACCGGGGTTTGTCATTAATCTGAGGCAGCCTCGGCTGCCTTTATGCTATCAAGCGGTCACTCAGCGTTTGAGCTGCTGCTTAACAAAGGCCAGCACCTCGTCGATAGCCAGCAACTCGGTGGCACCGCTGCGGCGGTTTTTATATTCCACCTGACGGTTATCCAAGTTACGCTCGCCAATCACAATATGATGCGGAATACCGACCAGCTCCATATCGGCAAACATCACACCCGGGCGCTCTTTACGATCATCAAACAACACTTCAATACCGGCAGCAGTCAGTTGCTGGTACAGCAGTTCAGTGGCTTCGGCGATCCGTACTGATTTGTGCATATTCATCGGAATTAACACCACCTGAAACGGCGCTATCGCGTCAGGCCAGATAATACCGCGCTCGTCATGGTTTTGCTCGATGGCTGCAGCGACGATACGGGATACGCCAACGCCATAGCAGCCCATGGTCATGATCTGGTGCTTGCCTTCTTCGTTCAGTACGCCGGCTTTCATCGCCTGTGAGTATTTGTCACCTAGTTGGAAGATATGGCCCACTTCAATACCGCGCTTGATCACCAACTTACCAAAGCCACAGGGACTGGCATCGCCTTCAACCACATTGCGCAGGTCGGCAACCTGATAATCGGTGACATCGCGGTCCCAGTTAACACCAGTCAGATGGAAGCCATCCTGATTAGCACCACAGCTAAAATCGGCCAGATGCGCCGCGCTGCGATCGACAATTAGCGGCAGCGGGCACTTTACCGGGCCTAATGAACCCGGGCCGGCGCCCATTACGGCGCGGATTTCTTCTTCCGAAGCAAACACCAGCGGGCTGGCAACTTGTGGCAGCTTTTCGGCTTTAATTTCGTTTAATTCGTGATCGCCACGCAGTACCAGGGCGACCAACGTCTGGGGCGCATCGTCACTGGCTTTGGCAGCATAGACAATCAGCGTTTTGCTGATTTGACTGGCCGGCTGCTGTAACAGCGCGGCAACGTCAGCGACCGTTTTCGCGCCAGGGGTTGCTACCCGGGTAAGCTGCTGCGTCGGAGCAGGGCGGGGGCCTGCCGGTGCCTTGGCTTCCGCCATTTCGATGTTTGCGGCGTAATCGCTGGTATCTGAAAAGGCAATCGCATCTTCACCTGAGGCAGCTAAGACGTGGAACTCGTGCGAGACACTGCCACCGATAGCGCCGGTATCAGCCAGCACCGGCCGGTAGTCCAGACCTAAGCGGTTAAAAATATTGCAGTAGGCGCTATACATCGCATCATAGGTTTGCTGCAGCGATTCCTGACTTAAGTGGAAAGAGTAGGCGTCTTTCATCAGGAATTCACGGGCGCGCATTACGCCAAAGCGTGGCCGGCGCTCATCGCGGAATTTGGTTTGGATCTGATACAGATTCAGTGGCAGCTGTTTGTAACTAGTGATTTCGCGGCGTACCAGATCGGTAATCACTTCTTCATGGGTTGGCCCCAGCACAAAGTCGCGCTGGTGGCGGTCAACAAAGCGCAGCAGCTCAGCGTCCATTTTTTCCCAGCGCCCGGATTCCTGCCACAGCTCAGCCGGTTGTACCAGCGGCATTAATACTTCAATGGCGCCGGCTTTATTCATTTCTTCGCGGACAATTTGCTCAACTTTACGCAGCACCCGCACACCAGAGGGCAAATAGGTGTACATCCCCGAGGCCAGACGACGGATCATTCCGGCGCGCAGCATAAGTTTGTGGCTGATCACCTCGGCATCGGCCGGGGTCTCTTTCATGGTCGATAATAAATACTGACTGGTGCGCATGCGATTCTCTGCAAAAAGCTTATTCTTAAGTGGCGGCTATTCTAGCAACGCTTTTACTCGGGCAGAAGTTTAATCTGCTGATTAATTACCTGATTGGTCACTTGCTGCTGTGCGAGCATCCCGCCCAGACTGTAAAAACTGCCGTTGATCTCCACCAGCGCCCGCAGATCCATCACTGCGGTGGCGGCCTCGCCTTTAAACCAGCGTTGCTGCTTTGGCGAATATAGCCATACCGCAGCCGAGGGCTCTGCGGCCTCGCCCTGATAACCGACACCATTTAAGCGATAAGGGGTATTACTACCGCCAATAAAGGCTGCAAATTCTTCACCATTTAAGCGCACTGTGCTGGCGGCTAAACGATACCGGCCCTGTTGATCGGGATGTGGCAGCTGGCGCCAACTGATTTTAAGCGGATCGCTACCCAGAGTACCGGCCCAGCAAGCCGGCGATTTTTGTAACGCTGGCGCCTGGTCTTTGGCGTAATGCAGGGTGACGCCATCACAAACCACTAACTGATTGGCGGCGATGGTGGCAGCATGGCCGAATACCGGCGCCCCGGGAAAAGGTGTGGCCTGCGCCCAGCGCTGGGTAAAGTTATCAAATACCTGCACCAGATTGACGGCGCCATGATCGCTCCAGCCGCTGACCAGATAAATATAACGGTTCCGGTGTGACACTGCCGCCGCATGGTCAACCGGCACCGGCATATCGTTGAGGCGGGTAAAGCGCCGGGTGACAGGGTCCAGCCGGTAACTGTCTGAGGCGGTGGTCACATTACCATCAGACTGCATAAAAGCGCCGCCAAAAATAAAGAAGTTGTTATTCAGAGCGACGGCACTAATACCAATCCGGCCAGCCAGGCGTTGCTGACTGGGCAGGGCTGGCAAACTGTTCCAGCTAAACTCGCCGACGGTAAGCAACCAGACTTTATTATGCTGATCAGCGGTGTTTTTACCCGGTGCTATGCCTCCGACTGACAAAACATAGGTTTTATCGCGGATGCTGGTACTCGCCACCGCATTGTTACTGACCGGCTCTGGTAAGTCAGGCAGGGCCAGTACGATACTACTGGCAGCCAGCAGGCTCAGACAGCTTAATGATTTCAGTAACATAGTTATGTTCTCCGTTTACCGTCCACTTAATATTGAAGTTATACAGCGTCATACCATAGGTTTGTTCACTCTCGCGCTGTTTTTTATAAGGCGGGCGTGGGTCTTGTTTCAACACCTTCTCTATCAGCTGCTGCAACTTCGGGTAGGCGCTTTGTTGCCGGCAAAACTGCTCGGCTGCTGCACTAAACTCAACCGTCATACTGGTTTCCGGCGCCGCGTCAGCGAAACCACCCCGGGCATCAGCCAAGGCATCAGAGTAGGGTAGATAGGGTTTAATATCCAGGATTGGCGTGCCATCGAGCAGATCGATACCACTAATAAGTAAAGTTACTGCGCCATTATGGATCTCAACCCCGTCCAGTTTGACTACCGACAAACCCAGTGGGTTAGGCCGAAAAGTTGCCCGGGTTGCAAAGACCCCTTTGCGGGTGTTGCCACCCAAGCGTGGCGGGCGCACCATAGGCGACCAGCCTTTATCGGCGGTTTCATGAAACACAAATACCAACCACAGATGACTGAACGCTTCGATACCCCGAATCATAGTTTCGCTGGCGTAGGGGGCCTGCAATTTTAGCTTGCCGGTGGCCTCTGGTATTAATCCCGGCTGCCGGGGAATCGCAAATTTTTGTTTGTAGGGTGACTCGATATAGCCAATCACCTGCATCTGATACGGGTTAGTCATGCGGCCTTAGCAGTTAAGTTGTGGGTTTTATTCGGACTTTATTATGCAAGCACCGGCCTGAAACAACAAGAAAAGTTGATTTTAGCTGTCTAAATGGCTTTGACGCCAGATGGATATGTTGTCAAAATGACAGGCATGATAGTTGAATTGGAAGTTAACCAGATGGAACAACGGATCCTGCTTACCGCCTGCCCGGACTCGAAAGGGTTGATCGCCCAAATCACCAATATTTGTTATAAGCATCAGCTTAATATCAGTCGGAATACCGAGTATGTGGATCCGGTTAGTGGGCAGTTCTATATGCGAACCGAGCTGGACGGAATTTTTAACGAAACTACTTTACTCGCCGATCTGGATCGGGCTTTGCCGGCAGGCAGCTCCCGCAGTTTGTTGCGTCGTCAGGCGAAGCGGGTAGTGATTCTGGTAACTAAAGAGGCACATTGCCTCGGTGATATCCTGATAAAGGTTTATGATGGCTCGTTATCGCTGGATATCGCGGCGGTAGTGGGGAATCATCCGCAACTGGCCACACTCGCGGAACGTTTTGCGATTCCTTATCATTACGTTAGTCATCAGGGATTAAGTCGCGAAGCGCATGAGCAGGCGTTACTACAAACTATTCAGCCTTATCAGCCGGAGTATTTAATTCTGGCCAAGTTTATGCGAATTCTAACGCCGGCCTTTGTCGCCGAGTTTCCTAACCGGATTATCAATATCCATCACAGCTTTTTGCCTGCCTTTATTGGTGCCAGACCCTATCAGCAAGCGTTTGAGCGTGGGGTGAAAATCATCGGAGCAACAGCGCATTTTGTAAATAATCAATTGGATGAAGGGCCGATTATCCAGCAGAAAGTGCTACCGGTTGATCACAGCTACAGCGCGGAAGATATGGAAAGAGCCGGTCGTGATGTTGAAAAAGCCGCGCTTAGCGAAGCGTTGCAGTTTGTTACTGAGGATCGGGTTTTTGTCCACGGCAACAAAACGGTGATTTTGTAGCCCTAGTCGCTGTCTGGCAGTTCCAACGGATCCAGTACGTAGATCTTGTCAATTTGCTCCAGACTGGAATGGCTGACTTTTAAATCCTTGACCCGGCCATTACGTAAGCTATACACCCAGCCATGAACACTCAGTTGTTGGCCGCGTTCCCAGGCTTCCTGGACAAAGCTGGTATGGCAGAGATTTTTTACCTGCTCAGCGACATTGAGTTCAATCAAGCGGTTCACCCGTTGATCCTCGGTTTCCAGGCAATCAATTTGCTGGCGGTGCAGCGCATAAACATCTTTTACATTACGTAGCCAGTTATCGACGAAACCTACCCGCTGATTTAATAGCGCAGCTTTAACACCACCACAGCCGTAGTGGCCAACCACCAGAATGTGTTTAACTTTTAAAATATCGATAGCGTACTGCAGTACCGAAAGACAATTCATATCGGAATGCACCACCAGGTTAGCGACATTGCGATGCACAAAGAGTTCACCTGGCATCAAGCCGACGATTTCATTAGCGGGCACCCGGCTGTCCGAGCAGCCAATCCACAGATACTCGGGCGCCTGTTGCTCAGAAAGTTGTTTAAAGAAGCCAGGCTGTTCACGTTCAATACGAGCTGCCCAATTGCGGTTGTTAATAAACAAATTGTTAAAGTCTGGCATCTTAGATCTCACGAAGACAAAATCGCGACACAATAACGGATTTTTTGCAAAGTACAACACTGACCAGCCAAGCCAGACTCAGTCCCTTTATTGGGTAGCACGGAAATTCATCAGTAAATTTATATACCATGCATCAACACTAATGGGTGCAAATTGGTAAGGCAATATTAAATGAATGATAGCTGAATAGTATCGATATTATAAAAGCACTTTTGTTACAGGCTATTATCCGTTATGATGTCGCAAATTATTAAACGGGAGATCTAATATGTCTTTATTACTTGATAAACGCGAGTTAAAGAAAGCGGCAAAAGAATTAACGCTGGCCAAGTTAAATGATGTTCTGGAGACGTTACAATCCGTGCTGGCAGAGCGTCAGTCTGAGCTGGAAGCGATCAATCAAATTGAACGCTTAGTCCGTGAAAAAGGATTTACCATGGAGCAGTTAGGCTATAAGCAAGTGCAAGATGTGGGTACCAGCGCACCAGCTTCGGTAAGCAGTGATGATAAGAAGCCGGTTAAGCCTAAATTTAAAACACTGAATAAAGATAGCCAGTATTTTTACGTTGAAAATGGTAAGTTACAATTGCTGCGGACTCATACAATGAAAAAAGGTTTACAGGAGCGCGGTATTGATGTGGTGCCGGCTGCCGAGGTAGACAAAAAGTTTGCCAAAGATGTCGAGCGTTTATTAGCCGACGCCACTGAACGGGCCGTAACAAACTATAATAAAAAAGTTTTAGTTTGGAATGATTGGGCCAGAGTTAATGGTGGCAAATTACTGGAACCGCGTTAAGCTGACAACCGGTGAGTTATAGTTACAAGCTATATTAAAACAAGAAACCCGGTAGTGCCGGGTTTCTTGTTTTAATGATTTAAGTTATTTCGGTTGCGCATCCAGCGACTGCCCGGTAACACCAATACTGGCATCACTCATCAGATATAAATAAAGCCACATTAAATCCTCCGGCGTTTTCAACTTTTGCGGATCTTCACCCGGATAGGCTTTAGCGCGCATACTGGTGCGGGTAGCGCCAGGATTAATACAGTTCACCCGCAGGCTAGTATTGTCATATTCATCGGCAAGGATTTGCATTAACCCTTCGGTGGCGAATTTTGACACCGCATATGGCCCCCAAAATGCCCGGCCTTTGCGGCCAACACCCGACGATGTAAACACTACTGATGGCTGCGGACTTAACCGCAGCACAGGTATTAGCGCCTGAGTCATTAACATCGCCGCAGTAACATTGATTTGCATAATATCTTGCCAGGTAGGCAAGTCGATATGCTCGAAGGGCGTTAATACTCCCAACAGTCCTGCGTTATGCAGTAAACCATCAAGGCGACCGAATTCGGCACGGATCGTCGCTGCCATATCCTGATAGTGCTTTTTGGTCGCGCCTTTTAAATCCAGTGGCACTATTGCCGGCTCCGGATAACCTGCCGCCACGATCTCGTCATAAATTGCAGTGAGTTTAGCGGTTGTTTTGCCTAACAGAATAACAGTAGCGCCGAAGCGGGCGAAAGTATGGGCAGCGGTTTTGCCAATACCGTCTCCGGCGCCAGTGATTAAGATGACTTTGTCTTGCAGCACACCCGCCGGTGCATCATAAGATTGTGGAACTTGCATTTCATGCTCCCAAGCCAGAAAAAATGGCGACAGGATACGCCGAAAGCCGGCATTTTGCACCTTTCTTCACGATATCTGTGTTTTTGCTCTAGCGATCTTGAAAACTTTGAGTTAACTTTAACTGGTCGTAGCTGTTAGTCATTAACAGCCGCCTAATTCAGAAATAAGCAGAGTAAGGTTTTGCTTTGCAATAAAAAAATACCAGTGATGGACAGGGGAGAAGATATGAACAAGCTGGCAATAAGTATTGCTGTCACAGCGGCGCTCGGTCTGGCGGGTTGTGGTGATTCGCTGGACGATATCAAACAGGATGTCGTTGACTCCGGGACGGTGGTGATACCCAGTTCCCGCGTTGTGTTTGACCCTACAGCCGGTCAGGTTTCGGTACCAAATGACTTACTGTTTCAGGGAACCACTGACGGCACCTTGACACTGGATAGTGGTGCTGCGCCTGACTACACTAACCCGCAAGTAGCTTTAGGTGCCTTGGATGGTTGGTCAACGCAAAATCCGTTTAGTATTGCGCTAAACTTCCCGGCCGGTGTATCGCTGAATATGGATTCGGCGCGGGCACCAGGCTCTGTGCGTTTATTCAAAGCCTTGATGGGCGATCCGGCATCACCCGATGCGGATTGTCGGCCAGTACCTCGCGGTTTGGCGTGTAAGATTGTCGCTGAACTACAATACGGCGTTGACTTTGTATCGGCGGGCAGTGGTAACAGTGTTGCTGTTATTCCGTTAAAGCCACTGGAAGGGGCGACTACTTACCTGCTGGCATTAACCAATGGCTTGAAAGATAGCACCGGCGCAGCCATTAAGCCGTCGACCACTTATGAACTGGTAAAACAAGATCTGGCGACTAATCCGTTAGCGACCGATGCACAGCGAGGCCTGCAGGCAGTGATCAATAGCTTCGAAGGCACTATGCTGCGTGATGAAGGCTTGCCCAAAGAAAGTATTATCTACACAGCGGCAATTACAACGCAGTCTACCGGTGCCGTACTGGCTAACCTGAAACAACTTATGGCGTCACCAACCCCAACCGGCTATGCTCCGGGTGCTTTGGTGGTTCAGAATACCGGATTGACCGTTGCACAGGTTAATTCTGCTTTTGCCTCATCACCGGCTTTCCAGATTACGCGTTTGTATCAGGGCAGCTTGCGATTACCGTACTTCCTTGGTGCTCCTACAGCTGAGAATTTAACCGCGCCGTTGAATACCCGCTGGCAGGCACGCTGTGATAGTGGCGCTACAATTGCAGGCTTGCCACCCAGTATGAAACCTGAAACACCAGTCTCTGAAAATGACGGTTTCTGCCAGGCGGTCAGCGGTGGTGCATTGCGTGATTTAGGCGTTGATACTGCCCGGCATTTGACCAAATTCAATACAATTCCAAAAATCAATAGCTATGAAACTGTAGCGGTACAGATGACAGTGCCGGATAGTAATGTTATTCCAATGCCCGAGACCGGATGGCCGGTTGTTATTCTGCAACATGGTATTACCTCATGCAAAGAGAACATGTTAGCAGTGACCGGTTCATTGTCAGCAGCTGGCTTTGCCACTATCGCCATTGATCATCCGTTGCATGGTTCCCGTGGGTTTGAACGCTTGAATGCTTCATCCAGAACCTGTGGTGAAAACTTCCCGGTCGGTGGCAACGCGACAGTTTATATGAATCTGTCAAACTTGTTGGTTACCCGCGATAACTTACGGCAAAGTATTGCCGATACCCTAGCATTACGTTTTGCGCTCAATAATATCAGTGGTGTAACTATCGATAAGAGCCGGATTCAGTTTCTGGGACACTCTTTAGGCGGCATCACCGGTACTGGTATGGTCGCTCTGGCCAATGCGTCAACCGGCAATGAGACATTAGACGCCGCGTTCAAAGTTGAAACGGCCGTGCTGGCAATGCCAGGCGGTGCCGTTGCTAACTTCCTGTTAGATTCTCCGTCATTTGGTCCACTGATTAAAGCCAGTGTGATGTTGGGTGCAGGCGGGGAGTTAACCAGTCAATTTGTCACCTATATTGCGACCAATACCGATTGTGGTGCGCCAACGGCAGCAACGGCGGCAACCTGGCCAGCCTGTGCTGCACCGGCTGTTAATACTTATCTGGCGAGCTTGCAGCAAACCGGTAACACTGCTCAGTTAGCGCGTATTACCGAAACGCTGACGAAGTTTGCCTTTGCGGCACAAACCGTAACCGACAGTGGTGACCCAAATAATTATGCGCAAATGCTGGTAGCGGGTAACACCCCAACCTATATTATTGAAGTAGTAGGTGATGGTGCAGACAATAAGCCGGATCAGGTTATTCCAAACGGCTTCTTTAATCCGTCGACGGCGCTAGCGCAAGGCCGGATGGCTTTAGCAGGTACTGAGCCACTGGCGCGTTTGTTAGGGGCTGTGGCTGTGCCGGCGCAGGCACCGGGTGTTGTGCTGGATGGTAACAATGCCTTAACCCGCTTTAATGCTGGTGACCACGGTTCTATTTTAAGCCCGGCAGCCAGTATGGCAGCAACGGGTGAGATGCAATACCAGACGGCAACCTTCTTCCTCAGTCGCGGTACCCAGATTGGGGTGCAAAATCCGGCAGTTATCGCCGGTAATTAAGGTCTGGCGACCTTAAACTAAACAGCCCGGCTGCACTTGCGCCGGGCTGTTGCTTTTTCGGATATCGGCATAAAATAGCGAAACATTGCTGTAGTAGGAGGATGCTTTGGCATTTTTATATGAATATGGGCTGTTTTTAGCTCAGGTTGCAACCCTGGTTGTCGCACTGGCGGTCATTATTGCTTTAGTCACTGGCGCAGCAGTTAAAAGCCGACCTCGCAAAGGTCAGTTAGAGGTAACGGATTTAAATCAAAGCTTTTATCAGCATCAGGAATTGCTGCAACAGCATTTGTTAGACAAAAAGGCCTTCAAAAAATGGCAAAAAACCGCTCATAAAGCCTATGACGCCTTAACCGAACAACCCAAACGGCTGTTTGTTCTGGAATTTAATGGCAGCCTTGATGCCCGCGAGGCCGAGGCATTGCGGGAGGAAGTCAGTGCGGTATTAGCCGTTGCCACGCCTGAGGATGAGGTATTATTAAAACTGGAAAGTGGCGGTGGTGTAGTGCACGGTTATGGTTTGGCGGCCTCTCAGTTAGATCGCTTAAAGCAGCAAAAAATAACCTTAACCGTTGCCGTCGATAAGGTCGCTGCCAGCGGCGGTTATATGATGGCGTGTGTCGCTGATAAAATCCTCGCTGCGCCTTTTGCTATTGTTGGCTCTATCGGCGTGATCGCGCAATTACCTAATTTCAATAAATTACTGAAAAAGCACGATGTGGATTTTGAGCAATTTACTGCAGGTGAGTTTAAAAGAACGGTAACCTTGTTTGGTGAAAATACCGACAAAGGCCGACAGAAGTTTCAGCAGGAGTTGGAAGAAACACACCAGTTGTTTAAAACCTTTGTGGCTGAGCATAGACCACAACTGGCTCTGGAACAGGTAGCGACCGGTGAACACTGGTTTGGCTATCAGGCTAAAGCATTAGGGTTGGTCGATGTGCTCAGTACCAGTGATGATTATTTGCAGGCCGCGTGCAAGGAACGTCAGGTACTCGCGGTAAAATTCAGTCAGCGTAAACGTCTGGCTGAAAAGCTAGGCTCAGCAAGTGCGAGCTTTGGTACTGATTTATGGCAAAAGCTGCAACAAAAGCGCTGGTTTTAACGGCGATGGAAGCAGTGTTTTGGCATCAGTGCTGGCAGCAGAATCAACTGGGGTTTCAACTTACAGAACCTCACCCGTTATTGCAGCAGTATCTCCCCCGGATCCTGGCGAAACGCCCGGATGACTGTAATGAAATTGTGTTGCCACTATGTGGCAAAACGCCCGACTTACTGTTTTGCCAGCAATTTTTACCGGTGCAAGGGTTTGAGTTATCGCCGATTGCCTGTCAGGATTTTTTTCGGGAGCATAATCTGGCAGTCAGCTGTCAGCGCTGGCCGGATCCTGAGCTGCAGTTTATGCATTATCAGGCAGAACGCATTCAGCTTTGGCAGGGCGATTTCTTTCAGGTGCCTGATAAATGGGTATCTGACAGCGCACTCATTTACGATCGGGCAGCATTAATTGCCTTGCCGGCAGAGATGCGCCAACACTATGCAACAAAGCTGATGTCCTGGTTAGTGCGTGGTGCTGAGTTACTGGTCATTACGCTGGAGTATCCACAGCAGGAGCGATCAGGGCCGCCATTTTCAGTACCGGCAGCGGAATTAACGGTGTTATTTCCAAATTGCGAGATCGAGTTGTTAGATACCGTTGATATTACCGGGCAGGGCTTTGGCCGCCGCCGGATGGCGACCAGTTATTTGTTAGAAAAAATTTGGACTGTCCGTTACAAAAACGGCGCCTAATGGCGCCGTGTCAGAAGATCTGCCAGGTTAATTCCGCATATGGTGAAAGTCGATCGTTTCGTCTTTTAAGCCGGCTCGCGGGTCATTAAATACCCTCTCGTCAAACTCACCTTCGCTCTTAGCAACTACGATTGACACCATGGCATCGCCGGTAATATTGACCGAGGTCCGGGTCATATCCAGTAAACGGTCAACACCGATAATCAGCGCTATTCCTTCCACCGGTAAACCAACCTGTTGCAATACCATTGCCAGCATAATCAAGCCTACACCTGGGACACCGGCAGTACCAATTGATGCCAGGGTTGCGGTCAGGATAACCATTAAATAATCGCTAAGGGTTAGATCTACACCAAACACCTGTGCAATAAAGACGGTAGCAACACCCTGCATTATGGCGGTACCATCCATATTAATGGTAGCGCCCAGCGGCACAGTAAAAGAGCTGATGCTGTTATTGACGCCAAGCTTTTTGTTCACGGTTTCCATGGTGACCGGTAAAGTGGCGTTACTGCTGGAAGTGCTAAAAGCAAACAACGCAGGATCGCGCATTTTTCGCAAAAATATTAGCGGGTTTAGACCGGTTAGCGATTTTAGCAGCGTCGGGTAAACAGCCATGCCATGGAACAGCAGCACAAACAGCACCACTAAAAAATACTTTAATAAGCTGGCAATGGTTTCAAAGCCCAGAGTGGTAAACAGCTTGGCCATCAGAAAAAATACGCCATAGGGTGCCAGATTCATCAGTAACGTCACCAGCTTCATAATGATTTCATTAAAATCATTGAATAATGCTGCAATCCGTTCACCTGCCTGCCCACTCAAGGCAACCGCTAAACCAAACAACACGGCAAAGACAATAATCTGTAGCATATTGCCTGACGCCATCGATTGAATCGGGTTGCTTGGGAAAATATTAATAAACACCTGCGCCAGAGTCGGTGCAGAACTGACGTCAAAAGTCGCGTCGCTTTGCATTTCGACACCGTTACCGGGGCTGGCCAGCAGCGCGGCACCAATTGCCAGACTAATTGCCAGTGCCGTAGTCAGAATATAGAGCCCGATAGATTTTCCGCCAAGGCGGCCCAGCTTAGAGGTATCCGACAGCGAGCAGGTACCACAGACCAGGGAAACAAACACTAGCGGCACTACCAACATTTTTAAGCTGGCGATAAAAATCTCTCCACCAACATGAAAAATGCCGTCAACAAAAAAAGCTTTAAGCGGTAACGACAAACCTAGCAGCTTTAAATGGCGTTCATCCGCTCCTCCCAATAACCATTGAAAGAAAAAGCCAACGGCGATGCCTGCCGTCATACCCAATACGATTCGGGCAGTCAGGCTGAGTTTTTTAGTTGTTGTCATCTTACTCATCATCTAATACTTGTAATATTAATAGGGTACCAGTTTGTGTCTTAGCATGGCAGATCAAGAATAATTTTTTTTAAATAACTCTGCCAGCTGGATATTTATTGGTTTAAGATACAGAATTAACAAAATTATATAAAAAGAGCTAGGGAGAGTTTTCATGCTGAGTATCCGGCAACTCTGGGTTGTGATTGTAATTTTCGTGCTGTCAGCGTGTGGCGGTGGCGGTACTTTAGAAAGCGGTGGCGGGTCAGGCGGCGGAGGCTCTGGCTCGACACCTGTTTACACTTTGCAAGTTGAACTCCTTAATGCCACTGGCGCGGCTAACAGCTCGCTTTCTGCAAGCCAGCCATTAACCGTTAGAGCGACATTAACCGCAACCCAAAACGCGGCCATCGCTGGCAAAGTCATTGCCTTTACCATTGACAGAGAAGGTCTGGCGTCGTTATCCAGTAATACTGGCACTGCGTTGACAGACAATAATGGTGTCGCCACCCTGACGCTCAATGTTGGTACGGTAAGTGGAGCGGGCTTGCTCACCGCAACCTACAGCGAAGGCGAAACTGTCCGTGCTAGTCGTGCGGTTGGTTTCCAGTCTGCCGGAGATGGTGGTGGTGAAACAGGGGTCACTATTTCCAGCGTCCGTGTTTTGGCAGACCGCACCCAACTTGGGTCGGGAGCGTCAGAGGCAATTCAGCTTTCTGCATTAGTACGGGATGCCAACAATGTTTTATTAGCGGATATACCGATTGTTTTCTCTGCTGACTCAGGTGAATTGGAAATCGTCTCCAGTAATACAGAACAAGATGGTGTTGCCAAGGCGAAACTGACCAGCCAAATTGATAAGTCAATTCGCGATATCCGGGTTAGCGCACGTGTTGGTGGTGTTGAAGACGTGATCATGGTTCGTGTAGTTGGTACTACTCTTGAAGTGGTTGCCCCCTCAGCAGTGGTACTCGGTGATCAGGTTACTCTCAGCTTCTCATTACAAGACTCTGCTGGTCAGGGGATTGCAAACCAGCAACTACAGGTAACGTCAGCATTAGGTAATGCGCTGAGTCAGACTAATCCGACTACGGGTAATAACGGTCAGGTCAGTATTCAATATAACGCAGCGATGAGTGGTGACGATACCGTTACGGTCACTGCCTTAGGCTTAAGTCAGACCTTTGCGATCAGTGTTAAAGCCGATAGTTTCGTCTTTTTACCTGCAGAAGAGCAGCAGATTCCTGAGATTGCGTTAAATCAACCAGAGTCCTTGCGACTGGAGTGGCTAACGGATGGTATTCCGAATGCCAATAGCTCTGTTTTGTTTTCTACTACTCGCGGCCAAATTGCTGAGACGGAGGCAGGTTTAGCGACTGCTCAAGTAGTTGCTCAAACTACGACTGGAACAGATGGCCAAGCTACAGTATGGATAAAATCTGTTTTTGCGGGGCTGGCGACAATTTCTGCAAGCAGTGGCGACAATTCTGTCAGTACTCAACGATTGGTAGAGTTTGTTGCAAAGACGCCTGCACAAATAGAAGTTCAGGCTTTCCCTGCTCAAATTGTTCCCGGTGAGAGTAGCTCAATTAGAGCTATTGTCCGAGACAGTAAAAACAATCCTGTGAAAAACGAAAGAGTAGCATTTTCACTCGATAATGGCGCAGGTGGCGTTATTAGTTCTGGAATAGCAATCACAAATTCTCAAGGTGTTGCAACTTCATCTTTTACTGCTGATGCCAATACTGGTGCGGGTGTGAATAAGAGTAACTTAGTGGTTAAAGCTTCTCTGGCGGATAACAGTAGTATTAATGATTCGACTGATATCAGTGTTGGTGGCCGTACTCTATTTTTCCGCTTTGGTACTGGTAATACTGTTGAATCGCCGAGCCCGAGCCTTTATCGGAAAGAGTTTTCAATTATTGTTACTGATGCTTCCGGTAATCCTGTCATTAATCAACCCCTTAATCTTGCTGTGGTATCCTTGAGTTACCGCAAAGGCACTTGGGAAATATCGCCTCCACCTCCGGAAAGTTTTAAAATATGGAAAGCAACACCATCAACAATACCCTCTTGTGTATCGGAAGATGTAAATTTTAATGGGATTTTGGATATTGAATACAATGAAAATGACGAGCCAATACCAGGATCAGGTGAGGATATAAATGGCGATGGTCAGTTAACACCCGGAAATATTGCTACTGTGCCGAGGACTGTTACATCTAATAGTGAAGGTATCGCCGTCTTCAATGTGACTTATCCAAGAGATGTGGCGCCTTGGCTAGATGTCAGGTTACAAGTATCGGGTTTTGCTGCTGGTACTGAAAATATTAGTTACCGGGAATATTCCTTACCGGTGGCTGCTGCAGATATATCGCAAGAAAATATTTCGCCGCCAGCTAACCCGTTTGGTAGTTCTGCCAGCTGTGCTACAACTGACTAACGTAAATTACAACGACTAAAAAGGAGCCAACCGGCTCCTTTTTCTTTTATTTACCTCCAGTAAATTTGGCTGGATGAATAATGTAAAACTAACGCTGAAAACTATAAACCGAACCTAACTGCAAAATTTGGGTTAACTCATCTAAAGCGGTGCGTGATTCGATCATCAGCTGTGGATCGGCTAAGTCGGCTTCAGTTAACTGCTCGCGATAGTGTTTATCGACCCAGTTATTTAACCTAGCAAACAATGCATCAGACATAAACACCGCCGGATTAACCGCCTGACGTTCCTGCTCTGTTAACACCACTCTCAGTCTTAAGCATGCCGGACCGCCGCCATTGCGCATACTTTGTTTAACATCAAAATATTTTACCTGGCGGATTGGCGTATCTTGCTGACAGAGTTCCGTCAGATAGCGGTAAACTCCGGCATGTTCCTGACATTCGGTAGGAGCGATAATGACCATTTCTCCGGAGGGAAGATTAATCAGCTGGGTATTAAACAAATAGGTACTAATGGCATCTGCCACTGAGACTTGCTGGTCCTTGACTTCGATAAAGTGCAGCTCATGCTCAGTACCGAACTTCTGGCGAATTTCGGCCAGTTTAGGCTGAGTATCGAGGAACGCCTGCTGGTGATAAAACAGCACATTACGATTGCCGACTGCAATCACATCGTTATGGAATACACCCTGATCGATTACAGCCGGGTTTTGTTGTAGATAAACCGTGCCAGTATCACTTAAGCCGTGTAAACGCGCCACTGCCTGACAGGCTTCCAGCGTTTGCCTCGCCGGGTAACGTTGCGGTGCGGGTTTACTGCTATCAAAGGCGTGACGGCCATAAACGAACAGCTCGACACCGGTTTTGGCGTAGTCGCTGCATAAGCGCGTATGGTTAGCGGCGCCCTCGTCACCAAAATGATCGTTATCCGGTAAGTGCTGATGATGTGCAAAATGGCGGCTATCATTAAACATCGCCCGCAAAATACGTCCGGTAGTTTCCGGCTCTAACGAGCGATGAAACTTATTGGTCAGGTTCGCAGGGGTAAAATGGACCTTGCCATCAGCGGTGTCAGCACTCGGCGATACCGTTGCCGCGTTAGCTGTCCACATGCTGGATGCTGAACAGACCGCACGATATACTTGTGGCGCTTGTGTTGCAGCTTGAGTAATCACCTGGGTGTCAGTACCGCTAAAACCTAACCGGCGCAGTGCAGTCAGGTCTGGCCGCTCTTGTGGTGCTAACACGCCTTGTAACATACCCAGATCGTGCAGGGCTTTCATTTTTTGCAGCCCTTGTTTGGCTGCCTGTTTCGGGCTGGAAGGGTTTTTAGCGTTGTTTAAAGAGGCAACATTACCAACTGACAAACCGGCATAGTTATGCGTCGGCCCTACCAGACCGTCAAAATTGGCTTCATAAGCTTGCATTTCAATATTTATCCTTATTTGTTGCGACGCGGTTTTTGTTGTTTTTGGTCGCGGGATGTTATGCTTCATTTTTTAGATGGTCAAAGACTGGTCAATTCAGCGAAAAAACCAGCCAACAGGCATAATAATCAGTTTAGACACTTGTCACAATAACGGTTTGCGGATATACGTTTAAAAAAGGGGCGTCAGACTAGGGCGTCGTGCTGAAGGATCTTTGGATTAAAAATGGCAAAATCACTGGTTATAGTTGAATCACCGGCAAAAGCGAAAACCATTAATAAATATTTGGGTAGCGATTTTATCGTTAAATCCAGTGTGGGGCATATCCGGGATCTGCCCACGAGTAGCAGCAAAGATAAAGCCAAAACCACGGATAAAAGCCTGAGTAAAGCCGAGAAGGAATATCAGGCCCTGGTGGATCGGATGGGGATTGATCCGGCGCATGGCTGGAAAGCCCGCTATGAAATTCTGCCCGGCAAAGAAAAAGTGGTGAAAGAGCTAAAAGCCTTGGCTGAGAAAGCGGATACGGTTTATCTGGCAACGGACTTAGACCGTGAAGGGGAGGCGATTGCCTGGCATTTGCGTGAAGTCATTGGTGGTGATGAGCAAAAATTTAAGCGGGTGGTCTTTAACGAAATTACTAAAAATGCCATTACCCAGGCTTTCCAGGTACCAGGTGCTTTGAATCTGGACCAGGTTGATGCCCAGCAGGCACGACGTTTCCTCGATCGGGTGGTCGGTTTTATGGTATCGCCACTGCTGTGGAAAAAGGTTGCCCGCGGGCTATCCGCAGGCCGGGTGCAATCGGTCGCTGTGCGGTTAGTAGTAGAGCGGGAACGGGAAATTAAAGCCTTTGTACCGGAAGAGTACTGGAGTATCGATGCCGATACCTTGACTGCCGCCAAGGCGCCACTGCAACTTGCGGTACAGAAACAAGCCGGCAAAACCTTTAACCCGGTAAATAAAGCCGCTGCCGATGAGGCACTGGCGATATTACGCCAGGCTGAATACCGCGTCGTCGAGCGCGAAGATAAACCGAGCAGCAGTAAGCCTCAGGCACCTTTTATCACTTCAACCCTGCAACAAGCCGCGAGTACCCGTCTTGGTTACGGGGTGAAAAAAACGATGATGTTGGCGCAGCGGCTTTATGAAGCTGGCCATATTACCTATATGCGTACCGATTCGACTAACCTCAGTGTCGATGCCGTCAACCAGTGCCGGGAATATATTGGCGATACCTTTGGGCCAGCCTATCTGCCGGCGGAGCCAATCAGTTACGGTAGTAAAGCCAATGCACAAGAGGCGCACGAAGCGGTGCGGCCATCAGACGTTACGGTACTGGCATCTGCTCTGACTGATATGGAAGCCGATGCCCGTAAGCTCTATGAATTAATTTGGCGCCAGTTTGTGGCTTGTCAGATGCCACCTGCACAATATGATGTGACCAATATCACCGTCAGCGCAGCGGATTTTGAACTGAAAGCGAAAGGCCGGGTACTGCGTTTTGACGGTTGGACCAGGGTGCAACCAGCAGTAAAGCGCAAAGGCGAAGAAGAAGCCGAGCTACCTGATGTGAAAACCGGCGAAGTCCTGAGTTTGCAGGATCTTATTGCAGCACAACACTTTACCAAGCCACCAGCCCGTTATAGTGAAGCCAGCCTGGTGAAAGAGTTGGAAAAACGTGGTATTGGCCGGCCCTCGACCTATGCCGCCATTATTTCCACTATTCAGGAACGTGGTTATGTGCGGGTAGAAAATAAGCGGTTTTACGCTGAAAAAATGGGGGAAATTGTAACGGATCGCTTGGTTGAGAATTTCGACGATCTGATGAATTACGATTTTACTGCCAATATGGAGCTAAAGCTGGATGATATTGCGAAAGGGCAATTAAGTTGGCGCCGTGAATTAGACCAGTTTTATCAGGGCTTTATCCAAAAATTGCAAACCGCTGAATTGGAACCAGAACAAGGTGGGATGCGCGTTAACCAGTTTGTGTTAACCGATATTGATTGTCCGACTTGCGGTCGCAAGATGGGGATCCGTACCGCCTCTACCGGCGTATTCCTCGGGTGTTCGGGTTACAACTTACCACCCAAAGAGCGCTGTACTACGACGATGAATCTGGTGTCAGGCGAAGAAGCGGTGCATGTTGCCGATGATGAACTGGAAACCGAAGCGCTACGTCAGAAAAAACGCTGTGCTAAATGCGGTACTGCGATGGACTCGTATCTGATTGATGAGCAGCGCAAACTGCATGTCTGCGGTAATAATCCACAGTGTGATGGTTATCAGGTCGAACAAGGCAACTTTAAGCTGAAAGGTTATGAAGGGCCAGAGATCGAGTGTGACAAATGTGGCGCGCAGATGCAGTTAAAATCCGGCCGCTTTGGTAAATATTTCGGCTGTACTAACAGCGAGTGTAAAAACACCCGTAAGTTATTGCGTAACGGTGAAGCGGCGCCACCAAAGGAAGATCCGGTGCATTTGCCAGAGTTAAAATGCGAAAAGTCGGATACGTATTTTGTGTTGCGCGATGGGGCCTCAGGTGTGTTTCTGGCAGCGGCAAACTTCCCGAAATCACGTGAAACCCGTGCGCCACTGGTCAGCGAGCTAAAACGCTTCCGTGAGCGGTTATCACCAAAGTTTTTCTATCTGGCCGATGCGCCGGAGCAGGATAAGCAAGGTAACCCTGCCATAGTGCGTTATAGTCGTAAAACCAAGCAGCAGTATGTAATGACAGAGCAGAACGGTAAAGCGACCGGCTGGTCGGCCTGGTATGAGAATGGCCGTTGGGTTGTTACTGATAAATAGCAAGCGTTGCGTTTAACAAAACAGGGCCCTGGGCCCTGTTTTGTTATTACCATTTGCGTTTTGGTGCAAAGAGTTCGTCGATATCTTTATTCTCTTTTTCACTACGCTTTTCGATATCCCGCACATTACCTTGCTTAAGCTCTACGCTAATTTCCTCCAGTGCCATCTGGGCTTCGGAAATGCGGTTATTAATATAATCATGTTGGTGGCTGGTATTGCGTAAAAACGTCAGTGCTTTTTCAAAGTATTGGCGGGCCGATCCCAACATATTATTGGCGCGGGCATTACGGCCTCGCTTTAACTGACTTTCAACGTTAATTCGCAATTGCAGTAAATCCAGTCGACGGTCTTCATCAATAACTAACTGCGTTTCCACATTGCCTCTGGCATGCTCAGCCCGCAGCAGGGTCCTGAGTTTTTTGATGCCTTTGACCATGGCAAGCAATTGCTGATCGTTATCGGGCAGGCCTGGTATGTCGGCGATTGCCTGTTGGGCTTTATTCAGTTCGGCAACGCGCTTTTCAGTATCGACGAGTCGTTGCTGCAGATCTTTTGCTGTCGGCTCCAATTCGATCATCGCACGCAGCAGATAACTGATCCGCCGTAATAACATCAGTGACAGACCAGTAGAGAGCGGGACATTGGCGGCGTTAAACAAAATCTCTTCTGTTTCTTCCAAACCGTGTCGTAGCTTCGTATATTCAGCCCGTTTTAAGGCTCGTAGCCGCTCCCGATGCTGCTGCACCACATTCACAGTAATTGCGATAATCACCAAAGCTAAAATTAGCGTGATGATCAGGGGTAAGACCATTTAAACCTCTGTCTTTCTGGATATGCCAACATCTTAATCGGAAAAACCACAGATGAACAGCCAAGCTTTGCCGTTGTTTATACTCCGTCGTTCTACCATTAAAACCTATCAGGTAAAAGGCTAGGCAAAAGTTGCGCCAAAAGATCATCCGCTATCAGTGCAATAGTATAGACTTTCGCCTAGCAACATTTTGATATAGAAACTGCTAACATAGAAAGCTATTGGAATATCTCCGTCATCAGGTATAGTGACGATTGGTTAGAAAGGATCTTTAGCGATGAAATTACAACAATTACGCTATATCGTTGAGGTGATGAATCATAATCTGAATGTCTCATCCACCGCTGAAAGTTTGTATACCTCACAACCGGGTATTAGCAAGCAAATTCGAATGTTGGAAGATGAATTGGGTATTCAGGTTTTTGGCCGTAGCGGCAAACATTTGACGCACGTTACCTCGGCAGGTAGCGAGGTGATAGAGATTGCGCAGCAAATTCTGGCGAAAGTTGAAAATATCAAAGCCATTGCCAAGGAGCATACGCTACCAGATCAGGGTAAGCTGAATATTGCCACAACGCATACTCAGGCACGCTATGCACTACCATCAGTCATCCGTAGTTTTATGCAAAAGTTCCCGCGAGTCTCTTTGCATATGCATCAGGGTTCGCCGCAACAAATTTCCGAAGCAGCATCGCGTGGTGATGCCGATTTTGCCATTGCCACTGAAGCGTTACACCTATACAACGATTTGGTGATGTTGCCCTGTTATCATTGGAACAGAAGTGTTATCGTCCGTAAAGATCATCCGCTGGCCCAACTTAACCACAAAGTACAAATTGAGGATGTGGCACGTTTTCCGATTGTCACCTATGTCTTCGGTTTTACCGGCCGCTCGGAGTTGGATCGTGCTTTTGCCGCCCGGCAACTAGAACCGCAAATCGTGTTTACTGCCACAGATGCTGATGTCATTAAAACCTATGTCAGGCTTGGCCTGGGGGTGGGGGTTATCGCTTCTATGGCCATCGATCCGGTGCTGGATCAGGATTTGGTCGCGCTGGATGCCAGTCACTTGTTTGATGCCTCTACTACCAAAATTGGCTTTCGCAAAGGTGCGTTTTTACGCACCTATATGTATGATTTTATGGAGCGCTTTGCACCACACCTGACCAAAGATGTGGTAGAAAAAGCCAATGCTTTGCGTAGTCAGGAAGAAATTGACCGGATGTTCAGCAAATTCGACCTGCCAGTACGTTAACGTGCGCTCTCTAATCCAAATGCCTGCGCTAAGATACTTCGCGTAAAAGCCACTTTTAAATAGAAGCCGCGTGGCAGGCTAAGTACTGGCCTGCCATCAGCACCAATAGCCGCTGTTAGCGCTTTACTGTCAGCGGCTTTGGGGCGCAGCTGCAATACCTTACCATGCGCGCCTTTAATCTGATCCAGGCGTCCCAGAGCAATCAGCTCCATCAGCTCTTCCCAGTCTTGTTGCAGTAAAGCTTGCTGCGCGGCGTTGGGTTGCCAGATAAAACCCTGACCAATAATCCTCTCGGCTGGCGGCATATCTCGCTCTGCTAATATCGGTAGCCACAATACGCGGCTCAGTTTGCGGCAGACCCAGGATTCAGGCCATTGTTGTCCGGTTGCCCCAGTAAGGGGGGCCACACAAACATAAGTACTTTCCAGCGGCTTGCCATGTCGGTCAATGGGCAGGGTTTTTAGCTCGAGTTTAAGGTGCGGGAAGTCATGGATCGCTTGAGAGCCACCGCTGGCGCCTAGCGCTAGTTCTAATAGTTGGCCCACCCAGCCTTTATCACGCCGCAAATCGGCCGGAACCGACACCTGTAATTCAGCCGCCAATTGGCCAAGTGTCAGGCCGGCAATCTGCTGACAACGGGCGAGTAATTGATCAAGGTTTGCAGGGGCAGCAGGCATGGTGACGTTCGTTAACTAAGTGAATTATTACCCTAGCATTTTTTTGCTGTGACGGCTGCTTAAAAACGCAGCAAACTAACTTATGCACAGACATGGGCGCTAAGCTGGTAGCCGGTTAATTAGCTAACCAAATGAAATTTAATATAAAAACCTATTTATTAATTCTTGATTTCGACAGGCGCAAGAAGTTATACAGTGATTAACTCTGGCTTATCCAAGGCTTTATGCACAGACTCTGTGAAAAAGTTCACAGTGTTGCCGCTTAAACTTATCTTGCTGTGGATAACTTGTGTGAAGTAAGCTGAAAATACCGTTTGCCGCCACGGCAACTTTGTGAAAGAATCTTTGCTATAGCAGACAGAGACTTGCTTGAGGTTAGTGTGATCGATGCCGAGGGTTTCCGGCCCAATGTCGGCATAGTGATTTGTAACACCCATGGACAGGTGTTTTGGGCGAAACGATATGGTCAGCATTCCTGGCAATATCCACAGGGCGGTATTGACGATGGGGAAACTCCCGAACAGGCAATGTACCGTGAACTGCACGAAGAAGTTGGGCTAAGGCCCGAAGACGTAGAAATTATTGCGACAACCAAACATTGGTTACGCTATAAGCTGCCAAAACGACTGATTCGTAAAGACAGTAACCCAGTGTGTATTGGGCAAAAGCAAAAGTGGTTTTTACTACGACTGACTTGCCGGGAAGAAGACGTCAATCTGGCGAAAACCAGTCACCCCGAGTTTGATAGCTGGCGTTGGGTCAGTTATTGGTATCCGGTGCGGCAGGTGGTTTCCTTTAAACGGGAAGTGTATCGCAAGGTTATGAAAGAATTCGCTCCGGTCGCTTTGCCTTTTATTCGCCGGGATAGCAGTAAACGTAAACCATAAACAACCTTCAAATTAATGAGGTTAGTATGTTAGGCCAGTTGCGGCGTATTGTTCAGGATGTGGCACAGGAGCCGATACTTAACAAGGCGCTCGCTGGCTTGGTCAGTAGTATTAAACACGCGTTAGCCACCGAATGTTGCTCGGTCTATCTTGCCGATTATGAGCAGCAGCATTTTATGTTAATGGCGACTGATGGTTTAAATCAGGATGCCGTTGGCAAAGTGTCGATTGGTTTTTCCGAGGGCTTGATTGGTTGGGTTGGCCAACGGGAAGAACCCATTAATCTGGCTCAGGCCCATTTACACCCACGATTTAAAGTCACGCCAGAGGTCAGCGAAGATCGCTTTTCGGCGTTTTTAGGCTGCCCCATTATCCATCATCGCAAAGTGCTGGGCGTGCTGACGATTCAGCAATCTGCAGAGCGCGTCTTTAGCGAAGATGAAGAGTCCTTTTTGGTGACCCTCGGCGTGCAACTGGCATCAGTGCTGGCTAATGCTGAAATGCGTGATGCAGCCAGCCGCAGTCCAAGTTACCAACAACAGGCAACACAGTTGCATGGGTTACCCGGTGCGCCGGGAATGGCGATAGGTCAGGCTTATGTGCTGCAGCCTGCCAGCGATTTTGCCGCGATTTCACTGAAAAAAGCCGATGATCCGGAAAAAGAACTGGCGCTGTTCTATCGCGCAGTAAAGATTACTAAAGCGGAATTTAATCGTCTGGCCGAGCGGATGTCACAACATTTGCCGGAAGATGCGTTGGCGATTTTCGATGTTTACCACCAGTTACTCGATGCCGCCAGCCTGGGGCGGGAGATTGAAGAACAAATTGCCGAAGGTTGGTGTGCCAAAAGCGCTTTAAAGCGGGTAGTGGAGCGCTTTGCGCGTCAATTTGATGATATGGAAGATCCCTACTTGCGGGAGCGTGGATTAGATATCCGCGACCTGGGGCAGCGGGTGCTGAATAATTTGCTGGATACCGAGCAGCGCCGGGCGAAATTGCCGGAAAAAGTGGTGCTGGTTGCTGATGAGGTTACCGCAACCATGTTGGCAGAAATCCCGCGCGAACAGTTGGTTGCGGTGGTATCGCTGCGAGGCTCAGTGAATTCACATGCTGCCATTATGGCCAGAGCGCTTGGGCTGCCGGCAGTGATGGGGGTCAGTGAGCTGCCGTTACTGCACTGGCACGAACAAAAGGTGATTGTAGACGGTTACCAGGGTGTCATTTTGCTGTCGCCGACCGATGCCGTTAGCAATGAGTATTTGCGGCTGATTAATGAAGACAAGGCGATGCATGCTCGCTATCAGCAAGAGATCCATTTGCCGTCGCAATCACGGTGCGGTGAACGCTTTAAATTTATGGTGAATTCCGGACTGGCGGTAGAGCTGGAGAACCAAAACGCCCAGTACACGGATGGGGTAGGTTTATACCGAACTGAATTTCCGTTTATTATCCGCAGTCGTTTTCCTACTGAGCAAGAGCAGGTTGAACTCTATGCCAAGGTATTAAGCAGTTATCCGGGCAAAAAAGTAGTGATGCGCACCCTGGATGTTGGTGGTGATAAAGCCTTACCTTATTTCAGTATTATCGAAGAAAACCCGTTTCTTGGCTGGCGTGGGATCCGGTTAACGCTCGATCACCCAGAAATTTTCCTGGTGCAAATCCGGGCGATGATTAAGGCCAATATCGATAAGAATAATTTGCATATTCTGTTGCCGATGGTTTCGGACTTAGCTGAGGTGGATGAGTCAGTTCGCTTAATCCGTCAGGCATGTTTTGAGGTCAGTGATGAATTAGGTATTACTCTACCAAAACCTAAGATAGGTGTAATGATTGAGGTGCCTTCAGTACTATATCTGTTACCGGAGTTAGCCAATAAAGTTGATTTCTGCTCAGTTGGCACCAATGATCTGACACAATATTTGCTGGCTGTGGATCGTAATAATGCCCGGGTTGCTAACCTCTATGATGCGCTACACCCTGCCGTACTGCGTGCGCTGTATCAATTGGGCCAGCAGGCGCAGGCGTTAAAGTTTCCGATCAGTATCTGTGGCGAGCTGGGTGGTGAACCAGCAGGGGTGTTGTTACTGGCGGCTATGGGATTCCGGCGTTTTAGTATGAATAGCAGCAATTTGGCGCGGATCAAGTGGTTATTGCGGCGGGTTGATTTGTCGGAGCTGGCTTTACTGTTACCTGAAGTCCTCTGTTGTCACTCGCCAAAACAAGTACGGCTGCAGGTGCAGCGCTTTTTGGAACAAAAGCAGCTGTTAACCCAGGTTCGGGCCTGACGCAAGCTAAGATGAGCCGGCGCTTAACCCTACTGCAGCAGCCAACGGCTTCTGGTACACTAGTGCTATCTTGTGTTGCTGAGTAATCGCTTTTGTTAAGCATCTTCTTGTTAACCGCCGCCTTAGGCGCCGTAGTGGGTTTACTGGCCGGTTTATTGGGTATTGGTGGTGGCCTGATTATCGTGCCGGTGTTAGTAGTACTATTACCCTTTTTTGATGTTATTCCGCCTGAGCATGCAATGGTTGTAGCGATTGCAACCTCGCTGGCTTCTATTATTATCACCTCAGTGTCATCGGTCCGAGCGCATCATAAACGTAATAACGTGAGCTGGAATATTGCCCTGCCGGTGATGCTGGGTGCCGGACTCGGCGCACTGCTGGTGGGTTACCTGGCACATAATCTGAGTGGTAATACACTGCAATTGATTTTTGGTGTTGCCGTGGGGATACTGGCGCTGCGTATGCTGATTTCACGAAGTACCACTGGCAAAGCTGCGCTGCCCGGTCTGATCCCACTAGGCAGCCTCGCTGCACTGTTAGGTAGTTTCGCTGCGTTACTCGGCATTGGTGGGGGAGCCCTAATCGTGCCGATGCTGAACTATTTTTCTGTAGATATGCGCCGCGCTATCGGTTGCGCCGCGGCCAGTGGTATCGCTATTGCTGTGTTTGGTACCATCGGTTACGTCAGTGCCGGTTGGCAGCATTATCAGCTTAGTGCCGGTTTTATTGGTTATATCTATTTACCTGCTTTACTGGGTGTGATTAGTACCTCCATTTTTACTACTTCCATTGGTGCCAGCCTGACACAAAAGTTACCGGTAATGACCATTAAGCGGGTGTTCGGGATCTTTTTGTTAGTGGTCTCGGCCCGCATGGTATTGGCTTAGAACACATATAAGGACTGTTATGACAACGACACCGCTGCAATTTCCAGATATTAATCCAGTTATGCTGGACTTGGGCCTGGTGAAGATCCATTGGTATGGCGTGATGTACCTGGTCGCGTTTGCGATTGCCTGGTGGCTGGCGAACCGGCAGGCGGCAAAAGCCAATTCGGGCTGGAATAAGGAACAGGTCAGCGATTTGCTGTTCTATGGTTTTCTTGGGGTGTTATTAGGCGGACGAATTGGTTATATCCTGTTTTATCAATTCAGCTATTTGCAGCAGGACCCATTATATTTATTTCGGATCTGGGAAGGCGGTATGTCATTCCACGGCGGGTTATTAGGTGTATTGCTTGCGATGGCCTTGTTTGCCCGCAAATACCAAAAACCGTACCTGGCACTGGGTGACTTTGTTGCCCCACTGATCCCGTTGGGGCTGGCTGCCGGGCGTATTGGCAATTTTATCAATGGAGAACTGTGGGGCCGGCCAACCGACGTACCCTGGGCGATGGTCTTTCCCACCGGTGGCGATGTGGCGCGCCATCCGTCACAGCTCTATCATGTCGCCTTGGAAGGGGTGTTATTGTTTGTTTTGATTATTCTGATCAGACAATTAAAGCCGGCACAAGGCGTATTGGGCGGTGTCTTTTTAGCCGGCTACGGTATCGCGCGCTTTACGGTAGAGTTTTTCCGTGAGCCAGACGCCCATCTTGGCGTGTTGTCACTTGGGATGACGATGGGGCAATGGTTATGTCTGCCAATGATTATTGCCGGCTTTGGTATAGTGGTCTACGCCCGGCAGCAAGCGCGGCGGGGAGTTAAATCATGAGGCAATATCTGCAGTTATGTCAGCGAATTGTTGATGAAGGCATCTGGGTTGAGAATGCCCGTACCGGTACCCGCTGTCTGACAGTCATTAATGCTGATCTGGAATATGATGTTGGCAATAATCAATTCCCGCTGCTGACGACACGTAAAAGTTATTACAAAGCAGCAATTGCTGAATTGTTAGGATACTTAAGGGGTTATGACAGTGCCGCACAATTCCGTGCTATCGGTTGTAATACCTGGAATGCGAATGCCAACGAAAATCAGGCCTGGTTAGATAACCCGCATCGTAAGGGTGAAGATGATATGGGCCGGGTATATGGTGTGCAAGGCCGGCGTTGGCAGAAGCCCGATGGCTCAACTTTAGATCAACTGGCAAAAATCGTCAGCAACCTGAGCAAGGGGATCGACGATCGTGCCGAGATCCTGACCTTTTATAACCCTGGTGAGTTTGAGCTTGGTTGTCTGCGGCCCTGCATGCATACCCATACCTTTAGTTTATTGGGCGATAAGCTGTATCTGACGTCTTATCAACGTAGCTGTGATGTACCGCTGGGACTGAATTTTAATCAGGTACAATGTTTCGTGTTACTGGCACTTATGGCGCAAATCACCGGCCACAAAGCGGGTAAGGCCTACCATAAAATTGCCAATGCTCACGTTTACGAAAATCAGCTGGAGCTGTTAAAACTGCAGCTGCAGCGTGAACCCTATCCCTCGCCGCGTTTAACTATTAATCCCGAGATCCGCAGCTTAACCGACCTGGAAACCTGGGTTACAACTGACGATTTCGTATTGCACGATTACCAGTATCACCCGGCAATCAAATACCCGTTCAGCGTCTAGTCAAAAAATCATCTCTTGTTGTGGCCTGTTTTTTGCTAACAGCATTAGTAGTAACCAGCAAGAGGTGATTATGAATAAGCTTTCTGCCGGCCTGTTGCTTAGTGTGTTAATAGCGCTGAGCGGCTGTGCCCGTCAACAGAGTACCGGGTTAACCGTACCGCTGCCCGTCAGGCAGGTACAGGCGACGGGTTTAAGTCCGCAGCCGCTGGGGTTTTATACCGATCGTTTAGCGGTGCAACTGTTTAATCCGCTGTCAGGTGCTGAAAACCAGTGGCGGCATGGGATTGCCGTAAGTAGTTTTTTGCCGGTACGCCAGTTAACCCTGGAAGACAGTAACAGCCAGCAAATTGACCTGGCTAACCAATTGGCAGAAAGTATGTTAACCGCGGCAGTGCAGCGTGGTTATCACGTTATTGATTTACGTTTGCGGGCTGCGGTGTTGCTAAAAGCGGATCATGAACAAGGCTTTTCCCGATTATTGTCGGAGATACAACAGCAACATCAAGCCCGTATCCTGCTAAGCGGAACTTACGCGCCGCAAGAAGATGGTGTGGTGGTTAATGTGCGGCTGATTGATATCCAAACCCAGCAAGTACTGGCGGCTGCGACGGATTATATTCCGGATAATGTCACCTGGAGCGCCGAGAAAATGCTCAAACGTGGCAACTATTTATATCGAAGTGATCGGATCGGAGAGAAACCATGAAACTTTATCTGTTAGCAGCGCTTGCTCTGACCGGAATGACTGCCTGCGTGCAAGCGCCGCCAGTTGCCAAAGTAGTGCCGGAAAATGCCGTCACCATGCGTGGTGAGTTGGCGCGCGAGCAGCGGGTCCTCGATCAACAGGCATTCTCAGTGCAATCGGCACCGCAACATTTCCGACAGACGCCATTGGTGACACTGGATCACTACGCTCGTAATCTGGTGCATGAATTAATGGCTAATCACCATCGGGTAGAAGAGCAGGCAATGGTCGCGGTGACTGACTTGGCTTTTGTTGAGTCGGATTTACAGCAAGGCTCGGTGTTTTCTAATCATCTGAGCGAAGCCATTATTTATGATCTGCATCTGTTCGGTGTGCCGGTATTGGACTTCAAGGTCACCGATTATATTCGGGTGACAGACAAAGGTGACTTTGTGTTAAGCCGGGACTTTAGCGAGCTATCAGCAGAATTGCCAATCAAATATGTAGTAACTGGGACTATCACTACGCATCAGGCGGGGGTGATGTTAAACGCGCGGTTAATTCAGATTGATAGCAAAAGAGTGATTTCGGCTGCCCGCACCTTTGTACCGGCAGCTGTCTACAATGCGATTCTGCAACAAAAACATGACGCTATCCTAAAGTTAAAGCAGGGATAATCAGCGCATCGTTAGTTTTTTTCTGCACCGGTTGTCGCCATGACAACCGGTTTGCATTTTTCTTTCGCCGTTACCACCTTTGCCGCCTTGTGACTTTTCTTCGTCTTTTGCTAAAGTTTAGCCAACATAAGCCGAAAAGAATGCGACATCTTATGTCGGAATTAAGGAGCTAAGAATGAAAAAAGTAAGTCTGGCGCTATTAGGCGCTGTCACACTGTTGACCGGTTGCTACAGCTATCACAGGGTAGAGGATGGCTACAGCCGTTGTGACAGCAAAGGTAATTGCCATACTGAAATGCGTCGGCATTATCATGATCATGTAAAAGATAACCGCATTACGCCGATGCCCACTAATCAACAAGGGGTAACCCAGAACGGCTGGATGGTACCGCATCAATATGTCACCAGTCTGAATTCAAACAAGCAGCTGAACGATTATGTGGCGCAAATGGCGATGCAGCTGGTAGAGACCTTTCATTTATTTCCGGTCGAGTCACGGGTGGCGGTTGCGTCCTTTGTCGATTTGGACAGTGAATTAAACCGCACCAATATTATTGGTAATCAGTTAGCAGAAGCCTTTATTCATCAGTTCCAGCAATTTGGTATTAGTGTGGTGGATTTCAAGACCACCCGGGATATTCAGGTAACCCCAGGTGGCGACTTTGTGTTTAGCCGCAATCACAGTCAGCTCGATATGCTGCAGCAAATTGATTATGTGTTGTCGGGTACTATGGTATTTACACCGCGCGGTATTATGGTCAACGCCAGAGTCATCAATTTCCGGACCAAAGTGGTTGCCGCCAGTTCGCAACAGCTGATCCCGCACTTTGTAGTAAGTTCGCTCTATCCATCAATTTTGCGCTGAAAGCATCATTTGAGCGAAGAGCCTTGGCTGCCCCAACAGGAATCGAACCTGTAATTGCCCCTTAGGAGGGGGCCGTTATATCCATTTAACTATGGGGCAAGGCGGCCGAAAGTCTAACAGAGTTAAAACCTTATGTGAACTACTGGCGGGGCTATTGCCCTGCCAGACTCACGATATCTCCCGGTTGGATATGATTCAGTAATTGCTGCGCAGTCGAGGCGGCCCAGGCGCTGTCAGGCGTTACCTCAGTGAGCGTTAGCTTAACCGGACTGTGGATCAGGCGGCGAATGCGGCTATCTTGCGGGTCGCGTTGTACTTGTATCAATTGCACCTGGTCGCCCACTTTTAAACCGTGACTGCTACCCAGACCAATTTCAATTTGTTGTTGGCGAACCTGACGAATTTGCGTCAACAATGGCTGGCACTGCAGCTGTTGCTGAATATCCTGAGCGGCAGCCTGCAGTACCTGATCGATTTTCTGGCCATAAGGCATTTGCCAGAATGCCATACTATGGCTACCCGGGGTTGCTTGCTGCTGCGGCCATTGACTGCCGGTGCGATATTCCTGTTGAAAACTGATATCACGCTGATAGGTATCGTATAACCACAGCTCTAAGGCAAAAAATCGCTCGTAACTGGCGCTTTGCCAGAATTTACTCAGTTTGCGGCCCAGAGATAGATCGTTGATGCTGGCAAGTAAGATAAATTGCTGTCCGTCCGCGAATAAAGCATCGGCGACTTCCGCGGTTAGTTGTTCCGGTAGCATCAATTGCTCTGTTACCTTAAGCTTGGCGGCAGGAGTAAAGTCACGCAAATGTCGGGCGAGTTGGCGGGTACTGTGCTCACCCAGTTGAAACAATTGCCCGTGGATTGCATCCTGCCGGGCCGCTAGCTGAATAGGCGTGAGTTGCAGCGGTGTGCGCTGTTGCAAACTGCAACGGCTCGCTTCAGCAATAATATGTGCTCTAAGGGTAATACTGACCTGATTCTGGCTGTGGGTTTCCGACAATAATTGCACCTGTTTTAATTCTGCAGCGCTACTTAGGGTTACCTGATGATGTTGCAAGATACCTTGAATAACTTGTTGTTCGCTTTGTACTTTGGCACCAGCAAATAAGCTGGCACGCTGTAAGGCGTCTGCAATCGCCGCCTGTCGAGCTGAATTAATATCACCACGCTCAATAGGTGCCTGGCCGGTAACCTCGTACCAGTTGGCAGCCGCACTGGCGCTGTAAAGTGATAAACTTAACAGCAGTAGGCTTAAAGGGCGCAGCGCGCGAAGCGTATTTCTCATATTCAAACCTTTTAGGAACCCGACAGCGGCTGATATAACGTTGACGGTGATACCGAACTTAAGTGGATAAAGCAAACTTTATGCCGTCATAACGAAGGTTATGGCATTTATTTTGCTTTATAGAAAGACACAAGATTAACTCGCAGGCTGTGCTGCTGGTTTCAAGCTTAGCCAGCAGCGTGTTTAATAGCGATTTCGACTGACAAGAGTGAGCAAAATGAAAAATGCAGGCTTAGCTTTTATCTGTAGCGCCCTGTTGGCAGGTTGTAGTCAACTGGCTGATCGGCATATTGAGTATCAGCAGGAGGTTCCGCTGAGCTTTCCGGTAATCACAGCCTTAGGTGCTGCACCCATTTCCGCACAGCAAGGCAATGATGCGACACAGCGGATGTTATTAGCGATGCGCGCGTCTAAATTAGAAGCCTACCGAGAGTTAGCTGAGCGGGTATATGGTCAAAGAATTGACAGCCAGAATACAGTTAGTGCGATGGTGGCACAAAGCGATGTGCTGGAGGCGTCAGTACAAGGCGTGATCCGTGGAGCCCGGGTTGTGAAAACCTATGCAGTGGATGATACCTACATCACGGAACTGGAGCTGAATTTCGCCGAGGTTTACGCAACATTACAACATACTCAGCCAAAACAAAGTATTCGTAGTGTGCGGTATCTATGGTGAAATTCTGAAGACTAATGCTAATTGACCGGCTCAGGCTTTAATGCCGGGGCCTTTGTTATCGACCGCTGGTTGGCCCTTGCTGGTATAAGTTAAGCCTGATTTACCCTGCGCCCCTAATAACTCATTCTTAAGCCGCTGCAACGTTAGCTGGCTTTTCTCGACGACTTGCTGATTAACCTGGGTTTGCTGTTTACAGGCAGCCAGTGTCTTGTCCATTTGTGTCACTTGCTCAATAAACCAGTCTTGGCTTCTGAAGCTCGCTAACTCAGGGAATTGTGCCAGCGTTTGATCAAGGGTGGCAATTTTTTGCAGCAAGTCGCTTTTTTGCTCTACCAGTAAGTCGAGTTGTGCGGCATCGCGTTGGGTGAGGGCAGTTAGCTCATTCGATAATAACAACAAAAGCGCATCCAATTGCGCTTGTTGCTGATTTAACAAGGTGATGATGGTATCTGGCTGTTGACTCATTTGCGGTCGAATAAATCGCCTTCAAATTGCATGATGCGTTTGGATAGCATCTCAACATTAATCTTGTATTTACCTTCCGCAATAGCTTGCTTAATTTTGTCGACACGCTCTTGGTCGATACCACTGCTATTGGCTGCTTTTTCCTGTAATTTAGAAAACTGCTGCGCTTGCGGGGTAATTGATACTGAATCCTGCTTTTGCGTTGCCTGACTGGACGCATTTTGCTGCACAGTAGTTTGCTGGCGCTGTACCAGTTGGTCAGTTTTGTCTGCCTTTACTTGCGGAGTATTCTGCAAGTTATTGATATTAATTGCCATAATAGAACCTCATCACCTTAAACACAGTCCTTATGCTCAGGTTAACGGCTGCACTTAATAAAACTTTAGCTTTTTTTCTAAAATTTTATCCGGACTTGATTTACGCCAACGACCTCGGAACTGATGTTGCGGCCAGACTGCTGGTTTTTAACCTGAACGGTGTCACCCAAACTGCCATCTTGCTGCGCAACGCCTGTGGTACTGACTGCTAAACCACCCTGGCTAATTTGTATTGTAACAATATCGCCACGGCAAACAAGACATAAGTCTTGTAAACTAATAATCTGCCCGACACTTAAACTACGTTTGTTACGGCTGCCAACGATAAGCGCAGGCTCTTGCACAATAGCGCCTCGCACTAATCGCCGCTCACGACGTTGTATTTCCAGCATATCGGCAGTAAGAGCGGTTCCTGGAGCGATATTTTGCCGGCTGACCACCAGCTCCAGCCATTCGGTCAGGCGTGCCGGAATAAATAGCTGCCAAACTAACGGCGCATTGCAACTCACCTGCACCGTGGTTTGCCGGGGATTATAGTTTACCGGTAAACTGAACTCAGGCGCGTGTGCACAGTTTTTGTTACCAATCCGGTTATCCAGTGCCGTTAGTTGCACTTCCGTATCTGCATCAGCCGTCGTAAGTTGCTGCGTAACCCAGACCCTGGCCAATTCAGTTAATTGTTCTGGCGTATAGCTCTGGCTGTCGCTAGCGTGTACTTTAAGCAGACAAAGCCACAGCAATGATGCTGTAAAGAGGGCTTGGCAGATAAAATTTTCGTACTTTTTCATATAGTTTGGCTATGCTTTACAGATAAAGGGTTATAACATGACCGCCAAGTACGGCTTAGTCATTTTTCTGTCACTGCTAGCCAATTATGCAAGTACCGCGCCCATTAGCAGATAAAGGAGCCATTGATGTCTAGTATCCTAGATTCCGTTAACCAACGCACGCAGCTGGTTGGGCAAAACCGCCTCGAGCTACTGTTGTTTAAACTCAATGGTCGGCAACGGTATGGCATCAATGTGTTTAAGGTGCGAGAGGTGCTGCAGTGCCCGCAATTAACTGCGATGCCGAAGCGGAATAAGTTTGTACGAGGTATTGCCCATATCCGCGGTCAAACCATTTCTGTTATCGATTTAAGCCTTGCCACTGGCGGCAAGCCGATTGCCGATTTGTCGACGGCCTTTATTATTATCTCTGAGTATAACCGCTCAGTGCAGGGCTTCCTGGTAAGTGGGGTTGAACGGATTGTCAATATCAATTGGGAGGCGATTATGCCGCCACCCAAAGGCACCAGCGGCAAACAAAGTTATCTGACGGCGGTAACGGAAATTGACAAAGAATTGGTCGAGATCCTGGATGTGGAGAAAATTCTGGAAGAGATTTCTCCTTCGCCAACGATGATCCGGGATGAAGCCGTAACCAAGAGTATTACAACAGATTTGGGTAACCGCTTAATTCTGATTGCCGATGACTCTGCCGTAGCGCGCAATCAGGTAAAACGGGCGCTGGAACCGCTGGGCGTGCAAATGCATTTGGTAAATAATGGCCGGGAAGCCTTAACCTATTTACAACAGCTAGCGAAAGACTGTCAGACCTCGATCACGGAAAAAGTAGGGTTATTGATTTCCGATATCGAAATGCCAGAGATGGATGGCTACACTCTGACAGCAGAAGTCAAAGCCGATCCGAAACTGCGCAAATTACACGTGATTCTGCATACTTCATTAAGCGGGGTGTTTAATCAGCAGATGGTACAAAAAGTTGGTGCTGAGGATTTTATTGCCAAATTTAATCCTGATGAGCTGGCACAGTCAGTACAAAAGTGGTTACACACTGATTAAGCACTGAGGACCTTCGGTGACAGATAAGCAATTACAAGAAAGTGAATACCGCCAGTTCCGTGATTTTTTGGAGCAGCAGTGCGGTATTGTGCTGGGTGAGAACAAACAGTATCTGGTAAAGAGCCGGCTTGGGCCCTTAATGCAGCGCTTTAGTATTGCTACCTTGTCCGAGTTGCTCACCAAAACCATGAATCCGTTTGAACGCCAATTACGCTCAGCCGTTATTGACGCCATGACCACTAACGAAACACTCTGGTTTCGGGATACTTACCCCTACGAGCTGTTAAAGAGCCAAATTTTTCCGGAGCTGGAAAAAACTTGCCGCAGCGTCAAAATTTGGTCAGCTGCCAGCTCTTCCGGACAGGAGCCTTATTCGATCTCAATGACGGTGTTGGAATATCAACAAGGCCGGCCTGGCGCTTTCCCGGGCGGCGTGAATATTCTGGGTACCGATATCTCCAATACGATGCTGGAGCATTGTCAGCGTGCCGAGTATGACGGTTTAGCCTTAGCCCGGGGCTTGTCGCCAGAGCGGCGTAGCCGCTTTTTTGAAGACAGTGGCAAGGGGATGATGCGGGTAAAAGAGCAGGTTCGTAAAAACGTCAGTTTTCGCCACCTAAACCTACTCGACTCTTATACCTTATTAGGCAAATTCGATATTATCTTTTGCCGTAACGTGTTGATTTACTTCTCTCCCGAAGTAAAAACCAAGATCATCCGCCAGTTTGCGCAGGCTTTAAACAGCCGGGGCTATTTAATTCTGGGCGCTTCCGAGTCACTGTCTAGTCTGAATGAAGACTTTGAGATGCTGCGCTGCAATCCCGGCATTATCTACCGCAAGAAAACCTAGCCTGATCACACTTCACTAATTTTTGGCCTGCTCTTTGCATTACCTAGTTGAGTGTTCAACTTAAGGTGGCAAAAAAATGGCTATCAGTTTTGACAAAGCATTTGGCATGCACCAGCAAGCACTGCTGATCCGTGATCGCCGTGCCCAGGTTCTGTCTGAGAATATCGCCAATGCCGATACCCCCGGCTACAAAGCCAAAGAGCTCGATTTTCAACAAGCACTGAATAATGCGCAGTCCCGTCAGGCGCGGCCGGTAAGCCGAACCCATGAAGGGCATTTTCATATTTCTACTGAAGTCCGGCAGGAAGTGAAGTTTCGTAACCCGGATCAACCCGATACTGGCGACGGCAACAGCGTCGATATGCATCGCGAGCGTAATGCCATGATGCAAAATGCCATTGAGTATCAAACCAGTTTACAGTTTCTGAATAGCCGAATCAGTGGCCTGAAAAAAGCTATCACAGGTACAGGACAATAATTATGAGCTTATTTAAAGTGTTTGATATTGCCGGCTCAGGCATGACTGCGCAGTCGGTACGCATGAATACCACCGCCAGTAATATTGCGAATGCTAATAGCGTCAGTAGTAGTATTGATCAGGTTTATAAAGGCCGGCATCCGGTATTTGCGGCAGAACTGTCCGAGGCAAAGCGGCAACAAGATGCCGGTAGCGGCGTAAAAGTGCTGGGTATTGTCGAATCAGAGGCGCCGCCGGTGGTGGAGTATGCACCTAATCATCCGCTGGCAGATGAAAACGGCTATGTCTACAAGCCTAACGTCAACATTATGGAAGAGATGGCCAACATGATCTCGGCATCACGCTCTTACGAAACCAACGTGCAAACTGCCGATGCTGCTAAGCAAATGCTAATGCGTACCTTACGTTTAGGGCAGAGCTCTTAAGGACTAACCGATGACGACCGTTAATAATAACCCTGCTCTGGACGGGATGTACTGGGATAATAAAAACAAGGTGCCAGACAAGAATAATGGTGCCTTAACCCAATCTGATTTTTTTGCTTTGTTAACCCAGCAGTTGGCATTTCAGGATCCAACCAAGCCGGTTGAAAATGATCAGATGATTGCACAGATGACCAACTTTACCATGGCAGACGGTATTTCAAAGTTAAATGAAAACTTTACCAGTCTGGCGCAGAGTATGAGCTCCAACCAGGCGCTGCAGGCGTCGTCACTGGTGGGCCGCAGTGTGTTGACGCAGTCAGATCAGTTGGTTTTTACCGGTGATTCGTTATCACGGGGGCAGATAAACGTCGATACTGTGGCCGACAATATAAAAGTGATTATTACCAAACCCAATGGCGAATTAGTGAATACCTTTAGTGTGGATAATCCACAACTGGGTAAGAACGAGTTTGTCTGGGATGGTACCGATGGTGATGGTGAAGCAATGCCACCAGGACTTTACAATATCAAGGTGGAAGTTAGTGCCAACGGTAAAACCGAAACCGTGCCCGTGCAGGTCTACACCCCGGTTTCCAGCGTTAGTATGGGGAACAATGGCAATGGCATTATGCTTAATCTGATTGGTTTGGGATCAGTCAAATTGGCTGATGTGTTAGAAGTTTCTTACAGTTAAATAACCGCTAAGGTGAGGTGACATATGAGTGTTCAAATTGCATTAAGCGGCATTGCTGCTGCGCAGAAAGATTTAGATACCACAGCAAATAACATTGCGAACGTGAATACCACCGGCTTTAAAGAGTCGCGTGCCGAGTTTGCTGATGTTTACGCGTCATCAGTTTTTCAATCAGCTAAAACCAAAGTTGGCGATGGTGTGCGGACCGCTGCGGTTGCCCAGCAGTTCCAGCAAGGTGCGCTGCAATTTACCAATAACTCGCTGGATTTAGCGATTACCGGTGATGGTTTTTTTGTTACCGCTTCTGAAGTAGGCTCGCGGGACTATTCTTATACCCGCGCCGGTGCATTTAAGCTAGACAGTAACAACTTTATTGTCGATAACAACGGCAATTTCTTGCAGGGTTATCCGGTAGATACTGAAAGTGGCTCTACCACTTCGGTCAGTTTAAGTACCACTAACCCGATTCAGATCCCAACCACCGCCGGGGCACCCAGTGCTACGCGGGATGTGTTTTTGAGTATGAATCTGGATTCAAGAGCATTGCCTCCAACGGTTACACCTTTTGATTTACAAGATCGAGCCAGTTACAACAGCACGACATCAACCACTATCTACGACAGCTTAGGTCAGGCACATATATTAAGTGTTTACTTTGTTAAATTGCCGGGCGCGCCTGCCGGAAACGACAATGAGTGGCAAGTTTACGGTGCTTTCGACGGTGAGCCTTTACCAAATGGTGGTACAACCCAGGCGCTACCACTGCAAACGCTGCGTTTCACCTCTGCAGGTGTTCCGGCTGGTTCGAACAATGATGGTTCAGGTTTATTTGATGATATCGAGTTCCCTAACAGTACGTTAAATGCACTTCTAAATAATGGTGCAAGCTTTGGTGACCCAGCGAATACCTTTGGGGTGCGCTTCCGAGATGAAACAGGTACCCGGCGGCCAACCCAGTATGCATCAAATTTTGAGGTGGGTACTTTAAGTCAGAATGGTACTACAGTCGGCCGCTTAACCGGCCTGGATATTGATGCCAGCGGCAAGATTATGGCGACCTATTCCAATGGTGACCAGCAGTATCTATCCCAGGTATCGATGGTGCGTTTTGCTAACCCGCAAGGCTTAAGTCAGGCCGGTAATACCTCGTGGCGGGCGAGTTTAGCCTCGGGTGAGCCGCTGGCGGGGGAGCCGAATACCGGTACTTTTGGGAGCGTACAGAGTTCTGCGCTGGAGCAATCTAACGTTAACCTGACCACTGAATTAGTGGACTTAATCAGTGCCCAGCGTAACTTCCAGGCCAACTCCAGAGCGTTGGAGGTGAACAGCTCACTGCAACAGACGATTCTGCAGATCCGGTAACGCTGATATTGTTGTTTCAAAAGCCACGCTGCTGCAGCGTGGCTTTTTAGTTTTATCTATACTGTTTCAGGTTATTTGCTTCTTTCTGCTAGTTCCTATTTTGCCCTGCTTTTCAATCTGGCACTTTCCTTGCTTAGTATCTTGCTAAGAGTCAATTCCTTTACACGAGGTTGCTGATGGATCGTTTGCTTTATATCGCCATGAGCGGTGCCAAAGAAAATATGCATGGTATCAGTGTCAGAGCTAACAACCTGGCAAATACCGGTACAGTAGGCTTTAAAGCTGATTTTGAACAAGCCCGTTCGATGCAGGCCTTTGGCGCTGGTTTACCAACCCGGGTATTTTCGATGACCGAACGACCCGGTCAAAACTTTGACAGCGGTGCGCTGATTATTACCGAGCGTGAGCTGGATATGGCGATTCAGGGCGACGGTTGGTTTGCAGTTCAGGATAAAGACGGTAATGAAGCCTATACCCGCGCCGGCAATATGCAATTAAGCCCAACCGGCATGTTGTTAACCGCCAGCGGTTTGCCAGTGCTCGGCGATGACGGTCCGATCCAGTTGCCGGTACCGCTGGCCAAAATGGAGATTGGTCAGGACGGTACGGTGAGCGTAAGAGTGCAGGGCGCCCCCGCCAACGTAATGGAACAGGTAGGGCGAATTAAATTAGTTAAGCCACCTTATGCGGACATTGAAAAGGGCAGCGACGGTTTATTCCGGCGTAAAGATGGCCAGTTAGCGGAAGTCAGTGCCGAAGTCAGCTTGCTGCATGGTGCCTATGAAGGCAGTAACGTTAATGCCATTGGCGAGATGACCAGCATGATTAGCTTACAACGACAGTTTGAGTTGCAGGTGAAAATGATGAAGCAGGCTGAGCAAATGGATCAGCAACAAAACCAACTGCTACGGATTATCGGTTAAATCAGGTTTTAGCGATTAAGGTGATTGCCTTAATCATTCGGTTCAAAGGGCTCAGGCCCGGGAGGTTCAAATGCATCCGGCTTTATGGATTAGCAAAACAGGTTTAGACGCCAAACAGCGTGATATTTCGGTGATCTCGAATAACCTGGCTAACGCCAGCACCGTCGGCTTTAAGAAAAGCCGGGCGATTTTCGAGGATTTGCTTTATCAGAATATTAATCAGCCAGGTGGCCGTTCCTCACAAAACTCGGAACTGCCGAACGGATTAATGATTGGTGCCGGTACCAAGGTAGTCGCGACACAAAAGAGCTTTACCCAGGGCAATATGATTACCACCGAAAACAGTTTGGATCTGATGATTCAGGGCCATGGTTTTTATGAGGTATTAATGCCGGATGGCACCATTTCTTATACCCGTAATGGTCAATTTACGGTAGACGGCGATGGCAATATGGTCACCTCCGGAGCCGGCTATCAGGTGCAACCGAATATTGTGATCCCGCCGGACGCGACCTCCATCATGGTTTCGCAAGATGGTGAAGTGTCGGTGCGCTTAGCCGGGCAGGTAGAAAACGCCGTGCTGGGCCAGTTGACGGTAACCAATTTTATTAACCCGGCTGGCCTTGAACCGATAGGCCAGAACCTGTTTAAAGAAACGCCGGCTAGTGGCGATCCGGTGCAAGGGATTCCGGGCCTGGAGGGGCTGGGCATAATTGTACAGGGGGCGCTGGAAACCTCTAACGTTAATGTGACCGAAGAGTTGGTTAGTCTGATTGAAAGTCAGCGGGTGTATGAGATGAACTCTAAAGTGATCTCTACCGTCGATCAGATGCTGGGTTATGTCATTCAGCAGCTTTAAGGAGGCACTGATGCGTACGTTATCGTTAGTCTTGCTGCTTAGTTTACTTACAGCTTGCGCTTCGACCCGTGAAGCGATGCCCGACGACCCGTATTTTGCACCTTTACCGCCCGAGCCAGCACCTCGGCCTGTGTTGAAGACGGGTTCGTTGTTTACGCAAACGCATTCAAACAGCTTGTATTCCGATAATAAAGCCCGCCATGAAGGTGACATTATTACCGTGGTACTGCGTGAGAAAACGCAAGCGTCAAAAAAAGCAAAAACCGAAACGCAGAAAGATAGCAATGTGGCCTTTGAGCCATTGAATATCGCCGGGCGTAATGCGTCTATTGGTGGCAATGTATTGCAGTTTGGCGCGGGTAGTAGTCAGGATTTTAAGGGCGATGCTAGGGCAGATCAGAGCAACAGCCTGGTTGGTGACATTTCGGTCAATGTATTGCAGGTGTTATCGAACGGCAATCTGGTGATCCGCGGTGAAAAATGGTTAACGCTGAACACCGGGAAGGAATATATCCGTTTAACCGGGGTGATCCGGCCACAAGATGTCGATGTGAATAACACTGTCGAGTCAACCAAGATTGCCAATGCCCGAATTGAGTACAGTGGTACCGGTGCCCACCATCATGGTCAATCACCTGGCTGGTTAGCACGGTTTTTTAATGGCCCCTTGTGGCCATTCTAGGAGCACATAATGCGTAGTAGATTCTTGCTTATCGGTCTGTTGCTGGCGCTAATCAGTGTCACCGCCGATGCTGCGCGGATTAAAGATGTCGCCGATATCGAAGGGGTTCGTTCGAACCAGCTGGTCGGCTATGGTCTAGTGGTGGGGTTACCTGGTACCGGCGAGCAAAGCCCTTTTACTGAACAAAGCTTTCGTACCATGTTGGCCAACTTTGGTATTAATTTACCTGCCGGCACCCGCACCCGGATAAAAAACGTGGCAGCAGTGGCCATTCACGCTGAGCTACCGGCCTTTGCCAAGCCAGGCCAGACTATTGATATTACGGTGTCTTCAGTCGGCAGTGCCAAGAGCTTACGCGGCGGAACTTTATTGCAAACCTTCTTAACCGGTTTAGACGGTAATGTGTATGCAGTAGCGCAGGGCAGTTTAATTGTTAGTGGCTTGGGTGCTGAAGGGTTAGATGGTTCACGGATCCTGGTCAATACGCCGACAGTAGGCCGTATCCCCAATGGCGCTGTGGTAGAGCGTGAAGTTGAGTCACCTTTTGCTAAAGGCGATTTTATTACCTTCAATTTAAAACGTCCGGATTTTACCACCGCCAAGCGGTTGGCGGAGACCATTAATGGCTTTATGGGGCCGGAAACAGCCTTCTCACTGGACGCCTCTTCAGTACAGGTACGGGCACCACGCGATATCAGTCAGCGCGTGTCTTATTTATCAACACTGGAGAATCTGACGTTCCAACCTGCTGATCAGTCAGCGAAAATTATTATAAACTCCCGTACCGGTACCATTGTCATTGGCAAAGACGTGCGGTTATTCCCCGCCGCAGTAACGCACGGTGGTTTAACTGTGACCATTGAGGAAAATCCACAGGTTTCGCAACCTGAACCCTTTTCGCAGGGGCAAACCGCGATAGTCCAAGACAGTATTATCAACGTTAGCCCGGAAAACTCGCGGATGTTCAAGTTTGATCCCGGTGTCACCTTAGATGATTTAGTGCGTACTGTAAATGCAGTTGGTGCCGCCCCAGGCGATCTGATGGCCATCCTGGAAGCATTAAAAGAAGCGGGTGCTATCCATGGTGAGCTGGTGGTGATCTAAGATGAACGGCGCCAAACTGCAGCATTCCTACCATGATCTGCAAAGTTTGCAGCAGATCCGCTCAGCGTCAAAAAAGGATGAGCAAGGCGCCTTACGTCAGGCGGCGGAGCAGTTTGAAGCCATTTTCTTTAATATGCTGCTGAAAAGCATGCGTCAGGCAAACAAAGCCTTTGAAGCCGAAGGTTTAATGAATAGCCAGACCACCGAATTTTATCGGGATATGCATGATAATCAGATGGCAACCGACTTAGCCCAGAAAGGTAGCTTGGGGCTGGCAGATATTTTAGTCCAGCAACTGGATCCGACTGCCGCGGCTAAAAATCGTCAGCAAGCGGCAGCGTTACTGCTGCCGGGCGAGCAAAATCGTGAGCTTGCCATGCCACAAGCACAGCTGTTTACCGAACAGCCGGAAACGGCACTATTACAGGCCCAATCTGCCCAACAGCTGGTGCAGGCAGGGGTGATCCAACCCGGTCGGCGTGATGCCTCGGTATTGACACCGCTGCTGGAAAAGTTACAACAGCAACGGGAAAAAGCGGCCCAGAGCGCCGTGCAACAAACGGCGACACCGGATTTAGCCACAACGCAAACAAGCCCTGCACCATGGCAGGTTGACTCGCCAGTTGCCTTTATTAAAAGTTTATTACCTGCTGCCCGCAAAGCAGCAGGAGCTTTGGGTTTAGATCCGTTGGCACTGATTGCCCAGGCCGCACTGGAGACGGGTTGGGGTAAACGGATGATTAAAACTGCCAATGGCGACAACAGTTTTAATTTGTTCGGCATTAAAGCCAGTCGTAACTGGCAGGGCGATACGGCGGTGGTCGACACGCTGGAATACCGCCAGGGTGTGGCGCGCAAAGAGCAGGCAAAATTCCGCGCCTATACCTCGCCGGAAGATAGCTTAAGAGACTATACTGAATTTATTGCCAACAGTCTGCGTTACCAGCAGGCCGTAGCTGCGGCAGCCGAACCGGCGGCGTATTTCAGTGAACTGCAAGCTGCCGGTTATGCGACAGATCCTAATTATGCACAAAAAATCATGTCGGTTTACCGTAGTAGTGCCTTTGAGCAGGTGCGGGCCGAGTTAGAAAGTACTCAAGATTTTGCGGCAGCAGCCGATGACTAGCCAATACCCAGTGGTGGGCGGAGCAATTAATGGCAGATAGTTTATTAAGTATTGGTAAAACAGCAGTGTTGGCGAATAGCCGGTTACTCAATACCACAGGTAACAACATTGCCAATATTAATACACCTGGCTATGTGCGTCAGCGTACGACTTTTGTTGCTGAGCAATTCGGCTTAGGGGTTGGGCAGGGCACTACCGAACGTTTGGTAAATGAGTTTACCCAAAAACAATTGCGGCGTGATACCACTAATGCTGCTTATAGCTCGCAATATCTGGCTGAAGCCAACCGGCTAGATGCTTTATTTTCCAATGCTGCCAATAGTATTGCGACCGGCATGAATAATCTGTTTCAACAAATTCAAACTGCGAATAACGACCCGACCCAGTTGTCTAACCGGCAATTAGTGATTGGTACCAGTCAGTCACTGCTTGATCAATTTAGAAGTATGTCGACCCTGATTGCGGATCAGGAACAGTTTCTAAATCAGCAACTAGATTCCAATGTGAGTGAGGTTAATGACTTAATCGGCCAAATCGCGACTTACAACAACGATATTGTCTCTTATGGCAGCAGTACTAGCCGCCCGATTCCGCTTGATTTGCTGGATCGGCGCGATAGTGCAATTTTAAAGCTGGCAGAATACGTCGATATTCAAACCGTTAACTCCAATAGTGGCGAAAAGCTGGTGTTTATGGCCAGTGGTCAGGCGTTGGTGGTAGAGCGAGGGGAGTTTAACCTGCTTTCACTGCGGGGCGAGCCAGATCCGAACGATCGAGTCATTGAGTTAACCTTACAATCTAACAATAACGTAAAGCTGGAGCTTGATGCCCAGGGCGTGGGCGGCAAAATCGGTGCCCTTACCGATTATCGCTTACAGGTCGTTAACCCGACACAGCGCCAGTTAGGACAGTTATCTCTGGCACTCGCTGATAGCATGAATACGCAAAATAAACTGGGGTTAACACTTAATGGCACCCTTGGTCAGGATCTATTCCGTTTGCCGGTTGCGCAAGGACTTTCTTTTGCGACAAATTCAGCTAATGCCAGAGTATCAGTCTCGATTGAGCCCGGAGAATCCGCTAAGTTGCCACCGAATGACTTTTTGCTTGAAGTGATTGATGCCAATAATCTTCGCTTAACGCCGCTGGATGATATGGGCAATCCAATTACGGCAAATGCAAAAAACATCCCAACAGCGGGTCTTCCGGACCAATTCGATTCCACTTCTGTGCCGGATGGTGATCTTTTTGGTCTGCAGCTGCAAGTGGATGCCGCCGTGGCCGGTGATAAATTCGTGTTAAAACCGTTAAGCGCCGCCGCGCGGTCAATGCAAATGGCGACCAATCGCGCTGAGGATGTTGCGCTTGCCGGACCGCTGCGTGGCGAATTTGCATCTGCTAATCTGGGGAATGGTCGGATCGATGCTGTGAAAATTTTTGCGACTGACACCCCTGCTTTTACCAGTTCTTCGCTAGTTAATGGCCCCTATACGGTAACTTATCAGGGGCAGGACAGTGCCGACAACGATAGGTTTGTGTTTAGCATTACGGATAATACTGGTGCGGTTTTAGGTGAAGCGCGCTTTACCAGCAACAACTTTAATAACGTGCTGGCAAATAGCGTTGGTTCCCCATCCTTAAAAGAGACGCTTGGCTTCGATTTTAATCTTACTGGTGTGCCACGCCCTGGTGATACCTTTACCATTGCCTTTAATGAAAATGGTTTTAATGATAACCGTAATGGTCTGGAGCTTTCCGCATTGCAAAATGCGTCTTTGGTCAGACGTAACCCAGAACCTTTTGGGGCGGGAGTTAATCAATATAGTCTGAACCAAAGTTACGCTACTATGGTAGGCAATATCGGTGAGCGCACCAGGCAGGCCCGTACTGCAGACGAAGCCAATACCGCTATTTTAGAGCAAACAACCTTGTGGTACGAATCACTGTCTGGTGTTAATTTAGACGAAGAAGCGGCAGATTTAGTGCGCTTCCAGCAAAGCTATGCTGCTGCCGCCAAAATTCTGGCAACATCGCAAACTGTGTTCGATACCCTGTTACAGGCAGTGAGGTAATATCATGCGCTTAACCTTTAATATGCAATTTAATCAAAGCCTGAATGGTATTCTTAACGCCCAGCAGCGGATGACGAAAGCCGAATCACAGCTCAGTAAACAAACCCGTATCCTGTCACCAGCAGACGACCCGGCTGGTGCCGCTAAGGTGCTGAGCCTGGACCAGAGCAAGACTCAAATCGAGCAATACCAAACTAATAGCACGCTGTTGAAGAATAATCTGGCGTTACAAGAAACGGTATTGACCAGTATGCGGACGTCTTATGATCGAATAACCACATTAGCAATAGCGTCAGGAAACGGTACTTATTCGTTTGAACAACGTAAAGCGATTGCAATTGAACTTGAAAACATTCAAACAGAATTATTTGACTTGATGAATACTCGCGCTGCTGACGGTAGTTATATTTTTGCTGGTTATCAGGATAAAACCCCTGCATATGAACGCAATCCAATTACTGGAGTATTTGAATTTAAAGGCGACGATGGTAATCGTGCTTTGCAAATATCTCAATCGATTAGTTTGCCCAGCAACGATAGTGGAAAGGCGATCTTTGACAGTATTTTTAAACGATTCCAGCCACAAATTTTGATAGCTCCAATCGGAGCAGGTATTGATGTTTCGAACCAAGCGACCTTCGATAATTTTTACCGCAAAAATTTCGATAATTTAGATCCACTCAATAACCAATATAGTTTGCAGATTGATGCAACTGGTTCATACCAGCTATTACAAAATGGTGCTGCTCTCAATCCTCCTGTTACAGGTAATTATGCATCAGGGCAACCAATAAATTTTAATGGCTTAACATTTAGTCTTGATTCTGCTACAACTTTGCCAGCACAGGTCGACTTCTCCTTACCACCGCCGGAGCAAACCAATGTACTTAATACACTTCAACGTTACATTGATATTTTGAATGATCCAAACACGACTGCTGAAGGTCTGTCTACTGCATTAGCAAACACCTTGCGTGAAATTGAAGATACGGCAAATAGTGTAGATGGCTCTCTAGCTAATCTTGGGGGACGGCTAAACGTAGCAGATAGTGTATATAACACTAACGCTGACTTGTTAATCGCCAATCAGCAGTACAAAGCCGATATCTCCGAAGTCGATTTAGCCGCTGCATTAACCGAAATTAAGCGCCAGGAAGTCGCACTGCAGGCGGCATCACAAACTTTTCAGAAAGTTAATGCCACGACCTTATTCGACTATATCCGCTAATAAGTAAGAGCAGGCGCAAAGCCTGCTATTAATGCACTGAATATTAAGCTTAAAAAATACACCAAAAAAATTCTAAAGTTTCCCCGCCCAGCGCCGATAAATAATTAACACGGCAAGATACAGGCAATACGCAGTCTAAATTGTCTCAACAGGTTAAAAAAGCGAGGAAATCATCATGGCTTTATTTGTAAACACCAACGCATCATCATTAAATGCTCAGCGTCAATTAATGAACTCTGGTGGCGCTTTAGATACGGCATTTAAACGTTTATCTTCAGGTTTTCGGATTAATAGCGCCGCTGATGACGCCGCCGGCTTGCAAATCTCTAACCGTTTAACCAGCCAGATTAATGGTCTGGACCAGGCTAGCCGTAATGCCAACGACGGTATCTCGCTGGCTCAGGTAGCAGAAGGCGCTTTTGAAGAGATAACAAATTCACTGCAGCGTATGCGTACTTTAGCCATTCAGTCACAAAATGGTATTTCTAATACTGAAGATATTGCCGCTCTGCAAAAAGAGTACGATGCTCTAAGTACGGAGATTAGCCGTATCGCCAATACTACGGAGTTTGGCGGCCAGAAGCTGTTGACCGGTTTCTCTACCAAAGTATTAGTGGGGGCCAATGCTTCTGCTGATGACTTCATTACTATTAATGTGCGAAACGGTACAGACACATGGAATGCAACGGACTTGGGAGTGGATACTGGTGACTTAACAACGGGAGCATCAGCAGCCATGACGGCCATTGATGCTGCTATCAAAGCCGTAGACGGCAAACGGGCCGACTTAGGTGCAGTACAAAACCGTTTCCAAGCGACTATCCGTAACTTAACCAATGTGTCGGAAAATGTGTCTGGTGCCCGTGCCCGTATCCGTGATACCGATTTTGCCAAAGAAACCGCCGAATTAACCCGGGCGCAAATCCTGCAACAAACCGGTACTACCGTACTGGCGCAGGCTAACCAGCGGCCACAGGCAGCACTGAGCTTACTGCAAGGTTAAGCCAGGCAATAGCTGAAGCACAGGGTTTTGCAGTAACCTAGCTTCTTGCCGGAAACGCTTCAGTGGAGTGACTCGCTTATTAAAAAGCCACCTTTTAAAGGTGGTTTTTCTTTTTAAATTAGCCTACTGCGCTACTTAAAAATTATTTTCAAATTTCTTTATAAAAATACTCAAGTCTTAAGTGCCTCTGCCGATACCCTGTTTAAGCCAAGTTGCAGCTTGGCTAAATAAACGGGATTACCGTATTTTTAACAACAGTTTGCGGCTTACATTTTTAGCCAAAAACTAAGGAGTGACTCATGGCTTTATTTGTCAACACTAACGCATCGTCGTTAAATGCGCAGCGTCAGCTGTTAAACTCTGGCGGTGCATTGGATACTGCCTTTAAACGTTTATCTTCTGGTATGCGCATTAACAGCGCTGCTGATGATGCTGCCGGCTTACAAATTTCAAACCGTTTAACCAGTCAGATAAATGGTTTGGATCAAGCGACCCGTAATGCTAATGATGGTATCTCTTTAGCTCAGGTAGCTGAAGGTGCTTTTGAAGAAATTACTAACTCTTTACAGCGTATGCGTACCTTAGCGGTGCAGTCGCAAAATGGTATTTCAAATGCTGATGATAAAGCGGCGTTGCAAAAAGAGTTTAGTGCACTGCGTACTGAAATCTCGCGTATCGCTGATACTACTGAGTTTGGTGGTCAGAAGTTACTAGATGGTAATTTCTCCGCTAAGGTCTTAGTGGGTGCACAAGCGTCGGCCGATGATTTTATTTCTGTCAACGTCTACAATGGGGCAACTGCTGGAATAGCATGGGACGATGCTGGTTTAGGTGTTGATTCTTTTGATCTTGCCACAACGGGAGTAACGGGAGCATCAGCAGCTATGACGGCTATTGATGCAGCTATCAAAGCTGTAGACGGCAAACGGGCCGACTTAGGTGCGGTACAAAACCGCTTCCAGGGGACTATTCGTAACTTATCGAATATCTCTGAGAACGTATCCAGTGCCCGTGCCCGTATTCGTGACACGGACTTTGCCAAAGAAACCGCCGAATTAACCCGGGCGCAGATCCTGCAGCAAACCGGTACTACCGTACTGGCGCAGGCTAACCAGCGGCCACAGGCTGCACTGTCGTTACTGGGCTAAAACCGCCAGGCGCAGAGTGAAGGCTAAGCTTTTACTCTGCGCATCCTGTTGGAGGAATTATGAGTAACGTTAGCAATGCTACAATGTTAAGCTATGCCAGCAAAGTGGCAGAGCCAGAGCCTGGTAAAACAGCGGCAGCAAAAGCTGAAGCTAAAGATACTGTTGCACCTTCTGCCATGGTTAAGCCGCAACAAGATGTTGCTGCGGTAAAACCAGAGCAATCAACGCAGGCAGTAGAGCAGGCGCTGGATGTGATTAACCGTGCTATGGTCATTGAGCAGCGTTCGCTGAGTTTTTCGGTGGATGAAGTCTCAGGCCGTTCTATTATTAAAGTGGTTGATCAGCAAACCGACCAGTTGATCCGGCAAATACCCACTGAAGAAGTGTTGCGCGTGGCGCAGGATATTAAAAAGCTGCAGGAAAAAATGGGCCAGTCTTTAGGCTTGCTAATCGATCGCAAAGTATAACGTTATCGTTAATAACGAGGTGAACTATGTCTGATATCAATTTTCTCGGTGCAGCCTCAGGCTTGCCGCTGGAAGAGCTGGTTTCTACTTTAGTAAGAGTGGAGCGTGACAGTAAGTTCGCCCGGATTGACAAAACCAAATCAATATTAGATGCCTCGCTTTCTGGTATGGGGCAGTTAAAGTCAGCCCTGTCGGCATTTCAGGACGCGGCAAAAAAACTGGGGGGCGATAATTTAAAAGCGCGCTCAGTCACTATTACTCAGCCAGTCGCCGATAAAACCTTTATTGAGGCCACCGCCAGCAGCACTGCCGCGGCGTCCAGCTTTGATATTAAAGTTAGCCAGCTAGCCTCGGGCAGCCGGTTGGAAAGCGCCGATTTAGCCTACAATAGTTCAGATGATGTTATTAGCACCACAGACGGTGTGCTGAGTTTTACCGCCGGTGATAAAAGCTTTGATGTAGACGTCACCGCAGGTATGACGTTAAACCAGTTACGGCTAAAAATTAATGAAAGTGGTGATAACTTTGGCGTGAACGCCAATATTGTCAACGCCGGCGGTACTGTGGGAACCAAGCTGGTACTTAGTTCATCGGTCACCGGGCAGGGCAATGATTTGGTGATTAGCAATAACAATGCCGAACTGGATGCCATTTCAACCGTACCAACGGGGGCCAGTGCCGGGCTAAATAGTGTGCAGGCAGCACAAGATGCTATTGTCGAACTGGACGGTATAGTTGCTACTAGTAGCAGCAATACCTTTAGTAATGTTATTCAAGACGTTACCTTAACCGTGCTGGCGCAAACGCCGGACGGTAACAATGCCAAACTGGATATCAGCACCGACAAAAAAGCCGCTGAAGAAAACATTAATGCCTTTATTAAAAGTTACAACGAGTTAGTCGACCAGGTAAACCGCTTAACCAAAGGGCGCACCCTGGGCTCAGATGGTAAAACCGTTACCGCTGAAGGCGGTGCATTAAGTGGCGACCCACTGCCACGCTCTATTATGACGCAGTTGCGCGGTATGCTCGGTGACACTATTGCCGGTGCTGATGAGCAAATGAATACGCTGTACTCGTTGGGTATTACCTTTAATAAAGACGGTAAGTTAGAAATCAGCACGTCCACTGAGTTTGGTGGCGATACCGGCAAACAACGCTTTGACAAGGCGTTAAGCGAAAATTACGACAGTGTCGCTAAGATGTTTGGTGGTGAAACCGGTTTAGTTGCCAGCCTGGATGGGTTTATTAAAGAGTTTAACCAATCCGGTGGCATTATTGCCGGTAAAGAGTCATCGCTACGCACACAATTGACAAATAATACTAAAGATTCTGAAGCGGCCAGCCGATACATAGCTAGTTTCGAAGATTCCCTTCGTAAACGTTATGCGGCACTTGACGGGTTACTGGCACAAATGCAACGTTCACAAAGTAGTGTTACCGCGGCCCTGTCAGGCTTGCCCGGTTTTGGCACTAATAAATCCTAGTCACTCAGGCTTAGAGTATTTTAGGTTTAAGGTATTTTAGGTTTAGAGTAACTTAGGTTTATCATTATCCGGAGAGCATTATGAGCTACGGCATTAAAGCGTACAAATCAGTTGGCGTTAAAGACGATCTTGCAGTGGCTGACCCGCATCGGGTTATCCAATTGCTTATGCAAGGTGCACTGGAAAATATGGCAAAAGCTAAAGGTTTTATAGAACGCAAAGACTTTGCCGGTAAATCAGCGGCTATCTCTAAAACCATGGCTATTATCAGTGCTTTGCAAAGCAGCCTGGATATGAAAGCCGGTGGCGAGATATCTGATAACTTATTTGCGTTATATGACTTTATGAACAACCAGCTTATTGTTGCCAGCCGTGAACAAAGCCAAAGCAAAATTCAAGAAGTGATGGATTTACTGCTGACCATTAAATCTGCCTGGGACCAAATTCCGGTTGCCGACCGCGAAAAAGGCTACGCTATGCGCACAGCGATGGCGCAGGGAGCCGCTTAATGCCTTTAGTGGTGAAGCCCGACAAGCAGTTAACGGACAAACAGTTAACTGCTGGCATAGCGCAGTTGCAGCAACAGTTTATGCAGTTATGGTCAGACGCGGCGCTAACCGAGCCTGAACTGGCCTTAGATTTACTGCAGCAGTTTGAACAGGCCCTGCTGCAGTTGGTTAAACAAGCCGAGCCCAATGATGAACTTGGCCGCTATATTCAGGATCAACTAGAGTGGTTAACGCAGCAAATGTTGCAGGTTAACAGCGAGAAAAATGTTGTTAGCGAGCAGCTGCTACAAATAACACGTGCCAGAAAGGGCAATGCCAGTTACGATGAGCATAAGTCTGGCTAAGTCCTAAAGCGCTATGCATTACTCTTTATTTGAACAAATTCAGCAAGATACCACACAGCAACACCTTCTGGAACAACAGCTGGCACAGCTGATTACCCACAATAAAACACAAAGCTATACTGCCTTTAGCCGCTGTTGTCCGGGCGTGTTGTCATTACTGCAGCAAGACAACCTGCAGCAGCGTTTCGCCTTATTTTGCAACCGTTTAGGTAACCCCGGGGTTATCGACCGTAGCAGCGCTAGTGCGGTGTACAGCCTTGAGCCACAAGCTGAAGCTGAGACAGAAGTGGTTGATTTTATCTCTGCGGCGCCTTTTATTAGCTTAACACCACAGCCTGATGATGCTGATAAAGCCGATACTGCCTGGCCAACCGAGGTTTTACCCGCGCAAGCTGACGCGGTGTTAATGTTTGGTTTGGGCTTGGGACAGCAAATTATACCGCTGTTAACTCAGGCCAATATTCGCTGTCTGGTCATTTATGAGCCGGATATTTCAATGCTGCACTGCTCGGTGCAGGTTATCAACTGGCAGGATGTGTTTGCCGCCGCTGCCGCCAGCAACACGCTGATTTCTTTACAAATTGGCCAGGACGCCAGCAATATCGCCAGCGATTTAAACGAATTATGTCAGCATTTGCCCGGCCTGAATAAAATTTACCTTTATCGCCACCTTAGCCATCCGGTAATGGATGAGGTAATCGCCGGTTTATTTAGCCATAACGGCGATAAGGCGCAGTTATTAAAACCTGGCCGGCAGTATTTAGGTTACCAGCAAGCCAACGATTATCTGCCTGTGCGGTTTAATGGTGTACTGGGTAATAAAAGCTACCCACTAGCGGCACAGGCGCAAACAGAGCGGTTCTTACAGAACCTGGCGGTTCTTGAACACTATTACCCGGCCATTGCCAGTGAGGTACGTAATTTTAGCCCCCGGCACTGGCATCTGGTACAAGATAATCATGGCAGCTTAAACCTTTGGCACCGTCAACGTAATGCGTTACTGTTTTATCAGCCTGAGCAAGAGGCCAGCGCCGCTATTGAACAGTTTTTACACCAGCCAGCAAAAGACGACGTTATTCTGGGACAAAAAGTACCGTGGAAGTTTCGTCATTATGTGCATTATCAGGCTATCGCTAAACTGCAGGCCTTGTTCAGTCAAATAGCGCAGCAACAACATACGGTGCCACCGCAGCTTGCTTCGCTTATTTTGTTTGGCATTGGCCAGGGTGCGTTTTTAACCGAATTGCTTAGCCGGCGCGATATCACCAATTTATACCTCTGTGAGCCTAATATTGAGCATTTTTATGCCAGTTTATTTACCCTCAACTGGCAAGCGTTGTTAGAGCAAGCCGAACAAGCCGGACGGCGAATATATCTGAATATTGGTGGCGATGGCGCGGATTATTTCAATGACTTAATGCAGCAGTTTTATTCGGTAGGCGCCTTTACTATTGCCAATACCTATCTACTGCAAAGCAGTTATACACCGTCTCTTAGTCAGGCGGTAAAAAAGCTCAAATCACAGTTGGGTGTGGTACTGACGATAGGTGATTACTATGATCATGCCCGGTTTGGTATTAGCCATAGTTATAAAAGCCTCGAGCTGGGCCATCATTGGTTAAAAGCCGAGCGCAGTAGCTACCTGCAACATAAAGCCACGCAGCTACCGGTATTTGTTGTGGGTAATGGTCCAAGTCTGGATCAATGCGCCGACTATATAAAAGAGCATCGCGACAAGGTGATTGTGGTCAGTTGTGGCACCGCGTTAAAGCCGCTATACCAGCTGGGTATAACGCCAGATTTTCACGCTGAAGTTGAACAAAACCGCTCAACTTACAACTGGATAACCCTGGTTAATGACGCCACCTACTTAAAGCAAATAAAGCTGTTGTCGGTAAACGGCATACACCCCGACACCGCCGCCTTATTTGGTGCGACCTATCTGGCGTTTAAAGACGGTGAGGCATCGACCACCTTAATCAACAAGTTTTTTGTAGCCGCAAAAAGCCTGGCTAAGCTTGACTATGCTTATCCAACCGTATCTAACCTGGCGATAAACTGGTTACTACAGGCCGGTTTTAAGCAGCTGTATTTGTTAGGTGTCGACTTAGGCTATGTTGATGTGAATAACCATCACTCACGTCTGTCGGGCTATTACAAAGCAGATGGCACGCCGGTATATGATTACGGCAAAGTGCATGGCGATAATATCAGCGTGGCGGGTAATTTTCGCCCTAGGGTGCAAACAAAGATAGAATTTGATGTGTCGCGCCAGGTTATAGAGCAAACCTTAAAAGCCTTTCCTGGCCAGGCCGAAGTATATAACTGCAGCGATGGTGCCTATATACAGGGCGCAGTGCCGCTGCAGCCGGCACAAATTTTAACTTTCCAACCTGATGCCAGCGTATTAGCCATACTGGAAGATTTTTTACAACAAAGCTGTATTACGCCAGCCATAACCGAGCAACTATCTGAGTTTAAACAGTTTTATCATGGCAACAAGCTAAACCAAACTATCACTATTTGGTGCCAGCTAATAGCGCAGCCGGTTGCAGATTTTGATAGTGCACAATTATGTATCGACCAGCAATGGGCACTATTTAAGCAACAAGCATCGTTGCCAGGTAGTGTTGTTTTTTATCTCCTTTATGGCAGCACTAGCTATTTTTTAAGCCTGATGACCAAGCTACTGCCGGCTTTAGCGCAATCAGAGCATAACTTGAGAGAGCAAGCTCTGGAACAATTTAATACAGTTCTGACGGTGTGGCGGCAGTATTTAGCTGAAGTTTTAGAGGATTTTTCAGAAGCTCCACTAAAGCTGGATGTAACGAGTGTTTAGCTAGCAGCAGGGATAACTCATTATTAAGCAAGCTGGTTTACCTGGTATTTAGCGCAGTTTTGAAGCTTTGATTGTCAATATGCTATTGGTGTCCGTAAAATATCATGGATACCGATCAGCATTAATACTGACAACGAATTGTAAATCATCGGCTTATTATGAATAGGCAATAGCTGTTTCATACGTATGATCTTTAGGATTTGAAAAGGTGCTTCATTCGTGATCTAATTGATTTTTCGAATAAAAAAGATCACCTTTGCAGGCAAAACGAATGAAGCACGAACAAGATAGCCGATTCTTAAACGCTTTTGAACGACTTTTTTCTCCAGATGAGCTTGATACGCTTGGGCAAAAAACCGGATTT
>Ga0181595_10000284_pt1 | contig 54694 bp, 45 predicted proteins | sample 041ome_7_FD_145604 | JGI IMG/M metagenome (GOLD analysis project Ga0181595, IMG submission 145604) | Coastal salt marsh microbial communities from the Groves Creek Marsh, Skidaway Island, Georgia - 041401AS metaG (spades assembly) | ecosystem: Environmental > Aquatic > Marine > Intertidal zone... | reverse complement strand
CATAGTAGGGGCGTGGAAGCCAAAATCCATTAGGCGTTTGGCAACGTCTTCTTCGCTAATGCCCGACGCTGCCTTGAGCGGACGCAGATCGATAATGCATTCGTGTGCGACGCGGCCGTTACGACCTGTGTAGAGCACGGGGTAATGACCCTCGAGCCGCTGCGCGATGTAGTTGGCGCCAAGAATCGCTACCTGCGTAGCCTTGACCAAGCCTTCGGCGCCCATCATGGCGATATACATCCATGAAATAGGCAGGATGCTTGCGCTGCCCCACGGCGCAGCCGAGACTGCGCCGTTGCTTGCGTCGGGGCCGTTGAGTTTGATCAACGAGTGATTAGACACATGCGGCGCTAAATGGGCCTTGATGCCGATAGGGCCCATGCCTGGGCCGCCGCCGCCATGCGGAATGCAGAAGGTTTTGTGCAGGTTCATATGCGACACGTCCGCGCCGATTTCGGCGGGTTTGGCGACGCCAACCTGAGCGTTGAGATTCGCGCCGTCCATATAAACTTGGCCGCCGTTGTCGTGAACAATTTGGCACGCCTGCTTCACCCCTTCTTCGTACACGCCGTGTGTCGAAGGGTAGGTGATCATGAGCGCGGCGAGATTATCGCTGTTCGCTTCGGCCTTTGTCTGCAGGTCGGCGATATCGATATTGCCGTCGTCGTCGCAGGCCACCAGCACAACCTTCATGCCGATCATCTGCGCGCTAGCGGGATTAGTCCCGTGCGCCGACGTAGGAATGAGGCAGATACTGCGCTGCGTGTCGCCGCGGCTCAGGTGATATTTACGAATCGCGAGGAGGCCGGCGTATTCGCCCTGCGCACCCGAATTTGGCTGCATGCTCACAGCATCGAAACCGGTGACCGCTTCGAGCATTGTCTCGAGCTGGGTGATCATCTCTAGGTAGCCGGTCATCTGTTCGACAGGAGTAAACGGATGTGGTTTTGAGAATTCGGGCCAGCTGATCGGCATCATTTCGGCGGCAGCATTAAGCTTCATGGTGCACGAGCCGAGCGGAATCATCGAATGCGTGAGCGAGATGTCTTTGTCTTCGAGGCGCTTTAAGTAGCGCATCATGTCGGTTTCGCTGTGATAATTATTGAAATTCGGGTGTGTTAAATACGCGCTGGTGCGCTGAAGCTCAGCAGGAATCACAGGGCCAAGTTTGCCGGCTACTATCGCCGCGTCGATTGCCTCGACCGAGAGCTCGCCTGCCATATCACCAAACAGCACTTGCCAGAGCGTCGCCACGTCTTCGGGCGTGGTGCATTCGTCGAGGCTTATGCCGAGCTCGCCTGCGCTGGCGAGACGATCGCAGCGTAAATTGACCGCTGCCGCATCGGCGCGTGCAGTAATAGCGCTGGCCTGTGCTGCATCGACTTTGAAGGTAATAGTATCGAAGAAGTGAGTGTTAACTATCTCCATTCTTTCTGATTTCAGTCCCTGTGCAAGAATCTGTGTGAGGCGATTGATGCGCTGCGCAATATTTCGAATGCCTTCGGGGCCATGGTACATCGCAAACATCGCTGAGATATTGGCGAGTAAAACCTGCGCGGTGCAGATGTTGCTGTTGGCCTTCTCGCGGCGGATATGCTGCTCGCGAGTCTGCAGCGCCATGCGGAACGCCTGACGACCGCGTTTGTCGACAGAGACGCCGATAATGCGCCCAGGAACCGCACGCTTGTAGTCGTCTTTGGTGGCGAAATAGGCGGCGTGAGGGCCGCCATAGCCCATGGGTACGCCGAAACGCTGCGTCGTGCCAATCACGACATCGGCGCCCATTTCACCCGGAGGCTTGAGCAGCGCAAGGCCCATGATGTCTGCTGCGGTGATGGCAATCGCGTCGTGCTGATGCAGGACGCTGATGAAATCACTCAGGTCTCGCAGCTCGCCGTTCATGGCGGGGTATTGGAAAATGCCGCCAAACAGAGACGCCGCGTCGATGCTGCCGCCGATGTCCTCGGGGTTGCCAATAATCAGCTCGAATTCGAAACACTCGGCGCGAGTTTGAATAACGTCGATTGTCTGCGGGTAACACTGGCTGTCGACGAAGAACGCGTTAGCTTTACGGTTTTTGCTCACGCGCTTGGCAAGCGCCATCGCCTCGGCTGCGGCGGTTGCTTCGTCTAATAGCGAGGCATTAGCCAGATCCATGCCGGTAAGATCGAGAACCATTTGCTGGTAGTTGAGCAGGCTCTCGAGCCTGCCTTGAGAAATCTCGGGCTGATAGGGCGTATAGGCCGTATACCAGCTTGGATTCTCGAGCACATTGCGCAAAATGACATTGGGCGTGTGCGTGTCGTAGTAGCCGAGGCCGATAAAGGATTTACGAAGCTCATTTTTGTCCGCAAGGCTGCGCAGCGCCGCTAACGCCTCAGGCTCGGTCATTGCGCCGTCGAGTGCCATAGGGTGTTGTAGGGCAATGGCGGTAGGCACGGTCTGATCAACCAGGCTCTCGAGTGAATCAATACCGAGCGCCTGCAACATCGCCTCGATCTGCGCTGTGTTAGGACCGATATGGCGATCGATAAATTCGCCTCGGTTTTGCAGCGTGCTGAGGGGGATTACGGCGTCGTTTTGGGTGGGAGCTAGGTCTAGCTTCGCGGCAGCTTGAGTTTGCATTGCCATCCTTACACTATCAAAAATGAGCGAGGCCGAGCGGTTGCACCCGCTTCGGCCTCAGTTGATTACGATCTGTGTTGCTCTTTTGCTGGGTTTTGCTGCGGGCCAATCACCCTGCACTGCGAGTCATTATGCCCTCTATTGCGGGCTACTCGCCGTCGCAATGCTCGGCATAAGCCTCTGCGTCTAGCAACTCGTCTAACTCTGCTGTGTCTTCGAGGCGGATCTTGAAAAACCAGCCGCCATCGTAAGGCACCGAATTAACCGTTTCGGGCGCATCGAGCAGTTCTTCATTGATCGCAACGATTTCGCCTGAGACTGGACTGTATACGTCTGAGGCAGCTTTAACAGATTCGACCACGGCGACTTCGTCTTTGGCGTGAATCGTCGCACCGACCTCGGGCAGGTCAACAAAAACGATATCACCCAGTGCGTCCTGAGCGTGGTCGCTGATGCCAACGGTTGCAATGCCGTCTTCGTCGATGCGAACCCATTCATGGGAGGTGGCGAACTTACAATTGTCTGGAATAGTGCTCACGTTGTGTTCCTCGCGTGTCGTCCGTTGGGGCAGTGCCAGCTCGGACTGTTCTGAATTATCGAAAGCGTAAAAATTTCGCGCATTTTAACGGATAACCCAGCTGCAGGTCGCGTAAAAAGTGTGCGTTAAGTCATTTTGTCTGAGGCTCGCCATGCTGGAGTTGTCTCGACTCGGCGAAAGGTGTCCGTTAATCGAACACCTTCGCGCCGAAACGCACGAAATTGGGCTTCACCATGCGCACCGGTGTCGCTTTGCCGCGCAAATCCACTTCACAACTTGCTGTATGGGTTGGTACGCGCACAAGCGCGATCGAATGCTTCAGTGTCGGCGAAAAAGTGCCGCTTGTGACAACTCCTTGTCCGATATCATTTCCGTCTGCGTCTTTACAGGCAAGAATTTGGCCCTCGCGCAGCACGCCACGTTCTTCGAGCACGACGCCGGTCAGAATAGGCAGTCTGCCTTCTTCCTGTTCGGCGCGCTGAGCGATGAGCGCCGGACGCCCCACGAAGTCACGTTTTGTGGATTCCCATGCGATCGAAAAGCCCATGTTGGCCGACAGTGGCGAGATCGTTTCGTCCATGTCATGACCATACAGATTCATGCCAGCCTCGAGGCGCAGCGTGTCGCGGGCGCCGAGCCCGATCGGCTTTACGCCACCGGCGAGCAGCGCGTCCCAGAGCTGCGGCGCTTGCGCAACCGGCAGAATGACCTCCAAGCCTTTTTCGCCCGTGTAGCCTGTGCGGGCAACAAACCAATCGCCCAGTTCGACACCGCGGAAATTGCCCAGTGCCCGAATGGCCGCCGCTTCTGTTTCACTGTCGCGGCCACAGTCTTTAAGAATCGCGCAAACGCGCTCGATTGATTCAGGGCCGTGAATCGCGAGTATGCCCAAGCCGGGGCGCTCCTCAACAGAGACAGCGTAGCCGGTTGTCTGCATCGCCATCCAGCGCAGATCTTTGACGCGGGTCGCGCAGTTAACGACAACGCGATAGCCAAAGGTCATGCGGTAGACGATGAGGTCATCAATCACGCCGCCGTCTTCGTTAAGCATGCCGCTGTAAAGCGCGCGACCAATCTCGTCGAGGCGCGCGACGTCGTTAGCAAGCAGGTGCCGCAAATACGCCTCGGCGTCTACGCCCGACACATCGACTACCGTCATATGCGAGACATCGAAAACGCCCGCGGCAGTGCGCACCTGCGTATGCTCCTCGATCTGCGAGCCGTAATTAATCGGCATCTCCCAGCCGGAGAAATCGACCATCTTGGCGCCGGCGTCGAGGTGGTTTTGGTAGAGGGAGGTGCGGTTAGTCATAGCGAGGCTCAACTTTTTAGTAAAACAAACTGGTATGTATTATCGCGCACTCTGCAAGCGCTGTCGCCAAAAGCAGTGCTGTCTTTGCAGAATTCTAAGGCTGCCAAGCGTAGGTAAATTTCGCGAAGAAACTGCGGTTGATAGGTTCGATCGAATCGAAACGGTCGTCTTGGAAACTCGCGTCCGAATACCCGACGAAAAAACGTGTCGCCGCAGTAAAGCGGTAGCTGTAGAGCAGCTGTGCGGTGAGGTCTTTGCTGCGGCTCTGCACCGAACTGAGATAGAGCGACTGATCGCGTTCACGATCGTTGTATTGGAGTGTGAAACGCAAAAAACTTTTCGCAGTAAATTGGTATGTTGTGCGCAGGTCTGACAGGTTAGCCGTAAAGAGCCGACCGCCATCAACGTCGAACTGCTGGAGAGTGTGGCTAAGGTTAAATTGCAAATGCCGGCCAAACTGAAGTCTGATAAACGGACCCAAGCGATTAGACCGGCCCAGCCTTGTGTTAGCAAAGTCGACTACATCTTCGATGCGCAGCGTTGCGCCAATGCCGAGGTTCGCTGTGGGCGAAAACCCCATCGAAAGTTGATTGTATTGTTCGTCAAAGGTTTTGCCGTTCCAGTAGGTTTTGCTGCCGCCAACGAGTGCGTTGAGATAAGACTGCGCTGGTCCGTTCATATTTAAGAAGAACTCGAGTTCTTCTTCGAGCTCTTTGCCCGCTTGGTCTTCGGTACGGTCGTAGTCTGCGGCGACGCGAATGCGGCTAAAAAAGCTGTCGCCGTCGGCGCGCCAAGTGCGGCCCACGGTCGTCACGAAATACTTATAGTCGACGCGGTTAACAAAGCCTAGGTCTGCACGAAAGTCTTTACCGATATCGTCATAGCCGATGCGCCAGTCCCATTCGGCATCGATGTGATTGTATTGCACACGCAGGCTATTGCCCGATGTCTCGTTGGCCTGACTGAAGCGCTCGCGCAATTGAATAGGATTTTTAGAGCGCGAGTAAACGCCCTGAATGCTCACGGTGTCGCTGTTGGTCGGACGCAAAACGGCGTCGATGCTCGCCACGCTGTTGCTGTAGCCAAGCGCATCGGCGCGGCGATCGGTAAAAACGGCGCCGATAGTCGAGTTATCAAATAGGTCGAGACGATAGCGCGCGATGCTGATGTCGCTTTCTACTGCCTGCGCCCCTGCGTCATCGTTTGGCATGGTGAGTGTCGTGACATTGGATCCGAGGCTGCGCGGCATAATGAAGCTGGTCGACAGATCGTTCGCGGTGAGCACGCCATAGGTATGTCGACCGCTTTTCCCCGTAAGTTTTAGCCCATAGTCGGGGTCAGCGATGTTGCGCGTGTAAACAAGGTTTTGAAACGTGTCGAAGTAATCTGCGCCGTCGAGAAAGAATGTCCTGCGCTCAGGAAAGAACAGGCTGAAGGTGTTGTTGATATCGAGCTGCGGCGCGTCGGCCTCAACCTGCGAGAAATCCGGGTTTAGTGTCGCGTTGAGGTAGAGATCTTGTGTGATCCCCCATCGCACGTCGACACCGGCATCAGGATCTAGCCCCGGCTTTTCCCACGCGCCTAAACTGCGTGATCGATTCTGCACCGAAGTCGTGGTGAGCGTAGGAATTACCTCGAGATTACGACTGGCCTGTAGGTCGGCGAGACCTTCGAGTTTTCGAATCTGGCAGAGGTAGCACAAAATATCGCGGTCGATTGGATTGTTTGAAATACGGTTTTCGCGATCGCGCGGGAACTGTCTGACGAAATCGACTCCCCACACTTGTTTTGAATCCGAGGGCGAAAAGCGCAGCTGCTTGAGTGGGATCGCCATCTCGACTTCATAACCTTCGGTGGTAATTCTGCCCGCGCTGTCCCAGATCGCATTCCAAGACTCATCGCCGCGGCGATTCACATCGTCGTAAATGCTGTCGGCCTGCACGCCGAGGGGATTCACCCAAAATTCATAGGCGCGGCGCTCGTCGTTAAAGGTGTCGAGTACGATGCCAATAAAGTCGTCGTCCCACAGCAAGTCGCGATCGCTGTAAAATGCGCGTATCTGCGAAACATCGGGGTCAGAAGCAATAAACGCAACGTAAAGCGTCTCGCCGTCTTCCATGATGAAGGCGTCGGCGCTTACGGTGGTGCGAACATTCTCTGCGGGGTCTGTCTCAATATCGATAACAACCCGCTTCGCTTCGCGCCACTCTGCAGCATCGACTTTGCCATCGATACGCGGCGTTAGGTTAATCCGCGGAATCTCATAGCTAGGCAGGGATGGTGCTTCAGCCGCGGAGGCGTATGCGCTGGCTCCCAGTAAAATAAGTGCACTAGCGCCGCGAACCATTCGGAGACTCACGGTTCGATAAACGATGCGATAAAAAGGAGATACCAAAGCGGTTGCGCGCCCCTGACGATTTTCACTAAGTGATAATTATTTGCGGAAGAGACTCTCAGTCGAGCTCGGTGAGAAAGCGATCGCCTCGGAAGAGGTATTTATTGTCGCTATCGAGCGAAAAAACAACTGAGTTCGAACGGCCAACGAGTTCCATTCGAGGGATAAAGCTGTAGGCGCGGCTGTCTGCACTATTGTCGCGATTGTCACCGAGCACGAAATACTGGTCTTCGGGCACCACCGCCGGTCCGTAGCTGCGACGACTGCGGCTAACGTAGCCACTAGTGAGCCGTGCGCGATGGCTAAGTTCGGGCAGCTCTTCGATGATAATCACCGAGCTCTCATCGCGCGATATCACTTCATAGTTAACGGGGTCGCCGTTAATGACTAGCGCGTTATTTTGCATGGCCACTGTATCGCCAGGCAGCCCGACAATACGCTTTATTAACCTTTTGCCGGCGCGTTTGGAGTCGATAATCACGATGTCTCCGCGCTGGGGGTCGCCTACCTCAGCGAGATTAATTTCGGTAAAAGGCACTTTAATATCGTAGGCGAGCTTATTGACCCAAACTTTGTCGCCATCGAGCAAAGTAGGCTGCATCGATGCGCCCGAGATTGAGCTGAGGTCGGCTACCGCGCTCTTAAAGAAGACGATGCAGGTAAGCAGTAGGAAAAACTGGCGATTCTCTGCCCATGCCACTTTAAACGCGTGGGTGACGCGCTCGCCAAATCCTGCGTTTGGGCGCTGGGGTGTGGGCAGTGTAAAAGGCGTCTCTTCTGCGGATTTGTGAGCGGATTTGGGTGCGGACATATGTTCGGGCGAGCGCTCGGCAAACGCAGACTCGTCGGTCGCGCGAGGCTGATCGTCTGAGTCATGTTTGTCGATGCTGGCCATAGGACGCGCCTGTGTTTTTATTGATAACCACTAATAGCTATTAATAACTATTGATGATTATTGAGCGTTAGGGTTTCTAATTTATGAGGCTAGTTTACACGGAAGTGAGGTGCAAGAAAGCGGTGAGATTAAGCGCCGACCTTTGCTGGCCCAAAGCCAGGCCATCGATTGGGAAGGTACACAGGGCCGAATATGTGAGGGTGAGCAGAGCTTTGCGGGACAGAGTGAGCATGCTGCGATCGGCAAAGGCGAATTTCACGTAATTATTTGACGATAGCAAAAAGCCGAGTATGCTGTATGTATAAACAGTAAAATCGGCAAGACAAAAACGAAGACAACGACAGAGACAAAGCGCATTGCACGTCAGCAAGAAAACAGTCCTGCGTTCCTGCAGTGCGGTCCTGCAGTGTTATGAGAGCACCAGACATGAAAAGCGATTCTCCTAAAAACAGCTCAGGCCTTGCGGACTTCCACCCCGCTAGCCGGGCGTGGTTCGAGGAACGTTTCGGGCAAGCGACAAAAGCGCAAGCCGACGCATGGCCGCAGATTCGGGCAGGGCGGCATACTTTAATCGCCGCGCCGACGGGCAGCGGTAAGACTCTCGCGGCTTTTTACGCCGCCATCGACATGCTTCTCCAGCGCGGCCTAAATGGCGAACTGAGCGAAGGGGTCCAAATTCTCTATGTGTCGCCGCTCAAGGCGCTTAGCAACGATATTCAAAAAAACCTCGAGCAGCCTCTCAATGGCATCGCCGAGCAGCTACATCTTCAGGGCTTCGCTCCGGTCGACATTCGCATCGCCGTGCGCACCGGTGACACGCCCCCGAGTGAGCGTGCGCGCATGGCGAAAAAGCCGCCGCATATTCTTGTTACCACTCCTGAGTCCTTCTATTTACTGCTCACCAGTGCGAGCGGCCGCGCGATGCTGTCTACTGTGCGCAGCTTGGTTGTCGATGAGATCCACGCGCTTTTGGGTGACAAGCGAGGCTCGCATTTAGCGTTATCAATGGAGCGTCTGCAGCATCTTATAAGCTCTCAGTCGAGCGGCCATGCGAAAGGCCAAGGCGGTCGGACGCTCCAGCGTATTGGATTGTCGGCAACGCAGAAACCAATCGACCTTGTTGCAAACTATTTAGTGGGCAATTCAACAGCACAATCCGAATGCGACTCGGGTTCTCTGGTTGAAGTTAAGGTTGAGGGCGAGATTGAGATTGAGGGTGAGGGCGCAGGCTCACGCTGGCCGAAGGCAGACTGCGCGATTGTCGATTCGGGATTCAGGCGCGAACTGGATATTCGTATCGAGGTGCCTAAGTCGCCGCTCTCTGCGCTGATGAGTAATGACGTATGGGACGAGCTCTATGGCCGGCTTGTTGAGCTAATCGAGAGCCACGATACGACGCTGGTATTCGTGAACACGCGCAGGCTCTCCGAGAGGCTTGCCCTCGCGCTTGCCGAGCGCCTCGGCGACGATGTCGTCTGTTCGCATCACGGCAGTATGAGCAAAGATCACCGGCACAACGCCGAGCAGCGGCTCAAGGCGGGAAGCCTTAAAGTATTGGTCGCGACGGCGTCTATGGAGCTTGGTATCGATGTGGGCTCGGTCGATCTCGTGGTTCAATTTTCTTCGCCTAAAAGCATTGCGACATTTTTACAGCGAGTGGGTCGTAGTGGCCACTCGATCAATGGCACGCCGAAGGGCATTTTGTTTCCGCTCACGCGTGACGACCTTATTGAGGCCAGTGCGCTGGTGCACAGCATTCGTCGAGGCCAGCTCGACGCCATTGTTATGCCCGAAAAGCCGCTCGATATCCTGGCGCAGCAAATAGTCGCCGAGGTGTCGGCGCAGGTTCACGATCGCGGCCGAGACGGCAATGTATCTGTTAATGAACCCGGCCAAAAAGCTACTCGTAGAGACAAAAGCAAAAAGCTATCCGCGCCAGACACGCCAGAAGACGACCTCTGGGTTCAAGGCGCTGATGACTTTGGTGATGCGCCTGCTAATAAACAGCTCGTTGATAAACAGCCCGTTGATAAACAGCCCAGTAAGGAAATATTCCAACCCCTGGCAACGGCCCTAGCCGCGATGCGGACAAGCGGCTCGGCGAAGCTCAGCTCACCCGCAAAGCCAGCTCCAACACCAGCCTCACCAGAGGTGCGCAAAGCAGCACTCGCCGCCGCGCGAGCAGGGCTGCGCGGGGCCGAGCCTGAGCCGGCGACCATCTGCGACGCAGGCCAAGCCGAGGCAGTCTCAGTGCAGGCCGAGCCTGAAAGCAGGCAGACCGATGAGCGTGTTGAGGGGAGATCAGAACCACGCTCAGAACCACGCTCAGAAGCATATTCGCAGCCACAGTCAGAAGTACATTCGAACTCACACTCACAACCAGCTGCAGACTCGACAGAGGCGAGTGTGAAGAGCGATGTGTACCAAAAAGAGGCTGGAGAGACTGACGAGGCTGACGAGGCTGAAAAGGCTGAAGAGGCTGAAGAGACGGAGTCCTTTGAACCAATGACGCCTCTGGATAGCTGGTGTATCGACGAGCTTTACGCACTGGTTATCAAGGCTTTCCCATTTAGGGAATTAACTAAAGAAGAATTTGAAGAGACGCTACGCATGGTTGCCGATGGCTACACCAGCCGTCGGGGACGGCGCGGCGCCCATCTGCATTACGACGCGATTAACCGGCGGCTCAGGCCACGGCGCGGCGCTAATCTTATCGCACTGACTAACGGTGGCGCGATTCCAGATATGTTCGATTATCAGGTTGTGCTTGACCCCGAAGACACGGTGGTCGGCAGCCTAAACGAGGACTTCGCGCTCGATTCGATGGCGGGCGATGTGTTTACGCTGGGCACTCACGCTTGGCAGATTTTGCGGGTGGACGGGCTTAAGGTACGCGTGAGAGATGCCCAAGGCATGAACCCTACTGTGCCTTTCTGGTTCGGCGAAGGGCCAGGTCGCACGGTCGAGCTGTCGCAGTCGGTGTCTAACTTTAGGCAGCAAATAGGCGACCTAATACTCGACGAGTCTGCAGACGCGGCGATGCAATGGTGTATTAACGCCGTCGGCTTGCCACACTCGGCTGCGTCGCAAGTGGTTGAATACCTGCACGCAGGAATGGCCGCGCTGGGCGCGATGCCAACCCGCGACACGATAATCATGGAACGCTTTTTCGATGAAGTGGGCGACATGCACGTCGTAATCCATTCTCCCTTTGGGAGTCGTATCAACCGCGGCTGGGGTCTCGCGCTGCGCAAGCGCTTCTGCAAGTCTTTCAATTTCGAGCTGCAGGCAGCAGCAAATGAAGACAGCATCGTGATATCGCTGGGGTCGGTGCATAGCTTTCCGCTCGACGAAGTGTTTCGCTATCTTCAGACTACAACGGTGCGCGACGTGCTCGTGCAGGCACTGCTCGATTCGCCCATGTTTGAGGTACGCTGGCGCTGGAACGCGACGCGATCGCTAGCGATTCAACGCAATCGTAGCGGCAAACGCGTGCCACCTCAGTTTCAGCGTATGGACGCCGAAGACCTAATCGCTCACGTGTTCCCCGATCAAATCGCCTGCGCCGAGAATCTCACCGGTCGCCGCGATGTGCCGACACACCCGCTCGTCGATCAAACCATTCACGACTGCCTCACTGAGGCGATGGATATCGACGCGCTGATAGAGCTTGTGGGTAAGATCGAGCGCGAGGAACTCACGCTAATCGCCAAAGACCTGCGCGAGCCATCGCCGTTTGCGCAGGAGATTATTAATGCACGACCCTATGCTTTCTTAGACGACGCGCCAGCCGAGGAGCGGCGAACGAATGCGATTCGAAATCGAAGCTGGGCCGACCCCGCCGAGGCGCGCGACTATTCTCTGCTGGATGTTTCTGCTATCGCGCGCGTGCGCGAAGAAGCTTGGCCGCTCGTGAATAACGCCGAAGAACTTCACGATGCCCTCCAGACTCTCGGCTATATCACCGCCGCTGAGTTTGCCGATAATGGCTTCGAGAAATGGCGTGAAAGGCTTGTACTCGAAGGAAGGCTTCATCAGCTAGTGCAGCATCCCCAAGAGCTTCTCTTCGCCACAGAAGACTTTCCAAAATTTAGGGCGCTGTTCCCAGAGTGCTGCGCGCAATTCGATACGCCTTCTTTCCTCGAGGGTGTGTGCTTCGAGCCCGAAGAGGCCCTGCGCGATCTGGTGCGCTCGCGCTTAGAGGGTTTGGGTCCGGTTACAGCGCAGCGGTTAGCCGACGAAGTCTCGCTGCCCTGCGTAAAAATAGACGCGGCACTGCTTGCACTCGAAGTCGAAGGTTTCGTGTTCCAAGGCAAGTTTACGCCGCGTGCTGAACAGGCAGGCGACGGGCCGGTCGAATGGTGTGAGCGGCGCCTCCTGCAGCGTATCCATCGTTACACGATCGACTCACACCGCAAGGCGATAAAGCCCGTGTCGCTTCAAGTTTATACGCAGTTTTTGTTCGACGAGCACGGCCTGCAGCCCGTGCGCGACGACGATGAAATGCCGCATTCTTCGGCCGAGGCGAGTCTCGATGGCCAGACCCAGCTCCAACGCTCTCTTGCGATGTTGGACGGCATTTCGGCGCCTGCGGCAAGTTGGGAAGCCGACCTTTATCCGTCGCGGGTCTCTGATTACGATCCCAACTGGTTAGACGTCTTGTGTATTAGCGGCAGGGTCACTTGGGGACGCTATGTGCAGCCGAGCGCATCGCAGCGTGCGCTGCACAAGGGCAGTTCGGGGCCGGTCAAGACTACGCCGATCGCCATTATGAGTCGCGCCAATTTGGATATATGGCAGGCAATGGCAAGAGCGCAATTAAAAGAGGCTGATGAAGGCCCACGCAAAACGCGAGTCGGGCAAGACGCGCCAAGCGGCAAAACATTTTCGAACACGGCCCAGCGCATCGAGGCTGACTTGCTAACCAATGGGGCGAGCTTCTTCGATCAGATTCAGTCTCGTTCTGGTCTTTTAAAGGCGCAGCTCGAAGAGGGACTCGCCGAATTGGTTGGCGCGGGGCGGCTAAATAGTGACAGCTTTACTGGCCTACGGGCATTGCTCACCCCCGCTGCAAAAAAGCAGGGCGCTCATCGTCGGCGCAGACGCTCGCCGATGTTCGGCGTCGAAGAAGCGGGTCGATGGAGTCTGCTGGAAACCTTCGCGCCTCGGCCAGCTGACACAGCAGAAACCGAGGCAATGACCACGGCTCGAACCGAAACCGAGGCTGAGAACACGCGGCGCAGCCCGGCGACACCGGCGATTATTCGCCAGCCACGGGCGACTCGTCCTAACAATTCTCGCAGCGGTTGGGACGTGCTCGACGACGACCAACTCGAACGGCTCATCTCGATTTACCTGAATCGCTGGGGTGTTTTGTTTCGCTCAATAATAGAGCGCGAATTGCTCGCGCCACCTTGGCGCGTGTTGCTAAGAGCGCTCAGGCGTATGGAGCTGCGAGGCACGGTGCGCGGCGGACGCTTTATTGCCGGCGTGGGCGGGGAGCAGTTCGCTTTCCAAGAAGCGGTCGATGGCTTGCGCAGCATGGCGAAGGAGATTGCGGCAGCAAAGCCTCGCTACCACAGTCTAGCGGCGAGCGATCCGCTGAATCTGCTCAATCTGATACTGCCAAGGCGTAAGCTAGCCAAGCTGCTCAACAACCGCGTGTTATTCGAAGACGGTATTCCCATCGCCGTGGTTGAGAGTGGCGAGGTCAAATTTTTGCGCGAGGTTGCGCCAGAGAAGCAGTGGGCATTGCAGCAGGCGCTGGTGCAGAAAAACTTCCCACCACGGCTGCGCAGTTATCTTGGGGCAGGTAAAGCAACGCTTAAGTAACGTCCGACTCGGCGTCGGCGATACGTGCAAGTCGCTCTTGCTCTTCTTTAATCGCCTCGGCTATTTCACGCATGACGGCGTCGACATCGGCAGTCTCGCCATCGTCTTCGAACTCGCCGGTTAACACGGTGTTGGGCTTTAAATCGCCACTTTCGAAAAGCGCCCACATCTCTTTCGCATACTCTGTGGTCGCCAATTCGGGGGCGAATTCGGAATAGTAGTCGCGAAGTTTATTCACGTCTCGCAGCAGCATAGACTCGGCGTTGTTATTGGCCGCGGCATCGACAGCCTGAGGCAGGTCGATAATTACCGGACCGTAGTCGTCGACCAAAATATTGAACTCTGAAAGGTCGCCATGCACGATGCCAGCACAGAGCATTTTTACTACATAGCCGATTAACGCGTTGTGGTCTTCGATAGCCTGCTCGCGGGTGAGAACAACCTCGCTGAGGCGAGGAGCCACATCACCTTCGCCATCGGTAACCAGTTCCATAAGCAAAACGCCGTCGACACAGGCATAAGGCGTCGGGACACGAACACCGGCAGCGGCTAGCTTTCTGAGCGCGTCGACTTCGGCGTTATGCCAAGTCTCTTCTTGCTGCGCGCGGCCGAACTTAGAACCTTTTTCCATCGCCCGCGAGCGACGGCTGCTACGGGATTTACGCCCCTCTTGATAGAGGACTGCCTGTTTAAAGCTCCGCTTGGCGGCTTCTTTATAGACCTTTGCGCAGCGCACATCGTCGCCACAGCGCACAACAAAGACATCGGCCTCTTTGCCGCTCATCAGGCGGCTTAGCACCTCATCGATGAGCCCTTCTTCGAGAAGGGGAAGCAGGCGGGCTGGGATCTTCATTCTTACTTAGGTTCCTTTTAAGTTAAGCAGGCTTTTAGGCTATCTATGCTATGCATCGAGGCGGCGAATCCCCTCTGAATTGCGACAGGTTTTAGCCAGCGCTCGAGGGTAGACGCTCAAGTGCTAAGTCATTCTATTCCTAACGCGGCGTCGATCTCCAAATCGATCTGTTCCCGATCGAGCAATGCATTATATAGGGTATCGACACTCACCGCGCTAGCAACACCCAGCAATATGCCGAGCACCGCGCCGCGATGGCAATTATCGCCGCCAAGATTAGCGTTGGCGAGTAGTGCGACCTCGGGCTGGTTTACATATTTGTAGGCGAGGTAGAGCAGGCCAGGCCATGCGCCATCGATATAGCAGGCCGATGAGAAGAGGCCGCCGATTACCTCGCGGTCGTCTTTGGCCTTGGCGGCGAGCTCGGCGACGCGGAAATTCGCGCTAAGCCTGCTCGTGGTGACCAAGAGTTCGCGCACAGACGTCGAGTCGTCTCGGGTGAGCAATGCCTCAAGGAGCGCCGTGTAGTGAACACACACGCCTGCCAACACTTCGTCGGGATGTGTCAGGTAAAGATGGTCGACACACTGTTGTTGCAGGGTGTCGACTGACTGTCCGGCAAGACGCCCAGCGAGGTAGATCGCGGCTATCGAAACAAGCCCGCCAATAGAGGGAGTGTCATGGGTCACCGCGGCGCAGCGATGCGGCGCGTTGCCGGCCTCGAGGTTGGCAAAAAACCCGCGATGATACGACTCGGCATAGGTGTCGGGATGCAGCGCGGGCTCGGCTGTCATGAGCTCGATATAGGCATCGAGGAAAGCATCGCGATCGTAGTTGCCCTGGCGAATCGCAAGCGTCCGCAGCAGGGCGCGAGTGCAGTGCGCGTTAAGTGTATTCGAGCCCGCTTGCATTCCATGATGATAGTGAGTGTTCGCTACTCCCCAAAACTTTTCGCGTCCTTTGAGGATAACCTCGCCTACTATTTTACGCGGTTTGCCATGGCTATTGCCGCGAGCGGCAGAGCTGCGCCCGCCTTGGCTCGTCGAATGCAGCGACATAATCGACGATGGATGAAACTCAGGTGCCGCCTCGAACTGGCTTATGCCGCCGGGAAATTGCCGCTCGATATCCATCGGGTTGTAGTACCAGTGAACCGGCATCGCAAGCGCGTCTGCGACGAAGAGGTTGCGCAGCCCGGCGCGCGCGCGGCGTTGGCCAAGAGAGTTGAGAGAGCCAAGAGGGCCGGATTGGTCTGTCGAATCGAGCTGATTTAGCGTGCTGTGTGGTTGTTCTTCCATGGTCTGATCTTCTCTGTTTGCGAGGGCAAGATGTATTTGTTATTACAACGGCAGCCGACTCTCGCCGGACTAGAAAAGGGAGAAAGAATTAGCGCATAAAAAAATCCCGCTACCGCACGAGGCGATAGCGAGATTCGTTTTTTTGGCGGGAGCAAAGACTCTTCTTTCTCAGGGAAGACTCTCCTCAACCGACTGTCTGGCCTTCGCCAAACTCACATCAACTCGTCACAAAGTGTCTTGCCGATGTTAGTAAAGCTAAGCTAGCAAGCCTGATTAAAGGCTCCCTTCTGTGATTGACTATTGATGGGATCACCTCCTTTTTCTCTTTACAGGGTAGAGACGAAAGTCAGTAAGCTCCCCCCGAAAGAGTCACTGACTAAGAACCTGATCGTTTTATAGCGCAGCTTAGCCGAGGTGTAAAGCAGGTATTTTTGCTTACTAGTTTGAAACTACAGTCCCGGGAAAAGGCGAAGAGAAAGGTAGGCGAGTAGCGCGATGACAACTAGCTGGATGCTGACCACTAGGGGTTTTGCGCGCAAGAGCTGCCAGAGCGTGGGCGCATCACCCGACGCGCGGAGTTCGTCAAAGCGGCTGCGTTCGCGCTGCGCCCGATCGGCTTGGTAATCGTCTAAAAGGGCGCGGGCGCGAGGAAAATCGTCGGCGTCGTGAAGCCACAAGCCTGGCATCGAGATACCCCAGTTGCCGGGGGTTGTCTCAAAGTAGTCGATGTCATTGAGTTCGAGTAGGTCTCTAACCTCTAGCGCCTCGTCTTCGGGCACGTTGCGCAGCTTAAAGAGGAGCTTAGACATGGACGTGCACCGAGGGAGTAGCCAGCATCAGATAGAGTGAACTAGGTATTTCGCTGCCGAGTGATTGATCGGGCAGGGCGGCGCCGAAGAGCAGGGGTCAGCGTCGGTCGCGGGCGTAGCGTATAAACGGAGTATTGCCGCTTTAGCTAGTCTTGTGGCTTAACACGATTTGGCGTGGCCCGCTTGTCGTAGTCTGGCCGCTTACGCCTGAGGGAATCTGTTGAACCTTGCCGCCACCTTTAAGAAACGCGTCTATGTGTGAAGTTAGGTCTTCGCGGTTACTCGTTGCTGCTTCTTTCTTTGATTTATTTGCCATCGTACTTCCGTTATCGGTTGTCGTTAATTTTTTCTACGTAAGGCGCGAATTATACACTAAGAGCCCATTTCCGGCTAATTCTGAGGCAATCTGCTGTGCTAAAGTGGCACCTTGCCTTTAAAAAGAATGGATTCCGCCCATGCCCCCCGAGACCCTGAGCGACCTTGGTATCATCAGTCTGCTCCCCGTTGCCCTCGCCCTCGTGCTGTCTATCGCCTCGCGCAATGTCATCCTTGGCCTGTTCATTGGGCTTTTTACCGGCGTACTTCTCGTCGAAGGGTTTTCTCCTATCGCTGCGCTTACGTTAATGGTGCGCGATTATTTGGTGCCGCAGGTCACCGACAGCTACAACGCAGGCGTTCTGGTGCTGCTCGCTTTTATTGGTGGCTTTGTTGCGCTCATGGAAAAATCCGGCGGCGGTGCTGCGTTTGCGGCGCGCGTGATGCGTTTCATTACAACCCGCGCGCGGCTGCAGGTAGCGGCCTGGCTTGGCGGCATTCTTATTTTCTTCTCAGACCTCGGCACGCCTCTCATTATTGGGCCGACTTTCCGGCCGCTCGCCGACAGCCTGCGTGTCTCGCGCGCAAAGCTCGCTTACATCATCGACTCGACCGCCTCGCCGGTCGCGATTCTAGTGCCTTTCATCGGCTGGGGCGTTTACATCATGGGGCTGCTGAATCAGCAGATCGAGTCGCTTGGTGTCGATGCGAGCGATTACGCCCTGCTTCTCTCGGCGCTGCCGTTTCAGCTTTACGCGTGGCTCGCCTTAGCTGCCGTGCCGCTGTTGGCAATAGTTGGCATCGAATTTGGCCCAATGCGGCGCGCCGAAGACGCAGCGCGCGCAGGCAACCCTCTGCAACAACCGAACGACTCTGCGCTCGAACAAGTAACACTCGCCAATGCTCGGCCTTCGTTTGTTTGGCTGCCGTTGGTGGTGTTAGGCGTCACGCTTTTTTGGGTGCTGGGGCCGCTCGGCTTTCCGTTTGGGCGAGTGAGCGGGTCGGATTTTCGGGCAGGGCTAGCAACCGCTTATCTTCTCGCTGCACTCACGCTTGTCGCACTGATGGCGTTGAATCGCGCCCAATCGCCGCTGCGTAGTCTACAAGTTTATTTGGATGGCATGAGCCGCATGATGCAAATCGCTATTATGCTGCTGCTCGCGTGGGCGATGGGCGACATGATGACGACACTCGGCGCAGACGATTTCGTAGCGACGCTCGTGCGCGACAACGTCGCTGCTTGGATACTGCCGCTGCTGATCTTCGTAGTGTCGTGCGCGATCTCATTTGCTACCGGCTCGTCGTGGGGCACCTTCGCAATTATATTGCCGCTTGCCATGCCTGCGGCATTTGCAATCGATGCGCCGCTTGCGGTGTGCGTGGGCGCTGTGCTCTCGGGCGGACTATTCGGCGACCACTGCTCGCCGATCTCAGAGACAACGATACTCTCGTCTGCCGGCGCCGGCGCCGATGTCTTCGATCACTTTCAAACTCAGCTACCCTATGCGCTCGCCAACGGCGCGCTTTGTGTCGCGGGCTTTGTTGTTGCTGGGCTAAGCGGCAGCGTCATCGTGTTGCCTGTACTGCTGTCGATTCAGATTATCGGCATGCTTATCTTGAAGCAAAGAAATAAGAACACCGAGGATTGATACCATGCGTTTTTTAGCTTCGCGCCTTAATTCTCGATTGAAGCTCAAGGTAGTGAGGCGCGGTTAGGCTGAATACTCTAAACCGAGTAAACTGGGATGACTGAAAACTCACCTGTCAGATTGTAAAAAGCGATGGCAATTCTCCAAGGGTCTCAAGATAGCGACCAACTCACTGGAACTCCCGAAAGCGATAAAATTTATGGCTTTGAGGGTGACGACGTGCTCACTGGAGAGCGAGGAAACGACAGCATTTATGGAGGTGCGGGGAATAATACTCTCTACGGTGGTGACGGGAGCGACTTTCTTTGGGTAGGGGAAGAAGCAGGCAACAATCGTTTGTTTGGCGGGGACGGCAATGATTTCTTGACGGGTGGCTCTGGTGACGACTATCTGTCAGGCGGTGCGGGCGACGATCGGTTACAAGCAGGAGACGGAGACGACCTGCTTTTTTCCGGCACAGGCATCGACATTATGTACGGTGCGCAGGGCAATGATTCATTCAATGCAACATTTGCCGACCGCACAGACCCTCGCCGTCTGGGACTCATTATTAACGAGGCGACGATAAACAGCACGGCCACTGACTCGATCACTGCTTACGGAGAACAGGGTGACGACCTTATTTACGGAACCAATGGCAATGACGTGCTAGACGGAGGGGATGGAGACGATTGGTTATTCGGTGCTGATGGTAACGACAAACTCATATCTAGCAGTGGGCGCGATGTTCTCAATGGCGGCGATGGCGATGATCTTTACGTTGTAAAAAACGCCGCTGTTCTTCTTAAAGACAGCGGGGGCGATGACTCAATTGAGGTCAGAGCAGACTGGCTTAAAGTGCCAAGCTCGATAGAAACGCGAGCCTATGGTGCTGGCATTAAGCCGCTGCCCTATTGGCTCGATGCGTCGCTGTCAGATAGCGCTGCTGGCATAAGTCAGCTAATGACAGAGGGCAATAGGTACTATTACAGTTTCCCCAGCCAAGCACCGGAATATGTAACTTCATCTGAATCCCTCGAGTACGATGAGAGTAAACCCACTGAGTGGCAAGCATTAACTGCGTTGCAACAAATATTGACTGAGCGAGCGCTCGCAGTGGTCAGTTCAGTTACCGGTCTCACTTTTTCTCACACACAAAATCTCGATCGATTGAATACATTGAGTTTTGCAGCGACAGCCCAAATAACGGCCCTCTCAGCATTTACTTCACCATCCTTCGCTTATTCGGGAAGTGACATTCTAATTAATAGCGTCACTCTCGATGGCAACAATTCGCAAGACTTCAGAGACATTGAAACCGCGTCAAATTCCTTTGCAGCTCCGCTGTGGCTTCGATCTATAGGTGGAGCATTAGGGCTGAAATCGCCCACAATGGGAACCTCGATTTCTGCAGAAAGGCCTGTTAGCGGTCCATTTTTGTCGTTGGAAGTCGATATAGAGGGCGGCTTTATGCGCCAACTCGCGCTCTACTCTCCTTTAGCGGGCAAACAGGAACCACTAATATTGTCGCGCATGATTGATGGAACCTCTAATGACGAGGTGCAAGAGCATAGCCTTGCCTTAGGCTTACTCGATATTGCTGCGTTGCAGTTTCTCTACGGGCCTAATACTAACGCGAGACAGGGTGATGACCTCTATTTACTCAGTGCTGACCGCGCCAACTTTATTTGGGATGGGGGAGGGTTTGATACCCTTGATGCCTCGGCAATACTGTCACCAGTGACATTGCATTTGAGCCCAGGGGGTTGGGGATTTGTGGGCGATACAGCCAACCCATCTATTTTAGCGGCTGGGCAGCAAACAATTAATTTTGGTAGCCGAATTGAGAAAGTGATCGGTACAGCGTTTGCAGACACGTTGGTTGGAGATGAGTTAGCTAACCACTTAGAGGGAGGAAAGGGCGACGATCTCCTAGAGGGCGGGAGTGGTATCGATACCGCGCTGATTGCAGCGGCACGAGGGCAGGTAAGTATGTTTTATGGGGGAGTAGTTGAGGGTGAACCCCGCTGGCAGGCAAGGCATGGATTCGAGCGAGATACTCTAATTTCAGTTGAACGAATTCACTTTACAGACTCTGGTCTGGCGCTTGATCTTACGGAGAATGCCGGCGATGCGGCAAAACTACTCGGCGTTTTATTGGGGGCTGACGCATTACAAGACGGTAGTCTGGTCGCCACAGCCCTGAATTACGCCGACTCGGGTATGGACCTCTTTACATTACTTGAAACGGGATTAACCTTTTTGCTAGGTGATTCTCCGACCAGTGAAAGTGTTGTCAATCTTCTCCACGAGGCGTTAACCGGCGCCACCGCGAGTCCTGAAGTCCTATCAACCTATGGGGGTATGCTCGACAGAGGAGAGCTGCTGCCCGCTCAGCTTGCAGTTCTTGCCGCAGAAACTGACTTGAATCGAGAGAATATTCAATTGATCGGCTTGGTAGAGAGCGGGCTGTCTTATGCTTTAGGCAGCTAGACTCTGAAACACTCGAGGCGCTTGACTCAGAGTTGACTGACGCAAGATTAAACTTTGTCAGAATAGTGTCGATTGGCGAAAAATAAACAGTCCCCGCTAGCACCAGCAACAAGGAATTTTGAAATGGCGAAAGACGATATCGACGAAAAGACAGCACCTAAAGGAAAATCGGAGGCTAAGAGTCCAGCGGCTAAGAATTCTTCATCGACGAAGGCTGCGTCTAAAAAGAAGCCGTCAGCCAAAGCTAAAACCGAATCTAAAGCAGCTAAGGTTACACTTGTTGCGAGCAGAGCCGACGATGACGATGACGATGATATTGGTTTTGGTGTAGATGACTTCACTGACCGTTCAGTTTATGTGTCTCCCGAGGAGCTAAGCGAGCTAACGAACAACAATTCAGCAGAAAATTCTGCCGAAGGCCGTCGAACCAAGATAATCGAGTTACTGCCTGATTTTGATGTGTTATCAGCCTCATTGGTCGAGGCAGTAGACTTTTCGACGGAGAATACCAAACGTCTCGAGAGCCAAGAGAAAAAACTGTCCACAGCGCTCTCTACACTCGCTGATTTTAAAAAGCAGCAGGTAAAATTAGCAACAATCATGCTCGTTACCACCGGTGGCATCGTGGCGGTTACATTGGGTCTGTTTTTAGTCGCAATACTCAGTCTTTCAGGAAAAGGCGATGAGTTAAGCGCGCTGAATCTTGCGCTAGGTAAGAGAATCGTCAATATGAACACCGGGCTTGAGAGTTTTGAGGGCGCAAAAGCAGAAGTGTCAAATTTGAGGAGTATTGTCGAAGAACTGTCAGTCGCCCTAGAGCAAACTCAAGCAAGTTATCAGGATTCAGAACAGGGTATTGCAGGCAAACTCAGCACGTACTCAGCCTCCCTCGTGAGTGGTCTAAATGACCAAAACGACACATTAGGTAGGAGCTTTGAGGTTCTGGAATCAAAAGTTTCAACGTTCGAGGCATCGCTGCAGCAATTTAGCGAACGTCTTAGTGATACAGACAAGACGCTTGCAGATATTGAGGGAAACTCGCAGGAATTGCTCGATGTTAGAGAGGTTATTGATGCACTGCTCATCCTCGAGCGTGAAAAATATATAGAGGCAATAGGAAAAAAGAATTCAGCCAATCCAACTCCTGAGGACATGGCAAAAGATGCAGGTGAAATCTACTTTGCTAGTCCTGCGAGCAATGAAGTGTTTCGATCAAACTTGGACGCTAATCAGCGTTCTGTGAATGGGAGGTAGGTTGAACAATGAGTGCCTGGCTCATGGTTGAAAAGCTTTCTTGATCCCACTCCAAAGCTACTTCGCTGTATAGCGCGTAAACAATATTTTGGAGAGTTTGAACAGCCTCTGTTTGGTCTACTTCTTCAGCATTAACTTTCAGCGAAGAGCCAAGTTTAGTTAGGGCTTCAGCATGGTGAGGTGGGATCCAAATCCGGATTTTACCTCGCACATTCGTAATGTCGAGTGCATTTCTTGTAACATTTATGGTTGTCGATTGAGATGAAGGTGCCTCTTTTACTAATCTTGTTATCATCTTGTCCAAGGCCATCGCGAAGCGAGGGCGAATCTCGCTGAGTTCTAATTCTCCAATACTCGGGTCGGGACTCCCCGACAAAGACTTCCAAAGCACTTCATCACTCAGACCGTAAAAATAAGGGTCTACATCGCTCGCACGGATCGCTGGCGTGCCCTTTGGCTGACCCTCGCGATTAAGCAGCGAATTAGTTGCTTTTTCAAGCCACATGAGTTTGCTTAAAACGAAAAACAGCAGAATCGAAAGGATAATGACTGTGGTGAGTGTAAGTAGGGAGAGAAGGAAGCTCACTTAGCGGACTCCGATGCGGTAGTTACAAGCTCGATAGGCTTTGATAAGGCGCTTTCGAACTCGTGGTTAAAGAGCGGGTCGAAAGGTTCCTATTCAGAATCCTTGTCGTCCTCAGTGGTGTCATCACTGCTGTCTCGCAAAAAGTTGAGTACCACTATCTCTTCGTTGATACCTAAACTTAGTGCGATCTGATCCATAATCGCTTGAGTTAGTTCGATTGCACGCTCTTGCGTGATTCCTTCTTTTTGGTAAGAACCGCCAATTTCGAAAACCGTCTGTGCTAATTCGAGGGGTATATAGGAAAGTACGCTCCCTTTTCCTGATCTGGAAATCTTGAAAGGCTCGATTAATTCAGGTTTCTTTAGATGATTTGTCCCTTTCCCTTCGAGAAGGGCAGCCATTTTCGCTTTTTCGAAGACCTCAGTTTTTCTTGCGCCTTCGATAAAGGTTAAATCGATATTTGCTTTAGCGCGCAACACGAGCCGCGCTCTTAATGCTCGTGGAGTATCCTTGATTTCAGTAGAGTTGGCACAGGTTTCATATGTCTCCTTTGCGTGTTCTTTAGCAGAATTTGCTTTTTGTCGGCCGAACATAATTAGGAAATACCTTTTGATATTGCTTGTTTTAATTCTTTTACGATGCCGCTTAATATTTGGCTAACGCGTGCTTCTTTGACGCCGATAATTTCGCCTATTTCCTTCATGTTCATTTCATCAACATAATACAAAGACATAACAAGGCGCTTGCGATCGTCAAGCTCAGAAATCTTTTGGGTTGCGAGCATCTTAAGTTCTTCATCTTCGATCAAATCAAGTGGGTTACCTTCCGCTGAAATGTGACTTTCTTCGAAATAGTCATCTTCTGAATTCAGATCTTCCATTCGAAATCTATCAGCATGCGTTCGCTGATCTTCATATTCAGAGACAGTGAGTCCCAAATATTCAGCTACTTGCTTATTGGTTGGCTTAGTACCTAACTGGTTAGTGAGGGTGTGTTCAGCTTGGCTGTGAGACTGCGTGTTTTTTATCGCCAGCCTGGACATGCTGCTCATGCGCCTGACTTCATCGAGTATCGCGCCCTTGATCCGCGTTTTCGCAAAGTCTTTGAATTCGACGCCAAGGTCGGTTCTGTATGACTCAGCAGCCGTTATCAGCCCTAATGTGCCTGTCTGAACCATATCATCGTATTCGATGAACTTTGGCACTCGAGCCTTTAAATATCCCGCGATACGCGACACGAGTGGCAGGTGATCGGTAACGAGGCGATTAAACTCGGCACGGGCTGCTTTTTGATACTCGTTAGGTTTACTCAAGGTGTCAGGCCTATTGTAAGCTTATGAAATTAAATGATATTAATCTCAATTAATTGTTAAAAAAACTTACCCTGTCGGGGCGCTCACTGGTTTCGAGTCTTTCTAATTCGTTTATAAGTTCTTTATAGTCTTGTTCGATGATTGCTGATTGTCCCATAGACACGGCGGGGACGCCACGGGACCATGCTTGGTTATAGTCTGAACTAAAGTTGATCGATCCAACGAAATGAAGAGACTCACCAAGGAATTTTTGGACGATCTGGTTCATACTGTTGAATAGCTTTTGGCCGTTGCGCAGATTGCGCACTTTATTAGGAACATAAATAAGATCTGAAATCTTTTCTTTTTTGGTGAGCATTTTTATTAGCGCATAGGCATCCGCGATTGATGAGGGCTCTTCCGTCCCAAGCACTATTTTATGGTCGCATCCGGCCAAAAATGTCATGACATTTTCGTCTATCCCTGCAGAAACGTCGACGATCATATAGTCATAAAGCCCTTCTAGCTCGCTAAAGCTTTGAATTATCTGAAGCGCACTTTGTTTACTGATTGATAGAACTTCATCTAGCCCATTGCCTCCACTGATAATATGAATGCCTCGTTCAGACTTGATAATAATCTCACCTAGCGTCTTTCTTCCTTCAAACACATCGACCATTGTCCCGACTACTCGGTTTTTAAAAGCTATATGGATATTGGCCAGGCCTAGGTCAGCATCAAAAATTAAGACCCGGTGGCCGTGAGCCTGGAGAACTGTAGCCAAATTAACAGCGAAAGTAGTCTTTCCGACCCCGCCTTTGCCGCTGCCGATTCCGATTACCTTGGTCTTTACCCCGTGCGTCTTATCAAGCATCTAGCGGTTACCTAAAGGGTGAGTTAGCTAAATAGCAATTTTTTTGCTATTTAATGGAGGTTTACATTGCGTCGCAGCTTTTGCCGCTCGAGTGGTGCGGTCACCTGCGTTATTTTCACTTTTCTCTGTATTTCTGGCTGCCCAGCTGAAATAGACGGGACGTCAGTTTTTAGCATTTTGTCGAGTAGGCCTCGGAGCTGCTTAGCGCCAACAACGACAACACCGGCGTCAATTCTAGAGTTATTAGTGCCAATAGATAGAGGTATTTGGCTATTAATGAGCACTTGGTAAAGTCCCCAGCTAAAAGAAAGCGAATCTAGACGCGTAATCATAAGAGAATCCCACGAATATTCGTCGCTTAAGCGCTGCAAATTGCTTAGGCAAGTATCGCTAGGCGCAACCAAATGGAAATCAGCGGTAAAAAATTTATCTCGCAACGCGCTGATGTCCCTCTCATTATAGGTCGATACGTCCACGAGTAGTAGTCTAGCTATCGATTTGTCGTGGATGATTTCTGACAGCTCTTCAGGAGAGGAGGCGGGTACAACATCGATACCGAGGCGAGCTCCCATCGTTTCTGCATTGATCCAACTCGCCGTTTGATCGCTCGAATAGTTAACTACTAGCGCCCTGCCAGGATCTTGAGAATTGATCTGAAGTGCCATTTTAAAGGCGAGCGACGATTTTCCAACCCCATAGGCGCCGGCAAGAAAATGCACGTGCTGTTCTAGATTGATCTCACGTGTGTCAGGAAGCTTGTTGGTAATGAAGTCAGCGACCTCCGTGAATAAGCAGCACTCGGAGGTCGAGTTTTCAAGATGATCTAGCAGGGTCTTCCTTAATGTGCTTGAGATCCCGAGAGAATCGAGTTGATTGGTTAGCAATAAATACTCTGGATGTTCGGTGAGCGTTGTTAAAGTGCTCTTAGAGGGTGGCAACGCGTCGCTTAGTCCGTTTGCCGCGACGGATAATCTAGCCTGCAACGACTCACTGGAGACAACGCGTTGAATCGACCTCGCTGCGTCCGAGGTCAATGGCGACTGTTCACTTCTAACCCGGCGTTCCCCTGTGACAAGATCTATGTCAGAGAGTGACAAAGTCTCCTCTTCGGGTTTAAGCCAGGGTTTGGTTGAAGAATGCCTCTCTTTCATCGCAGCGATTTGTGCTTCTAATGTCGAGTGCTCAACATCTTTGTTCTTTATTTTCGGCTCGTTGAGCTTCTGTTCGACGGATTGCTGACTCTCGGATCGCGGGAGAGGCGAGGACATCCGGACTTGATTATCATGGGCAATCAGCAATTTCTGTTTATCACCGTCGGCAATAGCCTTAACCAAAACGGCATCCGCGCCGAAGCGCGCTGCGACTTCCTTCATTCCGCTTTTGATTGAATCGACGGTGATATATTCTAATTTCATTTCTGTTTCCTGCTAAATAACTTTTCTGGTTAGACTAGCCATAGGACGCGTAACGATTACGCCGCCTCTTCGTTCTGTTCCAATCCTACTCGGGCAAACACTTTGATACTTTGATCCTCGGGAATTTCTGTGTAAGCAAGTACAGAGATCTCAGAAAACCGCTGTTTTAAGAGTCTCGCAAGCCACGGACGAATAGGTGGAGCAACAACAAGCACCGCTGGGAATCCATTTTCCTCAGCTTGAATGCGTTGCTGATTGACGGAAGAGATCAACCCTTCGACCAATTTAGGCTCGATTATCAACTCGCCGGCCTTACTGCTTTGCTGAAGTGAATTGATCAGCATTTGCTCAAGAGAAGGATCGAGCGTTATTACGCTAAGCTCCTGTCCTTGCGGAACAAGATTCTGCAACATGATTCTTCCAAGCCGGGGTCGGACCAGAGCCGTGAGTTCATCTGGATTCTGCGTGCGTCCGCTTTCTAATAGCAGCGTGTCAATAATCGTGTTCATGTCACGAATCGGAATAGATTCAAATAGTATGTTTTTAAGTATTTGCATAATGGTCGACACCGACAGTTTGTCAGGGACTAGATCGTCTATTAGTTTCGGTGAGCGCTGCGCTATCTTGTCTAGAATCTCGCGGGTTTCATCATGACCAAGTAGGTCACTTGCGTTATCACGTAGCAACGCATTGATATGCGTGGCGATCACTGTCGCGCCATCAACAATAGTATAGCCGGCTGTTTTCGCAAAATCTGACTGGCTAGGGTTAATCCAATAAGCGTCAAGACCAAAGGCAGGCTCTTTTGTCGGAGTTCCTTCGAGTGGCGTTCTCACGTCACCAGGATTGATTGCAAGCTCATGGCCCATGCGAATATTGCCGCTTCCGCGCACTGCGCCCTTGATGACAATGTTGTAAGTCATTGGGTCGATATCTAAGTTATCGCGAATACGAATAGCCTGAATAAGGAAACCTAGTTCAGCAGACAATTTTTTGCGCACGCCTCTAATACGCGACAATAAGACACCGCCATCACTCTCATTAACGAGGGGAATGAGTCCATACCCTATCTCAAGGCCGATCGGATCAACGTGCTCTATGTCATCCCAATCGAGGTCGGCGTCGTTTGGCTTCTCCACATTCTGCGCCGTTGATTCTTGTACCTCGCTCGCACGTTCCGTTTTTCGATCATTAGAATAGGCATAAACACCGAGGGCAATACCGGACGTCAGAAACATCAAATGCGGCATACCTGGTACAAGACCAATCAACACTAGGATTGCTGCAGTGATTTTGAGGGCGGCGGGGTTAGTTAATTGGCTACCAGCCGAATTCGCTGTCGTCTCCGACGTGGTTACCCGCGTGACGATAATGGCGGTTGAGAGAGAGAGGAGTAACGAAGGCACTTGCGCGACGAGTCCATCGCCAATGGTCAACAAGACGTAAATTTCTGCTGCTTGTCCGAATTCCAAGCCGTTCTGAGTCATGCCGACAAGTAGGCCTCCAATGATGTTGATCGCTAGAATCAATACACCGGCAATAGCATCACCGCGGACAAATTTCGATGCGCCATCCATCGAACCGAAGAAGTCAGACTCTTGAGAGACTTCTTCACGACGCTTTAGCGCTGTTTCTTGGTCTATAACGCCTGAATTTAAGTCGGCATCAATGGCCATCTGCTTGCCGGGCAATGCATCTAGGGTAAAACGAGCGATAACCTCGGAGGTGCGGCCAGCACCTTTGGTAACAACCATAAAGTTGATGATCATTAATATAATAAAGATAATGAAACCAACTATATAGTTTCCAGCAATAACAAATTCGCCAAAAGAGGCGATCACATTCCCTGCGGCGTCGGGCCCTTCATGGCCGCGAAGGAGGACAACGCGGGTTGATGCAACATTCAAGCTCAGGCGGAGCATCGTGGCGAGGAGCAAAATAAGAGGGAAAGAGGAAAATTCGAGGGGTTTATGCACGTTAATGCAGATCATCACGATGATCAGTCCCGTCATGATATTGAAAGTGAAGAGGATATCGAGCGCAATAGACGGAAGAGGAACAACGAGCATTCCCATGATCGCTAGTATAACCAGAGGGATTCCGAGGTTCTTCGCATCACCCGTAAAGATAGATTGTCGTAAACCTGACACTAACGACGCGCTCATATCATTTTCTTCTTTATCAATAGCTTAGCTAACAGATTGTCAATAAAACACTGATTGATGGAAAGTCAGTGTTGCGAGTTTTTAAGGTTGCCTAGAGTCTTTGCAAACCCTGTGCCAAGTATAAAACTCAGCGGCGATCTCGGTCTGGATCAGCGATCGGAAGCAGATCAAGTGGCAACGGAAAGCCCAGAGTAAAGAGTCAGCTTGATGTGTCGATTGGCCCTTGGTAGGAACGGTAAGAAAGAACTGAAATAGGAGTCAGTCATGAAGTCATTGATAGATCTGGGGATGCAGCGAATTGCGCTGATCGTAATGTGCGCAGTTTTGCTGGCGGGCTGCTCTAGCAGTGGGCGAGTGGGCATCGCAGGCTTAAATGGACGATTCGCGATCGATGGGCCTATTGCTACAGCAACAGACGTAGGATTTGCGCGAAGTCAGACTATCGAGGCAACCGGCTACGCTGTCATTCAGAGCCAGTCAGGAGCCCCCGCGCAGCAGCGCCTTATGGCTATCAAAGCGGCCCGATTCGACGCGTATCGTCAGCTTACTGAGATAGTTTTCGGCGTCTATATCGACTCCTCGACGACAATTGCTGACTTGACTGTGGCGAGTGATGACTTCCGGTCGCGTATCGAGGGAGTCATTTATGGCGCCGATACTATAAAAATAGAGGCCGTTGCAGGGGATACATATGCAGTCACTTTGGCCCTCCCGAAATCAACCATTTCAGATCTTCGCGCGTTATACGTCGATCAACTCGCGATGAACGGGCTCTAGACCGATGATTAGTCGGATTCAGGCATCGGTCTTGTTGCTGCTATGTTCCACAGTATCTGCGGGCTATGCCCAAACGGCGTCGAGCCAACTTGAGGTAATTAAGTCGGAAGTGCTAAAAGCGGCCATGGCGGATGGCGTGTCAGTGGTCTCTTCGGCGTATGTGAATGGCGACGGTCAATTAATCGAGTCTTCTTTTTACCAAGCTTCTGGGGGAATTCGCGGAGTACGGCTCCAATCATTGATAACGTCAGATAACGCCAGTGAGTATGCAGGCTACATCGAAACCAGCCCCCTAAACCCTTCACTCTCTTGTGATCAACTGCCAGCGCAGCGATATTCCCGTGCGATCACTGTATCGAGTGCAGTGCTACAAGAGGTAGAGCATCGGGCAAGAAACCATTTACGCGTAATAGGAAAAGCCTCCGCGCTGATTGAATCAGCGCTCTCAGCGGAAGTTATTGCTCAGCCCCAGTGGGCGCTGTTACCAGTGCGAGCACTGGATCTCAATGAAAATACGCCGTTATATACGCAATTCACCGACGGCAAATTCGTGGATCCTCGCAATAGCGATATTCAATTGAGAGTGACGATAACTGAGTTTTCCGATCAACTCATCAGTCCCGGGCGTACTCTGCGCTCCGGTGGCAAGAACTTAAAATGGCTAACTACGCAGGTCGGTTCCGAGTTAGGTTTTGGATGGGATCGCAGCAGCCTCGCGGTTGCGCAAGCTGGTGAGAACAGGTTCAAAGTAAAAGTTTCTTTGGTACTTGTAAAGACTGACAGCGGCGCCGCTAAAGGTGAAAAAGAAATAGCAAAAGCGAACCTTGCCGTTCGGCTTACTGTGCGTGATGGACGGATCGATAACGCGAGCCAAGCTGGTGATCGCGTGGCGTTAGCAACAAGCAAGTTGCTGGAAGAGGCATACAAAAGCGTGCGTTGTCAGCCAGAGTCACTGACTGTCTATAGGCAAGAGGCATTTGCAGATGCGACTCCTACCCTTAACCAAGGTTCAAGGGTTGGCATAAAGCGCGGCGACCGATTTTTATTAAGCACACGAAAGTTCACCGACGCGGGTCAATTAGTCGATTCAGATATGCTCGAGTCACTCGCTATAGCAGAAGTAGTCCGTGTCCATCTAGACAATGCTGAACTGCAAATTTTGGAAGGTGAAGAAAAAGCGGGCATGCACACAAGCGCGTTACCTTTTTAACGTCATTTAGAAAAGGTGCTTTAGGTGCTTAATCATATGACTGCCGTATGGCCAAGAACTGAGAAAAATCAGCCAGGACAATTAATAAGTCTGTTTTAAAAATTCGTCTAAAAGCACAGGTAAAAGACCTTTAAATATCGATGCAGAGAGGAAAAACGCAGTGTACAAATTATTGAAACTAAGACTAGCAGGAATCGCAATATTCTGGCTTTTAGCCAATCCATTGCAGGCTGCCGAATCTTCGTCTAGCACCGACATTGATAAAGCACTACAAACGCTTCTATCAGGGTATGATGCGCAGGCGTACCTCGAAGTCTTACGCACAGATGAGATTACGACGGAGTATTATGAAATAAGCCCAGGAGATACTCTCGACGGAATTATAAATCGATCGGTTGGCAAGACATCCATTCGTAAGGATATGATGCGAAGAGCATTTGTTGTGGCTAACCCAAATGCATTTCCCTCTGGAAATCCGAACCGAATGCTTTCTGGAGTTAGAGTCCGCATTCCTACGGCTGATGATGTTATGAGCCTTATATTTTCTGTCGATCCTGCTGAGTTAGAAATAGCTAAGCGGGCGCGCGAGAGTTGGGTTCACTTTCCATAAAAGGAGTCCGAGCCAACTGTGAATGGTCCTGATAATATTAGCCAGCCCCTCCGAGTGCCGATTGCGGATCAACCGGAACTCGGGATGCTTAGGTTAAACACTACTGAAGTTCGTGAATTGGGACTTAATGCAGGACAGACCGTACGCGGAATTGTTGCTGAAGATGGGCGGTCAGTAACGCTTCTTTTTGCTAATTTGCCAAGACGAATGCGTGGTGATTTTCAAGAATTGAAGGGTCAGTCCCTCGATTTTACCGCCTCTCGGAGCGCCTACGGGGTAACTCTTAAACCCTCGATAGAGCGACTACCACCCTCGCCAGCAAGTATTACACCGCCGCCAGTTCAAAATCCGAGAGCCCCGGTAAATCTTGCCTCCCTGGCAGCCCTTGCCTCTAATCCAGCGCTGACTGATGTTCCTTTGCTTTCCGGCAAGAGCGGCTCTGCAAGATTCGTCGATCTTGTTAAGCGCGTTCTACCTGACAGTGCTAAAGCCTTGTTGCCCGCTTTCATCTTATCACCTGAAAAAATCGATGCGAAAAAAATCAGATCGATGATGGTAGCTAACGGCTTCATTCCTTCGCGTATTGGGGGCCGTAATGAAGCCGGTGATGCACAGGAAGTCGATATACGCCGTTTTCTGCAGCAACTCCGCGGCAAAACTGCAACGATGAGTCCCACTGGGCTTTTAGGAGAGCGCGCGGCGATTGAGTCTGTTATAGAATATATGGACACTGCGAAAGTAGAGTTCATGCTGCGCCAAGAGCAAAGAGAGCTTTCACTACGATTTATGATTTTATTTTCTTCTGAAGGCGATCAAATAACAGCTAAATCTGAGAGCGATAAGACCTCTGGCTTGGGCGAGGACGAAGGATTCACCGGAGAACAGACGAAAGAAAGTGAAGGCAGCAGGCCGCCTGCGGAGGTCATTGTCGAGCGACGAGAGCAGCGACGGGAAGGTAAAACGCGCCATGTCTGGTCTACAGAGATTAAGTTAAGTTTTAGTGAAAATGACAATGTTTGGGGACGGGTTGAGCTGCTCGGCCCGAGCTTAGTTTCGGTAACGGTGTGGCTCTCTGACTTCGATCAGGCACGGCTAGCGAGACAAAAAATTGGGACCCTGCGTAATAATCTCGAGGAGTTTGGGTTTGACGTGGCGCGTTGTCAGGTGATTCACGGTGAAAAGCCAGAGCGGCAAAAGGTAGAAGCACTCCGTAGCGTCGGGAACCTGGAGTTGCGCGCATGATGCGGCCTCTTAGTAGCAAACGGCGGAAAGCAGCGGCACTCGCCTACAACGGCATAAGCTCGCCGACTGTCGTGGCCAGAGCAGTTGATGAAGATGCCGATTTGTTAGTAGAAGCAGGGCGTGCATCCAATATCCCTGTTCTTTACGATTCTGATTTGGTTAATAAATTAGACAAGGTTGACGTTGGGCAAGAAGTGCCAGAAATCTTATTTGAGTCGGTGGCAGTCCTCTTGTCATGGGCATTCTGGCTAAGAGGTAAAACACCCGAAGACGCTGGTGAGAGTGAGGGAGAGATCAAGAGCGAAACAGTGGCTTAGTGTGTTAGCAAAATTAAACTAACGTCTTCCTTTGCCAAGGTGTTCATAGGTGTTCGATCGCGTATCGCCGCCAGTCTGAAGCGTCTGCAGAGCCTCGCGTATAGAGGATAACTTTTGCCGAACAAGCACCTCATTGCGCTGCTGCATGTCACGGCAATGCTGCAGTTTGGTGGAGAGGTTCTCGTTACTTAGAATAGCTTGGGTGTCTACGTCGTGGGGTTTGTCATCAATTTCGTTGTTATCAGCGAGAAAGCTGAGCAATTCATTCTTGCGTTCTTGAAGAGCTTCGAAGCTCTCAAAATCTTGAGTTTTAAGCAGCGAAAATTCTCGCTCAAGTATCTCCTCAAGCGCGCTAATTTTAAATAAAGCTTCATTTAAATCGGCCATAGTTCTCCAAATAAGCGGTGTTAAGCGTTATAGAGGAGGCTAACTTACAGCAGTTTCTCTAAGGGGACAAAGCTCTCTGCTATTTTTCGATCGTTGAGGGGGTAATTACCCTGCTCCAATGCAGCCTTGATCTGCTCTACTTTCTCGACGTCAAAGTCAGCTTCAGCTAAAGAGTTCTGCAGGGCAGGGGATATTTCTACCGAGCTAGGCTCAACTTTAACCGGCGCTGGGGCTGTTTCTGCTACTTCAGCAGCGTCGACGCTCGCTTTACTGGTCGATTCTGCACTTCTAGCCGCCGCTTTTAATACGTTGGCTGCGTTGTTCGAAATTGCATCCGTCATGATTATCGTTCCTATGATCAGCAAAATTACTTAGATCTGTCTTTCTCTCATAGCCCAATCGACAGCTTAAACTCGGACTTTAATGCTCATTTGCTTTAATTTCATGGTTTGGTTCCGATAATGCCTCGACCTAGAGCCAGTAATGGGGGTGTGTGCTTATTTACTCTCTATAAGCTTGGCCTTCGCCGATGATCGTTGCCATTACAATTTCCCCAGACTCCGGATTTCTGAGTTCTATGCTATCGCCGATGTACCCCTCGCCGTTACTGATCATTTCGACGGTGAGAGTAATGGCGCCTCGAACAACCGTGAGCTGAACACTTGCCTTTTCGGTAATATGTGGCTGCATCTTAATGTCTGAATAGCGAATAACATCGCCAGGAGTCAGTCGTCTTTTCGTGAAAGCGCGGCGCAATTGCTGGGAGTCAAGAACCGCGTCCTGAGGCAATCGCTCAAAGAGCGCCTGTTCGCTGAAATTGCTTGAGTCGAACATTGAGCCTTGCTCTAAAACAGTGGTTGCCACTAAGGCGGTGCTCGAAAACTGTAAGTCGCTGAGTGACAGAATCGCCCCTTCTTGGAGATTTCGGCGCGCGACAGCCGAATAAAGTTGCTCTCCAGTAATCCGCTGCTGGACGCTCGCCTGACCAAAATCTACGGCAAGTTGCCTTACGGATTGCTGCTCAATCGCCTGTCCTCGCGCGATAGTTGTGGTAGTTATATAAATATCGACGAGCTGAGCAAGCATTTCAGCTGACACCTCCTCGCGCGCGCTGACGCTTCTATTGAGCGTCCGACCAATAATTTCGTCAATGTCTTCAGCCGCAGGCGTTTTCGTTGAGCCGGCAACAGCGATGTCCTGGGCGATAACGACGGTTCCCGCAGTAAGGTCGCGGGTGAAAATAAGAATTTCCGGTTGGGCATCTATATTAACCCTCAGGATCGCGGTCCAGTGAGTTTCGTCGCAGTTAACTCTGACTGTGGCATTTGACACACGATTAGAGACTTGGGTGGGCGTCGTCACATAGCCGACAGTAAACCCTGCGGAACAATCTGGCACACGGAAGCGTCTGTCGTTTGCAAGAACATCGACCTGGGCTCCAGGCACGGCCTCTCTGTCTGAAATCCAGTTGGTTACTGTTGAGACCAGCCTCTCTTTATAATCTATGTCTTCTTCCTGCGCCTCGACCGCGCTGGCAAATAGCCCGAGAAGCAATGCCAAGCCAAGGAGAAAAAAGGCGATTGCGGCACTGCGTGCGGCAAGGACACTAATAACGGTATGGGGGTATGTTTGATTTGCGTTCATGAGCGAGAGTCTAGTGAAAATAAGTGACTATGAACAGGACACGTCGCAGTCAACGAGTCTCAATGATCGATTAGTCGAGACTTCCAGTCTGCAGGTGCCGCGTCTAACCGACACTATACCAGCGTCTATTTGGAGTCCTGAGCGCGACTTGCCACTTAGCTCTGCCACTTGCCACTTTGATGCCGCTTTTCAAAGAGGGTGAATTAACGGCTGTGTTGAAAAATGACACAGGAGCGAGTTCGCCAGAGCCTCTATCTATATAACCCTCTGATTTTCTAACTAATAAATATTTATTTGAGTAAAAAAGGATAAGTTGGCATTGATTCTGCACCCTTACACCTGTGTCAAATAACTATCAGCAAGGAATGGCCCATGCCATCACTAGATAATTACTTCGGATTCAATAACGCAGCGACAAGCGTTAAAAGCCGACGCCTCGAAATTATCTCGGGAAATATTACCAACGCCTCAACGCCAGGGTATAAGGCGCGCGACCTTGATTTCGCCAAAATACTCAAACAGTACTCGATGAATGGCGCAGGTGGTGGAGCTCAGGCAACGCAGCCAAAGCATATCGGTGCCGGCGTCGCCTCTTGGGAAAATGTGGATTCTGCTATCACTTACTACAATCCGCTTAATTCAAGCCTCGATGACAACACTGTTGAAATGGGCGTTGAACAAGCACGATTTGGACGAGCTGTGGCCGACTATCAAGCCTCTATTCAATTTCTAGAAAACAAAATTTCGGGAATGCGAAAAGCACTACGCGGCGAGTAACAGGCCGCAACCTAAGCTAAAAGGAGAAAAGTATGTCATTTGAACGATTGATGAGTATCGCTGGAACGGGCATGAATGCGCAGCTTATCCGCATGAATACTACTGCGAGTAATCTGGCGAATGCTGGCGTAGTTGCCGGTACTGATCAGGGAGCTTTTCGTGCTAAACGTCCAGTTTTCGAGACGCTAGTTGCAGGTGCCATGGCAGGTAACTCAGGTTCGTTTGCGGGTGGTGTAAGGGTGAACGAAATCATTAACGACCCGAAACCAGTTAAACAGGTGTATGAGCCAAACAACCCTATCGCAGATGATAATGGTTACGTTTTTGCGTCGAACGTGAGTGAAATCGAAGAGCTAATTGAAATGATGGATGCATCACGTGCCTATCAAAATAATGTTGAAGTGATCTCTACCGCAAAGCAGTTAGTGAGTAGGACACTCGAAGTCATGAAGGTTTAGGAGCGAGTTAATGTCTATCCAAAATGAAGCACTGCTGCCCGCAAACATCCTAACTTCGAATCAGTTCGAAGAGCAGCAGATCCAGAAAAATACAACAGAAGATGACCTGGGCCGTGACGCGTTCTTGCAACTCTTTACGACACAACTTAAAAATCAGAATCCGCTAAGTCCAATGGACAACGAAGCGTTCGTCGCACAGTTAGCGCAGTTTTCATCATTAGAGGCGATGAAAGGCGTACAGGCTTCTATGGAAGATATGGCAGCTGAGGCTCAAACAGAAAAATTTCTGTTGGGCTCAAACTTGTTAGGCAAAACACTTAATCTCGACGGCAGTTCGGTGCGAGGCGGCGCAGGTCGTGAGATTGAAGCGAAAGCTTTGATGCCAATGTCGGCCGACTCCGCGGTATTCAGCGTTTACGACGCTGCTTCAGGACAGCTCATCTATCGCGAGAACTTCGATAATCTCCAATCGGGAGAAAAGGAGCTTAAGTGGGATGGTAAAGACGCGCACGGCGATGAAATGCCGGACGGGACGTACAACTTCGCTATGACGGCAGAGAAAGCGGGTGACCGCTTCGCTGTACCACTAACAACGAAACAAAACATTACGGCAGTTAGTTGGGACGCAGAGTCTCAACAAATGAAATTCGAAATTGAAGATGGGCGTGTTTTGAACATGACCGACATCAACCGCATCCAACTTTAAATAAGGGGAAAAACCATATGTCATTCTATACTTCGCTTACAGGTCTAAACGCAGCTACAACTGAGCTTGCGGTAACCTCAAATAATATTGCTAACGCCGGTACCTCGGGCTTTAAGCGTTCGACGGCAGACTTCGGCGATATTTTCGCGACTTCGCCTTTGCAAAAGGCGTCCTCTGTGGTTGGTGCGGGTGTCTCTTTGAAAGAAGTAGTTCAAGAATTCAGCCAGGGGAACATCGAATTCTCAGCGAACTCACTTGACCTCGCGATTACCGGTGACGGTTTCTTTGCGCTAAAAACAACAGACGGTACAAATGTTTACACACGTAACGGCGGCTTTATGTTGAACGAGCAAAACCAGATGGTTAACTCGGCAGGGCAAGCCCTTATGTCGCTGCCTGTGGATTCAACCAATAAGGCAGACTTTAGTGAGCCCCTTACCGCGATGACTATTCCGCGCGCTACCGTGTCTGAATTTCAAGCAACGACCGAGGTTGAGCTCGGCTTGAACCTACCATCTGGTAGTACTCCGATTACAGAAGACTTTAGCCCAAGCAAGCCAGAAACTTACCACAAGACGACGTCGTTTACTGTGTATGGCGCTTCGGGCTCGGCGCATCTCTCGACTGTGTATTATGTGAAGACAGCGGAAGCCACGGCAGACGATCCGTTCAACAAATGGCAGACCTATGTCTATATCGATGATGAGGCTGTCGATCCTGCGTTAGTACAGGCGTCGGATACGGGTGGTGATCAATACTTTGTGAATAAATACGGAGAGATTAAAACGTCGAGCGAATTACTAAAATTGCAACAGACCAGTGCAGACAGTGCTCAGTATCTCATTACGACTGGTACAGTGTATAAAAAATATTCGTACGATCAGTTATCGGCGCCGATCCCGTCACAGCCTGCGAGTATTTCAGTTTCTATCCCCACAGCGGGCAATATTTACACAGACAACTTGAATTTAACTAATAATGAAGATGGCGTGGATTTTTCCAACCTAGACGAAGATGGAGAGCCGCTGGATGAGCCGGTAATGACACGCGCTGCGCTGTCAAACATGTTTAAACTCTCCATAGACGGCTCTGAACCAGTACAAATTGGCCTCGAGCATCTTGCTGGTTCCGAAGCAAGGTTATCGGGCCAACAAATTGCATTTGAACTGACTAACAAAATCAATCAAGAATTTGGTGACGGGAAGCGGTTCGATTTTACTGCACCTGCAGATACACCGATTGAACTTACGCTTGAGCGTGGAGGCGATTCTGTCGATTTACCCATCCAGCGTATACTCGGCACCTATGGAATTGATGGCCAAGCCACACCTGAAGCGGTAGCCTACGCTCTAACACAAGCACTCAAAAAGGAAAACGAATTTGTTGCGTTCGACGATATCGAAGTTGAATATGATGCAGTCAACCAAGGTTTTCTCTTTACCCAAACAGATAAAACAGAAGTCGACACAATCAAGGTGACACCGGCCGGCGAAGACGAAGACGGAAATGCTATAGGTGCTCAAATTTTCAACATACCTACAGCGGGAGTTGAGTTAAAGCCACTGGATACTGAGGAAAACGTTGTATTAATGCGAGGCGTTTTGCCAAACGGATCAGCACTCGCAACGGCTGATCAAAGGTACGGATTAAAGGTTGAATACAGTGATGGGAAATTTACTTTCAAGAGTGGCACTACAGGTGACTCTTCGAGCATTTCGATAGAACTTAATACCAACCCTGATGCAGCAGACGGAGAATCACCTTACACTGAATCCTCTCAACTGGCCGCTGCGTTGTTTGGAATGTCTGAAACACAAAGTGTCGCAGCCCAAAGCTCGGCGGTAAATAATCTACCTACCCTCCGTGGACAAGTATCGCAGCCTGCATTTGTTACCGGAAACGCAATGGGTATCGACGCTAGCGAATCATTCTCGGTTAGCGCAGCCAATAAAAATCTCACTGTAATTATTGATGGCATCTCGTCGCAAATCAATCTAGACGAAGGGCAGTATTCGATAGGTACCTTTACCACTGAGCTACAAAATAAAATCAACCTGATGACTGATAGCTTGGGTCGCACGGTCGGTGGTATCAAAGTGGGTTATGACGAAACAAAAGGTGCATTAACCGTTACAGGTGCAACGACTTCGACCGACTCCTTTATTCAAATTACCGGCCACGCAGACTGGGGTCTAGAAAACATAGACGCAGCTTTCGGCCGCACATCAACATTTGTTGAGCTTACGCCTGACACTGAGGGCGCGGCAGCAGTGTATGTGGTTCAGAACCAAGACGGTACCTGGACAGAGCAGACCGATAAAGCTGACTTTGAAGAAAATAATATCCCGTTCTGGTCGCCTATCTTCCTTGATAAAGGTGAGCTTACGTTCGACACGAGTGGAACACTCGTCTCTCCGCAAGCTTCGTACTCTTTGGAAAGCGACTCGATTACAGGTACGACAGTCAATATCGCGTATACGGCCAGTACGCAGTTTAACTCGCCGTTTGCCGTGTTGAGCCAGTCTCAGAACGGTGCACCGGAGGGTGACTTGGTTGGCGTTAATATCGGTGACGATGGTCTCGTGGTCGCGAGTTACTCTAACGGATCGCAAAAATCATTAGGTAAAATCATTATTGCGAACTTCTCATCACCAACCGGCTTACGTCAGATCGGTGACTCTAGCTTCTTCGCCACGTCTGACTCAGGAGCGGCAAACTATGGCGAACCAGGTTCGGCGGGCTTTGGTACCTTGCGTGCAGGCTCGAGAGAACGCTCAAACGTTGATTTGACCTCAGAACTTGTCGATCTGATTACGGCGCAACGAAACTTCCAGGCTAATGCCAAAGCGATCGAAACGTCTAGCACGATGACATCAGCGATTATCAATATACGCGGCTAATAGATTGGGTGAAGATTTGCTCTCTGCCTTCTCTTTAAGGTTTTAAAAAATGGACAAGTTGATATTTACCGCATTGGGTGCGGCGTCGAACCAAGGTTTTCAGAGAGTTCAGCTAACGAACGATCTTGCCAATATTTCGACGATTGGGTACAAGCGCTCGCAGCAGTCTCGCCCGGAGTCAGCATTTCTTGACGGGCCAGGCCTTCCAACGCGGTTCCAACCAATTATCGCTTCGCGTGTTGAGCAGATAATGATGGGTAGCGGAACACAAATGCGGACCGGTAATCCATTAGATATCTCACTGAATGATGCCACCGTGCTAGGAGTTCAGGCTGAGGACGGCAACCTTGCATTTACCAGGCGTGGCGACCTGCGCGTTTCTGCCGACGGGTTTCTCGAAACAGGCACTGGAGATCTTGTGCTTGCTGAAGGAGGGGGTCCAATTACTGTCCCAGTTAATGGGGTGGTAACCATCGCACCTGACGGCACTGTCTTTTTCCAAGAAGCTGGGCCCGAGGCAGGTGAAGCTCAAGCACTGGCTCAGCTTCTACTTCGTGACTCGAGTGCTACCGTTATGACTCGCCGCACTGACGGACTTTTCGAAGCGTTGGGCTCCGGGGGTCTGGGCGGCGATATAACGACAGGTCAGGAAGCCGTCTCGCTTACTTCAGGTTCATTAGAGGGAAGTAATGTCAGCGCCGTCGAGGTCATGGTTAATCTCATGGATTTCTATCGGTCATTTGAAACTCAAATGAAAGTGATCAAGAGTACCGAAGAATTAGACAAAGACGGCTCTCGTTTAATGCGCGTTTAACAGACAAGTAAAGTAATAATTAAGAGGATTCATCGATGGATGCTGCAATGTGGGTAGCAAAGACTGGCCTTTCGGCCCAGTCAACTCGAATGACGGTAATTGCGAACAATCTTGCAAACGTTAATACAACCGGCTTTAAGAAAGACAGAGCTATGTTTGAAGATCTGCTGTATCAGCGCATCGTACAAGCAGGCGCACAGGCTGACATTAACGCAGAGGTGCCTACAGGATTAATGCTAGGTACTGGTACGCGAGTTGTCGCCACTGAGAAAGTGCATCGTCAGGGTAATATGATCTCGACAGAGAATTCGCTGGACGTCGCGATTGCTGGCGCTGGATTTTTTGCAGTACAGCAAGCCGACGGGACTCAAGCCTTTACTCGTGATGGTTCACTGAAGCTTTCTAATACAGGCGAAATAGTGACCGCATCGGGTGAATCTTTGATACCGCCAATCACTATTCCGCAAGATGCTTCGAGTGTGACTATCGGACGTGATGGGACCGTGACTGTCGAACTTGCGGCTGGTGGTGGAGCCGCAAATGTCGGTCAATTCCAGTTAACGCGATTTGTTAACCCAGCTGGTTTGACGCCTCTGGGCCGAAATTTATTCGCTCAAACAAATGCGAGTGGTGATCCAATTATTAGTAATCCTGGCGCACAGGGCGCCGGGATGATCACACAAGGTGCACTAGAGGCATCGAATGTGAATGTAGTCGAAGAAATGGTTAGCATGATCGAAACGCAGCGGGCTTATGAAATCAATTCAAAAGCAATCGCAGCGACTGACGGAATGCTCCGCTTCCTCAATAACAATCTGTAATTAGGACTTAATTAACCAGAATCGGGATTCAGGATGATGGCAAAAGTAGGCAAAACTCTAGGAATCGCATTGCTTTCATTGGCGATGTTGAATTGTTCAAGCACCGGGCCACAATCACTTGTTGCCAATGACAGCTTCGAACTCACCTACCCGATAGAGGAGCCCAACGTAGATCGAAAGACCGGGTCTATTTATGATAACGGCGCCCGCCTTTATCCTGCTGGAAGATCCTATGCCGCAGGTGCGGTTGAGGTGGGCGACATTCTAACAATCATTCTAAGTGAAAGTGCGCAGGCATCACGTCAAACGGGTCTATCCACTGAGAGGACAACCTCAAATGATGTTATTGGCGACGCGCAGCGAAACGCGCTATTTCCAGGTGGTGAATTCTTTTCAACGCTGCAGAGTGATGGTTCATCTCTAAGTAGCACAGGTACTGGCACTGCGGGGCAATCTGCGTCACTGTCGGGAAGTATTTCAGCTGTCGTGGTCGATGTAATGATGAATGGCAATCTCGTTATCTTCGGAGAGAAACAGTTAGAGCTAAACGAAGGAAGCGAATATATTCGAGTACGAGGAGTTATTCGTCCGGAGGATATTCAGCCCAACAACACAGTTCTTTCACGTCGTTTGGCAAATGCACAGTTCTCTTACAGTGGCGCTGGCGAGCTCGCTAGAGCGACAAAAGGCTCATGGGGAATTAAAGCACTATACGGTCTGTGGCCTTTCTAGATCTGTATCTAATTTTGACGACTTGCAAGCCAATCAATACGGTTAATTCGAAAAGCAACTATGAAAAAAATTATAGCCTTACTAATAATATCTCTTATGACGCCAAGCGTGTCATTCGCCGATAGGATAAAGGATCTTGTTGATGTAGCAGGTGTCCGAAGTAACCAATTGATTGGTTTTGGTCTTGTTGCCGGACTCTCTGGTACTGGTGACGGCAATACATTGCGAGTTACGGGTCAAAGTCTGTCGTCATTGTTGTCAGGTTTAGGGGTCAGTGTTGATGGTCCGGTAACCGAGTTCGATTTAGGAGACAACCTCGTCAATCTCGCAACGCAGTTCGCGCAACAACCATTGCAGGTCGATAACCTTGCGGCAGTTATCGTCACTGCCGAAGTCCCTGCGTTTGCCAAGCCCGGCCAGCGTATTGACGTCAACATCTCAACAGTAGGTACCGCCGAAAGTTTGCGAGGCGGAAACCTGATTCTAACTGAGCTCAGGGGAATTGATGGCCAAGTTTATGCTCTTGCTCAGGGGTCACTTACTGTCACCGGTGTCTCAGTTGACGCAGCGGGAAGTAGCGTCGAAATCGGCGTGCCAACGTCGGGACGAATTCCTAACGGCGCAATACTTGAACGTCTAATTGAAACACCTTTTGAGACAGCAGAACACTTTGTTCTGAATGTCCGCGACCAAGATTTTAGTACAGCGAATGCAATCTCGATTGCAATCAACGAGCGTTACGGCGAAGGCATGGCGACAGCTATCGACGCTGTGTCTATTGCGGTAAGAGCGCCTGCAGAAATGAGCGCAAAAGTAGGTTTCTTGAGCGATATCGAATCAATGGAAGTTGACCCAGGCGAGCCGATGGCACGCGTTGTGATCAACTCTCGAACAGGAACGACAGTGATTAACAGATCGGTTCGAGTCGGTGCAGCGGCGGTGTCGCACGGCACCCTAATGGTTCGAGTCGAGGCATTCAATGACGTAAGCCAGCCGGGTCCTGGTGATTTGGCGCAAGGCGATACTGTCGAGGTGACAAACGCGGAGATTACGGTCGAGGAGCCTACGAACCAAATGGTTCTTTTGGAGCCTGGAGTAGAGCTTCAGGACATCGTTGACGCAGTTAACCAAGTAGGCGCCTCGCCGTCTGCATTAATTTCAATACTCGAAGCGCTGAAAAGAGCGGGCAGCTTAAAAGCGCAATTGGTGGTGATTTAGATGGCAAGCAATATTGGTATGCCGGTGTCGAGTGCCTACGATTTCGCAGGACTCGCAGCGCTAAAAGGCTCCGCGAATAAAGCAGGTGCCGATCAAGGGTCAGTAAATCAGAAAGTCGCAGAAGAATTCGAATCACTTTTTCTTAAGATGATGACAGATTCAATGAAGGCGTCTTTAAAACCGATGCAGAGTGATCTTTTGCGTAGCGACTCGATAGATTTTTTTGACGACATGTTCTATGACGAAGTGTCTAAGGTTATGGCAGGTCGTCAAAGCTTGGGTATCGCTGATTGGCTCGATTCTGTGACATCGGCGCGAAGCGGAACTGTCATAGCACAAGAGGTGCCTACGGCATTGCCAGTCGTAAATTTACAGCCCGCAAGACCACGAAAATTTGACTAGATACTGGTTAAGACAACGTTAACTTTCTGTAATTGAGCAGGTAATATGACTGATTTACTTACCATCGGAGCGACCGCGACGCAGCTGTATAGGCAAGCGCTGTCGACCGTGAGTAATAATATTGCCAATATTAATTCCGAGGGCTATTCGAGGCAGGAAGTAACAACTGCTGAAAACTCCCCTTCGCAGATGGGTGTGAGTTATTTGGGAACGGGCGCGAGACTAGTAGGCGTTCAACGCGCTTATGATGAATTCGCTGAAGCCAATATTCGAACTTCACAAAGTGCCCTGAGTTCGCAAGAGCCAATGGTCAATTATACGGACCGATTACTTAATCTACTGGGCTCAGAAACTGGCGGCTTATCATCGGCTATCGATAAATTCTTCTCTTCAGCCACACAGCTCAGCACTAACCCTGCGGAACAGTCTTATCGGCAAGAATTCTTAAGTTCCGCCAATTTTTTCTCGTCAAGAGTCAAGAGCGTAGTAGGTGATCTGGGCGCGCTTGATACTGAGATGAAAAGAGAGATCTCTGAGAATGTGCAAACGCTTAATCAGCTTGCGGCGAGCCTTGCACAGGTTAATCGTCAGTTAGGCAAGAACACCAAGCAATCATTACAACCACCGGCAATGCTCGATCAGCGTGATCATCTGATGCACGAGATGTCAAAGTTAGCAAAATTAGATCTAACGTTTGACGTGGCGGGTCGTGTCGATGTGAAATTGGCTGGTACAACGGATAACACAAATATTGTAGAGGGTAACGAAGCCAAAACACTTTCTGCAACATTCCCGACCCTGCCGGGCTCACCATCCGCCGTCATTTTCGATGCCTATGGTGAGAATATCAATGTAGGCACAATAAAAGGCGGTTCAATCGGGGGGCTGTTGAACTTTCGAGATGACGTGTTCGAGCCATTGCGTGGCGACATCGACATTCTCGTCTCATCGCTAGTCAATTCGGTGAACACCGTTCATGCCGGCGGCATGAACCATAATAATGAAATAGGTCAGGATCTCTTTAGCCTTGCAACTACTTACAAAGCTACATCGCAGAATGGGGAGTTAGACGCGAGTGTCACGGCAACGCAGATAACAAACGGTGCACCCGCCGCGGGTGCTTTTTCCGCCAGTTGGAGCAGCGCCGATCGATCGTGGCTCGTAACCGACAAAGCAACGGGGACTGTTAGTAGCGTCAAGCCTTCGACGAGCTCCGGAGCGGTCTTCGAGCATGCAGGTTTGCGAATTGAATTATCCGAAAGTCCAAAAGACGGTAGAAGCGTGTTCATAGATCCCGCCTTGCGAGTATCCGAGAATTTAAGCGTAGCCATAACTGATATCGCGCAAATAGCCACTTCTGGCCGTCTTGTAGTTCAGCAAAACATAAACAACTCAAAGCTTGTTGACGTCTCCCTTGACTATGGCTACGCAAAATCACTGACGCTAAGCACAGCAACGCTCGATGCAGCGGTGAGACCAAATTTCTTAGAGAGCGCTACGGTAAAGGCTAATACCAGCGAGCCAGCTGTACGAATACCGAAAGGTAGTGACGGGTTCTCGATTACTATTCATCCCTCATTGTCTTCGGATGAAGCGATTCAAGTATTTACTTCTCAGCGTAATCATCTCGCTGGCACCGAGCTTGATGCGACCTTTAAAACCAGCCTTGCGAGTTCGAAGACGATGGAAGCCGGAGCCGCGTACCTGGCAGAGTACGTCAATAAAACGGGCAACGCTGCGTACTTAGACACAGGCTTCACCTTAGGAGCATCAGCAAAAGAATCATTGCTTTCTTTTGGTCTACCTAAGCAGAAAAATAATTCAGAGACGCCGATTAACCTAATCGACGCTGGCGATTTGACACTGAACGGGGCGTCTTTAGGGGCGCTCGAACTAGCCGGTGGCGAGACTCTGTCTGCAACCGATGTCGCCACATGGGCGAACTCGATAACCGATACGACTAAGGTCACTGCAACGGCCAGCAATGTCATTGCTATCGATCCCACGAAATTTGATTCGACTCGACGTCTCAGTATCAATGGCGAGAATATAATATCTAACGTTGCCCCTACCACTACGGGCGAGTTGGTTTCTCTGATTAATGCAAAATCTGGTGACACAAATGTTGAAGCGTCGATTGCGCGTGATGGTAATTTAATTATCAAAAACGTCGGTGGATTCGAAGGCGATAACATTGTTTTGGGTAGTCCGGACTCAGGAGAGGCCACAAACTTTTTAGGCAGAGGTAACGGGGCCGTTGTTGGGCGTGTTTATTATCAGGGCGACGACATCAATTTTGGTTTTTCGGATTACTGGTCAGGTAATGGCACTGCTCAAGATCTGGCTAAAATAGGCCTGGCGACAACACTGACTAGTGACAAAGAGGTAGCAGAAGATCTGTTGGTTCATGTGACGGGCCCAGGGACAGAGGCAAAGCTTCAATACAGAGTGGGCGACATTAATGCACACTCAGAGTTGAAGCTCGAGCAGCCTTTGGAGCTTAAATTTGTGTCTGCAACGCAGGTTGAGATTCGAGATACGACGACAAATACGCTCCTTGCAACAAGAACCTATGAGTCAGCAAAGGACATTGAGTACGGCGATCTGAGATTACGGTTTAGTCAAGCGCCCTCAACAGGTGATGTCTATACAATAAAACCCAATGCAGGCGGAATTGGCGACAACACCAATATTCTCGCGTTAGCCGGTATTCAGAATCAGAGACTAGAGAGCGGTGAGATTCCCGTTCAGACCTATGTCACATTGGTGAATAACATCGGCAGCGTGAATTCGCTCTCAAAAATGTCCGCCGAAGCGCTCGAAGTGGTCTACGACGATGCTGTGGCGCTTGGAGATGCGGCATCAGGCGTAAGCTTGGACGACGAGGCAGCAAACCTCATTCGCTTTCAGCAAGCCTATCAGGCTGCTGCTCAAATAATCAAAGTGTCTGGTCAATTATTCGACACTATTCTCTCAGCATCACGATAATGATCGCGTTCACGCGCCTAGATGAATTTAATGGATAGTTGATAGCTCATGAAAATTTCGACAAACCAATATTTTACAAGTCTGAACAAGCAGATGAGTACGCAGCAGTCTAAGATAGCCGAGCTACAGTCACAACTTGCCTCAGGCAAGAAAGCGGTAATGCCAAGCCAGGATCTCGATGCGACAACAGCGACTCTGCGCCTCCAGTCTGCTATTCAAAAGCAGAACGACTATGTCGAAAACCTTAAATCAATAGACAATCGTTTAGTGATGGAAGAGAGCTCGATTAGTGCGATGCAGGATATGGTTAACCGAATGCAGGAAATAGCTATCTCTGCACGAAGCGGGACTTTTTCTGCGGACGACTTGACTTTAATGGCTACGGAAGCCGAAGGCTATTTAACTGAAGTCAAAGCGTTGGCCAACAGCGTCGACATAAACGGGCGTTATATTTTTGCAGGTACTGCGTCGACGACGACGCCGTTTGTGACCAATGACGCGGGCAAAACGGAATATAAAGGCAATCAGGCCGAGGTAGGTCTCGAAGTAGAGGGCGGACACAGCCTTAAACTTAATACTTCTGGTCTGAGTCTAGCGGGTAATTTCGACCGTGTGGCGGATGGTGAGACCACGAAGGTTGGAATGTTCGACATTATGACCGATTTTGTTTCAGCGCTTAAATCAAATAACTTCGCTGATCTTGGCACGGCAATGGGTGAGATCCAAGATTTATCCAAGCACCTTGGGTCACAGATTGTTGATCTAGGTGTACGCCAGAACTTGATCTCCCAGCGCCAAGATATTGCTGCTGATAAGCAGATTATTTATGAAAATTTACTATCGGAAGCACAAGATCTTGATTATTCGAAGGCGATAACCCAACTGTCAGCAGATATGCTTGCTCTCGAAGCGGCTCAAAGTACATTTGCCAAGGTCTCGCAACTGACTTTGTTTAACTTTATCTAAATCAGCATGACAGACAAAACCGTCATGGGTTGCCACACATAAATATTTTCATTAAATGATAGAGAGAAGTAATCATGGCCGAAACTAGTGCAGCGAGTGGCGCAGGTAGCTCACTTGTTCAAGCAATGAATCTGGGTTCGGGTGTCGATATTCAAGCGCTCGCTACCTCTCTCGCGCAAGCTGAGAATCAGCCCAGAATAGACTCGTTTACGAAGAAGAAAGAAGAAACTTCGGTAAGCGTCTCTGGCTACGGATCACTTAAAAGCAGTGTGGCGCTGATTAAGACCGCATTCGATAACTTAAAGAATATCAGCGACGTTACCAATAAGCTTGTTACTAATCCAAAACCTGAGACAGCAGCTGTGAGCATCGGGTCCCAAGCAGAGTTAAGAACAGGCAGCTACGATATTACGGTTGATCAGTTGGCTACGGGCACGATCATTCGCTCCAAGGCGTTCGGCAGCAAGTCTTCATTAATCAACAGTGGTGCGCCTTTCACCATAGACTTTTCAATCGGGTCAAGTTCGCCTGTCACAAGTTCTGTTAGTGTAACGACAGACACGCCTGAAGGTATAGTCAGCGCCGTTAATGCTGCAAATATTGGCATAACAGCGCGAGTAGTGGCGAGAGACACAGACAATTCAGAGTGGGTCATACTTTACGAAGGCGCTACCGGTACAGATAACGACTTTACGATCGCATCTGACGCAACTATACACAGCACGGAGGCCAATGCGGGGAAACTTCAGACTGCTCAGAATTCAAGTGTAACAATGAACGGATTGGGATTAATTCAACGAGCGACCAATAAGTTAACTGATGTCATTCCGGGACTGGAGCTTTCGTTAACCTCGGTTGATGCCAATCCAATTAAGATCTCCATCAGTGATGATACTTCGGTTCTTCGCGCTGCGATTGACGACCTTGTGTATACTTATAATGCGTTTCGGCAGACAGCGACGGAGTTAACGACTACTGATGAAGAAACTGGCGAAGCTGGTGCACTTGAGAACGATAAATCGCTCGTGTCGATGGTGCAGGCTCAGGTAAAGAATTTATTAGATCTTGACTCGTCAACTGCGTCGGGCGGTTTGTCTACGCTTCGAGACTTAGGCATTAACGTTAAGCTGAGCGGTGATCTAGCCATTGACGAGAAAACGTTCTCAGCGGCACTGGCTGGTAATTTGAGTGATATCTTGACTATGCTTACCGCCGATACGGATAATCAAACTGACTTCGATGCGGGTAATAAAGGCTTAGCCCTGGACGCGAGCTTAGTGCTAAAAGACATGCTTGCAAGCACAGGTGCCATAACGAGCAGGCAGGTGTCGGCAGAAACAAAGGTAGTCGACTACGAGAAGCGACTAGAGGATCTCGAAAAACGACTCGCGGCGACTCAGCAGCGATACATCACGCAATTCGCGGCGATGGAAAGTCTGGTTCAGCGCAGTAAAAGCACTGGAGATTATCTCAAGGGTCAATTTACAGCGATGGAAAACATGTATAAGAACTAATAGTTGGCATCTTGGTCCAGATAGAGGGCCATTGAGACGTGCCAGGAGCGGTGACGAAATGGCTAACGGTAACAATGAAGACTGCGCGATATGTAATTTTATCCGTTGGTATCTTATGCTCGGCGTACCGATTATTGCGCTCATTTGGGCGCGGCCTGAACTGACTTTTCTGCAAGGGGTCGATGGCACGAGTATCGCTGGAACCGTCGCTTTGGTTGCTTTTATTGTGGTAGTCGCGTGGAAATATTACGACGAATATCTGAGGAAATAGCTTGTCTAGAGCCACATCTGCAGCGACGACAAATTGCTATGGCTGCGTTCATTTTTATATAACCTGGGACAAGCAGTGGCCCTATGGCTGCCGCAAGATGGATTTTCGCTCGAAACGACTGCCCTCTGAGGCTGTTCTAGAAGCCGACGGGCAGCCTTGCCTTGCGCGCGAGGAAAGACCTGCACAAGTCGCCTCAGGACAAATCGACAGAGGAGGCCTCGGGGAAGAGGCGACTAATCGCACTGGCAAAGACAGTAACCAGGGCGGAACGGCAGCTAAGTTAAAAGCCTCGCGAGTCGGCGGGAAATTCAATCTCTCGGTTTAGTCTATTTCCATCAGAAGTAGGAAGGGGTATGGCGTGTCTTTGGACTCACGGCATGACACGTTCCCTTGGTAAGTATATACAGCGCACGCCAGCAGGGAGTTGGTCCTACTCGCATCAGAGGTCCAGTGGTTATCGACTTGAATATCGGGGAACGATCGAACGTCGATGGCAGGATTATTACACTGTGAGACGAAGAGTTGCCGCATCTCTTCGCTAGTGGGTAGGCGTATCTCCCTGCCTGATTTGTCAGCCACCTCTTGCGCATAGGCGTTGGCGTCGGCGAAGGTCATGGCAAGAGGTTCACCGCGGCAGTTCCCGCGAGGCCCATTGCTCATGCCTGCGGGACAACGTAGCCATGTCGTCTGGGAAGGGTTGTGAGTGAGTAGACCTCGACCAATCTCATCATATTCAGAGTTCAGATCTGTGTTGTTTGAGAAATAGTTGTAGCAGGATTCCGGCGCGCGGTAATTATCGCATCCCGAGAATAATAGGGCTATGATCAGCGTGTAAGCCCCACGTAACGTATGGTTAGTCCTTATCAGGACGCGAACGCTGTTGCTAAGTTCTTTTCTCTTTAGTGCAGAGACAAATGTTTGAAAATTCATCAGAAGTCCCGAAATTAGTAGACTAGAGGGTTAAGCAAACCACAGTCGCGCGAGGCCCCGTCTGCCTGAGAAGGGGCAGGCTCTAAAGCTAAGCAGGGCATTTGCCGATTTACGGCGTAAATTGTTGCGGATTTTGAATAACAATGCGAGCAAAAGAGTCGATTGGCTCACTATTGGCTATGGCCGCAAAAATATTTCAGTGATTGGCTGGGCATAGAGCACTTGCCCTGCATAACCATATAAGCAGTATTGGAGATTAAAAATGGATATAGCGACTATTGTAGGCCTACTAGGCGCGTTTGGACTTATTGCATTTGCGATTGGTGAGAATGGTTCTGCGTTTGTGGACACTCCCTCTGTGTTGATTGTTGTTTTGGGCTCGTTAGCTGTAACACTTTTCCGTTCGTCGCTTGGAGAATTTCTCGGCGCTTTCAAAGTAGTGGGTAAGACTTTTAAGAACAAGCTCGAAAAGCCCGAAGAGCTTATCGTGCAGTTAGTTGAGTTCGCGACAGTCGCGCGTAAAGATGGGATGATTGCTTTAGAAGGGCTAGAAATCAGCAACTCTTTTCTGGAAAAAGCGGTTGGAATGCTCGTGGATGGTTCAGATGCAGAAATGATCAAGAAAACGTTAGATCGCGATATCGCAATAATGAAATTACGGCATAAGCATGCCGCAAATATTTTTAGTGCGTGGGGAGAAATTGCTCCTGCTATGGGAATGATAGGGACGCTTGTGGGACTGGTGATCATGCTTGGCAATATGGCCGACCCAAAATCCATCGGTCCTGCAATGGCGACGGCACTGCTAACAACGATGTACGGCGCGATTCTGGCTAATGTTATTTGCTTGCCCATCGCGATGAAGCTTGGTACTCAGTCCGACATCGAGTCAGCGAATTGTGAGCTCATTATTGAAGGAGCCGTGTTTATTCAGGGAGGGGGTAACCCTCGTATTCTTACTGATATGCTAGCGTCGTTCGTTGCACCGAAAGCGCGTGCTGCGCTCACTGAATCTAACGCGTAAGTAAGATCGCTAATATGGCCGAAGAAGCGACATTAGAAGCAGAAGTCGAGGAAGACGCGTCCGAAAAGGAGGTGTTTAAAGAAGGCGCTGAGCTTGAAGCAGCGATAGCGGCTGCTGAACAGGCTGCAGCGGGTTCGTCTGATGACGATGATGAAGGCGAGGATTGTCCTGAGTGTAAAGGCGGAGCCCCCGCTTGGATGGCTACGTTTGCCGACATGGCTACGCTCCTTATGGCCTTTTTCGTCTTATTGCTCTCTTTTTCCGATACAGAGCTACCTAAATTCGAAAAAATTAATGGCTCTATTCAAGACGCCTTTGGTATTAAAAAAATAATACCTAAAATCACTATTCCCGCCGCCAGAAGCATGGTTGCCGAAGTCTTTACTCCCGCCGACGCAGAAAGAACGCTTATAGACAATCCGCGCCAACGCGCCCTTGATCCCGACAAAGAATTTTTGATTCAGAAAACAAAAACAGACTCTCAAGATTATCTGCAGGAGCTCGAAGCGGTAAAAGCAGCCCTCTCTGAACAAATAGAAAAAGGCGAGGTTGAGGTTTCAGCAGACGGCGAAAAGATTGTGGTCAGCATGATTCGATCCCAAGAAGGCGGTGACGCTTTTGGCGCAGGGGAAGAGGTTGACGGTGTTGCTACCCAAGCGCTCATCGATGTGGCCGCTATCGTAACCGAAGTTCAATCTCTCGTAACCACTGAAATAGGCATCGCGATCACCTCTAATCCTACGGCGGCAGCGAATACCGGCGGCGGTGACTCGACGTTAGTCTCGACTACAAACGGTGACAGTGCCGAACGAATAAAGGAAGTCCGTGCTGATCTCAAGGCGGAAATAGAGCAGGGGCTACTCGAAGTGGAAGAAGAGGGTGACATGATCGTTATCCGCATCGCGAGCCAAGGCTCTTTTGAGTCGGGCAGCGCGAGGCTCGAAGCGGGATTTTTATCTACCCTTGCCCAAATCAGCAATACGATTGAAGAGGGATCTAGCAAAGTCCGCGTTGAAGGGCACACAGATAATGTGCCTATTGGCTTTAGTGAGACCTTTAATTCGAATTGGGATTTATCGGCGGCACGCGCTGCGTCGGTCGCCTCCTATTTAGGAAATGAGTCTAGGTTAAGTGAAAATCAGCTCGAAGTCGTTGGTTTCGCTGACACGGTGCCAATCGAAGACAACTCGACTCCCGCTGGACGGACGCGAAATAGGCGTATCGAAATCAAGATTCCTAATTCATAGCAGACAGAGTGCGCATCGGAATAACGCAAGCAATGCACCAGTGAGCATAAGAATAGAACACGAGGCTTAATGTGAGTGAAGCGACTATAGACATCGACGACGCTGCAGAACTCGACGCTGTTGAAGCCGTCGAGGCCGTCGAAGAACTCCCTTTAGAGGAGGAGGCTGCCGTACCTGTAAAGAAAGAACCTCCTCCACCTCCAGAAGAGTGCCCGCCGTGTAAAGCGGGTTCACCAGCATGGATGGCGACGTTTGCCGACATGGCGACACTCCTAATGGCATTCTTCGTTCTTATTTTGTCTTTTGCCCACGTCAATGTTCCTAAATACAAAGAAGTAGCGGGTGCAATGAAAACCAAATTTGGTGTGCAAACTATAGCCGCGATAATCGAAGCCCCCACAGCAAGAAATATCGTGGCAATGAACTACAAGTCGGCAGGAACTGAGCCGACAGCAATGGATACCATTGAAGAACAAAAGACAGATGAAGAGCCCAAAGACGTAGAGTTACGAAATGACGTTGGCGCAGGGCAATCTACCACCAACGCAACACTTGAAGAGGTCAAGGAAGAGCTCGCCCAAGAAATAGCGGATGGATCTGTAAGTGTTGCTATTGAAAACGGTGCTGTGACTGTTCGAACCAATGATTCGCTTGCGCCGGGTGCACCCGGACAGCTCGATCAAGAAATAATTCAAGTGCTGTCGAAAGTCGCGTCAGTTCAAACTAAAGTTGATGGACTGGTTAAGGTCGTTGGCACTGCCTTTCAGTCTTCAGAGGCAGACAGCAATGGCGCGTCGAGAGCAGGTGGTCGCAGCGCGGAGCAGATCAGGCTTGATGGTATAGACGATCAATACAGGCAGATTAGAGCCAATTTATCCACTGAAATCAGTCAAGGTCTTGCAGAAGTTGAACGAGACGGCGATCTCATCATCATTCGACTTGCGGAGCGGGGAAGTTTTGCAAGCGGGCTGGCGCTTTTGCAGCCGTCTTTTGAGCGGCTTTTAGATAATGTCGGGGCGTCGCTCGTTGGGACTACTGGATTGATCCAAATCGAAGGCCATACCGACAACGTACCTCTGGCATTTGGAAGTCGGTATCGCGATAACTGGGATCTGTCTTCTGCGAGGTCTGCCAGTGTCGCTGATTATTTGCTAGGAGAGGAGTATGTCCCGCCGGGCAACATGGTAGTCATGGGGCTTGCTGACACGCAGCCAATCGCCTCCAATGATTCAGCACTCGGCCGAGCCTCAAATCGGCGCATCGAAATCGTCGTTAAGGGAGACTAAAGCGTTACTCGTGGGGGCACGCGTCGAGGCCTTCGGCCCGACAAAGCGCCAGAGTCTCTTCGGCTCTGGCAATCTCACGGTTGCTTAACAACACAGCGGAAAGCGACCAGATATCCAGCGCCGCTTCTACCCCATTCTCTTCGGCTATCTTAGCCCACACATACGCCGCCTCTGCATTAGACTCGTCTGCCCCTTCGCCTGCCTGAAGCATGTACGCGTACATGAGTTGTGCATCACCATAGTTCTTTCGCGCGCTGCTTAAAAACAAGCCTCGTGCTTTTGTGTAGTCGAGGCTCGTGCCCTTACCTTGTTGGCTAGCGAGGGCAAGCATATATTCTGCCTCCGCGAGAGACTGGTCTGCAGCCATCTGAAACCAACGTACCGCCTCGCGCGGGTTCTCTGCAACGCCGTAGCCATAGTAGTAGAGCAGGCCTACATTCTGTTGCGCTTCGGGTAGGCCTAACTCAGCAGCCTTGCGATACCATTCCATAGCGGTTGCGTAATTCTGTGCGACCCCAAGCCCCTCCTCATACATATGGCCCATATTATTTTGCGCTTCGGAGACGCCCGCTTCAGCAAGTGGCAGCCAGGCACGCATTGCTGTGGCATGGTGACCCCTGTCTTTAGCGGCGAGCCCTGCCTCGAATTGACGTTCGTTCTCGTCCTGAGCTAAACCGGACTGGGCTGCGCAAAGCGCGTTAATAATCACAAAAATCATGAGCGCGCGGCGTGTAAAATTTTGAGAGACTGAGTGGCTAGTCCGGAATTGAGGGCGACCGCGCAGGGGCATGAGTTGGTAATCCTTAAACAAGAATGCAGGGTCGTAGAATAGCGTAATTAACCCTGTTGCTCCATGGCTGAGTATGCTGACTCAG
>Ga0181595_10000277_pt1 | contig 55040 bp, 49 predicted proteins | sample 041ome_7_FD_145604 | JGI IMG/M metagenome (GOLD analysis project Ga0181595, IMG submission 145604) | Coastal salt marsh microbial communities from the Groves Creek Marsh, Skidaway Island, Georgia - 041401AS metaG (spades assembly) | ecosystem: Environmental > Aquatic > Marine > Intertidal zone... | reverse complement strand
GGTTTTACGCATCGTTAACGATTGACCCCTAAATCGTTAACCAGACACGGCAAGCAGTGCCGGTAACGATATGGGGCAAGCAAAATGGAACAGATCGACGGACAGGCCATGGCCGAACTGATCGTGGGCAACAGCGTTGCGATCCGCGAGATCCGCGGCCTCGTGCGCTTCGCCGCCCAGACCAATGCCTCGGTGCTGATCACCGGCCCGTCGGGCACCGGCAAGGAGCTGGTCGCGCACGCGCTGCACCGCGCCTCGCAGCGTGCCGCCGCTCCGTTCGTCGCCGTCAATAGCGGCGCGATCCCGCGCGAGCTGATCGAATCCGAACTGTTCGGCCATGAAAAGGGCAGCTTCACCGGTGCCATCGCCCGCCGCCTGGGTCATTTCGAGACCGCCAATAATGGCACGCTGTTCCTCGACGAAATCGGCGAGATGCCGCTCGACATGCAGGTTCGCCTGCTGCGCGTGCTGGAAGACCAGAAGGTCCGCCGCATCGGCAGCAACGACGATGTCCGCGTCGACGTCCGCCTGATCGCGGCGACCCATCAGTGCCTTGAAAGCGCGATCGGCGAAGGCCGGTTCCGCGCCGACTTGTTCTACCGCCTCAACGTACTGCCGATCGAGCTGCCCGCGCTGGCCGAACGCATCGAGGACATTCCGATGCTGGTCCAGCATTTCCTCTCGCGCGGCTTTGCCGCCGACAATCCGCCGGTGTTCACCGATGAGGCGATGGCAATCCTGATGGCGCACGACTGGCCGGGCAATGTCCGCGAGCTCAAGAACCTTGTCGAGCGCGCCGCCGTGTTCTTCCAGGGCATGGAAGTCGGCACCGATCAGATGGCGATGCTGCTGCGCCCGATCCGTTCGGCGCGTCCCGAACTGTCGCAGCCGATCGGCGTGGCGATGCCGGCCAATGTCGTGCCGATGGCTGCTGCCCCTTCGGCGACCATTCCGGCCCCCACGCCCAGCTTCGCCAAGCCGATCGACCTGCGCGAATATCTGCAGAACGAGGAACGCCGCGTGCTGATCGAGGCGCTCGAATCGACGGGTGGCGTGGTTTCCGCTGCGGCACGTCTGGTCAAGCTGCAGCGCACCACCTTTGTCGAAAAGATGAAGCGCTACCAGATCGGCCGCGAGATTGCGCTGAGCGCGTAATCAAACCCCTGTCGCTACCCTTCGCATCAAATCCATTTTCCAGCGCAAGCTGGAATCCAGGGGTGAGTGCAGTGCCATGCGACTTCTGGGCTCCGGCTTTCGCCGGAGAACGGGTCACGCCTAAATCCCTTAGAAATCGGCTTCCTCGTAATGCGAGGGCGGCTTGATCACTTCCATCCGCTCGGCGAGCAGCGGCCGGAACGAGGGCCGCGACTTGAACTTGCGGTACCAGTCCGCCGTTTGCGCATGCGCCAGCCAGTCGATGCCGCCCAGATAATCGGCGATCGAGATATGCGCCGCAGCGGCAAGATCGGCGAGGCTCATCGTCGCGCCTGCAATCCAGGCATGATGGTCGAGCAGATAGTCGATATAGTCGAGATGCGTGTTGGCGAGCCGCATCGCCTCGCGCAGCACCCGGCCATCGGGCGGCTGGCGATAGATCAGCCGCTTGCGCATGCGTTCGTGCATCAGCGGCGCCACGACATCACCGAAGAACTGCTCGTCGAACCAGGCAACGAGCCGCCGGATCTCGGCGCGGTTGTCGGCCGATCCGTTGATCATCGGGTTCTTCTCGACCGTTTCCTCGAAATATTCGCAGATCGCCCAGCTGTCGCACAGCGTCTGGTCACGGTCGCGATGGCGCATCACCGGGGTGCGCCCGGCCGGGTTCATGTCGAGAAATTCGTCGCGCTGTTCCCAGGGTGATTCGCGCACCAGCTCATAGCCAATGCCCTTTTCCCCCAGCAGAAGCCGGACTTTGCGCGAAAACGGACACAGGGGAAATTGGAACAGCTGCCACATTCCATCCTCCATGCAACAGCGGCGCGAAGGCGTCCATATAATGCTTTGGCGGCGAGGCGCATTTTACGGTCAGAACGGGGCGATCCTCCGACCCCTCTCACCCAGCGCGAACCTGAACGGATAGTCATTTTGTTTCGACGAACGGATGGAATCTGTCGATTTGCCGCATCTTTCGTTCAGCTTCGGGACGGGTTCGCAGGCCTAGACCGGCTCCGACGCCGGGCAGGACCTGGCGCGCACATGAAGGACAAGAAAATGAAAACACTGACCCCCCTCAAGCTCGCAGCGCTTTCGGCCGCAGCCGCGCTTCCCTTTGCGCTGTCGGCCCCGGCCATGGCGCAGGATGCCGGCCAGCCGGAAGTCTATGTCGGCGGCCAGGTCGGCTATCATGACCTTGGCAGCAACCCGATCGGGGCCGATGACGGCGCGATCTACGGCGTCTATGCCGGTGTCGACGTTCCCGTCGGCCCGACCCTGATCCTGGGTGCCGAGGGCAATTACAACCTCGGCTCGAACGCGATCGACAGCGAATATGGCGTCGCCGGCAAGATCGGCGTGAAGGTTGGCGATCGCGGCCAGCTGTTCGCGCGCGGCGGCTATCAGTGGGTCAATGTCGACGGATCGAAGGTGCTGAACGTGCCCGTCCCCGCCGGCTTTGACGACACCGATGGCGATTATCTCGTCGGCGTTGGCGGCCAGTACAAAATCGGCCCCAACACCGCGCTGCGCGTGACGGTCGATACCCTGGGCTTCGACACCACCCGCGTTGCCGGCGGCCTGTCGTTCAACTTCTGAGCGAAACGCTGACCCGGAACGGGTGAACAGGCCCCGCCCGCCCCTTTCCCCAGGGCGGGCGGGGCTTTGTGTTATTCCGCTGCTTCCATCGCCACCGCATCGCTCAGCGGTTGGGCGAGACGGGTCAGCATCTCCTTGGGGCAGACCTGCCAGAATTGCGGCAGATAGCGGTCCCAGTTGCGCAGGATCTCCTGCGCCCACTGGCTGTCGGTGCCTTCGATATGCGCCGCGATCAGGCCCTTGAGACGATCCTCCCAATACGCGCTGTCGATGCGCTGCCAGACGATCGATTCGGGGTTCGCCTGGGCCTCGAAGCGGTCGTGCCGGTCGAGCACGAAGGCCATGCCGCCGGTCATGCCCGCGCCGAAATTGCTTCCGGTCTCGCCCAGGATCACCGCCGTGCCCCCGGTCATGTATTCGCAGCCATTGGCGCCGCAGCCTTCGACCACGACCTCCGCGCCCGAATTGCGCACGGCGAAGCGCTCGCCCGCCTGGCCCGCCGCGAACAGCTTTCCTGCGGTCGCGCCATAGAGCACGGTGTTGCCGATGATCGTGTTGGCATGGCTGACCAGCGGCGAGCTCACCGTCGGGCGCACGATGATGGTGCCGCCCGAAAGTCCCTTGCCGACATAGTCGTTCGCGTCGCCGAACACCTCGAGCGTGATGCCCTGGCACAGGAACGCGCCCAGCGACTGGCCCGCTGAGCCGCGCAGCCGGATGCGGACATGGCCCTCGTCCAGCGCCTTCATGCCGTAGATGCGCGTGATCTCGGCCGAAAGCCGCGTGCCCACCGCACGGTGCGTGTTGCGGACATTATAGGTCAGCTGCATCTTCTCGCGCCGGTCGAACACGGGCCGCGCATCCTTGAGGATCAGCGCGTCGAGACTGTCAGGCACCGGGTTGCGCCAGGTATCGAGGCTGAACCGGCGCTGTTCGTCGGCGACATCGACCTTGGCGAGGATCGGGTTGAGGTCGAGATCGTCAAGATGCTCGGCGCCGCGGCTGACCTGGCGCAGCAGATCGGTGCGGCCGATGATCTCGTCGAGGCTGCGGAAGCCCAGCCGCGCCAGGATCTCGCGCACTTCCTCGGCGATGAAGGTCATCAGGTTGATGACCTTTTCGGGCGTGCCGGTGAACTTGGCGCGCAGCCGTTCGTCCTGCACACAGACGCCCACCGGGCAGGTGTTGCTGTGGCACTGGCGCACCATGATGCAGCCCATCGCGACGAGCGACAGCGTGCCGATGCCGAACTCCTCCGCGCCCAGGATCGCGGCGATCACGATGTCGCGCCCGGTCTTGAGCCCGCCATCGGTGCGCAGCTTCACCCGGTGCCTCAGGCCATTGAGGGTCAGTACCTGGTTCGCTTCGGACAGGCCCATTTCCCAGGGCGTGCCGGCGTACTTGATGCTGGTCTGCGGGCTCGCGCCGGTGCCGCCGACATTGCCCGAGACCAAGATCACGTCGGCATGGGCCTTTGCGACGCCCGCAGCGATCGTGCCGATGCCCGCCGCCGAAACCAGCTTCACGCAGACGCGCGCATGCGGGTTGATCTGCTTCAAGTCATAGATAAGCTGCGCCAGATCCTCGATCGAATAGATGTCGTGATGCGGCGGCGGGCTGATCAGCGTCACCCCGGGGGTGGAGTGCCTGAGCTTGGCGATATATTCGGTGACCTTGAAGCCGGGCAGCTGGCCTCCCTCGCCGGGCTTGGCCCCTTGCGCGACCTTGATCTCGATCTCCTCGCACGCGCCCAGATATTCCGCCGTCACGCCGAACCGGCCCGAGGCGACCTGCTTGATGCCGCTATTGGCATTGTCGCCATTGTCGCGCGGCGAATAGCGTTCGGACGCCTCGCCGCCCTCGCCCGACACCGCCTTGGCGCCGATCCGGTTCATCGCGATCGCCAGCGTCTCATGCGCTTCGGGCGACAGCGCGCCCAGCGACATGCCCGGCGTGACGAACCGCTTGCGGATCTCGGTGATCGCCTCGACCTCGTCGAGCGGCACCGGCTTGGCCGCGTAGTTGAACTCCATCAGATCGCGCAGGTACACCGGCGGCAGCTCGCGCACGCCGGCAGCAAACTGCAGATATTGCGAATAGCTGTCCTTGGCCACTGCGGTCTGGAGGAGATGCATCAGGCCTGCGGAATAGGCATGCGCCTCGCCGCCGTCGCGCTGCTTGTAGAAGCCGCCGATCGGCAGCCGCGCGACATTGCTGTCCCAGGCCGCATCGTGGCGCAGCTTGGCGTTCAGGTGCAGCGAGGCATAGCCCTCGCCCGAAATCTTCGACGGCATGCCGGGGAACAGATCGTTCACCAGCGCACGGCTCAGCCCCACTGCTTCGAAATTGTATCCGCCGCGATAGCTCGAGATCACCGCAATGCCCATCTTGGACATGATCTTGAGCAGCCCCTCGTTGATCGCCTTGCGATAATTGGCGATGCACTTGTCGAGCGGGATGTCCCCGCACAGGCCGCGTGCCTGGCGGTCGGCGATCGAGAGCTCGGCGAGCCAGGCATTGACCGTGGTCGCGCCCGCGCCGATCAGCACCGCAAAATGATGCGTGTCGAGGCACTCGGCGGTGCGCACGTTGATCGAGGCATAGGCGCGCAGCCCCTTGCGCACCAGATGCGTATGCACGGCGGCCGCCGCCAGGATCATCGGCACCCCGATATGGTCCTCGTCGGCCTTTTCGTCCGAGAGGAAGATTTCGGTGCTGCCTTCGCGCACCGCCTGCTCGGCTTCATTGCGGATGCGGGTGATCGCGGCACGCAGCTGTTCGGGTCCGCCCTCGGCCGGGAAGACGCAGTCGATCTCGGCGACCAGCCGCCCGAAATCCGCCTTGAGCCTGCCCCATTCACTATTGGTCAGCACCGGGCTGTCGAGCACCAGCACGCGCTCGTTCTGGCTGTCCTGCTCCAGGATATTGGCCAGGTTTGAAAAGCGCGTCTTCAGGCTCATCACATGCCGTTCGCGCAAGGAGTCGATCGGCGGGTTGGTGACCTGGCTGAAATTCTGGCGGAAGAATTGCGCGATCGGGCGCGGCTTGGCGCTGACCACCGCGAGCGGGGTATCATCGCCCATCGATCCAATGGCTTCCTTGCCGTCCTCGGCCATCGGCGCAAGGATCGTCTCCATGTCCTCGATGGTCAGGCCCGCCGCGACCTGCCGCCGGGTCAGTTCGGCGCGATTCATCTCAGCGATCGAATCAGCACCGGCGGGCGGCAGATCCTTGATCGAGCGGAAGCCCTTGACCAGATCGCGATAGGGCTGCTCGGCGGCGATCCGGTCCTTGATCTCGCGGTCGTGATAGAAGCGGCCCTCGGCGAGGTCGACCGCGATCATCTGGCCCGGCCCCAGCCTGCCCTTTTCGATGATGCTGCTTTCGGGCAGCACCACCATGCCGGTTTCCGACCCGATGACGAGCAGATTGTCGTTGGTCAGGCTGTAGCGCAGCGGGCGCAGCGCGTTGCGGTCGACGCCCGCCACTGCCCAGCGGCCATCGGTCATCGCCAGCGCCGCCGGACCATCCCAGGGCTCCATGACGCTTGCCATATATTCGTACATCGCCTTGTGCTCGGGCGGCAGCACCTGGTCGCCCTGCCAGGCCTCGGGCACGAGCATGATCTTGGCGGTCGGCGCCTCGCGGCCCGAGCGGCAGATCGCCTCGAACACCGCATCGAGCGCCGCCGTATCCGACGCGCCGGCCGGAATCACCGGCTTGATGTCCTCGCTATTCTCGCCGAACGCGAGGCTCGCCATCTTGATCTCGTGGCTCTTCATCCAGTTCTTGTTGCCCCGGATGGTGTTGATCTCGCCATTATGCGCCAGGCAGCGGAACGGCTGGGCCAGCCACCATTGCGGAAAGGTGTTGGTCGAATAGCGCTGGTGGAAGATCGCGATGCGGCTCTCGAAGCGCGGATCGGTGAGGTCGGGGTAGAAGACCGACAGGCTTTCGGCGAGAAACAGACCCTTGTAGATGATCGAGCGGCACGACAGCGAGCAGATATAGAAGTCGCTGATCTGCGCGGCGATCACCTTGTTCTCGATCCGGCGGCGGACGAGATAGAGCTGCTTTTCGAACTCGGCGATATTCTGCTCGTCGGGCATCGGACCCGCGATCATGATCTGCTCGATCTCGGGGCGGGTGCGCTGCGCCTTGTCGCCGATCACCGCGATGTTCACCGGCACCTGACGCCAGCCATAGATGGTATAGCCCGCCTCGATGATCTCGCTCTCGACGATCGTGCGGCAGGTCTCCTGCGCCTGCAGATCGGTGCGCGGCAGGAAGACCATGCCGACCGCGAGCTTGTTGGGCAGCACCTTGTGGCCGCTGTCCGCAATCGCATCGTCGAAGAAGCGCACCGGCAGGTCGACATGGATTCCCGCACCATCGCCGGTCATGCCATCGGCATCGACCGCACCGCGGTGCCACACCGCCTTCAGCGCATCGATCGCGCTTTCGACGACGCGGCGCGAGGGCTTGCCGTCGGTCGCGGCGACCAGACCGACGCCGCAGGCATCGGATTCATAATCGGGCCGGTACATGCCTTCGCGGGCAAGGCGTTCATGCTCGGGCGTGGGGAAGTGGGTCATGTCTCGTGTCTTTCGTCTCGACCGGCCGGGGCGTCGCGCTCATCCGGCCAGGTCCGTCATGCTTGCTCAGGCGGCGACCATTTCGGCCCCGGCGCGGGCCTTGGCTTTCAGATATTTGTGCATGTGCTCGGCCACATCGCGGCCGTCGCGGATCGCCCAGACCACCAGCGACGCGCCGCGCACGATATCGCCAGCGGCAAACACGCCATCCAGGCTGGTCATCATCGTCTTGTGGTCGACGCGCAGCGTGCCCCAGCGCTGGACCGAGAGCTCCTCGCACCCGAACGCGGTCGGCAGGTCCTCGGGGTCAAAGCCCAGCGCCTTGATGACGAGATCGGCCGGCACCGAGAAATCGCTGTCGGGATCGGGCTCTGGCGCGCTGCGGCCCGAGGCGTCGGGCGCGCCCAGGCGCATGCGGCTGGCGCGGACCGCTGTCGCGTGCGGGGTGCCCTCGACCGCGACGGGTCCGGAGAGCCAGACGAACTCGACGCCCTCTTCCTCGGCATTGAGCACCTCGCGCTGCGATCCGGGCATGTTGATTCGGTCGCGGCGGTAGAGACACTTGACCGAGGCCGCGCCTTGGCGGACGGCGGTGCGCACGCAGTCCATCGCGGTGTCGCCGCCGCCGATGACGACGACATTCTTGCCTTCAGCATTGAGCGCGCCGCTGTCGAAAGCGGGCACGTGGTCGCCAAAGCCCTTGCGGTTCGAGGCGATGAGATAATCAAGCGCGGGGACAACGCCATCGGCGCCGATGCCCGGCACCTTGATATCGCGCGCCTTGTAGACGCCGGTGGCGATCAGCACGGCGTCGTGCTTCTCGCGCAGATCGTCCATGCTCGCGTCACGCCCGACCTCGAACCCGCAATGGAAGACGATGCCTGCTTGCTCGAGCCGCGCGACACGGCGCATCACCACGTCCTTTTCCAGCTTGAAGCCGGGGATGCCATAGGTCAGCAGCCCGCCCGCGCGGTCGTGCCGGTCGTAGACGTGCACGTCATAGCCGCCCATGCGCAGATATTCCGCGGCGGTCAGCCCGGCAGGCCCCGCGCCGATGATCCCGACCGACTGCCCGCGCGGCTTGCCGACCAGCACCGGCTCGACCCAGCCCTGTTCCCAGGCGGTATCGGTGATGTACTTTTCCACCGAGCCGATGGTGACCGCACCATGGCCGGAGAACTCGATGACGCAATTGCCTTCGCACAGACGATCCTGCGGGCAGATGCGGCCGCAGATCTCGGGCATGGTCGAGGTGAGGTTCGACATTTCATACGCCTCGCGCAGCCGCCCTTCGGCGGTCAGGCGCAGCCAGTCCGGAATGTGATTGTGCAGCGGGCAATGGGTTGAGCAATAGGGCACGCCGCATTGCGAGCAGCGCGCCGATTGCGCCTGCGCGGCGGCTCCGTCGAACTTGTCCGAGATCTCCTCGAAATCGTCGGCGCGATCCTTGGCGCTGCGCTTGGGCGGATAGGCCTGGCTGCGATCGACGAATTGCAGCATCGCCAGCTTTTCCGCCGCGAGCGCCGCTGCGGTTGCTACAGTGTTTTCGTGCTGGTCACCCATGCCCCTGCCTTCATTTGCGCAATCGATAGGCGCGCGAAAAATTGCGCGCGCCGCAACTGACGCAGCTTTAGGCGATCATGAACGCAGAGTCACGCATTTTTCTGTCAATAGGTCAGCATTGTTGACTATTGATGAGTTAGACGGCGCAATTCGTCGCAGCTTGGGGCAATTTCTCGACCTTAACAGGTCCGTATCGGACCTATCGATTGGCCAGCCATATCAGGGCCGCCGCGCCCGCGACGATGCGATACCAGGCGAAGGGCACGAAACCGTAGCGCGTGATGATCTTGAGGAACGCCTTGACCACGACCAGAGCGACGATGAACGAGACCACGAACCCGATCGCGATCGCCCCGAACTCGTCCGGGGTGAGCATGTCGCGGTTCTTGTAGAGCTGGAGCACCGTCGCGCCGGTGAGCGTCGGCAGCGCGAGGAAGAAGCTGAATTCGGCGGCGGTCTTGCGATCGACCCCCATCGCCATCGCGCCCAGGATGGTCGCACCCGAGCGGCTGACCCCCGGAATCATCGCGATGCACTGCACAAGGCCGATGCCGATCGCGGTCTTGAAGGGCACGCCCGCTACGCCGCCGGCATCGCTGGTCTTGGCGAGCTTTTCGACCACCAGGATCGCTACCCCGCCGATGATCAGCGCCCAGGCGACGACCACCGCATTCTCGAGCAGCTTGTCGATCTGGTCGCCGAACGCCAGACCCAGGATGACCGCGGGAAAAAAGGCGATCAGCAGGTTGCGCGTGAACGCGACGGCAGATGGCTCCCAGCGCATCAGCCCCGCGAGCACGTCCATGAACGTACGCCAGTAGAGCACCACGATCGCCAGGATCGCACCCGGCTGGATCGCGATGTTAAACACCGCCCAGGCCTCGGCATCGAAGCCGAGCAATTCGGTCGCGAGAATGAGATGCCCGGTGGAAGAGACCGGCAGAAACTCGGTCAGGCCTTCGACGATTCCCAGCAATATGGGGATAAGGTACATTTCGATCATGCCGTCTTAAGAGCGGCGGCCTGCCCCCAAGTCAACCGGATAGCGCGGCATTTCAGGCGGAAAGGCTGGCGGTGAGCTTGGCGAATGCTTCCTGCGAAACCCCGGCCACGCCCTCGCGCCAGCGCGCCGGATCGGCGGTCATCGTGTACTTGCGCGACTTGTTGGTGCCCACCCCGCCGAGAAAGCCGATGACATTGCTCACCGTCTCCAGCGTCTTGGCGGTGCCGCCGGTGGTGTCCGCGAACGTGCCGTAATCGCCGCCCATCGCCACCGGCTCCTTGAGCACCACCGACCCGATCTTGCCGCCCGGCGCGAACACGGTGAGCTGGCTGGCATCGGGAAAGGCGGCGAGGCTCGACTTGACCTTGACCGAAGAGCTGTTGGTGAACCAGCCGCCATAGCTGTCGGCATCGGCGAAATCGACGAGCAGCAGCGCGTTGATCACCGGCAGGCCCGACGACTTGGCATAGGTCTTCGCATTGGCGCTGGCATAGCCGACACTCATGTTGAAACTGAAATCGAAGCCGCCGCCGGTCATGATGCCCAGCCATTCGACCAGCACCACCGGATCACCCAGCGCGGCAGGGCTGAACAGCCGCGCCTTGGCCTTGTCGTCGCGCCCGGTGATCAGCGTGCGTTCTTCGCCATTGGGCAGCGGCTTGACCTGCTTGCCATAGGCCGAGACCAGCCCCTGCCGATCGGCGAGCGTGATGCCCATCGCCGTCAGCCGGTCAGTGAATGCGGCATAGGCGGCTTCGGTGGCATCCTTGAAATCGGCGTCGGTCAGCCCGGCGAGAAAGCTGCGCGCGGTCGATTTGCCGCCGAAACCGCCGCCCATCAGCCCGCCGCCGGCCTTGGCGCGGTCGATCCGCTCGGTGAGAAAGCCCAGCGCGAACGATCCGATCACCGCCTGGCGCATGCCAGCGAGCGCTGCCGGGTTCTTCACCGATACCGGCGACTTGGCCTTCTTGGCGGCGAGCGCAGGCAAGGGCAAAGCGGCAAAGGCGGCGGCGCTGGCCGAGGCGATCAGGAAATTGCGGCGGTCGAACGTCATCTATTCCCCCTTGAGCGAAGCGACGATCCCGGCGGGCGCTGAACCCGCCGGGATCGCCTTTTCATCACCTGTCACCGGCCAGCAGGGTCGCGGTTTGCTGAATGTTCGGTGGCCGATGATGAAAAGCGGATGCTTCGTTGCCCCAAGGCTTAGGCAATGTTTCACCATCCCCACACCCCGATTGGGGGGGATTTGCAGCGGCCAGCAATCAAGGGCTGACAGGTCGGGAACAATATGGCAGCATCACTGCCAATAGATCGCGCGCGAACGCGATGAAAGCAGGAGGGTGCACATGAAAAGGATTCTGCAATCCGGCGCGATGGCGCTGGCATTGATGAGCGGCGTGACCGCGCAGGCGCAGCTCACCGATGCGGAGCGGGCAGCGGTGATGGCGCGGCTCCCCGCCGATGACGGCAGCGACATGGCCGATGCAACGCGCGGAAAGATCGCGGAAATTCCGGGCGGCGTGATCAAGACCAGCGATGGCAAGACCGTGTGGGACGCATCCGCCTTCGATTTCCTCAAGGCCGAGACCGCGCCTGCAACCGTCCACCCCTCGCTCTGGCGGCAGGCGCGGCTCAATCATATCCACGGGCTGTTCGAGATTGTCCCCGGCAAGGTCTGGCAGCTGCGCGGCTATGACATTGCGGTGATGACGATCATTGCGGGCAAGACCGGCTGGATCGTGGTCGATCCGCTGCTCACCGAAGAGGCCGCCGCCGCCGCGATGCAACTGGCCGAAGCCAAGATCGGCAAGCGCCCGATTTCCGCGGTGCTGTTCAGCCACAGCCATGCCGATCATTTCGGCGGGGTGGGCGGCATCCTCTCGCCCGACGACGCAAAGAAGCGCAAGGTGCCGATCGTCGCGCCGCACGGCTTTGCCGAAGAGGCGGTGAGCGAGAACGTGCTCGCGGGCAACGCGATGACCCGGAGGTCGAGTTACATGTTCGGCACCGCGCTCGCGCCGGGGGCAGAAGGCCGGGTCGATAACGGCCTGGGCACCGGGCTGTCGATCGGCACCACGGGATACATGGCCCCCAATATGCTGATCGGCCCCGAAGGCGGGCTCAAGACCATCGATGGCGTGCGCTTCGACTTCATGGACGCGGCGGGCACCGAGGCTCCGGCCGAATTCCTGTTCTACCTGCCCGATTTCAAGGTGCTGCACACCACCGAGGTGTCGGTGAAAACGCTGCACAACATATTGACCCTGCGCGGCGCGCAGGTGCGCGATGCGCTGCGCTGGTCGAAGATCATCGACAAGGCGCTGGTCAAATGGGGCAATGAGGCCGAGGTGCAGATCGCCTCGCACAACTGGCCGACCTGGGGCCAGGCGCGGGTGGCCAAGTATCTGGAAAACCAGCGCGACGCCTATCGCTATGTCCATGACCGTACGCTCGGCCGCGCCAATGCGGGGATGACGCTGCACGAGGTGGCAGATGGCATTGCCGAACCTTCGGCGCAGCAACAGGCCTATGCAGCGCGCGGCTATTACGGCACGGTCAACCACAATATGAAGGCGACCTATCAGCGCTATTATGGCTGGTGGGACGGGGTTCCCGCGAATTTCAATCCTCTGCCCCCGGTCGCGGCAGGCAAGGGCTATGTCGAGTTGGCGGGCGGCGCGGACAAGCTGCTCGAAGCGGGCAGGAAAGCGCAAGCGGCTGGCAACCACCGCTGGGCCGCCGAGCTGTTGAACCATCTCGTCTTTGCCGAGCCAAACAACGCCGCCGCCAAGGCGGCGCTGGCGGACAGTTACGAGGCGCTGGGCTTTGCCGCCGAATCGGGCATCTGGCGCAATTACTATCTCGCCGGCGCGGCAACGCTGCGCGGGACCGAATTGCCGCGCAAGGGCGCCAGCACGCAGAGCCGCAGCTTCATCAGCGCCATCCCCACGGCGGAGTTCTTCGATGCGCTGGCGACGCGCTTTGCCGCCGAACGCGCGGGCAACATGCGCGCGCGCATCAATTTCATCCTGCCCGATACGAAGGAGACGCTGGGGATCATGGTCAATGGCGATGTCGAGGTGCCGCGCTATGGCGCGACGCTCGCCGATGCCAACGCCACGGTGACACTGAACCGCAAGGATTTCGACGCGATCGTCATCGGCGAGACCGATTTCCCGACGCTGATGAAATCGGGCGCGATGAAGATCGAGGGCGATTCGGGGCTGTTCCTGCGCTGGCTGATGCTGCACCCGCCGTTCGACCCGGCCTTCGCGGTGGTGACGCCCTGAACCCGGGCGATCGAGTCAGCGCAGCTCGACCGGATCGCGCGGCAGGCGCTCGGCAAAGTCATAGACCGCCATCTGCCGTCCGCGCGGAGAGGCGCGCACCCCTTCTGCGGCGAGCAGTTCGGCCTGGCGCGCCATGCCGCCGGGCAGCTTGGGGTTGAGGAAGCCGTCGCGCTTGAGCAGCCGCCACCACGGCGTCAGCTCGGCCTCGGGCACGCCCATGGCGCGGCGCTCCTCGGCAGCACGCGCGCCCATGTTGGCGAAGATGGCGGTCGAGACCGGGCAGGCGGTCGCCACCTGGTGCCGCCGCGCCAGTGCTGCGCGCAGATCGTCGAGCGTCAGCACCTCGCCCGGCCGCAGTGTGCGCACCAGCGCATCCACCTCGGCAGGGCTCGAAACCACCATCGCGCCGCCCGCAGCCTCGCGATAGCCCGGCGCGCCGGGCGGGATCATGTGCACGATATGCGGCTCACGCCCCGATTCGAGATGTTCGATCGCCGACCTTGCCTTGCTCATCTCCCCATCCCTTCCTCAATCCAGAGCCTGGACGCGGTGATGGCGCGATTCGGCGCAGGGTGGAATAAGGCGATTCTGTTCGCGCTTCATTCCGCCGTGAGCGGGCGCGCGAGCAGCGCGGCGACGGCATCGCCCGCTGCGACCTGACCCGCGAGCAGCGCGCAGACGGTATCGACGATCGGCATCGCGACGCCGCGCGCCTTCGCCACGCGTTGCAGCACCGGCGCGGTGAACGCGCCTTCGGCGACCGTCGCGCGGTCGGCGAGCACATCGGCAGCCCTGCGACCCTCGCCCAGCGCCTTGCCGAGCGAGAAATTGCGCGAGCTCATCGACGAACAGGTCAGCACCAGATCGCCCAGCCCCGACAGGCCCGAGAGCGTCTCGGCCTGCGCCCCGCAGGCCAGACCAAAGCGCGTCATCTCGGCAAAGCCGCGCGCAATCAGCGCCGCGCGGGCGTTCTGGCCGAGGCCCAGCCCCTCGACGACACCGCAGGCGATGGCGAGCACGTTCTTCACCGCGCCGCCGATTTCCGCGCCGATAATGTCGGTGCTGAAATAGGGGCGGAAGGCGGGACGCCAGACCATCGGAGCGATCCGGTCCCATTGCGCCCGGGTTTCGCAGGCGAGCGTTACGGCGGTCGGCTGGCCGTTTGCGACCTCGTGCGCGAAGGTGGGGCCAGAGAGCACGGCGAGCGGCCTGCCCGGCGCAGCGGCGCGCGCGGCATCGACCATCATCTCGCCGCTCGCCTCCTCGATGCCCTTGCAGCAGAGCACGAGGTCGCCGGGACCTTCGGGCAGTGACGCCAGCACGCGGCGCATGTGCTGCGCGGGCGTGACCACCAGCAGCATCGGCAGATCGGCCAGGTCTGCGAGTTTGGTGGTGGCGCGGATGGCGGGGTTCAGACCGATCCCGGCCAGATAAGGCGTGTTGCGGTGGTCGCGGTTGATCTCCTCGACCACATGCGGCTCGAACGCCCACAGCCGCACTTTGCTGCCATCGCTCGCGAGCATCTGCGCCAGCGCGGTGCCCCAGGCGCCGCCGCCGATCACCCCGACCGTCTGCTTGCTCATGCCTTCACCCCCGCCCCGCGCGCCGCTTCGGCTTCAGGATCGAGCGGCCAGCGCGGGCGCGCAGGCATGTCGAGCGGATCGGTGAGGCCCAGCGCGAACCGTTCCGCCCCCGCCCAGCCGATCATCGCGGCATTGTCGGTGCACAGCCAGAGCGGCGGCGCGACAAAGCCCATCTCGTGGCGGGAGGCGAGCGCCTCGAGCGCCGAGCGGATCGCGCCATTCGCAGCGACCCCGCCTGCGACGACCAAGGTCTTGGGTTTGCCGCCAGTGCCATCGGATGCAGCGAGCGCTCGCTCCAGCCGGTCGACCAGGCAATCCACCACCGCCTGCTGAAACCCGGCCGCGATATCCTCGGGCCGGTGCGCGCCGCTCTGCGCCGCGCGCAGCACCGCGCTTTTAAGCCCTGCGAACGAGAAATGCGGCTCGGCGCTGCCCAGCAAGGGCCGCGGCAAGGGGACCGCCTTTGGATCGCCCGTCTTCGCCAGCGCCTCGACGCGCGGCCCGCCGGGATAGCCCAGGCCCAGAATCTTCGCGGTCTTGTCGAACGCCTCGCCGGCCGCATCGTCGATCGTGGTTGCGAGCCTGCGATACTGGCCGACCCCGTCGACGCGCAAAATCTGGCAATGCCCACCCGAGACGAGAAGCAACATGTAGGGAAATTCGAGGCTCGCATCGGCGAGGCGCGGCGAGAGCGCGTGGCCCTCGAGATGGTTGACCGCGATCAGCGGCTTGCCCGCCGCCATCGCCAGCGCCTTGGCGGTGACGAGGCCGACCATCACCCCGCCGATCAGCCCCGGGCCTGCGGTCGCGGCGATCGCATCGACATCGTCCAGCACCAGCCCCGCGTCCTTGAGCGCCGCGTCGATCAGCGGGGTGAGCACCTGCACATGCGCACGCGCCGCAATCTCGGGCACCACGCCGCCATAGGGCTTGTGCGCATCCTCCTGCCCCGCCAGCCGGTGCGCCAGCACGGTCCGGTCCGACCCGATCAGCGCCGCCGCGCTCTCGTCACAGCTCGATTCGATGCCCAGGATGATTGCCATAAGGCTTCCCCTTATCGGCATACGCCGCTAGCACAAGGGCATGGGTAATGACACACATGCGGGCCTGCCCGAGGGGATAGCGGAAATTCTGGAGCAACGGCCGATCCGGCTGGGCACGCGTGCCTCGCCGCTCGCCATGGCGCAGGCGCGGATGACCGCCGCCGCGCTGCGGGAGTGCTGGGGTCTTTCCGAGGACCAGGTCGAACTGTCGCCCGTGGTGGCGAGCGGCGACCGCATCACCGACCGTCCGCTCGCCGATGTCGGCGGCAAGGCCCTGTGGACGCGCGAGCTCGACTGGTCATTGGGCGGCGGCGCGATCGACCTTTCGGTGCATTCGATGAAGGATGTCGAGACCGTGCGGCCTGACGCCTTCCATATCGCCGCGATGCTGCCGCGCGCCGATGTGCGCGATGTGCTCTTGGGCGCGACCAGCATCGAGGCGCTGCCCAACGGTGCGCGCTTCGGCACCAGCTCGCCGCGCCGCGCCGCGCAAATCCGCTCGATCCGCCCCGATATCACCACCGTGCTGTTCCGCGGCAATGTCGCCACGCGCATCGGCAAGCTGCAGGCGGGCGAGGCCGATGCGACGCTGCTCGCCGCCGCGGGGCTCGACCGGCTAGGCGAGACATTGGACGGCATGGTCTCGGCGCGGCTCGACAGCGACACCTGGCTGCCCGCCCCCTCGCAGGGCGCGGTCGGCGTCGAGGTTCGCGCCGATGACGCACCGATGCGCGCGCTGATCGCCGGCATCGACGACAAGCCCACCTCCACCTGCGTGCGCGCCGAACGCGCGCTGCTGTTCGCGCTGGGCGGCGATTGCCACTCGGCGGTGGCGGCGCTGGCGCGGATGGAGCGCGAGAGCGTGCACCTGCGCGCCATGCTCTATTCGGAGGACGGTGCCGATCATGTCGCGGGCGAAGCGCGCTTTGCCGCCGGCGATGCGCAAGGCCCGGCCAGCCTTGCCGCCGAACTGCTTGCCCGCGCGCCCGAGACGATCACCCGGCTGTTCAACCCCGCGTGATGGCCAGCCCGCGCATCATCGTGCTGCGCCCGCAGCCTGGCGCGACCGCCACCGCACAGGCGCTGCGCAACGCAGGTTACGACCCTGTCGTCACGCCGCTGTTCGCGATCGAGCCGGTCGCCTGGACGCCCGCCGACGCGCAAGCCTATGACGCGCTGCTGGTGGGCAGCGCCAATGTGTTCCGCCATGGCGGCCCGGCGCTTGCCGACCTCAAGGGTCTGCCGGTCTATGCCGTGGGCGGCAAGACCGCGCGCATGGCGAGTGATCTGGGCTTCCGCGTGCGCGGCCAGGGCAGTGGCGGTCTTGCCGCGATGCTGCCGATGCTGGTCGAGGACGGGCATCTGCACGTGCTGCGGCTGGCAGGCGAGGACCGGGTCGATCTCCCCGCATCGCGCCTCGCGATCGATACGCGCATCGTCTATCGCTCGCGCGCGCTGGCAATGCCCGATGGCTTGCGCGAGGCACTGACGGGACCTGCGATCGTGCTTCTGCATTCGGCGCGCGCGGCACAGCATTTCGGCACGCTGGTCGACAGCGCAGGCATCGATCGTGGCCATATCAGCCTTGCGCTGTTCGCTCCGGCGCTGGTCGATGCAGCGGGCGACGGCTGGGCCGCGGTGCGCATCGCGGCTGCCGCAGATGACCGCGCCTTGCTGGACGTGCTGCCCATGCTGTGCCAGCATGAGGCGGGACGCCAACAGGCGAAAAAGCCGGAGACCGAATGAACGTGGATACACCCCGCCAGGGAAGCGCGAGCCAGGCAAGCCCCAGCCAGGGGCAGGGGGCGAGCGGGCGCTCGCTGCTGATCCTGCTGCTGCTCGCCTTTGTCGGTGGAGCGGTGCTCTCCGGCTGGATCATCACCCGGTCGGGCTGGTTCGACACGCAGGCCCCGCCCCAGGCTGCGGTCGACCGCAATGTGATCACCGCAGATCCCGCCAGTCCGGCCCCTGCAGCCATCCCGCCATCGATGGCGACCGGCATGCTCAGCGGCCCGGTGCCGCCTGGCGCGCTCGACCAGCGCGTGGCGGAGCTGGAAAACCGGCTGTCGCTGATCAACGTTCAGGCCCAGGCAGCGTCGGGCAATGCCGGACGCGCCGAAGGGTTGCTGATCGCCTTTGCCGCGCGCCGCGCGCTCGACCGGGCGTCGGCGCTGGGCTATCTGGAAGGCCAGTTGCAGCTGCGCTTCGGCACGGCGCAGCCCAATGCCGTGGCCACGATCATCCGCGCCTCGAAAAATCCGGTGACGATGGATCAGCTGCGCGCTCAGCTCGACGAGATCGGCCCCTCGCTGGGATCGGGCCGCGCTGCCAATGAAAGCTTCTGGGCGGCTCTGCATCGCGAGGCGAGCGAACTGTTCGTGATCGAACAGGCGGGCAAGGAATCGCAGACCCCGACCCAGCGCGTGCAGCGCGCGCGGCGCTATCTGGAGGCAGGCCGGGTCGAGGCCGCGCTCGGCGAGATCGAGAAGCTTCCCGGTCGCGCCAAGGCGGCGGACTGGATCGCCAAGGCGCGCAGCTATGCGGAGGCACGGCGCGCGCTCGACATCATCGAGAGCGCCGCGATCCTGGAGCCGCGCGGCCTGCGCGATGCGACCGGCCAGCCGATCGAACAGCCATCGCCGCTGGCTCCGCCCGCAGGCTGATACGCGCCATGCCTGCAGGCCCGCCACCCGAGCCGCTGGTCGTGCTGCTGGCGGGCGGTCAGTCGCGGCGGATGCAGGGCGAGGACAAGGCGCTCGCCAAGATCGATGGTCAGCGCATGATCGATCGGGTGCTGGCGCGGCTTGCACCCCAGGCGGGTACGATCTGGCTGTCGGCCGCGCGGGATTACGGTACCGCCCTGCCCTTCATCCGCGATGACCCGGAGGCTCCCGCCGGGCCGGTCGGTGCCATCCGGTCGGTCGCTTCGGCGCTGGCAGGCTTGGGCGGCGACGCGTTCGTCACCTGTCCGGTCGATGCGCCGTTCGTCCCCGACGATCTGGCCGCGCGGCTGATGGTCGAGGCTCCGCTCGCCATGGCCGAAGCGGATGGCGCGCTGCAACCGGTGTTTGCGCTGTGGAGCGCGCGCGCGGTGCTGCAGGCGCTGCCGCCCGAGCGCTGCGGCGAACGCTGGTCGCTGCAGCGGCTGGGCGAGACCATCGGCATGCGCGCGGTGTGCTTTCCCGACGCTGGTGCCCTGATGAACATCAATACGCCGCAAGAGCTTGAAATCGCGCGCCGCCATGCGCTCGATGCGCGTGGGAAACGGCTTGGCGCGGCCGGGTCAACGCGATATTCAGCATAGCGAAAGCCGAAAACCATATAGAGCGGCGCTTTGCCGCCGACACGCGACGCGGCACGCAGCAGGGAACACAGGGGCCAATCTGGCATGGCGGTGAAAGACAAGGGCGGCACAGCCGCACCCAGAAGCGGGGCCCGCCTCTGGTTCTGGCGCATCGTCAAGATCGGTGCCGCGACCAGCTTTTTCGGGCTGATCGCGCTGGTCGTCGCGGTGGCGACGGTGATGGGCTCACTGCCCAGCTTCAACGATCTCAAATCCTCGCCCAATGGTCAGATGATCCTGGTCAAGGCCGCCGACGGGACCGAGATCATGCAGCTCGGCCCCAGTTTCGGCGAATGGCTCGACATCGAAGACATCCCGCAGGTGATGAAGGATGCGATGATCTCGGTCGAGGACCGGCGCTTCGCCTATCATCCCGGCGTCGACGTGATCGGCATCGGCCGCGCGATCTTCACGACTGCGAGCGGCGGCGGACGGCTGCGTGCGACATCGACCATCACGCAGCAGCTGGCGCGCAACATCTTCCTCAGCAACAGCCGGTCGTACACCCGCAAGATCCGCGAGGGCATACTCGCGCTCGCGATCGAGCAAAAGTTCAGCAAGGACCAGATCCTCGAACTCTATCTCAACAAGGTCTATTTCGGCGGCGGCGCCTATGGCGTCGACTCCGCCTCGCGCAAGTTCTTCAACCATGACGCGACCACGCTGTCGCTGGCCGAGGCAGCGATCATCGCCGGGCTGGTCAAGGCCCCGTCGCGCTATTCGCCCACCGCCGACAGCGAGGCCGCGATCGGCCGCGCCGGTGTGGTGCTGCAGGTCATGCAGGATGTCGGCACGATCACGCCCGCGCAAGCCGCCGAGGCCGATCTGGAAGCCGTCAAGTTCGCGCCGGAAAAGGGCCAGAATTCGGTGCGCTATTTCACCGATTGGGCGCTGCCGCAACTCGACACGCTGATCGAGGACAATGGCGAGCCGATCGTCGTGTGGACGACGCTCGACCTCAATATGCAACGCGCAGGGACCAACGCGATCCAGGCCTATGTCCCCGGCGGCGCGCAAGGCGCGTTGGTCGCGCTTGATCGCGACGGCGCCGTACGCGCGATGGTCGGCGGCACCGATTACGTCACCTCCAATTACAACCGTGCGGTCAGCGCGCTGCGCCAGCCAGGATCGGCCTGGAAGCTGTTCGTGTACATGGCCGCGCTCGAGGCAGGGTACAAGCCCGAGGATATCGTCACCGACGCGCCGATCACCATCGGCGGCTGGACCCCGCGCAACAGCGGCGGCAGCTATGCCGGCGACATCTCGCTGCGCACCGCCTTTGCCTATTCGAAGAACACCGTCGCCGCGCGCATCGGCGAGGATGTCGGTACCAGCACGATCGCCAACATGGCGCGCCGCTTCGGAATCACCACGCCGATCACGACGCTGCCCTCGATGGTGCTGGGATCGTCCGAAGTGCGCGTGATCGACATGGTGCGCGCCTTTGCCGGGGTCAGCTCGGGCGGCGTTGCAATCCAGCCCTATGGCATCACCAAGGTCACGACGAGCAAGGGCGAGCTGCTTTACCAGCATGAGGCGGACATGAGCCAGGTGCTCGTGCCCCCCTATGTCACGGCGGGCATGACCGACCTGCTGCAGACCGCCGTCAATGTCGGCACCGGCCGCGCGGCGCAGATCGGGCGGCCGGTCGCGGGCAAGACCGGCACCACCAACAGCAACAAGGATGGCTGGTTCCTCGGCTTTTCGAGCGGCATCACCACCGGCGTGTGGATGGGCCGCGACGATGCAAGGCCCGTCGGCGGCCTGCAGGGCGGCACCGCGCCCGCGCGCGCCTTTGCCGCGTTCATGAAGGTCGCGGTCGCCAAGCGCAAGGTCGAGCCGTTCGAGACCGAGCTCACCCTGCCCGAGTCCGAGCTGGAGCCCGATGACGAAGCCTATTTCGGCTCACCCGACGACGTGATCTTCATCGACGAGAACGGCAATCCGGTGGGCCAGGGCGATGGCTTCAGCCCGCCCCAGACCGGCGGCGGCATCCCCGGCGAAGCGCAACAGCCCGAGCGGCTGGACGAGAATTTCATCGACCGCGCGCTGGGCCGGGACACGCCACCGCAACGCCCGCAGGTCCGCCAGGCCGAACCCCGGCCCCCGGTGCGCAGGCCGCCGCCGAGCGCGCAGGACGAGCGGGTGGCGCCGAGGCTGCGCGATGAGGATGAGGGGCAGTAGGTTGGTGCGGGAGGAGTTCGAACGCGGGTGCAGGTCTTTCCTGGCACTAAAGCTGGGTGCCGTACAGCCGCTCCCGTCAACGTAATTCGGGTGACGTTGCGTGCAGCACCTCAGGGTCTGAACGGTTGTACGTACGGCCATATAGCGAGACAGATGTCTCGGTCTTTAACAGCATCGGACGGAATGGAACACCGGCCATAAGGTTCACCAAGGCCTCTTGAAACGTGCCGCCAACGAACCAAAAACCCGGACCGACTAACCCGCCCCCAAACACATGGCCGGTGGCGCTGATAAACAGCTCGCCATGGCCGTTATGATGCTCGGCAAACCCGATCATTTCGGTGCCCAGTTCGGCCTCCCAGCTCTCGGTGAGTTCAAGCTTGTCCGGGATGTACTGGAAATCGACCTCGGAAACCTCATAGCTTTCAAAAAAGCGATAGAGTTGAAGTCCGCTAAGCTCGGCGAGCACATGATGAGCTGGATGTGAGACGGGCACCCGATCATCCACTGACACTTGCCGCCCTCGAAACCAGCCGGATTCCTCTAGCCGGCTCTGTAGTTTGTAAGGAACAATCGACATGCTTTAGGAGAGTAATGCGGCTCACCCTGTGCAGCAAGATGTCGCAAATAAAGACGCAAATCACTCCAAAAGCGCCCCACTTCCGCTCAGCCTGAGCCTGTCGAAGGCCCCGCTCTTTGGCCAGCGTGGGCGCACGATCACCCTCACCCAGCTTCGCCTAGGCAGCAAGCTGCCAAGGCTTCGCAACCCTCTCCCATCAAGGGAGAGGGATAAGAGGGCAACGCTCTACTAAACCCCAAAAGCAATCCGGCCCGGAAGCTTGCGCTGCCGGGCCGGATCGGTTGTCAGTCTATCAGCGTGTCAGAGGCTCAGTGCTTCACGCCCGCCCAGACGTTGCGATAGGCCATATAGCCGAGGCCCGTCGCGATGATCAGGAAGATCAGCACGGCCCAGCCAGTCTGGTGGCGCTTTTCCAGCGTGGGCTCTGCCGTCCACACCAGGAATGCGGCGACGTCCTTGGCCATCTGTTCGCGGGTGGCGTTAGTGCCGTCCGAATAGGTGACGATGCCGTCGCTGCCCAGGGGGTTCGCCATCGCGATGTTCAGGTTTGCGAAGTACGGATTGTAGTTCAGGCCCGGTCCCGGCATCGCGTCGGGGAACTTCTTGGCGAGTTCCGCCGGCGGATCCTGATAGCCGGTCAGCAGCGAATAGACATAGGCCGCACCGCCGTGACGCGCCTTGGTGATCAGCGAGAGATCAGGCGGCAGAGCGTTGTTGTTGGCGGCACGGGCTGCGGTTTCGTTGGCGTGCGGCGAAGGAATATAGTCCTGCGGGAGCGGCTTGCGCGTGGTCGGCTCGCCCGTGGCCGGATCGATCGACGGGGTCTGCGTCGCCCAGTTGGCCGCGATCGCCTTCACCTCGTCCTCGGTATAGCCCAGTTCGGTCAGGTTGCGGAACGCGACCAGACGCATCGAGTGACAGGCCGAGCAGACTTCCTTGTAGACCTGGAAACCGCGCTGCAGCTGCTGGCGATCGAACTTGCCCATCGGGCCATCGCTGCTCAGCGCCAGCTTCTTGGGGTGGAGGTGGAATTCATGTTCTGCCGTCGGCTGGGGCGGCTCGCTGATATAGGCGGCCGCGCCAACTCCGAAGGACACCAGCAGCCAGCCGCTGAAGAACAGCCCGACCAAAAATGCACCAATGCGAATCATGTCGAATGACTTTCCTTTTAGCGTCAGGGCTTATTCGGCCGGCTGCAGCGCAGGGCCGCCAACCGAGCCGGAGCTGTCCTTACCGAGCACCGCTTCGGTGATCGAGAAGGGCAGCGGCTTGGGCTTTTCGATCTTCGAGATGATCGGCAGGATGATCAGGAAGTGTGCGAAATAATAAGCCGAAGCCAGCTGGCTGAGCATCACATAGGGTTCTTCAGCCGGTGCACCGCCGAGATATCCGAGCAGCAGCACGTCCAGCACCAGGATGATGAAGAAGGTGCGGAACAGCGGACGATAGTTGCCCGAGCGGACGGGCGAGCGATCGAGCCAGGGCAGGAAGAACAGCAGCAGGATCGATGCGAACATCGCCAGCACGCCGAGCAGCTTGGCCGGCACGATGAAGAAGTCGAAGGTGAAGGCGCGCAGGATCGCGTAGAACGGCCAGAAATACCATTCGGGAACGATGTGCGCCGGGGTCGAGAGCGGGTTGGCCGGGATGTAGTTGTCCGGATGACCCAGTGCGTTCGGCGCAAAGAACAGCACCGAGCAGAACAGGATCAGGAACACGCCCAGGCCGAAACCGTCCTTCGCGGTGTAATAGGGGTGGAACGGCACGGTGTCCGATTCCGACTTCACTTCCACGCCGGTCGGGTTCGACGAACCCGGAATGTGCAGCGCCCAGATGTGCAGGATGACGACACCGGCGATGACGAACGGCAGCAGATAGTGCAGCGAGAAGAAGCGGTTCAGCGCGGCGTTATCGGGGGCGAAACCACCGAGCAGCCAGGTCTGGATCGGCTCGCCGACCAGCGGGATCGCGCCGAACAGGCCGGTGATCACCTTGGCACCCCAGAAGCTCATCTGGCCCCAGGGAAGCACATAGCCCATGAAGGCGGTTGCCATCATCAGCAGGAAGATGACCAGGCCGAGCAGCCAGATCATTTCGCGCGGCGCCTTGTACGAGCTGAAATAGAGGCCGCGGAAGATGTGGATATAGACGACGATGAAGAAGAAGCTGGCGCCGTTGGCGTGCGCATAACGCAGCATCCAGCCCCAGTTCACGTCGCGCATGATATGTTCGGTCGAATCGAAGGCGACCAGCGCGTTGGGCGCATAGTGCATCGCCATGATGATGCCGGTCACGATCTGGATGACCAGTGCGATGCCGGCGAGCACGCCGAAATTCCAGAAATAGTTGAGATTGCGCGGCACGGGATAACCGCCGCCGATAGCCCCATAGACCAGACGGGGGAGCGGCAGGCGCTCATCCAGCCATTTGGTCAGATCGGACTTGGGTTCGTAGTGCTTGGCCCAGGAAAAGCTCATGATCTATGCTCCTCAACCGATCTTGATGACAGTGTCTGACAGGAATTCATATTCCGGCACTTCAAGGTTCTTCGGCGCCGGACCCTTGCGGATGCGCGCGGCGGTATCGTAGTGCGAACCATGGCACGGGCAGAAATAGCCGCCGAATTCGCCCTTCACCTCACCGGCAGCAGCACCCAGCGGCACGCAGCCGAGATGCGTGCAGACGCCCAGCGTCACCAGCCAGTTGGTCTTGCCCGGCAGCGTGCGGTCGGCGAGCGACTGCGGATCGCGCAGCGACGCCACATCGACCTTGTCGGCTGCGGCAATCTCTTCCGGCGTCAGGTTGCGGATGAACATGGGCTGTTTTCGCCACACGGTCTTGATCGCCTGGCCCGGCTGCACCGCCGAGACATCGACCTCGGTCGAGGCCTGCGCCAGCACGTCCTTGCTGGGCGCCATCTGCGTGATCAGCGGGATCAGCACCGATGCGCCACCGACACCAGCAAAGCTGACGGCGGCGATGTTGATGAAATCGCGGCGACGCACGCCATCGGATTCGACGGCAGCGGTGCCATCTTGATTCATCGTGACTTGTTCTGCCATGTCGCTAACCTGACCCTCAAGTTATTGAAAAGGATACGTTTTTTATCGATATAGGAAGCGGCATGGCACGGCTCTGCCCCTGGCCCGTCCGCATGATTGCGCGCCTGATAGACGCAAAATCGTCATCTTGCCAACAGGGAAATTCGGGCCCTGCGGCATAGCTTGCTTCTATCATCCCCGTGAAACCAAGCATTTTTTCGCGTGCAGCCCCTCGGCCCGGTGACAGGCGCGCGCCAGACGCTATGACAAAGCCATGCGCATTGCCCTGTACCAACCTGAAATTGCCGGAAATGTTGGTGCGATCCTGCGCCTGGCCGCCTGCATGGACGTTCCGGTCGAGATCATCGAGCCGTGCGGGTTCGTGTTCGACGACAAGCGGCTCAAGCGCGCGGCGATGGATTACGGTCAGCTCGCCGAGATGACGCGTCATGCCGACTGGCCGAGCTTTCAGGCGTTCGCGCGCGACAGCGGCGCACGGCTCGTGCTGATGAGCAGCAAGGCGAGCACAAGCATCTATCGCACCGCGTTCCAGGACAATGACATCCTGTTGATGGGCTCGGAAAGCGCAGGGGTTCCGGACCATGTGCGCGACGCCTGCGACCTGCAGACCACCATTCCGATGACCGCGGGTGTCCGATCGCTGAACATATCGGTTGCCACCGGGATTGCGCTGGGCGAGGCGCTGCGGCAGACACGAAGACTGGGTGAGGCATGATTGGCCATCACCATATAGGGGAGCGCGATGACTGACTGGACCGAACACAAGCCCAAGGCCCGCGCGTGGTTCGAAAGCCTTCGCGACGCGATCTGCGCCGAATTCACCGCGATCGAGCGGGAGGCGGGAAGCAACGCGAGCTTCGAATATACCCCCTGGGAACGCACCGAGGCGGACGGAACGCCCGGCGGCGGCGGGGTTCGCGGGCTGATCAAGGGCAAGGTGTTTGAAAAGGCCGGCGTCAACGTGTCGACCGTCGAGGGCCGGTTCAGCGAGGAATTCGCCAAATCGATCCACGGCGCGGGCGAGGACCCGCGCTTCTTTGCGACCGGAATAAGCCTGGTCGCCCATATGTCGAATCCGCACGTGCCTGCGGTGCATATGAACACCCGTTTTCTTGTGACCACCAAGGCATGGTTCGGCGGTGGAGCCGATCTCAACCCGCCGCTGCCCTATGCGCAAGATACGGACGACTTTCACGCGCGGATGCAGGCGGCGTGCGACAAGCACAATCCCGACTATCATGCGAAGTTCAAGGCCTGGGCCGACGACTATTTCTACATCCCGCACAGAGGCGTGCACCGCGGCGTCGGCGGCATCTTCTACGATCACCTGGAGTGCCCGGACGAGGCCGCGTTCGATGCCAATTTCGCCTTCACCCAGGATGTCGGCCGTGCGTTTCTGGACATTTTCCCCGCGCTGGTGCGCCGCCGGATGGGCCAGGAATTTTCGCCTGCCGAAAAGCACCAGCAGCTGGTCTGGCGCGGCCGCTATGCCGAATTCAACCTGATCCACGATCGTGGCACGTTGTTCGGCCTCAAGACCGGCGGCAATATCGACGCCATCCTGATGAGCCTGCCGCCCGAAGCGGTCTGGGAATGAGCCGATGACGATCGAGCGGCTCGACCATGTCAACATCATCACCGATGATCTCATGGGCACCGCACGCTTCTATGCCGAGCTGCTCGAGCTCGAGATCCGCCTCGCGCCGCCGCCGCTGACGCCCGACAATGCCCGCTGGGCCTATGACGCGGCGGGCAACGCGGTGATGCACATCAACAGCATCGACTGCCCGCGCACCTATGACCGCGCGGTCGCCCCCGGCCCGACCGGATCGATCCACCATGTCGCCTTCCGCTGCCGGGATTATCCCGCGATGGTCGCCCGGCTTGAGGCGCGCGGCGCGGATTATCGCGTCAACGCGGTCGAGGCGATCGGCCTCAAGCAGCTGTTCACGCTCGACCCCAACGGGGTATTGCTCGAGCTCAATTTCTTCGCAGGCTAGGCCCGGCGTCCATAGGGCCCGCGGAATAAGCCCGCGTCCATCAGGAGGTCCGCATGACCGTCCACGCAATCGAATCTGCTCCCGTGCATCTGGGCCTGGGTGCCAAAGCGCTGCCCCAGCCCGCGATGACCGGCATGCAATGGTATGCCGATTATGAGGCGCGCACGGCAGGTGACGGCGCTGAAGGGCGGCTGGTTGCGCATTTCCGCTTCGATGAACCCTGGACGATGTGGGAGATGCACCCCCATGGCGATGAGCTGGTGCTGTGCCTTGCGGGCCGCATGACGTTGCACCAGCAGGCACCAGATGGGACGGTAACGACGCTGGAGCTCGGGTCGGGTGACTATGCGATCAACGGGCCGGGAATCTGGCACACCGCCGACGTGACGGGCGAGGCGACCGCGCTGTTCATCACCGCAGGTCAGGGCACCGAGCACCGACCGCGATAGCAAAAGGGGCGCGGCCGCTGGTGCAGCGCTCGCCCCTCTTGCGGGAATGGAGGTGGCTATCAGCCGTTCACATCGGCCTGGGTTACTGGCACGATGCGGATCTCGACGCGGCGGTTCTGCGCGCGGCCATCCTCGGTGGTGTTCGAGGCGACCGGCTGCGATTCGCCAAAGCCGCGCGTCGCCAGGCGCGCCGACTGGACGCCACGCGTGGTCAGATAGCTCGCGACCGACTGCGCACGGCGTTCCGACAGCGTCTGGTTGTACGCGTCGCTGCCGGTCGAATCGGTATGGCCGTACACGTCGATATAGGTGCTCTCGTACTGGACCAGGGTCGACGCGACATCGTTCAGCGTGTTGCGGAACTCGGGCTTCACCGCCGAGCTGTCGACATCGAAGGTCACTTGGCTCGGCATGTTGAGCAGCAGGCTGTCGCCGTCGCGGACGACGTCGATACCGGTGCCAGCGGTCTTCTGGCGCAGTTCGCGCTCCTGCTGGTCGAGATAATAGCCGATGCCTGCACCGGCCACCGCGCCGATGCCCGCGCCCACGATCTTCTCGGTCCGGTCGCGGCGGCCGCCGACGATATCGCCCAGCAGATAGCCGCCGAGCGCGCCGCCGATGCCGCCGATCGCGGACTTGCTGATGCGCTGCTGGCCGGTCTCCGGATCGGTCACGCAGGCACCGAGTGCCAGGCTGGCCAGGCCCGCAAAGGCCGCGATACGGATGGTCTTGCTGTTCATCATAAGCTCCCGCGAAAAGTCTTTCATCGTGCAGACGCGTCGTCACGTCTCATCCGCTTATTCGGTTTCGCGGCTGAATGGTTCCCGAACCTGAATGTAACATCGTTTAATTTCTGGGAACGCCCAGCTCGTTTGCGGGTCTGGTTGCAGGTGCGAAAGCACGTGACACCGCGCGCCCGCACGATATAGGGTGCACGCTTAACCCTGTAAGGCCCGATGGACCCTCTTCCCCCCTTTCCCTGGCTCGATGTCGTCATCATCCTGGCGCTGATCGTGCTCAATGGCGTCTTCGCGATGTCCGAGCTTGCGATCGTCTCGGCGCGCAACGCCAAGCTGGAGGCGATGGCGCGCGACGGCAGCAACGGCGCACGCACCGCGCTCAAGCTGGGGTCTGATCCGGGCAAGTTCCTTTCCACCGTGCAGATCGGCATCACCCTGATCGGCATTCTGGCCGGGGCCTATTCGGGCGCGAGCCTCGGCGCTCCGGTCGGCGAGCGGCTGGCGCTGGTGGGCGTGCCGGCCGATATCGCCGACAGCGTCGGCTTTGCGCTGGTCATCGGCGTGACCACCTATCTGTCGCTGGTGATCGGCGAGCTGGTGCCCAAGCAGTTCGCGCTGCGCAAGGCCGAGGAACTGGCGGTCATCATGGCGATCCCGATGGACCTGATGGCGCGCGGCGCCGCGCCGCTGGTCTGGGTGCTCGACCGATCGAGCGCGCTCATCTTCCGCCTGCTCGGGCTCAACCGCGAGTCCGAAAATATCGTCACCGCCGAAGAGCTGCAGATGATCTTTGCCGAGGCGACCAAATCGGGCGTGATCGAGGAATCCGAACGCGCGATCATCTCGGGCGTGGTCCGCCTTGCCGACCGCCCGGTGCGCGAGGTGATGACACCGCGCACCGAGGTCGACTGGCTGCCCGCCGATGCCGGGCTTGACGATCTGCGCCGCATCATGGCGGATTCGCCGCACAGCCGCCTGCCAGTCGCCAATGGTTCGGTCGACGCGATCATCGGCATCGTCACCGTGCGCGACCTGCTGACCGCGATCATCGAGGGCGCGCCGCTCGATCTGGCCGCGCTCGCGCGACCTGCGCCGATCGTGCCCGACCGCGTCGATGCGATGGATGCGCTCAAGGTGCTGCAGAAGGGCGAGGTGCCGATGGCGCTCGTCCATGACGAATATGGCCATTTCGAAGGGCTGGTGACGCCCGCCGACCTGCTGCAGGCACTGGTCGGCGATTTCGCGTCGGATCAGGGCGAGGGTGATTCGCCGATGGTGGTCGAACGCGCCGACGGCAGCCTGCTGATCTCGGGCGCGCTCCCGGCCGACGCCATGGCCGAACGCCTCGGCATCTCGCTGCCCGAAGACCGCGATTACGCGACAACGGCCGGCCATGTGCTGCACTGCCTGCGCCACCTGCCCAAGGAGGGCGAGGTGTTCAACGATCAGGGCTGGCGGTTCGAGATTGTCGACATGGACAATCGCAAGGTCGACAAGCTGCTGGTCAGCCGGATCGCCGAAAGCGACTGACCGGCGGCGACGCGCTTATTGCGGTGCGCCTGCGCCCGCGCCCGGCGCACCCACCGCGCCGATATTGCCGAACAGATCCTGGAAGAAGGTGCGCTTGCGGCCGAGCGTAGGCGTCTTTTCGCCTTCGGGATCGATCTTCGCAACCTGATCGAGCCCGGTGAAATCGACCGCCGCAACATTGCCGGCGGCATCGAACTTGACGCGCATCACCTGTTGCGCGGTCGGACGCGGATTGGCAAAGGCGAGCTGGCGCGTGTCGCGCGCGAAATAATACCATTCGCTGTCGCTGAACTGGCCGGTAAAGGTGGGGCGGCCCAGCGTGCGTTCGACCGACTGGCGGTTGTCGACGCCCGGCAGGATCTGGCCCGCCAGCGTCTGGTCATAGATGAAACCCTGATGCCCGCGCAGCTGGCCGCATCCCGCCAGCAGCGGCAGCGCTGCCATCGCCACCAGCAAAGCAGCGCGGGGGCGCGAAAACCGGGTCGCGCGAGAGGTCGGAGCTTTGCTGGTCATCATCATTCCTTGGCGGTCTATCCGCGATGTCTGCGGCGCGATGCGGTCAGGCGCAAGCCATGCCGCATGTCTTGCAACTTGCCGTTGGCGCCTCAATATGCACTAAGCCGCTGCATCACAAGTGGCCAATGAATTGTGGCTTAACGCCGCGATTTCCCTGCAGGATATCACACGCCCCATGTCCGTCCTCTCCCGCCTGTTCAGCCGCAAGGACCCGCGCGAGATCGCGCGCGCGGCCTATGACCGCATCATCGCCTTGGGCCGCGACCCCTATTGGTATCTCGACGGAAAGGTCGAGGACAGCGTCGACGGCCGGTTCGAAGCGGTGACGATGGTGCTCGCCGCGGTGCTGCTGCGGCTGGAGCAGGACGATACCGACCCGCAGGTTCGCCAGTTCTCGGTGTTCCTTGCCGAACTGTTCGTCGACGACATGGACGGGCAGCTGCGCCAGAACGGCGTCGGCGATCTCGTCGTCGGCAAGCATATCGGCAAGATGATGAGCGCGCTGGGCGGACGGCTGGGGGCCTATCGCGAGGCGCTGGCCAGCGGCAATGGCGACCAGCTCGCCCAGGCGCTACGCCGCAACCTCTATCGCGACGCCCCGGTCGACGACGCTGCCGTCACCGCCACGGCCGATCATCTGGCGCAGCTTTATGCCCGGCTCCGCGCCCTGCCGGCGACAACGATCATGCAGGGGAACTTCTGATGCAGGAGCCGACCGAATTTTCGCGCCCCGTCGATCTGCGCGCCATTCCCCGGCAGGTCGTCGAGCTGAGCGCCGATGAGGCGGAGCGTGCCGCGCTCGCACGCCGGTTCGATATCGTCTCGATCGCTTCGCTCAGCGCGACCGCCAGCATCGAGGAGCGCGCCTCGGGTGTCGATGTCTCGGGACGGATCGAGGCGGCGCTGGTCCAGTCCTGCGCGATTTCGGGGGAGGATTTCCCGGTGCGCATTGCTTCGGACTATCGGCTGCGCTTCGTGCCCGAAGCCGAATATGAAGCAGCCCTCGCCGATGCCGGAGAGGAAATCGAGCTCAGCAGCGACGATCTCGATACCATCGCCTATTCGGGCAGCAGCATCGATCTGGGCGAGGCGATCGCGCAGACGCTGGCGCTCGAGATCGACCCTTATGCAGAAGGGCCGAATGCCGATGCCGCGCGCGCCGAATACGGCCTGTCCACGCCCGAAGCGAGCGGGCCTTTCGCGGCGCTGCAGGCGTTGAAAAAGGGCCAGGACACCAAGAGCTAGGGCTTGGGCACGCCGATATTGTCGAGCAGCTGATCGATCGCGGCCACAGCCGCCGCATATTCAGGCGAATCGATGCTGCTATAGGTGCGCTCGAACAGCCCGGCATCCAGGCCCTCGGGTCTGTCCAGCGCCTCGCCAGGTAGCAGCTGATCGTCGGTCACCGCCGCCAGCCGGGTCTGGAGGAAACGGGCAAGCTGCGCATTGGTCGCGGCGCGGGCGAAGCGCTCGCCCGAACGGTCGGCGGCAAGATCGACGAACGAAAAGCCCGATCCGCCCTTGAGGCTGTCCGACAGCTCCTTGAACACACCCAGCGACTGCGCCGCCTGCCCGCCAAGGCTTGCCCCCAGCGCGGCGGAAAGCGCCCAGTGCTTGGCGAGATCGGCGCGCCCCGCCAGCGCGATCGGGTCGTCGGGCGGGGAGCATCCGCTCACCAGCGGCAGCGACGCCCCGGCGAGGCGATCGCGATATTCGGGCACCGTCCGCATCGCGACCGCAAGGAGCAGACCGCGATTCTGTTCGGCCGGGCCGAGCTCCGCCGGACGCTCCAGCTGCCAGGCGCGGCGGACGATGACGGCCAGATCGGGATCGGCATGGCGCGACAGCGCGCAATAGGCGCTCGCCACCCAGCGCGGGTCGCTGGCCGTACCGCCCAGTTGCGCGAGGCCCGCAAGCGCCGCGTTGCGCCCGGGATTGATCAGCACGACACGCACGGCTTTCGGCGCGATCTGCACCTGCAGCAATGTCTCTTCGAGCGTCGGCGCATCGGGCATGTCGGGCTGGGCGATCGACCAGGCCTGACCGATCAGCCATCGCATCAGCCAGGCCGGAACGGGCAGATGGCCTATGCTGGCGCGCACGGTCGGCAGCCCCCGGCCTGCGCCGGTGCTGTGCGCCCTCGCCTCGATGTTCAGCCACGCGCCCAGCGGCAGGCTGCGGCTCAGCCGCAGCACGAGTTCGGGCGGCGCAGCGCTGCGTCCCGGGGGTGCGATCAGCCGTGCCTCGGCCCGGCTCGGCGCGATCACCTGGCTCGCCATGGCCGAAAAGCCGTCGAGCTCGCGCTGTCCCAGGACGATGGTCTCGCGCGCGCCCGCGACGGCATTCTGCCCCGCGACCTGCTTGGCGATGCCGCGCGCCAGAGCGATGCTGCGCGCATCGGGCGGGACCGGCGGGCCGACCAGCGGCTTTCCATCGATCGCCAGAAAGACCGCGACCAGCATCGCCAGCGCCAGCAGGCGCAGCAGCAGCGTCCAGCGGGAGCGCGTGCGCGGTGGCGGTGCTGCGGGGGTCATCGTGCGGCCTTGTGGGGGCAGGCCGCGACTGCGCAAGCAAAAAACGCCGAAATCGCGAGGACTTCGGCGCTTATTGCGTTGAACCGATAAAGGTGCCGGATCAGGCGGCGGGCAGAGCTGCCTGTGCCTGCTTGACCAGACCCTTGAACACTTCGCCTTCGTTCATCGCGAGATCGGCCAGGACCTTGCGGTCAAGCTCGATACCGGCGAGCTTCAGGCCGTGCATGAAGCGGCCATAGGTCAGGCCTTCCATACGGGTCGCGGCGTTGATGCGCTGGATCCACAGAGCGCGGAAATTGCGCTTCTTGGCCTTGCGGTCGCGATAGGCATACTGACCTGCCTTTTCGACGGCCTGACGGGCGATGCGGATGGTGTTCTTGCGACGGCCATAATAGCCCTTCGCCTGTGCGAGAATGCGCTTGTGCTTGGCGCGGGTGGTAACACCCCGTTTGATGCGTGCCATGAGTTATATCCTTGTGAAAATCGAGAGAAGGGGTCCGGCGGGATCAACCCAGGCCGTAGGGTGCCCATTTCTTGATGGTCTTGGCATCGGCGTCCGAAATGACGCTGGTGCCGCGATTCTGGCGGATATACTTGGCATTGTGGCTGATCAGCCGGTGGCGCTTGCCAGCGACGCCGTGCTTCACCTTGCCGGTGGCGGTGAGCTTGAAGCGCTTCTTGACGCCGCTCTTGGTCTTCAGCTTGGGCATTTTGGTCTCCTTTTTGGAAATCCGCATCAAGCGAACATGGCAGCCCATAACCAGCCAGCCCGCTTATTCGGAAGCGTGCGCGCCTAGCGGGATTCTGCGCCAATTGCAAGGCACAGAATCCCGCTAGGCGGCCATGGTCCGATCAGAGCCGGTGCATCGCGCAGATCTTGTTGCCGGCCGGGTCGCGCAGGTAAGCGAGATAGAGCTTCATCCCTGCGCCTTCGCGCACGCCCGGCGGGTCTTCGATCGCGGTACCGCCATGCGCGAGGCCTGCGGCATGCCATGCATCGCAGGCTTCGGTCGAGCTCGCTGCAAAGCCGATGGTGCTGCCATTGCCGCAGCTTGCCGGCTGGCCGTCGATCGGCTTGGTCAGCAGGAACAGCCCGCCATTGTTCATGTAGATGACGCGGCCCTTGGGGTCGACCATTCCGGGCTTGCCGCCCAGCGCAGCCATGGTCGCATCGTAGAACGCCTTGGACGCGTCGATATCGTCCGCGCCCAGCATGACGTGTGAAAACATGGAACTCTCCTGTTGTTGATCGGCCAGCTCTTAACCGAGTGGTTAAATCACCATGGACAAGCCGTCTGGCCCCCGTCAATATCCGGTTGCGAGAAAGACAGCCATTGGCCGCCAAAGGTCAAGACAAAACGGGCTGGACGCTTGGAGAGAGGGACGAAGGCGATGAGGCTGAAAGCGGCTGTGGGAGCGGCGCTGGCGCTGCTGGTGGCATCCTGTTCGGGCGGGGGCGCGGACAACAAGGCGACCGACACCACCGGAATCGATGGCGCAAGGATCATCAAGGCCGATGGCGGCGAATGGCTGAGCTATGGCCGCACCTATGACGAGCAGCGCTTCAGCCCGCTCGACCAGATCAATACCGGCAATGTCGGCGAACTGGGCCTGGCCTGGTATGCCGATCTCGACACCGCGCGCGGCCAGGAGGCAACGCCGCTGGTCATCGACGGCAAGATCTACGTCACCACCGCCTGGTCCAAGGTCAAGGCGTTCGACGCCACCACCGGCAAGCCGCTCTGGGACTATGACCCCAAGGTGCCCGGCGAAACCGGGGTCAAGGCGTGCTGCGACGTCGTCAATCGCGGCCTCGCCGCCTGGGGCAACATGCTGTTCCTCGGCACGCTCGACGGCCGGCTGATCGCGCTCGATCGCGGCACCGGCCGCGAGATCTGGAGCAAGGTCACGGTCGATCAGGACAAGTCTTACACCATCACCGGCGCGCCGCGCGTAATCGATGGCATGGTCATCATCGGCAATGGCGGCGCGGAATTCGGCGTGCGCGGCTTCGTCGCCGCCTATGACGCCGCGACCGGCAAGCAGCTGTGGAAATTCTACACCGTGCCGGACCGCCCCGGCGCGAACGAGGCGGAATATCTGAAAGCCGCCGAGACCAGCTGGAAGGGCGAATACTGGAATATCGGCGGCGGCGGCACCGTGTGGGACGCGATGGCCTTTGATCCCGAACTTGGCCTGCTCTATGTCGGCGTCGGCAACGGATCGCCCTGGAACCAGGCCTATCGCTCGCCCGGCGGCGGCGACAATCTGTACCTGTCGTCGATCGTCGCGATCAGGGTGAAGACCGGCGAATATGCCTGGCACTACCAGACCACGCCGGGCGAGACCTGGGACTATACCGCCACGCAGCATATCATGCTCGCCGACCTGGAAATTGGCGGCAAGACGCGCAAGGTGCTGATGCAGGCGCCCAAGAATGGCTTTTTCTACGTGATCGACCGCGCGACCGGCGAGTTCATCTCCGCCAACAATTTCGTGCCGGTCAACTGGGCGACGGGGATCGATCAGAAAACCGGCCGCCCGATCGAGAACCCGGCGGCGCGCGTCGACAAGACCGGCAAGCCCTTCATCGTCTCGCCCGGGCCGCTGGGCGCGCACAACTGGCACCCGATGGCCTATGACGCGAAGCAGAAGCTCGTGTTCATCCCGGCACAGATCACCAGCTATCCCTATATCCCGGCGGCCGGCTGGAAGCCCGCCAAGATCGGCTTCAATGTCGGGATGGACACCGCGAACAACGCGATGCCCGCCGACAATTCGGTGCGCGAGGCCGCGAAAAAGGCGACCAAGGGCGTGCTGATCGCCTGGGACCCGGTGGCGCAGAAGGAGCGCTGGCGCGTCACGCTCGGCGGGCCGTGGAACGGCGGGGTGCTCGCCACCGCTGGCGGCCTTGTCTTCCAGGGCAATGCCATGGGCAATTTCGTCGCCTATGATTCGGCGAGCGGCAAGAACCTGTGGAGCTTCGAGGCGCAGACCGGCGTGGTCGCCGCGCCGATGACCTACAGCATCGACGGCCAGCAATATGTCGCGGTGCTCGCCGGATGGGGCGGCGCGTGGCCAATCACCGCCGGCGTGCTCAGCGATATGTCGGGCCCGGTGCGCAACATCTCGCGCCTGCTGGTGTTCAAGCTAGGCGGCAAGAGCAAGCTGCCCGCGATGCCCGCCGCCGATGCGCTGCCGCTCGATCCGCCTGGCCTGACGGCTGCGGCCGATGTGGTGCAGGGCGGGGCGCAGCTTTATGGCCGCTATTGCACCGTCTGCCATGGCGATGCGGCGGTCCAGGCCTCGGGCCGCGGCGGCATCATTCCGGACCTTCGCTATTCGGGCACGCTCTCCAGCGCCGAGAACTGGCAGATGATCGTCCATGACGGTGCGCTCAAGGACAATGGCATGGTCAGCTTCGCGCCGGTCATGTCAAAGCCGGAGATCGACAGCATCCGCCAGTATGTCATCGCGCGCGCCAACGAGGACAAGGCCCTGATGACGAAGAAGGTCGCGATGAAGTGACGGGGCGGTGGCGGGGCTCCGGGCCCGCCGCCTCCATCACGCGCGCAGCGCGGTCTGTTCCTCGGACGCGGACTGCATCGCTGCCGGGCGACCGAACAGATAGCCCTGCGCCTCGTCGCAACCTTCATCGACCAGCAGCTTGAGCTGGTCGAGCGTCTCCACCCCTTCGGCCAGCACCGGAATGCCCAGCGAGCGCCCGAGCGCCAGCACCGCGCGGATGATCGCCTGCGCCTGCGGGCTCTCGCCCGATTGCAGCAGGAACGACTTGTCGATCTTGATCTTGTCGAACGGGAAGGAATGCAGCGTATCGAGCGACGAATAGCCGGTGCCGAAATCGTCCATCGCGACCGAGACGCCCAGCGCCTTGATCCGCCTGAGGCTGTGCAGCGCGCGCGTCTTTTCGGTGATCAGCGCGGTCTCGGTGATCTCCAGCTCGAGCCGGCGCGGTGCCAGGCCGGTTTCCATCAGGATCGACGTGACCATTTCGGGCAGGTCAGGCTGGAGCAGCTGCACGGGTGAGAGGTTCACCGCCACCTTGTCCTGGCTGGTCCAGCTCGCCGCCTCCCGGCAGGCCTCTCGCAGCACCCATTCGCCGATCTTGATGATCTCGCCGGTCTGTTCGGCGATGGGAATGAACTCCATCGGCGAGATATGGCCCAGCCGCGGATGCTTCCAGCGCAGCAACGCCTCGTAACCGCTGATCTGGTGCGTGCGCAGCGAGCGCTGCGGCTGATAGAGCAGCCGGAACTCGTCGCGCGCCAGCGCGTGGCGCAGTTCGTTGGCGATCTGGCGGCGATGCCGCGCGTCCTCGTCCATGCCTGCCTGATAATAGCAGATCGTCTCGCCTGGGCTGGCCTTGGCGCGGTACATGGCGAGGTCGGCATTGTTGAGCAGCGATTCGCGGCCCTGCGCATCGCCCGGATAGGTGGCGATGCCGAAACTCGCGCCGACACTCGCGGCCTCCCCCTCGCCGGGCGAGAGCGATCCGCTGATCCGCGCGACGAAGCCCTCGAGCTCTGCCGGATCGGTATAATGCTTGGCCACCGCGAACTCGTCGCCGCCGACGCGTACGGCGATCTCGCCGCGCTCGAGCACCTCGGCCAGGCCCGTGCCGATCTGCTGCAGCACCCGGTCGCCCGCCGCATGGCCATGGGTGTCGTTGATCTCCTTGAACCGGTCGAGATCGATCGCGATCACCGCCACCTGTCCCCGCTGCACCGCTGCCTGGGCCAGTTCGCTATCGAGCCACTGGTTGAAGCTGGTGCGGTTGGGCAGGCCGGTCAGCCCGTCGTGCAGCGCCATGTGCACGATCTGCTCTTCGGAACGCCGCCGTGCGGTAATGTCCTCGATCGTGGTCACCCAGCCGCCATCGGCCATGCTGCGGCTCGACATCGCGACGATCAGGTCCTCGTCGAGCTCGAGCACGAAGGGCGGCAGGCTGGGATCGCGCAGCGAATCTTCCAGCCGCATCCATATCCTGGCCAGCTGCGATTCGGCGGTCGCCTCGCCGGTACGCGCGGCCAGCGCGGTGCGCAGAACGTCGAGCGCGCCGGTTCCGGGCGGGCATTGGCCCTCTCCCAGGCCCCACATTTCGGCAAAGCGCCGGTTGGCCAGCACCAGTCTTCCCTTGGCGTCGAACAGGCAAAGGCCCTGGTGCATGTGGTCGAGCGCAGCATCGCGGTGGCGGCGGGCTTCGGCAATGCGGTCCTGGTCTTCCTTCAGCCGGGTGATGTCGCGGGTGATCTTGGCAAAGCCGAGCAGCTTGCCCGATTCGTCGCAGAAGCGCTCGATCGTCACCTGCGCCCAGAAGCGCGTCCCGTCCTTGCGCACGCGCCAGCCTTCGCCGCTGAACTTGCCCGTCTCGCGCGCTGTGATGAGCGCCCGTTCGGGCACGCCATCTGCGCGTTCCTCGGGCAGGTAGAAGCTCGCCAGCGGCTTGCCGACAATCTCTTCAGGCCGATAGCCCTTGAGCCTTTGCGCACCGGCATTCCAGTTGGCGACCCGGCCTTCGGCATCGAGCATGTAGATCGCGCAGTCCGAAATGCCCTTGATCAGCGCACCGAACTGCATCTCGCTGGCACGGATCGCCGCCCGGGTGCGCCGCGCGATCACCAGGCCGCTAAGGCACAGCGTCAGCAGACAGGCAGAGGCCAGCGTGATGAGGATCGACATGGTCGTCGGCGAGAGCAGCGCGCGCGAACCCTCGATGCGCGAAGGCACCAGATCGATCGCGGTCATGCCCGAAAAATGCAAGCCCACGATCGCACCGGTCATGATCAGCGCCGCAGAAAGGCCCGAAGCCAGGCTGGTGCGGCGGCGCGCCAGCGCCAGCGCCAGATAGAGCGGCACGATGCCCAGCACGACCGACAGCGCCAGATAGCCCATGTTCCAGCGGATCAGTGCGGGCATTTCCAGCGCCGCCATGCCGGCATAGTGCATCGCGGCAAAACCCGATCCGGCGAGCACGCTCGCGGCGGCAAGCGCCCTTGCCCTCTGCCCGCGCGTTGCGATGAGCATCGCGGCAATGGTGGTCGCCAGGACGACCAGCAGCGACCCTGCGGTCCGCGCGATCTCGTAGCCGACGATGATGCCCGGGTCATAGCCGAGCATCGCGACGAAATGCGTCGACCAGATGCCGAAGCCCGTGGCGAACCCGCCCGCCACCGCCCAGCCCAGCCGCGCCCGCGCCGAAGCGGACCGGGCCTGCCGGATCATCAGCACCGCCGTGATCGTGGATAGCAGGCAGATCGCGGCGGCCAGTCCGACAAAGCGGATGTCATGATCGTCGCGAATGCAAAAAAGGATATCGAACAAGGGCCTAGCTCCGAGGAAAAAGCTAGCCCGTCCTATTCCGGAAGTGGTTAACAAACCGCACGCCACGGTGTCGGTAATGCAAGCCTGTGAACTCAGGCGCCATCGGACCTGGTGGAGCCGAGGGGAATCGAACCCCTGACCTCGTCATTGCGAACGACGCGCTCTCCCAACTGAGCTACGGCCCCACATCCGGTGACGCGTGGCTATAATGGTTCGCCCCGCGCCTATCCAGAGGAAAAATCAGTCGCCGCTGCTCGGCAATATCGTCGGCAGCACCGGCGGGTTGCTGGCCGGGGTTGCAGCACCAGGAGCGGTGTTCAAGGCCGGCTGGATGGCAGGCTGGGCCTGCCCCATCTGCGCGGCCTGGGCGGCCCGCATCTCGGGGCTGCCATAGAGCGCGATCCATTTCTGCAGGTCGCTCTGATAGCTTTCATAGGACGCATAGAAGCGGTCGAACACGCCCTCGAGCGTCGGCAGCGCGCGAACCGAAAAGGCGACCAGATCCTTGGACGGCAGTGCCACGGCTTCCTGGCCCAGGATCAGCGCGGCATTGCAGAAATCGCTCTTGACTGGGGGAAAAGCGAAGAAATTGTACACCTGGGTGTTCTCGGTATCGCGGATGCGCGCATAGCCGCTGCCGTAGCGCTTGCGATATTTCTCCTCGACGGTCCTGTTGATCCGGTCGAGCTCGCGCTTGTGCGTCTTGAGGAACTGGTTGTAATCGTCCGCGATCCGGAAATGCTCGGCATTCTGGCAGTTGAGCGCGGCAACATTGAACGCGGCGCGGAAATACCACAGCTTTTCATTGTCATCGATGTCGCGCATCGGCGTGTCGCGCAGGCCGTCGGCGCGCAGCCCTGGGATCGCCATGGCGGTGACTGCATTCGACGGCGGGGTCGGCATGCGCGGCGGCGCGACCGGAACCGGGGGCGGCGGCGGTGCGACGGCGACGGGGGCGGGCTTGGCGCCGCCACAGGCCGAAATCAGGGTGGTAAGGCTGACCGTAACGGCCAGCAGAAGTGCACGGCTGGGGGCCATACGCGCCATGTTCAGTATCTCCCGGTGCACGCGCGGGGCCTTGGCTCTCTCGCACGCGTTCTCATGGGCATGGTTTATGCCCGCCAAGCGCCGATCTCAACACTAAAACGGTGAACCGTTAAAGGCTGAGGGACGACAGCCCCCCAAAAGCCGGGATGAGCGGAGTCACTCGAGCGGCGAGCCGAGTGAACCTTTTAAGCGCAAAAGAAAAGCCCGGCGGAAGGGGATCCGCCGGGCTGTCAGGGTTCCAGTGCTTTTCCGGACAGATCAGTCGCGACTGCCCATGATGCTCAGCAGCGCCTGGAACATATTGATGAAATCGAGATACAGGTTGAGCGCACCCATGATCACGACCTTGCCCATCATGTCGCTGCCCGCGACCTGCCAGTACAGGCTCTTGAGCTTCTGGGTATCATAGGCGGTCAGGCCGGCAAAGATCAGGACGGCGGCATAGCTGATGACCAGGCCCATGACCGACGACTTGAGGAAGATGTTGAGCAGGCTCGCCACGATCAGGCCGACGAGGCCCATGATCAGGAAGCTGCCCCAGCCGGTCAGGTCCTTCTTGGTGGTATAGCCGAACAGGCTAAGACCCGCGAACGCAGCCGCGGTCGAGAAGAAGGCCAGTGCGATGCTCTCACCCGTATACACCAGGAAGATCGTCGACATGCTGAGGCCCATCAGCGTCGCAAAGCCCCAGAACATCGCCTGAAGCGCGGGCGTCGAGAAGCGGTTCATGCCGAAGCTCATCGCCAGGACGATCACGAGCGGCGAGAAGATGATGACATATTTGAGCAGGCCAGGGCCGAACATGATGTCTGCGGCCATGCCCGACTGGGCGAACAGCAGCGCGACGATGCCGGTCAGCAGGATGCCGCTGGTCATGTAATTGTAGATGGACAGCATGTACTTGCGCAGGCCTTCGTCACGGGCCGCGCTGATACCGCCGGGCGCATTGATCGAACCGGCGCGCATGCGCTCCGCCGTGCGAGGATCAAAACGGTCAGCCATCGAAAAAGTCTCCTTTGCCCGGCATTGTTGCCGGATAGCCACAATATCGCCCCTTGATGGGAAATTTTCAAGCGAAACCGGTTTTCCGTTCGTCGCGCCTTGCTACGATACAAACATTACCATGCGATTGTTCCTTTCCCTTGTGCCTCCGATTGCCATTCGCGCGCTGCTGCTCGACCAGATGCAGGGGCTGGTCGCAGCGCGCTGGCAGAGCGATGCCCAGCTGCACGTCACGCTGCGCTTCATCGGCGAAACCGATCGGCACGGGGCAGAGACGCTGCTGCTCGCGCTCGGCGCGGAACGCTTCACGCGGATCGAGGCGCGGCTTGACGGCTTTGGCTGGTTCGACCGCAAGGGCCGAGTCGATCAGCTCTGGGCAGGGCTAGCCCCGCGCGATCCGCTGGCAGCGCTGCATGCGCGGCTCGACCGACTGTGCGTGCGCGCCGGCTTCGAGCCCGAAGCGCGCAAATATGTGCCGCATGTCACGATCGCCCGTTTCGCGCGCAGCACCGCGCCCGATCCGGCTGGGGTCACCGCCTGGATGGCATCGCAGCCGCCCCTGCCGGGCGACCTGTTCGGCTTTGACGAACTGCGGCTGATGCAGAGCCATTTGGGCCATGACGGCAGCGTCTACGAGACGATCGCCGCGTTCCCGTTGCGCGGCTGAAGCATCAGGGCTGAAACGCGGCCACGATATCCGCCGTGACCCGCGCGGGCCGCCCAGTCGCCTTGTCGAGCATCGCCCAGGTCGAGATGGCCGTCACGATGTCGCGCCCGTTCGCATCGGCAAAGGCGGCATGGCGGGCAAAGCGCGCGCCCTTGGGCGTCCCGGGCACCCAGGTCCGGCCGATTGCGGTCTCGCCCAAACCGATATTGCCGCGGTAATCGATCTCGTGCCGGACGATCACCCAGAAATAGGCGGCCACATGCGCCGGGTCCGCCGCCGCATTCCAGTGCGCGACCGACAGCTCCTGCAGCCACTGCACCCAGACGGCATTGTTGACATGACCGAGCTCGTCGATGTGCTCAGGTGCGGCGGTAAAGGGGAGGGAGAAGGTGGTCATGGGGCTGCCTTAACGCTCCCATCGCCGTTTGTCCCGGCCCTTCGGCTGGCTGGCACGCCGGAGGGCTCGGGACGAAAAGGCCCGGCTGACATCTCGCCAGCCGGGCCTTTCGTTCAATCCGCGTTGGTATCGCTTTCCTTCTTCGCCGATCCGCGCGCCTTTTTGGGCTTGCCCGCCTTGGGCGGTGCGGGGACGATTTCGAAGGCCATGGCGCCGTCCTTCATATGGACATTGACCTCGCCGCCCTGGACCAGCTTGCCGAACAGCAGCTCTTCCGCCAGCGGCTGCTTGATCTTCTCCTGGATGAGCCGCGCCATCGGGCGGGCACCATAGAGCCGGTCGTAACCGCGTTCGCACAGCCAGTCGCGCGCTTCCTGGTCGAGCCGGATGTGCACGTTCTGATCGGCCAGCTGCAGTTCGAGCTGCAGGATGAACTTGTCGACCACGCGGGCGACAACCTCGGTTCCCAGATAGCCGAACGGCACGATGGCATCGAGACGGTTGCGGAATTCGGGGGTGAACATCTTCTTCACCGCCTCGTCCGACGCGTCCTCGCGGCTGACATCGCCAAAGCCGATGCCCTCGCGCGCCATGTCCGCCGCGCCCGCATTGGTCGTCATGATCAGCACGACATTGCGGAAATCGACGGTCTTGCCGTGGTGATCGGTCAGCTTGCCATTGTCCATCACCTGCAACAGGATGTTGAACAGGTCGGGATGCGCCTTCTCGATCTCGTCGAGCAGCAGCACGCAATGCGGCTGCTGGTCGATCGCATCGGTGAGCAGACCGCCCTGGTCATAGCCGACATAGCCCGGAGGCGCGCCGATCAGCCGGCTGACAGAATGGCGTTCCATATATTCGGACATGTCGAACCGCTGCAGCGGAATGCCCATGATGTTCGCAAGCTGGCGCGCAACCTCGGTCTTGCCGACGCCGGTGGGGCCGGAGAACAGATAGTTGCCGATCGGCTTGTCGGGATCGCGCAGGCCCGCCCGGCTCAGCTTGATCGCGCTCGACAGCACCTCGATCGCCTTGTTCTGGCCGAACACCACGCGCTTGAGGTCACGCTCGAGATGCTCGAGCACCTTCTTGTCGTCCTTCGACACCGACTTGGGCGGGATGCGCGCCATCGTCGCGATCACGCTCTCGATCTCGCGCGCGGTGATGATCTTGCGCCGCTTGGCGGGCGGCACCAGCATCTGCATCGCGCCGACCTCGTCGATCACGTCGATCGCCTTGTCGGGCAGCTTGCGGTCGTTGATGTAGCGCGCCGACAGCTCGACCGCGGTCTTGATCGCATCGGGCGTGTACTTGACCTTATGGTGGTCCTCGAACGCGGTGCGCAGGCCCTTGAGAATCTTGATCGTGTCCTCGATCGTCGGCTCGTTCACGTCGATCTTCTGGAACCGGCGCAGCAGTGCGCGGTCCTTTTCGAAGTGATTGCGGAACTCCTTGTAGGTGGTCGATCCGATGCAGCGGATGGTGCCGCTGGACAGCGCAGGCTTGAGCAGGTTCGACGCGTCCATCGCGCCGCCGCTGGTGGCCCCTGCACCGATCACGGTGTGGATCTCGTCGATGAACAGCACCGCGTGCGGCATCTTCTCGAGCTCGGAGACGACCTGCTTCAGCCGCTCCTCGAAATCGCCGCGATAGCGCGTGCCGGCGAGCAGCGCGCCCATGTCGAGCGAATAGATCACCGCCTTCTGCAGCACTTCGGGAACGTCGCCCTCGACGATCTTGCGCGCTAGGCCTTCGGCGATCGCGGTCTTGCCGACGCCGGGATCACCGACATAGAGCGGATTGTTCTTCGAACGGCGGCACAGGATCTGGATGGTGCGGTCGACCTCGGGCCCGCGTCCGATCAGCGGATCGATCTTGCCGGCCTGGGCCCGCGCGTTCAGATTGACCGTGAATTGGTCGAGCGCGCTGTCCTTCTTCTGCTTGGCGGCAGCGTCCTGCTTTTCTTCCTGCGGTTCCTCGGCCCCGCGCACGCTGCGCTGTTCGACCGGCTGACCGCCCTTGCCGATGCCGTGGCTGATATAGCTCACCGCATCGAGGCGGCTCATGTCCTGCTGCTGCAGGAAATAGACCGCATAGCTTTCGCGCTCGGAGAACAATGCGACCAGCACGTTCGCGCCCGTGACGACATCCTTGCCCGAGGACTGGACGTGCAGGATCGCACGCTGGACCACGCGCTGGAAGCCGGAGGTCGGCGCAGGGTCGGTCTTTTCGGCGACCTTGAGCGAGTCGAGCTCGTTGTCGAGATAATGGGTGACGGCATCGCCCAGTTCGCCGAGGTCCACGCCGCAGGCCTGCATCACCTGCGCGGCATCGGCATCGTCGATCAGCGCGAGCAGCAGATGTTCGAGCGTGGCATATTCGTGACGGCGATCGGCGGCATTGTGCAGCGCCTGATGCAGCGTCTTTTCCAGCGATTCGGCAAAGGATGGCATATTGCGATACTCCGCAGCGGGCGAGATACCCGCCTTCTTATTCAATTCGCCCGGAAAAAAGGGCCGGGCCCCTTATCGTCAAGCGCCTCTTTGCCATTGCCCCTATCCACTCCGGGGCGCTCCACATGCACCAATATAGGACGGCATTCGGGCAAATCCAGCAGGCTCAAAGCCACTCGTCGCGAATAATCGCAGCAAGAGCCGTGCCAGATGAACGGCACCTGCATGAATGTTGGATGCGCCGTTCGGGCTCAAAGCCTGCAGGCGGTGCTCAGCTCTTGCGAAACAGCGCTTCCGCGCTCAGCCGATGCTGCGCGGCAAAGGCCTTGCGCGCTTCGCACCGGGCGATCTCGGCCCGGCACAGCGCGATCCGCGCGTCCAGTTCGTCCAGCGAATAGGCATCGATATCCTCGCCGCCCAGTTTCTGGGCAGCATCTGCGCGCAACCGCGCGAGGCTTTCGTCGGGCTCCATGGGACTTATTGTTGACCCCGGTGCCTTAGCTGTCAATATGGGGTTTACAGATGTTGACGGTTTGGTCCGTGAACGGGGGGAGCACCAGGTCATGACGACCCTGGAAATGGCGAAAGTAATTCCGGCGACCATGCGGGCCGTCGATTATGCAGAGCCGGGCGGGCCGGAAGTACTGGTGGCCGGCGAGACACAAGTTCCGGTGCCAGCAGCTGGCGAGCTATTGATCCGCGTCGCCGCCGCCGGCGTGAACCGGCCCGATGTCATCCAGCGCCAGGGCTTCTATCCGCCGCCGCCGGGCGCGCCGCATATCCCGGGACTGGAGATTGCCGGAACGGTCGTGGCTGCAGGTCCGGATACCGACGATGCGCTAATTGGCCAGCCGGTCTGCGCGCTGGTCGCAGGCGGCGGCTATGCCGAATATTGCCTCGCCCGCGCGGACCACTGCCTGGTCGTGCCCTCGGGCATTTCCATGGTCGAAGCGGCCGCGCTGCCCGAAACGCTGTTCACCGTGTGGCACAACCTGTTCCAGCGCGCCTATGCCCGCGATGGCGAGACGGTGCTGGTCCATGGCGGCACCAGCGGCATCGGCACGATGGCGATCAAGCTGTGCAAGCTGTTCGACCTCAAGACCATCGTCACCTGCGGCAGCGACGACAAGTGCGCCGCAGCGCTGGAGATCGGCGCGACGCACGCGATCAACTACAAGACGCACGATTTCTTCGAGGAGGTCCAGCGCCTCACCGACGGCAAGGGCGTCGAGATCGTGCTCGACATGGTGGGCGGCAGCTATTTGCCGCGCAACATGGCCTGCCTGGCCGATGATGGCCGCAATGTCACCATCGCGGTGCAGGGCGGCATGAAGGCCGAGATTTCGGTGCTCGAGATCATGCGCCGCCGCCTGACGCTGACCGGATCAACGCTGCGCCCGCGCTCGAACGCGTTCAAGGCCTTGCTTGCCGACGAGATCGCGCGCGAGGTGTGGCCGCTGGTCGCGACCGGCGAGCTTTCGCCGATCATCCACAGCCGCTACCCGCTGCACGAGGCGGCGAAGGCGCATGCGCAGATGGAATCGGGCGATCTGATCGGCAAGATCGTGCTGGAGATCGGCGAATAGTCCGCCCACTGTCATCAAGCCGTCATCGCTAGGCGATTCCAGTTGTCACATTAAACCGCCATTGGCGTGGTCCCGAGGATGCAATATCCGCAAGGGAGCAAGCGCCACATGGCCCTCGACGATTTCAGCGATAGCATTGGCAACCTGCTGGCAAGGGTGGCCGATGGCGATGATCTGGCGGGCGGCGATTTTGCCAATGTCGCCGGCTTTCCGGGCGGCCAGCCCTATGTCCCCGAACCCCCGGCCGATGCGCGTCGCCGCTATCGCACCGTGTGGATTTCCGACGTTCACCTCGGCACGCGCGGCTGCAATGCGCAAATGCTCATCGACTTTCTCGACCATGTCGACAGCGACACCATGTATCTGGTCGGCGACATCATCGATGGCTGGCGGCTGAAGAAGAAATTCTACTGGCCCGCCGCGCACAACGACATCGTCTGGCGCATATTGAAGCGCGCCAAGCGCGGCACGCGCATCGTCTACATTCCCGGCAATCATGACGAGATGTTTCGCCAGTTCAGCGGGCTCAGTTTCGGCGGCGTCGAGATCCGGCGCGCCGCATTCCACGAGACCGCAGACGGCAAGCGGCTGATGGTGCTGCACGGCGACGAGTTCGACACGATCATGCTTGCGCATCGCTGGCTCGCGTTCGTCGGCGACACGCTCTACCACCTGCTGATGAGCATGAACATCGGCGTCAACTGGGTACGCCAGCGCTTCGGCCTGTCCTATTGGTCGCTCTCGAAAATGGCCAAGCACAAGGTCAAGAACGCGGTCGAGTTCATCTCGCGCTTCGAGGAGCTGGTCGCGCGCGCCGCCGCCGAGCGCGGTGTCGACGGCGTGGTCTGCGGGCATATCCACACGGCCGAGATCCGCGAGATCGGCGGCGTCGCCTATTATAACGACGGCGACTGGGTGGAAGGCTGCACCGCTTTGGTCGAGCATTTCGACGGACGGATGGAAGTGCTGCACTGGGCCGAGATCATGAAGGAGCGCCAGGCGGCAGAGGCCGAGGCGCGCATGCGGCAGAATCTCGAACCGGTGGCAGCCTGATCCAGGGCGGTGCGACAGCGGAGGACGGCATGCAGCCCAGCATGAAGATCGCGATCATCACCGATGCCTGGGCGCCGCAGGTCAACGGCGTGGTACGCACGCTCACCGCGGTGACCGAGCGTCTGCGCGGATTGGGCCACGAGCTGCTGGTCATCTCGCCCGATCAATATGCCTCGATCCCCTGCCCTTCCTATCCCGAGATCCGCCTGGCGCTGACCACGCGCTTCGGCATCGGCGCGAGGCTGAGCGAGTTTGCGCCCGATGCGGTTCACATCGCCACCGAAGGACCGCTGGGCATTGCCGCCCGGCGCTTCTGCCTCGATCATGGCTATCCCTTCACCACCGCCTATCACACCCAGTTTCCCGACTATCTCGCGCGGCGTACCGGGCTTCCCGCTGCGATGTTCTGGCCGTTCATCCGCTGGTTCCACGCCCCGGCCCATGCGATCCTGGTATCGACCGAGACGGTGCGGGCGCAGCTGCGCGAGCAGGGGCTGCGCCAGGTGGTGCACTGGGGTCGCGGCGTCGATCTCGCCTGTTTCGGGCCCCACGCCCCCCGGCCCGCGCTCTATGCCGAGCTTGCGGGGCCGATCCAGCTCTATGTCGGCCGCGTCGCGGTCGAGAAGAATATCGAGGCGTTCCTGTCGAGCCGCCATCCAGGGTCCAAGGTGGTGGTGGGCGACGGCCCCGCGCGCGAGGCGCTGGCACGGGCCTATCCAGACGCGCATTTCGTCGGCGCGCAATCGGGCGCGGCGCTGGCGGGCTATTATGCGGGCGCGGACGTGTTCGTATTCCCCAGCCGCACCGACACCTTCGGGCTCGTGATGATCGAGGCGCTCGCCTGCGGCACACCGGTGGCAGCTTTCCCGGTTTCCGGCCCGCTCGACGTGCTGTCGCCGGGCGCGGGCGCGATGCACGCCGATCTCGACACCGCGATCGCCGCCGCGCTCAGCCTCAACCGCGCCGATTGCCTGGCCGCAGGGCGCAGCTTCACCTGGGATGCCAGCACCCGCCAGTTCCTGAACGCCCTGGTACCGATCACCGCGCGGCTCGCCCTGGCGGCCTGACGATCGCTCGCATTTCCTCAAATAGTATAGTATGCAAAATCCGGGTCGCCCCAGACAGTCAGTTCAGCATGCAGGGGTGATATGCAAACAGCCACGTTCTTCCGGGTGATACTGCCGTGCGCGCTTGCGCTGGGCGGCGTGATGTTCGCAGGCCACCAGGCGCTCGATGCCGCAGACCATTTCGATCCGCCTGCTCGAACGGGATCGGACACCAACACGGTGGGATTCGACGTCGCCGCCGACATTGCCGATCTCTACGCCTTTCACGACGCCAACAACGTCTATCTGTCGATCGGCTTCGGTGGCCCGTCGGCGACGAACCTGCCGGGCTTCTACGATCCCGATGTCCTGTACATGATCAACATATCGAATGCCGGATCGCGCACCGATGTGGAGTTTCCGATCGAGATCCGCTTCGGGCGCGACGGGGCCAATCCGGGGATCGAGGTCCGCAATCTGCCCGGGGCCAGCCTGGTTCGCGGTCCGGTCGAACGCAACCTGACCACCCCCAACGGCATAACCGTGCGCGCCGGGCTGTTCGACGATCCGTTCAACTTCGATCCGCAGGGGCTACGCGATTCGCGCGCGACGGGGAACTTGTCGTTCAACAGCGCGCGCAATCGCTTCGCCAATCTCAACACCACCTTCGTCGTCATCTCGATCCCGCGCAGGCTGCTCGATCAGGGCCAGCCGCTCGATATCTGGTCGACCTCGGCCCGGATCAGGAGCTGAAGCCATGACCCGGAACCGCACACCGCTCGCGCTCGCCTCTGCCCTTGCCATGTCTGCGTTGCTTGCGGGCTGTGGCAGCAACGAGCCGCAGACCAACACGATCGTGATCCCGCCGGTCGCGGTCGCACCCGCGCCCACGCCGACCCCGCCGCCGCCGACCAGCTTCGATGTCGGCCCCTGCCTCAACCAGACCGTCGTTCCCGGCCGGACCGTGGCGAATCTGGTGGTCCCCGATCTGCTCCGGCTCGATCTCAACCAGCCGGCAGGCTTCCCCAACGGCCGCCGGTTCGAGGATCCGGTGGTCGATGTTACCCTCGCGGTCATCTTCCTCGATCTCGCCCGGCACCCCGCGACCACCTTTGCCGCGCTGCCGGTCAACCCCAACACGCTCGACCAGCCGCTGCCCACCAGCTTCCCGTTTCTGGCCGCGCCGCTCGGCAGCCCGCCGATATCGGGCGGTGCGGGGACGAACTTCACCTTCCGCAGCGATCTGCCATCGGCCTATCGGCGGGTCGACCGCGCAGGCATGCCAGCGGTGGCGACCGCGCTCGTCTCCGGCAACCCGTTCAAGAACGAGTATAACGACGACACCCCCGCGATCGACGCGACCGGCAAATGGGTGCCTGAACTCAGCAGCACGCTGACCATCCTGACCAATGCGCTGGCCGACGATTTCGGTCGGCTGGGCCTGAGCATCTGCGCGCGACCCAATGGCTGAGGCAGGTGCGGCGGGCGAGGTCGGCCTGGCAGCACGGCTGTCACCCTGGAAATGGTGGATCATGGCGCTGCTGGTCCTGGCAGGCGTCTGGGCGATCGACGCCTGGAATGACGCCAAGCCCCTGCCAGAGCCGATCGCGTGGCAAGCTTCGCCCTATTCGGGCAGCGGCCCGCCGCTCAGCTATGCCGAGGCGATGCGGCGCAGCCAGACAGCGATCGCCAATGCCCGCAAGGCGGCCGAGGCGGGCGCAGACCAGTGGCTGATGCATGAAATCCATGCCAGCGAGTTGATGGCGCGCGCCCAGCTTTCGGGCGATTATCGCGATTATGCCGCTGCCCAGGCTGCGCTCGACAAGGCCTTTGCGGTCGCGGTGAAAGGCAGCGGACCGCACATGATGCGCGCCGCGCTCGATTTCAGCATGCATCGGCTGGCCGCCGCCGAAGCGCAGCTGGCGGCCACCGATGCCTATGCGGTTCCACCTGATCCGGGCGACCGCGCCGAGATCGAAGCGATGCGCGGCGACATCGCCTTCTATCGCGGCGATTATGACAGGGCCTGGGCGCTGTATGACGCGGCCGACCGGCTGGTGCCGGGTTCGGCCAACTTCCGCCGCGCGATCTTTGCCGCGCGCACCGGCAAGGTCGATCTGGCCGACGCCTATCTGACCGAGGCGGAAAAGGCCTATCGCTCACCCACGCCGCAGACGCGATCGTACATGCAGCTCCAGCGCGGCATTCTCGATCTCGACCAGGGTCGGCTCAATGAGGCCTTGGTGCATTTCCGCGAGGCCGACCGGCTGTTCCCCGGCCGCTGGCTGATCGAGGAGCATATCGCCGAGGTGCTTGCGCTGCAGGGCAAGACCGGTCAGGCGGAAACGCTGTATCGCGATATCGTCCGGCGCACCGGCCATCCCGAGTTCATCGATGCGCTGGCCGCGATCGTCGAGGCGCGCGGCGACAAGGCCGAAGCGCGGCGGCTCTACGCCCGCTCGTCGACCATCTGGGCCGAGCGGCTGAAGCTGTTCCCGGAAGCGACCTATGGTCATGCAATCGACCATTGCATGGCGAAACGGGACTGGTCCTGCGCGCTCAGGCTTGCGGAGGCCAATCATCAGGCACGCCCCTATGGCGAAGCGAAGATCAAGCTCGCTGCTGCCCTGCTCGCGAACAGCCGGATCGATGAGGCACGCGCCCTGATCGACACCGTCCTCGCCTCCCGCTGGCGCACCCCCGATCTGTATTCTACCGCCGCCGCCATCTACGATGCCAGCGGCCTCACCCGAAAGGCGGCAGAGTTTCGCCGCACAACCCCGCTCTCCTCAGATTGAAGTTTAATCAAGTTGCCTTGTCCTCGGGCTGTCTGCAAGCTCGCCGCCTATTCTGGCAGGGGAGCAGGGCGTGAAGCGGGGGCTATGGGTTGCAGGCTGCATTGGACTGATTCTGGCCTCTCCGGCCTTTGCGGGCGATCAGCCGCTTTATGCTCCCGCCCCCGAATGGGTGAAACCGGCTGCCCTGCCCGATGACAAGCAGCCCAGCGGGGCCGGCGGGGTGATGCTGCTCGATTTCCAGCACCGCATCGATGGTCCCACCGTCTGGCAGTATAGCGACACGATCCGGCGGCTGGATTCGCCCGAAAGCCTGACCCAGAGCAACATCATCACCTTGCCCTGGAGCCCGGACAAGGGCGATCTCATCATCCACCAGCTTTCGATCCTGCGTGACGGGCAGACGATCGACGTGCTGTCGGCTGGGCAGAAATTCACCGTGCTGCGCCGCGAGGAGCAGCTCGAAAAGAGCGAGCTTTCCGGCATCCTGTCCGCGACCCTGGCGGTCGAGGGGCTGCGCGTCGGCGACAGGCTGCGCCTGCGCGCCTCGGTCACCCGCAAGGATGCCGCGCTGGGCGGACGGTCGCAGATCGTGCAATGGCTGCCCGCCGCGCCCGCACGCATCCCCTCGGCGGGTTACAGCCTGGCCTGGCGCAAGGATCAGCCGGTGCAGTGGAAGTCGCTGGCGGGCAGGCTCGACGTGAAGCCGGTGCGCGATGGCGATTTCATGCGCCTAGAGGTCGCGGCCCCGCTCGCCAAGCTGGCCGAGATGCCCGACGATGCCCCTGGCCGCTATCATCTGCTGCCGATGATCGAGGCATCGACCTTTGCCAGCTGGGGCGATGTGTCGAAGGTGATGGCGCCGCTCTATGCCACGCAAGGCACCGTCGCGCCGGACAGCCCGATCGCCGCCGAGATCGCCGCGATCATGCAGGCGAGCAGCGATCCGATGGAGCGCGCCGCCAGGGCGCTGCAGCTGGTGCAGGACAAGATCCGCTATCTCGCCGTGGGAATGGATGGCGGCAATTACATGCCCCAGTCGCCGCAAAAGACCTGGGACGCGCGCTATGGCGACTGCAAGGCGAAGACGCTGCTGCTGCTCGCCATGCTGCATGCGATGGGGATAGAGGCAGAGCCGGTGCTGGCCGGCGTACGGCTGGGCGAACTGGTGCCCGAGCGTATTCCCAGTGCGGCGGCTTTCGACCATGTGCTGGTCAGGGCGACGATCGGATCGGAATCGCTGTGGCTGGATGGCACCGCGATGGGCACCAGGCTGGCCGACATGCGCGACACGCCGCGCCTGGGCCATGTGCTGCCATTGCGCGCAGACGGTGCCGATCTGATGCAAGTGGACCTGCGCGCGCCCGGACGCCCGATGATCGACCTGGAGATGACGGCGGACGAAAGCACCAGCATCGACCTGCCTTCGGTCATCGATCTCAAGATGGTCGTGCGCGGCGAGCTGGCCAGCCTGCTGACGCTGATGACCGCACAGATGCCCGAACCCGAGCTGCGCGACGGCGTGCAATCGGTCCTCCAGGAATTTGTCGGCGAGGCGCAGTTCGAACAACTCGAGGCCGTGCCCGATCCGGATGCGGGCACTGTCACCATTCGCGGCCGGGGCGCGTTCAGCACCGGCTGGAAGATGCAGGAGCGGCGCATGGAGCGCTGGCTTTCGCGCGTGCCGGATCTGCTCGACTTCAAGCCGGACCGGGCAAGACCAGCCTGGGCCGCGATCCCGGTCGCGACCGCCGGACCGCTGCGCAGCCATTACAAGATGACGATCCGGCTACCCGATGGCGGACGCGGCTACACGATCGAAGGCGACCCGTCGGTCGACATGACGGTCGGCGGCACCGCGATCCGCCGGTCGCTGACGATGACGAACGGCGAGGTGATGATCGAGGAAGACCTGACATCGCTGGGCGGCGAGATCGCGGCGGGCGATGTCGCGCGCGAACGCGACCGCATGGCGACGCTGCTGGCGCGGTCGCCCAGGCTGGTCGCTCCGGCCGATGCGCGGCGGCGCTGGTCGCTGGCCGGTGCGCCGTCGGATTCGCAGATCAGGGCAATCCGCGCCATCTATGACAAGGAGGTGCAGAAGGCCGACGAGGAAGACACGACCGCGCTGGTCAGCAGCCTGTCGCTATATCGTGGCATCGGCGATTTCAAGGGGGCGGCAGGCGTGCTCGATCGGCAGATCGCGCTGCTGCCTTCCGCCGAGGCTTATAGCGACCGCGCATCGGTGCGCGCACAGCTGGGCGATCTGAAAGGCGCACTGGCGGATGCCGAGGCGGCGCGTTTGCTTGATCCGGCTGATATCGGCTATATTGGACAGGTCGCGGGGCTGAAGGCGGAGCTCGGCGATCTGGACGCTGCGCTGGCGCTGGTCGACGAACGCATTGCGCTGGGCGGCAAGACGCTGACCGACTTGCGAGTGATCCGCGCCGATCTGCTGGGGATGTATGGCGACGCCACGCAGGCGCTGACTGAACTCGACCAGGTGATGGCCACCAAGCCCGGCGATCCGTCGCTGCTCAACATGCGTTGCTGGATCAAGGGCACCCGGATGGTCCAGACCGAATCGGCGCTGAAGGACTGTACCGGCGCACTGGAGCTCAGCGACAGCACCGCAGGCATTCTCGACAGCCGCGCGCTGGTCTGGCTGCGCATGGGGCGGCTCGAAGAGGCGCTGGCCGATCTCGACGCCGCGCTGCTGCAGGCACCCAGCCTCGCCGAAAGCCGATACCTGCGATCGATCGTCTATCGCAAGCTGGGCCGCGAAGCCGATGCGGCGGCCGATCTGGCGGTCGCGCGGCAGCTCTCGCCATCGCTGGAGCGGCAATATGCGCGCTATGGGCTGAAGCCCTGAAGCCACCGGCCGAGGGGACGTTCACCACATTTCGGGCTGCGCCAGTCCCTTTCCCTGCCCCCGGACCCTTTTCCTTGCCCAAAGCACCGCGTTCGCCTATAGCTGTGCGCAGCATTCGGCCACCCCGCGAGGGGTGGCCATATTTTTTGGAGAAACGCGCATGTCTGCCAACCCCCAGCCGCTGATGCCGCACGCGACCGCATCCTGGATGGTCGACAATACCGGGCTCAGCTTCGAACAGATTGCCGATTTCTGCGGCCTGCACATCCTGGAAGTCCAGGCGATGGCCGACGACCTTGCCAGCAGCAAATATACCGGCCGCGATCCGGTGCGCGCGGGCGAGCTGACCATGGCGGAGATCGAGAAGGGTCAGGCCGATCCCGACTATCGGCTGAAGATCATCGCAGGGCCCGCGCAGGTGCGCCGCACCAAGGGTCCGCGCTACACCCCGGTGTCGAAGCGCCAGGACAAGCCCGACGGCATCGCCTGGATCCTGCGCAACCATCCCGAAATCTCGGATGCGCAGATCGGCAAGCTGATCGGCACCACCCGCAACACCATCGCCGCGATCCGCGATCGCAGCCACTGGAACATCTCGAACATCCAGCCCAAGGATCCAGTGACGCTCGGCCTGTGCTCGCAGCGCGAGCTCGACGCGATCGTCAGCAAGGCGGCCAAGAAGGCCGGGATCACCGATCAGGCGCCGACCGACACGCGTCTGGGCGGCGACCGCGAGGCGCTGATCGAGGAACTGCGCGCCGAACGCGATGCCCAGCACCGCGCCGCCGAGGATGCCGCGCGCGAGGCCGCGATCGAATCGTCGCTGCTCGGCGGTGACGCGCCTGAAAGCGAGCAGGATTGATGAGCGAGACGGCGGCACCGCAAGAGCCGGAAACGCGCTCGGGGCCGCCCGCTTATGATGCCTCGCTCGCCGATCATGGGCTAGAGCCCAAGGAATTTCGCGGGCTGACCTATCCGCTGGGCGATCATGCGCCCGGCTATGGCGAATATTTC
>Ga0181595_10000274_pt1 | contig 55376 bp, 33 predicted proteins | sample 041ome_7_FD_145604 | JGI IMG/M metagenome (GOLD analysis project Ga0181595, IMG submission 145604) | Coastal salt marsh microbial communities from the Groves Creek Marsh, Skidaway Island, Georgia - 041401AS metaG (spades assembly) | ecosystem: Environmental > Aquatic > Marine > Intertidal zone... | reverse complement strand
GTCGAGCGCGAGTGCGCGAATGGTGATCTCGCGATGTCGCCGTTCGGTCATGCGCTTTGCGCGCAAAGCGCGGAGACGGAGGCGGTGGTGGTCACGCGACGATGGGACGCGAGGCGCGATCGCGCGGATAAGAGGGGTCGCGCGCGCGATCGCGCGAATGGCGATCGCGCGACGTCGCGATGCGGGGTTTGGCGACAGATACGCGCGCGGGATGTGTGGATAGGTGTGTGATCTTGAGTTTTGACTGACGTGTGAGGACGCTCGTTCGTGGTTGGCGTACGTAGGCGTTGAAGGGTGGGCGCGCGAGCGCGCGCGGGCGCGTCTGCGGGACGACGCGCGCCGTCGCGACTGGTCCGCGCGGTCCGCTTCGTAAGAAGGGTGAGAAGAGTGAGGAGGATATGATTGAGAGCATGACGAGTGGGTCGAAGGGTATGTTCACGAGCGTGAACCCGGAGGTGCGACGCATCGTTCCGGAGGCTAAGGGTCGCGTCGTGGTGAAGGTTGTGTACGTCGTGTTGGAGTCGCAGTACCAATCCGCGCTCTCTGCCGCGGTTACGCAAATTAACGAGACGAACGACAAGGTGTGCGTTGAGGTTGTTGGTTACTTGCTCGAAGAGTTGCGTAACGCCGACAACTTGGCTGCGCTCAAGAAGGATGTCGAGTCCGCCAACATCTTTATCGGATCGTTGATCTTCATCGAAGAGCTCGCCGAGAAGATTGTGGATATTGTCACCCCATGCCGCGATAACTTGGATGCGTGCTTGATCTTCCCGTCCATGCCGCAAGTCATGCGATTGAACAAGCTCGGTACGTTCTCCATGGCTCAGCTCGGTCAATCCAAGTCTGCCATTGCGTCCTTTATGCGCAAGAAGAAGGAGTCTGGCGGTTTCGAAGAGGGCATGTTGAAGCTCGTGCGCACGTTGCCCAAGGTGTTGAAGTACTTGCCTTCGGACAAGGCGGCTGATGCCCGTAACTTCATGAACTCTTTGCAGTACTGGCTCGGCGGTTCCTCGGACAACTTGGAGAACTTCTTGTTGATGATTTCCAAGGCGTACGTCCCGGCGCTCAAGGGGATGGATATCACCGTTGCCGAACCCGAGGTGTTCCCGGATATCGGCATCTGGCACCCGACCGCCCCGGCCATGTACGAGGATTTGAAGGAGTACCTTAACTGGTATGACACCCGTAAGGACATCAAGTTCAAGGCGGATGCCCCGGTTATCGGTCTCATTCTCCAGCGTTCTCACTTGGTCACCGGCGACGAAGGCCACTACTCTGGTATGGTGTCCGAACTCGAAGCCAAGGGTGCGAAGGTTGTTCCGATCTTCGCCGGTGGTCTCGACTTCTCTGGCCCGATCGAACGATTCTTCTTCGATCCGATCACCAAGGGTGCGTACGTCGACACCGTCTTGTCGTTGACTGGTTTCGCCCTCGTCGGCGGTCCGGCGCGCCAAGATCACCCGAAGGCTATCGAGTCTTTGAAGAAGCTCAACGTGCCATACATGGTGACCGTCCCGCTTTCTTTCCAAACCACGGAAGAATGGAAGGACTCTACCCTTGGTTTGCACCCGGTGCAAGTCGCCCTCCAAGTTGCCCTCCCGGAGCTTGATGGTGGTCTTGAGCCGATGATCTTCTCTGGTCGTGATTCCAAGTCTGGCAAATCGCACTCGCTCCAAGATCGCGCTTCGCAAATCGCTGACCGTGCCATCAAGTGGTCGGCGCTTCGCAAGAAGACTGCGGCGAGCAAGAAGCTTGCGATTACTGTTTTCTCTTTCCCTCCGGACAAGGGTAACGTCGGTACCGCTGCCTACTTGAACGTCTTTGGTTCCATTTACCGCGTGCTCCAAGGCTTGCGCCGCGAAGGCTACAACGTCGGCGTTCTTCCCGCGAATGAAGAAGAACTCATCAACTCTGTGTTGAACGACAAGGAAGCGCAATACGCGTCCCCGGACATGAATGTTGCCTACCGCATGCCGGTCAAGGAATACCAGCAACTCTGCAAGTACTCTGAGGATTTGCACGAAAACTGGGGCCCGCCGCCGGGCAACTTGAACACCGACGGCCAAAACTTGCTTGTGTACGGTAAGCAGTTCGGTAACGTTTTCATCGGTGTTCAACCGACGTTTGGTTATGAAGGTGATCCGATGCGCTTGTTGTTCTCCAAATCTGCGTCCCCGCACCACGGTTTCGCGGCGTACTACACTTTCCTTGAGCACGTGTTCCAAGCCGACGCCGTGCTCCACTTCGGTACCCACGGTTCCCTCGAGTTCATGCCTGGTAAGCAAGTCGGTATGTCTGGCAACTGCTACCCGGATCAATTGATTGGTAACATCCCGAACATTTACTACTACGCGGCGAACAACCCTTCTGAGGCGACCATTGCCAAGCGTCGTTCGTATGCCAACACGATTTCTTACTTGACGCCGCCGGCCGAGAACGCTGGATTGTACAAGGGCTTGAAGGAATTGAAGGAGTTGATCTCTTCTTACCAAACCCTCAAGGATTCTGGCCGTGGCCCGTCGATCGTGAACACCATTGTCTCTACCGCGATCACGTGCAACTTGGACAAGGACATTCCGGAAATCCCGACTGATCCGGAAGCCGACGCCGCGAACATGGACCAAGACACTCGCGATTTGATTGTTGGTAAGGTGTACCAAAAGCTCATGGAAATTGAATCCCGCTTGTTGCCGTGCGGTCTCCACGTCGTTGGTTGCCCGCCGTCTGCCGAAGAAGCCGTCGCGACTCTTGTCAATATTGCGTCCATTGATCGCGAAGACGAACAAATCACGGCGCTTCCGGGTATTCTCGCCGCCTCTGTCGGCCGCGACATTGAAAGCATCTACCGCTCCAACGATGCTGGTGTTCTCGAAGATGTTCAACTCTTGCAAGACATCACCGAAGCGTGCCGCGCGTGCGTTGGTGGTTTCGTGAACCGCGCCGCGGATCCGTCTGGCCGCGTCGCCGCAGGCGCTCTCGGCGCCGTCGGCAGTCTCTTTGGCTCCGCCGCCGTTGCTCTCCCGTGGGGTGATGCCTTGAAGGGCACCAAGTTCGAATCCGCCGATGTCGAAAAGATGCGCACTTTGTTCACTTACTTGCGCTTCTGCCTCGAGCAAGTTGTCAAGGACAACGAGCTCGGCGCGCTCGTCGAGGCGCTCGAAGGCCAGTACGTTCTTCCGGGCCCGGGTGGTGATCCGATCCGTAACCCGAAGGTGTTACCGACTGGTAAGAACATTCACGCTCTTGACCCACAAGCCATCCCGACTGGTGCGGCTGTTGCCTCTGCCAAGGTTGTTGTCGACCGCTTGATTGAACGCGAGCGCGTTGAAAACAATGGCAGATACCCGGAATCCATCGCTCTCGTTCTTTGGGGTACGGACAACATCAAGACGTATGGTGAATCTTTAGCTCAAGTCATGTTGATGGTTGGTGTCAAGCCGGCCCCGGATGCGCTCGGTCGGGTGAACAAGCTCGAGCTCATTCCGTTGGAAGAACTCGGCCGCCCGCGCATTGACGTCGTCGTCAACTGCTCTGGTGTGTTCCGCGACTTGTTTGTCAACCAAATGAACTTGTTGGATCGCGCCGTCAAGCTCGCCGCCGAGCAAGACGAACCGGATGAGATGAACTATGTGCGTAAGCACGCCAGAGAGCAAGCCGAAGAACTCGGTTTGTCCATCCGTGAAGCCGCGACGCGCATCTTCTCCAACGCGTCGGGCTCCTACTCGTCCAACGTCAACCTTGCCGTTGAAAACTCTTCTTGGAACGATGAAAGCCAACTCCAAGACATGTACTTGAACCGCAAGTCTTTCGCGTTCAACTCTGATGCTCCGGGTGCTGGTATGGAAACAAAGAAGGAACTTTTCGAATCCGCCTTGTCCAAGGTTGACGTCACGTTCCAAAACCTCGATTCTTCTGAAATTTCGTTGACCGACGTGTCTCACTACTTTGACTCTGATCCGACCAAGTTGGTTCAAGGTGTGCGTAAGGATGGTAAGATGCCGTCTTCTTACATTGCGGATACCACCACGGCGAACGCTCAAGTGCGCTCTCTTTCTGAGACCATGCGCTTGGACTCTCGTACCAAGCTTCTCAACCCGAAGTGGTACGAAGGTATGATGGCGTCTGGCTACGAAGGTACTCGTGAGATCCAAAAGCGTTTGAACAACACTCTCGGCTGGTCTGCGACTTCGGGTCAAGTCGACAACTGGGTGTATGAAGATGCCAACTCCACGTTCATGGCTGATCCGGAAATGCAAAAGCGCTTGATGGAATCGAACCCGAACTCGTTCAGAAAGATGGTCGCAAACTTCCTCGAAGCGAACGGCAGAGGTTACTGGGAGACGAGCGAAGAAAACATTGAGCGTTTGCGTCAATTGTATATGGAGGTTGAAGACAAAATTGAAGGCGTCGACAACGCGTAGACGCGCGCTGATGAGAGCGCGCAGGCGCCAAGAACGCGGGCGCCGAAAAAAAATTTAATCAGACGCGTTGCGACGGAGGCGGAGTTTACGAATCGATCCGTTCGCAAGGTGAGATGAGCACGTTAGTTACGGCTCATGCTTTATATTACTACATTTCAAATTAAATAATTACATTTTAATGAAATATGCAAGCAAAAAAGATAATCCAAAACTCTCGCCGCCGCCGCCTTTTTCTTCTGATACAACAAAGCACACCCAAAGGCTCACACATGAGGTGGATGAACAACAATAATCCCACACTCTTTAGCCCATACACCGCGCCGCGCGCCAGTCACATCGCACCCACGCGTGCGCGCACATCGCACGAACGCACCTCATCGCATTCGCACGCGCGTCAACGCCCCCTCACGCGCACCGTCGCGCGCCATTCGACGCGCGTGACGATTGGATTCCAACGCACAGGGGAACAAACGCGCGCGATGCCGTTTTCACCCATTCTCGGCGCGAACCGCGCGAATATGCCGCGCGAATGCGCGTGCGATGAGACGCCAGTGATTAAACGTCGCGTGGCGCGTCCGCGTCGACAGTGTTTAGGTGCGTGGGGTTTGGGTATCGAGAGGTGTCGGCGAACGATGACGCGTCGCGCGGATGACTAACCGAGACGCGCGCGCGTTCGCTCACGCCCAGACGACGATGACGACGACGACGACGATTCGGAGAGCGAGAACGCGCATAGCGATTTTGTCATTCAACACCGCCAACGCCGCGCGGTGTTGGATGATTCATCGTCGGAATCGGAAGAGGAAGAGGAAGAGGAGGAGCTCGCGGTTGTCAGACGCCGACGGAAAAACGCGTTGGATAGCGAAAGCGAAACCGACGACGACGAAACGGAGGTAGTAGACTTGCGCGAATCCGTCGGTGAGTCGCCACTCGTGGGTGTCAGCAAAACATCAGTAGTCATGCCGCGGACGACGGCGATCGATGTCGCCTCGCGGTCGTCGACGACGTTTACGAAAACGCCGACGCCGACGATGCCTCGCGAACCAAACGTGCCCATTCCCAAACACATCGGCGCCGAGGATGGCGGCAAGCCTTTACGTTTGAAAGCCGCATCGGGCGGTGGACCGAAATTCGAGCTTCAGGCGTCGCTCGCGAACGCGTTGTACGACCATCAAATTCAAGGCGTGCGTTGGATGTGGCATTTACATTCGGCGAAACGCGGCGGCATTCTCGCCGACGACATGGGCTTGGGGAAGACGTTACAAGCCGCGGCGTTCGCCACGGGATTGATTCGTTCCGGCGCGGCGGCGCGCGTGCTCGTGCTCGCGGATCCGTCGATTTTACCGCAGTGGGAAAAGGAATTTTTGCGCGCGTGCGGGTTGACGCTCGGGGAGACATTGTGGAAGTATTCAGGGGATATGAAAAAGTCTGAGCGCGATAGACATCTCGATGCGTGCGTTCGTGGTCGAGGGGTGTTGTTGGCGTCGTATACCATGGCGACGCGCAACGCCACGGCGCTCGGGGCGCCGGGTGAGGATGGTATCGACACCGACGCCGACGCCGACGCGGGTGAAGGCCGAGGCGCGGCGCCGAAATCCTTCGCAGGGGCGTTTCGCTGGGATTGGGTCATCATGGATGAAGGACACAAATTGAAGAGCTCGAACACGCAGCTCTCGCACACGATACGTCAATTACCGATTAATTTACGACTCATCGTCACGGGCACGCCCATGGGGACGGATCTTGGGGAGTTATGGGCGCTGTACGACTTGACGTGCCCTGGATTACTCGGGAGCGAGCGCGAGTTTCGTCGACGATTCGTGCACAAGATTCACGCCGGTCAAGCCCCAGGGGCGACGCAGAAGCAACGTACAGAGGCGAAAGAGCTCAGTGCAGAGCTTCGCCAGTTGACGGCGCCGTATTATCTTCGTCGAGATAAGAAGAGTCTGTTTGGCGAGGCGGATTCCAAAGGAGACGTCGGCGAACCAAAGAAACCGACAAAGCTCATCGATCGCAAGGACACATCGCACGTTCCCGCCGCACTCGGGCAAAAAAATGATTTGATCGCATGGATTCCTCTCGAGCCGGCGCAGTGCGAGTTATATACGAAATTCTGCGCATCCAAGCCGGTTCGTGACGTCGTGAACAAGACGGGGAGCGCGATTACGTGCATGAATGTGCTCAAGAAGATTTGCGATCATCCGTCGACGGTGTACGGTGCAAATGACGGCGATATTGACGACACCAATGTGACTGATTTTGTCGATGACGAAAACGAAAACGACGATGACGATGCCGGTGCGCGGAAAAGTCGCGCGGGCGAAGCGGCTTTAGCCGTCGCGGCGGCGGCGCGCGAATGCTCCTTCGACCCCGGCGCGCTCGCCGACGCCGACGCGTCTTGTTCGTCGAAAATGCAATTCTTAATGCACATGCTCGAGCGTTTCAGAACTCAAGGCCATCGCGCGTTGGTTTTCAGTCAATCGCAAGCGATTTTGGATGTCATTCAACGCAACGTCGAGCGTGCGGGTCTCTCGTTTCTTCGAGTCGATGGTAAAGTCAGCGCCGACGAGCGTCATCGCCGCGTCACAGAGTTTCAAACGCGCGATGACGTGCAACTCATGTTACTCACCGCGCGCGTCGGAGGCATGGGTTTGACGCTCACCGCCGCGACGCGCGTCATCATCTACGACCCGGCTTGGAATCCATCCATGGATAACCAATCCGTCGACCGAGCCTTTCGCATCGGACAACATCGCGACGTGGTGTGCTACCGTCTCATCACCTGTGGGTCGATTGAGGAGAAAATTTATCGCAAGCAAGTGTTCAAAGGCGCGTTGTCCAAGTCTGTGACGGATGGTGGCGGCAATTGCGGTGGGTATTTTGGCGCCGACGACGCCAGTCGACTCTTTGACGTCGACGTTCAAGCGATGCGCTCGAGCGTGACGATGCGAGAACTCAACGCCTTGCACGCCGCCGATCGTAAGTGGACGGATGAATTACGTGATGAACTCGCGTATGTACAGGCGTTATCGTGCGTGTGCGGCGTGAGCGATCACGATTTGTTGTTTAATAACGATGATTCGTCATCCGCGTCGGCGTCGGCGCCGGCGAAATCAACCGGCGTCAAAACGTCGACGCCAAAGAAAGCGGCTCCGAGCGGTGCGGCATGGAAGAACGTCAATAGTGGTTGGGGCGGAGATGGGAGTATTTTAGGCGTCAATTTACTCGCCGCCGTGTCACCCACGCGCGCGCCAGTGAGGACATCGTCGCCCAACAACGATTCCCTGGCGCGCGGCGGCGAAGCCAAACTTCGCGCCAAACTCGCGGAGCATCAAGCCACTATTGACAAACAAAACGTCATTCTGAGCATGCCCGCAGTGGTGAACACGTTACCAGATAAGGGTGTCAAGTTACGTCAGGGCATCGCGTCGCTTCGCGCTGAAATGGCTGTCATTTCGGCAGAAATTCAAGCCAAGTATTGCACCGCCGCCGCCGCGAAAGACGTCGACGAATTTTTCACCCCCGAAGGTTCACCCGAGCCCGACGCGAAGCTCGAAACGATGACATCACTCGCAGAATCCATCGATGAATTGGGTTTATGATCACACGACGAACGACATGTACAAACAACAGCAGAAGCCGTCGTCCCCGCGGCGACAAACCATTCTATGAAACCATTTTTTTTGTAAATCTACTACAACGCTTTCCGCGACGACAAAAACCACTACTACTACTAATCCCACACGCCGAGCAGCTCGAGCAGCTCACCTCACGCCGATGCCCCTCGCCCTTCACTCGCCGCGCGCAATGCATCGCGAATCGTGGCGTCGAACCGGTGACACCCGGCGCTCGCCGCGTCCAGTGCCGCCGCCGTCGCGTCCGCGTCCCAACGCCCACTCACCTCCGTCGTCGTGTACCCTCCTACTTTGCACATCTGCGCTACAAAAACCAATCCATCGCTCTGCGCCACTTCATCCTGCGTCGGATCGAGCACGACGCCAACGTTCGGTACCCGAGCGCACGAGCACGCGCTCGTCACGTCCCGGCACTCCACGCCCGCTCTCGCGAGCGCCGCCGACGCCGCGAGCACGCACGCCGCGTCCTCGCTCCCGCGCGCATCAATCACGGTGACGTATATATCTACTTGCGTCTTCACGAACGTCTCGGTGAGGATCACCGGCGCGAGCGCGCGACGGAGCGCGTCGGCGCACCTCGACTCGGCAGCCGTCGGCGCCGACGACGTCAAAGACTTATCGCCGCTCGCGAGAATGTCCTCGCCGAGCGCGAACGGGGCGAAGCGCACGTCGACGTCGACGAGTCCTCGCGCCACGCTCGCGTCGGCGGCGCGCGCGGGGTGTCGCGGGCCGTACACCGCGCAGGAGACTTTCGTGTCCCCGAGCTCAACGTAGGCGGAACCGGCAGAGGCGCGGACGACGTCGAGGGCGACGACGAGCGCGCGCGTTTGCTCGAGCGTGCGCCCGTCGGCGCGGTGCGGCATGCTTGACGCGGTGGCGGTGCGAGGCGATGGGCGACGCGATGTGAGGGCGTTGGAGCTGGAGCTCGTCGTGAGGTGGGTGAAAAATTACAAGGCGAAGAAGTTAACGGAGCTCATTCGCGCGATACCTAACGCGTACGACCGAGACCGAACATGTCGTCGCCGTAATTCGATCGTCTATCATCGCTCTTGCGATTGATGAATTCGCTCGCCCGGCGGTGATCGATGTCGTACATGCTCGCGCGAGAGTCTTCAAAGGCGTCGGACAAGTTGCGCTCGAAACGTTCGCGCGCGCGACGGGTAAATTCATCGCTCCAGTTGTCGTCGTCTTCAATCTTATACGAGTCGGGGCGTTCTTTTCTGTTTGATGACGCTCCACGACCGTTCGCTCCGGGCGGCTTTGGGGGCATCATCGAAGGCCCGCCAGAGGAAAAATTGAAACTCGACGTCACCGCGCCGCTCGGCCGACGACTGGCGCCCGACGACGCCTTGGCTAAGCCTTGCGCGCTCACGCTCTTGATGTGCGTCTCGAGCGATGCACCACCCATGGCGATGAGAGTTTCCGTGGGAATATACGCGTGCTTGGGCTTCGGAGGCGTGCGCGGAAGCAAACGCTCGGCGGGCTCAAATTTGCGAATAATTTCCTCTCGCGCATCCGCAGGTCGTTCTTCGTCTTCATTCGCCGCGTGCGCCGCGCCTTGCTTGTACGCTGCGCGCGACTTCCACTCGCTCGGGCCGTATGGGTTCTCCCCATCGTTCCTTCGCGCGCTGCGCTCGCGCTGCTGCCTCAGGGAGTCGTTGTGTTCGCGTCTGAAATCCGCCGGCGTGCGATGCGTGCCCCACGCGTTGGCGTCCCCAGCCACGCGTTCGTTTCTCCCGCCCCATCGACCGGGTAATCGCGGATCCACCACCGGTACCTCGGGCGTCCAATCACCGAACGACATGCTTTGGTGCACGCGCGCACCACCGTCGTTGTCGTCGTCGTCGTCGTGGCCGTACGCCAGTCGGCTATCCCGTCGATGACGGAGCGGCGCCTGTCTGAAATCCTCCTCCTCTTCGTCCCGCTCCTCCTCAATCTCGCGTCCTCGCCTCATCGTCGGCTTCCGCGCACCACCAAAAATACTCCGTCGCACCATCATATACATCAATGTCACACCACTCATCGTCGCGCTCGCAGCGGCAAAAATCAACGCGCACACGCCCAATGTCGTGCCGACGAGCAACGCGCCGCTCAACGCGCTCAATAAACCTCCACCCGTGTTCGCCGCCGCCGCGGCCCAGCACGCCAAGCCACCCGTGAGCGGTAACCCCCAACGTAACGCACTCAACGCTGCGGTAAAAATACCACCCATAGCGCGAAGCATGATGGTGTCGTCGTCGTCCTCCGCCTCGTTCCCCCGACGCCGACGTTCCCCCGCGCGCGCGTACTCATCATCACGCATCTCATACCCATCGTATTCGCGCCCATTCGATCGCATTCGCGTGCGCGATGCGTATTCGCGATCCCCATACGCCCCATCGTCGTCACTGTACGCGACGAACCCCGACGTCGCGCGCGTGCGACGCATCACAAGCCCCGACCGCGCGGTCGGTTTGGTTCCCCTGATGCCCATCACCCGCGCCTGGCGCACGCGTGTTCCGTCGCCTGACGCGCATCGTGGCATCCCGCGACGCGTGTGCGCGAAAGAACCACTGAGCACCGTGCGTTCCATCGCGTTCGTCGTGCGATGCGCGAGGCGTCGCGCGCGTTGGAGTGACGATTTGTGACGTTGACTCGAAACGACGTTTTGGAGCACGCCGAATGTCCGAACATTGGTTGAGCGCCACCAGACGCGAGCGAACGTCGCCGCCGCACTCGCGCGCGCGCGGACGTCTCGCCCGGTGCGCGCGCATGACGCCTATCGATGCGTTCGACGTCGCCCCGTCGCTGGCGGCGGTGCCGCCGCCGAAACCGCGACGGCGCGAGCGTCATGATGATGAGCTGCGCTCGAGTGAGGATGGCATGACGCGCGAGGCATTCATGGCGCGCGACGACGACGAGGACGACGACGAGGAGGAGGAGGTGATGTTGGCGATGCATCCGGAATGGGCGATGCGATTCGCGGCGACGGCGCGGGCGCGGGCGGCGCGGGTGGATGCGCGTAGGGAGGAGCAGAGGGCGCTCGCGCGGGCGAGGACGCCGGGCGCGCTCGAGGCGGAGCGTCGCGCGGAGGCGTTGCGCGCGCGTTTAGCGCGGGTGAAGATGCGGTGGGGCGGCGATGGCGATGGCGATGGGGATGATGATGTGAAGGTACGTATGTATGGGTTGGACGGGGCGGGAGAAGTGGCCGCGGTGGAGGCGGAGATGAACGCGAGCTTTGACGCGTGGACGGATGCGCGAGCGCCAGAGTACTATCCGTGCGAACCGCTCGTGAGAGAGAGAGAGTAGAATGTGTGGTTTTTAGTAGTTACCAGTAGCGTGTAATATGCACATGTAGTAGTATTATATAGCACACGAACGAGCGTTCAGTGGCGCTAGCACATGCGTGAGGAATTTTATGTCTGCGCTCCACTCACGCGCGCCGCCGCACCGTTATTTTAATTCTCCGGCGCAGGCGCTGGCGCGGGTGCTGGCGCAGACGCAGGCGCGGGCTTTGAGGGCGTCACACCAGCCGCGATGCGCTCTTCCTCTTCTGCGCGCGCGCGGTCTTCGCGGATTTTCTTGAGATAGGGCGACGTCGACTTTCTCAGCACCGCCTCTGCAGCCTTCTCTCGCATCGTCTTCTTCAACTCCAAATCGCGAAGGACTTCAGTGCGTCTAGGGTGACCCTCGGGTAAATCCTTGACGGTATCCCACAGCGCCGCTTCCTTGGCTTTTCTCGCCTTGATTATCTTCCACTTTCGTAAGAAAATAGAACCTGCTGACTTTTCAGCGGCGAGAGGCCACAACGTCGACGGCGCGTACGTCTGCCAAATGCCCGCCTTGATTTTGAACTCCATCTCCGCCTTGCCCGCTTCAGCCGAGTTCAACATTGCGAGATTCGCCGACGATCGGTGCCTGCTCGTTATGAGCTCAGAACTCGGTACCACACCCTTGATACCCTTTCGAATCTTCATCGTTCTCCCGAGGGACGTCGTCGTCAACTCCTTCTGGATGCTTTCGGCGCGGGTGGGCGTTGTCGATGTGTCAGCATCGCCAAAGAATTCTTCGTCGCTGTCAACCTCGTTCGCCGGTTTGTTCGAATACACAGGCACCTTCAACGCTTCCCGAAGCTGCATGCTTGTCGCTGCCCACTCCACGGCGGTGATGATGATGAGAGGCAGCACCGTGATGCGGAAACGCATCGTGTTGAACCCGAGCGTCGGCAACCCAAAGGCGACGATGATTTGGGAAAAGAAGAGACTGAAGTACATCTTGTTCACGAGCCATGACCACATAGACGTACCCGCGGCGTACTGCTGAATGTAGTGATACACGATGTTGTGTTTCCAGAAGAGGTAGAATAAGCCAAAGAAGATGGCGCAGAACGGGAGCAACACCGGCGCGACAACGGCGTAAATCATGCCGATGAAAAACACGAGCATCGTTTGCGCGGGTACCCGGTGACTTGGCGTCGCCGTCGGCTGCGCCCATAGCATTCTCTTTTTAAGCGCTGGCCACGTGCGCGCACGTCCACGGTATGCCAAGCACTTCGTGGCAAACCCAAGAAGCACTGGAGGGTGGATGATTTCCAACACGGGCGACGTCGCGCAACGCAACATGATGAATTGCAAAAAGAAGGAACTCGTGTTCATCAAACGCAGAATAAACTGATAGGTGAACAAGTGCGGAGTGTAAATCCACGACTGAAAGTCTTCCCACAACGGCGTAGAGCTCAAGTTACCGAAAACCAAGTTGAGAATCAACAGCCAGAAATACATAGAGGCGCCAAAAGAATCCATTTGACTCACGGCAATGTATCCCGTTTGTCGACTGACGACGAGACTCAACACGTGTCCGACGACGAGGAAAATGGTCAAAACGATGGAAACGATGACGTTATACACGGCTTCACCGAGCGAGTTGACGATCTCAGTCTTCAATGTGGCGATGGCGCCAACAGCTGCGTTCACTGGATACATGAAAAACAACGCCAAAAACGTCGCAAACATAAACGCGCGCGTCGTCTTTGTTTTTCGCATGCCTTCGTTGAGGGCGAGATTGTGCCAGACGACATCAGAGTTACCTGGCGCCGGCGTACTGATCCACTGCCCTGGAACAGCGTCTACTTGAATCTGAGACGCAATGACAGCATCCATTTGTCTCGCAAACACGATAATCGCGCTCGAAGCTGGTGACGAATCGTTAATAAAGTCGTCACGCATGTTGACGAATTCGGCAAACGTTTTTTGCTCCGTCTCACCATACATTTCGACCTCCTTGAGCGATCTCGCGAGCTGTCGCTTTTCCCATTTCTTCAAAGTACGAAGCTTTTCTTCGGATCGCAAATCGTCAATCGCTTGCATCGTTTGTGTGTGGTACTCTCGCGCGGCGGCCCATTTCTTCGCCGCGGCGTCGAGCTTGCGTGTATCCGCAGCGAGCATCTTGAACGCGATACAGTCCTTTCCGAAAACGTTTTCGAATTTAGCGATGAGCATATCAACGCTTTCAGATTTGTGCAACACTCTGAGGTTCGTGTTGTCATGCGCTCGAGGAAGTTTGCCGTTTTCGATGAAGTATTTCAACTTGGCGAAGAAACTCAAGCCTTCGTCGTCAAAGACGATATCCAAAAACTTCACCGAACCTTTGAGGTTCGCGTTTAGCTTTTTGACATCCACCTGTTTAAGGTTGTTGGCAAACTTCGCTGGTACCGGAGCCGCAGTAAGGAGTGGAATTTCTTGTACCACGATCGCATTCGCTTTGATGCCCGTCTTGTTTGGATCTACGGACCACATCATGGCGACATACTTGTGCGTCTCGAGACGAATCAGCGCCATGAGAAAGAAACTGATAATCCAGCACATGATGACGGTCGCCGTAAACGTACTATCAGTTCGAGCATTCAACAACGTGTACCGCTTAATGCCTTGCTGTTCTAGCGCTGCAATAATCTGAGGCGATCTTAGTGCGGTCTCGTCAGCCCTGTACAATCCCATCAAGACTGGACAACAGACTACGGAACACGCGGTGAAAAAGCGTGCAGAGAGTTTGAACCAACGAACAAGCATGTATTCGTCTGGAGTGGTAAATTCTTTCACCCAATCGTTATCGCGTTTCCAAGCATCAATTAACCACGCAAAGTGACCTTCTCTAGGTTTTGGCAACGGAATTTCTCGCGGCGGGTAGTTCGGGTTGCTTTTTTCGACATACGCTGAAGAGTCTATCGCCAACCGCAACCACTTCACGCTGCGCAAGTACACAAACAAGAGAAACAATCCAACGAACACGATTAAGTAAGCACCCACAAGTGTAAAAAGTTCTCCCACCTTCGTGTTCACGTCGCATGAATCATCCGCCGCGCACACTTCAACATAGAAGCACGCAAGCCCAGAGCCGACGCGCTTGATACCTTCAATAGAGTACTCACCCGAATATGCCACTGGATAATACCCCGAAGCCGTATCGCATTTCAGGCACTCCATCATCTCATCCGGTGGACAGTTGTCCAAATCCCGATATGAGGAAATGTGCATCCTCGCCGCGCTTTCGCCGCTCACCGTCCCGACATTCATATTCAACGTAGGCACGTTTGAGTTCGCATTCAATAACTCGATCGTCCGCCCTTCACCACCCTGTGCATCAAACAGCCATTCTGAGCGTACCGCACAATCATGCTTACACGACGACGGGCAAGGACATCTTGTGCCACTCGAATCCTCGAGCGTCGTCGTCACCCACGCGCTCGGAGTCCACGTCCCAGCGCCAACTGTATACTGGTTCACTGTCGGCCCCACGTACGTATCCTGCGACGGCGGCATCTCTCACGTCCTCACGACGCGCACGATATCGACGACGCACGAACCAACGCCTCGCCTCGCCTCGCCTCGACGACGACGACGGTAACGATTGACCGACGTTTGCGGCTGATCAACGAATTGGCGAACGGTTACGCGAATCGCTCGCCGTCACCGCGTCGGATCGCGTCGGATCGCACTCGCACGCTCGCACGCACGTAAGAATTACCGTTGACACGGTTGCGCGCGTGTGCGTTCGTCGTGCTCGCGCGCGCGCGCGAATGCCGGCGCGCGCAACGATCGGATGGGTTACCCAATCGGAACACCATCACCATGCTTGACCAATGAATGACTCAAGACGGGGGACTGTGACGAATTAATGAACACAAGACGAGGGGGACTCGTCCGCGACCGAGCCGAGCGGGACTGGGAGCGCGAGCGCGGGACGGGTGTACGGACTACGCAGCGATAGATGGTGATATAACAATGGTGTACGCGAATGTTGTGCGTTGCGTCGCGCGTGGAGTGGGATTCGAGCGCCGCGTTTACCCGCGACGGCGCGAAAGGCGCCACGCGTTGGCGTCGTTGTATCTGTCGTACAATGGCTCGATTTTCTCGCTCTTTTTCCGCTTGGATAAATGACGCGGGTCGCTTTGTTTGAAGAAGCGAGGGGCGAGTTCGACGAGCCATTTTGGGTCGATTGCGCACACTTCGCGCATGTACTCTTTGGTGGTGAGCACGAGTTCGTGGTAGACGACCCAATCGGGTTGGCGTTGGAATAGCGCGCTCGATGGGTGAATGTACGTGGGCGTGTTGTCCACGACAGTCTTGTAGCCTTCCTGTGGGTCTTTCTTGGCGCTGTGGAAGAAGAATCCCGAGCAAATTGCACGGCGAATTTTATTGTAGTTTCGCCCGGCGCTCGTTGTCTCGAGTTTGTATCGATCCATAATCGTCAGCAACTGCTTACGCACGTCTTGCGCGCGCTTCAACGAGCGCGCTTGAAGGAAATTTTCGAAACACCACGGCGTGCTGAACCCTTGCGCTTTCCATGCTTCATACACTGACAATAACGTCAAGTGATCGCCCTCGGCTTGGAAGAATTTGTTCTTCTTTGCATCTGCGGCAGCTTGTTTTTCCTTTGGTCGATGAAAGATATTTTGCGCGCTGAGCATGGCGACTATGGTTAAAATTTCTTCAGAGCATCCCAAATCTACGCTCGCGATGAGCATCTTACTCATCGGTGGTTCGAGTGGGAACTCCGCCATCTTTCGTCCGAGTCTCGTAAGTAATCCTTCCTCATCGAGTGCACCCAAGTTGTACAATTGTTCCAACGACGTCACAAGCGTCGCCGCAGGTGGCGAATCCATGAAGTCAAAGTTCAGCAAGTCATTAATCCCCATAGCCTTCATTGTCAATACCGTCATGCTCAAGTTTGTGCGTTGGATTTCCGGCACAGAAGTTGGGAGCATTTCATTCTTGAATGCGCTTTCCGTGTACAATCTGTAGCACTTCCCTGGACCAGTACGGCCCGCGCGACCGGCTCGTTGTCGAGCCGAGGCTTGAGAAATCGGGGCGACGATGAGCGAATCCATCGAGATTTTAGCGTTGTACACCTTTTGCTTCGAAAAACCAGGATCGACGACGTAATAAATGCCATCAATAGTGAGGGAAGCTTCCGCAATATTTGTCGCGATGACGCACTTACGGCTGCCAGGCGGCGCGGGTTCAAAAATGCGCGTCTGTTGTTCGCTCGGTAATGCAGAGTACACGGGTAAGACGTGGAGCTCGGGTACCGCAGGCCCTAACGCCTTCATACGTTCGAACAGAATTTCCGCCGCGGCATCGATTTCTTCTTGTCCTGTGAGGAAGAGCAAGATGTCCCCTTCTGGTTCGGTGAGATGAATTTGCATCACAGTGATCAACGCCGCGTCCAAATAATCGCTTTCGGGCGCTTTTGTGTACAAAACTTCAACTGGAAACGTCCGCCCGGGAATAGTGAAGATAGGGCAGTCGAAAAAGTACGTTGAGAACTTTTCGGCATCCAAGGTTGCGGAAGTGACGATGATTTTCAAATCTTTCCGCTTTGCGCAACACTTCTTCAACAAACCAAACAAAACATCTGTATGAATCGTACGCTCGTGCGCTTCGTCGAGCATGATGACGCAGTACTGGGTCAAAAGCTCATCTAACAATGCCTCGCGCAGAAGCATACCATCGGTCATGTACTTGATAACGGTATCTGGCGACGTGCAGTCTTCGAAACGAATGGCATAGCCGACTTCTTCACCCAATCGACATCCGTACTCTTCAGCCACACGCTTCGCTACGGACATCGCAGCCACACGTCTGGGTTGCGTACACCCAATTCTACCACGAGATGTGTATCCCGCCTCGGCTAAATATTGCGTCATTTGCGTCGTCTTCCCTGAACCAGTCTCACCAATAACGACTAATATCTGATTTTCATTCACCGCTTGAATAAGTTGATCTCGAAGTTTGTAAATCGGCAGTGTTTGACGCAGCATATGCATCGGCATCGTCTGCGGCTGACCCATTCGAGGAGCGTCACCGATCGCTTTGGCTTTCCATTCCGGCATATCATGGTGCCCAGAGCGTCCGCCACCAAAATGTGGACGCCCATTCTCGATTTCTTCGTGGCGACCCATGGGATCTTCCCAAGGTCGCGTCAATTGCTGACCACCACCACCACCTTGGTCTGCATCAGCTCGGTGCTGCTGTTCGCGCAGTTCACGCCTCTCCTTGGCTAATGTGGATTGTGTCATCGCCGCGCGTGACATGGATCCGTCCGGATTTTTGACAATTTTAATCGGAGACACATCCCCAGTGGTTGCCGCAGTCTGCCCTTGCAAGAACGGCGCTTCGTCTTCGTTGAGTTCAATGTCGAACTCTTCTTCAGCTTCTTCTTCATAGGATAGCATCCCATCGTTTTCGGGGTCGAATTGTGGATAGTCTTGAACTTTCAGCACGCCGCTCGCGATGAGTTGTCGCGCTTCCCACAACTCGGGCGAACTCAATCGCTTCGCAGGTCGTTTGCGCGAATTCGCACCCATATCATCAGTACTAGGCGCGATACCCGAAAGCCCACGAAGGGAGGAGTTCGGTGCGGGTGGGGGCAAATTCCGAGGTGCCGGGTTACTCCGACTGCCGCCAAACGTCCCACCGCGCGAACTCGCTGTCTCTTCCCCGGTGATTTGATCCACACTTTTCATCGCAAGCGAAATTTTCGCACCTTGTCGACTAAGAACCTTCACCCATACGTTCTCTCCGCGCGTAGCGCCTTCTTTTGCGCTCTTCAAATGCCTATCCGATAACGCACTCACGTGCACCAAACCTTCAAACTTCCTCTTAAACTCCACAAGCTCCACGAACGCGCCGAAATCTAAAACATTCGTCACCCTTCCGCGATACACCGCGCCAATACTGGGCTCACCATCTTTAGTTTTGACGTGCGTGTTTTGCGTTTGCGCACTCGCGTGAGAATGCGACGTTTCCCTCGCGTTTGCTCTGGCGCTGAATCTCGGGTCATCCGCGGCGTTCGCCGTCACGTCTCGATCACCATATAGTTCCCGCGTGAGCTTCTTCGCGTGCTCCTCATCATCACGTGCAGCTAGACCTGGATACTGACTCTCGCTCGCGCTCGCCACCGTCGCGCTCGCCGCATTCGCCTTGGCTGTCGCCGCGGAGCTCGACGACGGCTTGCCTCCGCGCGAGATGACCCCGAGCAAACTCTCCGCGAACCCGTCACTGACGTCGGCACCGACCGCACTCAACGCCTCACGAAACGCATCCGCGGTCTTGTGTTCCTCGGCGAGCGAGATGACGAACTCGGCGAGAGTTTTATCGCCCACACCTAGGTGATTCTCGAGCTCCTTTGTCACTTTGTTCACAAGCGAAAGCTTTGCGAGCTTTGCGAGCGCGGCCGCCATGGGTACGTCGTTTCGCGCGCGCGTGTATAGTATGTGATGTCGCGTGTGCGCCTCGGACGAGATTCGGAGGGTATCGCTCTTCGGTCGTCGAGAGTGCGTGCGCGCGAATGCGGTGGACTGTGCCACTCGCTGGGGGTAAACGCGCGCGCGTCGAACTCGCATGACATTTGCATTTGCTAATGTATCTTTACAACGCGTGCTGATGAAAAGCTAGAAATCTATTAAGTTACCACTGGATGTCGTCCCGAGCGTGGGCGCGGGTGCGGCGAGCGAGGCCCATTGTGGAGCGAACGCTGCAGATGTCGGCTCGACGGCGTCGGCGACGTAGGCGCGAATGAACGACGGTCGACATCCAGCAAGTATGCCCACGAATGCGACGCGCGAGCGTGATGGCATCATTGACGATTCAGGGAACCAGCACTTGGCAAATGTGCTTACGATTGCGGCTATGTCAGGAGCTGATCCTGTTTGCGCGCATTCTTCAGTGAGACGGTGCACGAGCGTCGTCGTGTGACGCAGTGTAGCGCGCGCCTTTGTGGACAAATGCGCATTCACCAGAGCATCGACAAAGTCCTTACTCGGCGGTAAATCGGGGTTCACAGCATCCGCGGCAGTGACTATGGCGCTGCTGCTCAACAGACGTTCTGGAAGAGCGCTGAAGAAGGAAATGAGCGATTGGCCAACATCGTACGCATTGACGCCGGGAACGCTTAAACTCACCGAACCTCCCCGTGTGATGCCACTCACAGCGCGACTCACCGCGGCCATGCCGCCTTTTGTAGTGACGTTATCGAAAGGTACACGGAACAGTCCAGGAGCGGCACTCGTGGATTCGAATAAATGATCCACCAGCATGCCAATGACTTGCGGTACATTTGGTGGAAACATCGCCGTCGGCAAAGTTTCAAGCGACTGCCCGAATACGCACGGAGTGTATTGCCCTTGTACAGACACGAAAAAGTCACGACCGTTTTCGAGGCGAATGACTAAAATCGCATCTGCCGCCTTTGGCTGCGGCTCCACATCTACCAGAGTGTCCAGCGCATTGGACGACGTCGAACGTGAGCCACTCAACGCTGTCGGCCCCGACATCCGACCTCCTTCGATTTTGGCCTGAATGTTCACGATGCACTCCTCTCCAGGTAGTAATCTACCACTCGTGGGATTGACATTGAGCCATGCTGGATATGGTGGTCCTCCCGGTACAGGTGAAACTAAACTAAAGTTTGCGGGTACGTCACCCGTGTTTGACATCGTAAACCTACCGCTTGACTCTTCAGCGTATCTTAATCTTCCGAGATCAACCGTTGGATTTAGTATCGCACACGTTGGTTGAGATTTCATTTCCTCTGCGTCGAGTTGTCGCCTCAAGTTGGACAATAGATCTTGTAGCTTTTGTGGTTGTAGCTCGCGAACGACCAACGAAAACAACGCATACACCGGTTTGTGATCAGAATGCGTGAGTTCAGCTCGTCCGTAGTCAATCAAATTGATATCAAAGTCACCTTTCCATAAAATTCGATCGCACCACGCAGGCGAGCGCTTCTTTTCCTCTTCCTTTTTTTGCGCACCTTCGATGTCGTTATCGTCTGTGTCACCCGCGCCGCTGTACACATTCGTTCCGGGTCTATACTTGTAAGTTGGCGCAAACGTCACTTCGCTTTCATGCCAGCCTGCAAAGGCTCTACCTGCAACGCGCTCGATATTCAACTGATCAGCGGCGAGCAAGCTCGAAATATTACCAGCCTCGATGGACGCGCGTACAACACTGTCCGGAAGGTTCAAGCGATAGTTCAAATCACCAATCCAAATCGCACTCGCGGCGTCATCAATTCTGTGCACTTCTTGACTCATATCAACACCCTCTCGAGGCCCAAACGCGAGTTGATCTACGATTGCTTTGTAGTCTTCGTTACGCTTCACTTCATCTCCAGGTTTGCTTCCGGCGCTCAAATGCGAACATATAAACACCAACGGCGTGCTGCGTAATTTCATCCACACCGCCGCCGCACCCTTGTTCCCGAGCACGCCCAGCCCTAAATTAATCCCTGTACTCACCGTGCTCACGCGAACCTCGGTTACGTGCGTTAAAAGTGTGGCTTTGACCCACACCGTGACGTACACGCCCACGAGCTGTTTCTGCGCCACTGGCCGGTACATCGCCACGCCCTTCATTGTCGGCACTGCTGGCGGCCGTGGTCGTGCATTCCGCGCGTTCATCGCCTGAAATAAATCATCATCATCGTTCGCACCATCTTCGAAATTCACCCACGACGCATCGGGTGTCGCATCCTGAACGTTTTGCGTCGACGTCCTGCTCGCCGCGCGTTCGTAACTACTCTCGGCGAACGCCCCCCGCCTTCTCGTCGACTCCTGATTCGCCGCGTCACCATTCAACGCACGATCTAACACCGCTTCCCACATCTCCGTCTGCGCGCTATCTTGCACGGCTAACACATTCCCAGGCGTGAGCGGTATGATTTCTTGAAATCCCACGACGACAACATCCGCCGCATCCGCGCCGAAACTGCCTCTCGCGTCCATCTTTAACCACGACCGTATGTCCATCCCTTCCTTGGGCGCCTTGCCATTCGTGTTCCAAGACCCACAGAACATCTTCAGAGGGTGTTGCGACGTGTACGCGTCGATGCTTTCGCGCACGAATGCCTGTCGAACCGTCGACGAGCTCACGCGCGCGCTCCACTCGCGCGCCAAAGGATGTAGCTCCACCGTCGCCGCCGCCGACGACCGCGCGTCGAGCGCGGTGCGAAACCCACCAGCGCTACTGGTGTGACTCGCGTCATCGTCGAAATCGCTCACCCACGCCGTCGTCGGCGCTGGTGCGCGCTCGTTCGTCGTCGAAGTCGCTTGGAGCGCCTGGCGTTTCATGTCCGCGAGAAACGACCGCATCGCGCGCGTCCGGCGTCGCCGCGCTCACCCGCGAATCGCACCGCGACCGTCGTCGATGCGTCGTCACCTGTGCCGTCGTCCGCTGCGGATGGTGCGCGCGACGACGTGTGCGGATGCGGAGCTCAGCGCGGAGAACGACACAACGAGGCGCAGTGACATCGCAGCATGAGCGCGGTACGTGACGTCGACCACGGCGCGCATCGCGACTCCCGAACGCGCGTGCGCGCGCGACGCGTGCGACTGCGACATCGTGGCGGTCTCGCCGCGCGATGCGCGTCGCGTCGCGTCGCGCGCACGCGTGAATTTGCTTGATTTTTGACTGTCGAAAATCCTTCAACATCTACGTAAAAGACGACGTTGAAAACTCCGTTCGCCCGTCGCCGCCGTGCGCGACGCATTCGACTAACCTTGCGCGCGCGCGTGATTCGCACGCACAGATTTTTGAAAGCTATGAACGAGAGTTTTGTGAGTTTTCCAGCTCGATTCATCGTGGGATTGAAAACGTTCGAGGCGCTGGGGATGGCGCGCAACGCCAACGCGCGGTAAAATCGATCGAAACGGACGTTGCGGAGTGCGAAGCGCTCGTGCGCCGGATGGATCTCGAAGCGCGCTCGATCACGGATGACAACGTCAAGGCGCCACTGCTGGGAAAGCTGAGAGAATATAAAAGTGAGCTGGCAAAGTTGAAGCGGGACGGGCGCGAGGCGAGCGCGACGGCGGCGACGGCGGACGCGAGAGATGATTTGTTGAACACGGCTGAGCGTGGTGACGGTGGGGGCGGTTACAGCGGTGGAGATTTTTCCGCGCGCGGCCAAGCGATGGAGACGACGGAGAGATTAGCGCGTACTGGTGAGCGCATCAAGGAGAGTCGACGAGCGTTGCTCGAGACGGAGGATTTGGGCGTGAGCATTTTGCATGATTTACAAGGCCAGCGGGAGACGATTGAACGCAGTCGAGAGTCACTGCATGGCGCTGATGACACCATAGGACGATCGAGAAAGATTTTAAGCAACATGGGTCGTCGCGCGCGGGCAAATAAGATTGTGTTTTACGGCGTAAGCGGCATGCTGGCGTTTGCCATTTTGATGATCATCTATTACAAGATGCGCTAGAAAAGGTACGTACAGTATTGATGATACTACCGGTACACGTCAGCATCACTGCTGCGGCTAGATAATTATAATTGTACAAATTCACATTCCCACGCGCGCGCGTGGGAAGCAGAGGAAGAAGAATACATCACGATGTTTGTCGTCACGAGGATTCGTAGTCGCTCCGCTCGCTGACGAGATAAATACGTCCTTTACCGACCACCTTCCACGGCGAACTCTCGCGTTTTTCAAATTGCGTCTCAAACACAATCTTACGCGCACAACAATGACATTCCGTGCGCGATTTGCCCTGCGCACCACGCACTGAAAGGAAAGAATACACTTGTTCGTGACACGCCGGACACTCGCCCGTCATCGCCAGCGTTTCGCCGCTCTTCACCGAACGCAACTTTTCAACCCCACGCGAGGCCAAGCCGATGCCGATCAACCCCATGATTGGTATCCTCAATCGTGGCCCATCGGGAAGTGAAAAAATCAGCGACAACAGCGCGCGTACGTCGTCTCCGAAATCAAAAAAAATAAACGCCGCGCCAACCGCCAGAATAACCGCGTACGACGTCTGCAACGCGCGCATCTGCGCCTCATCCGTCACACAATCCGAATACACCGCCTTCCCGCGCACCGAGCACCGTGGATACTTTTTCACCGCGTCTGAATTCAAAAACATCAGTTTGGCCTCGAGGGCGTCGAAATACACGTCGTCTACGAGCGGCGCGCCGTCGTAGTACGCCTCCTTGGCGCGCGGGTACAACGCTTCCATCTCCGCCTGCGTCGCCCGGTCGAGATCGGCTGGGATCGTCGCCCCAGTCGATGACGACAACGACGACGACCCTGACGTTGACGCGCGCGACGGTCGCGCGTCGTCAGCGTTGGCGTCGCCATCACCGCGCGACAAGGCACGCGCGAGGCTGATGTCCCGGAGTCGCATCGCACGCACCCCGCGCGACGCCGCGCGAACGCCGCGCGATGCGGCGCGCTTCGGTGCAGACGTGCGCGACGTCAACGCTAACGACGCTGCGCTCACGATGGACGCCGCCATGACGACGACGTCGGTGATGACGACGCGCACAGCGCACAATGCGGAATTGGTCGTCAGAATCAGACACGCACACCGCGTCGTCGTCGTCGTCGTCAGCACACGCCCACGCGCGCGTGTCACGAGGAGACGTTCGTGACTTTGCAATCGCACCGACGCGCATCGGACGCGCGCTCGACGGATCGAAGACACGCGGCGGCTTGGTTGAGGCGACACCATGAAGCTCGTGAGGTTTTTACAGAAATTGAGCAACGAGTCGGTGACGGTGGAGTTGAAGAATGGCACCACCGCGCACGGGACAATCATGGGTACGTATGCATCTTTTGAGCGCGCGTCGCTGCGAGGTGTGCGACGGCATGGAGTGCGAAAAGGGGTTTGAGCTCGGGAATGCGCGCGTCGCGGATTCGATCGCCGCGCGAGGCGGCTATGGATACCGCGGGTTTACCCGTCGCGTACCCAATGCATGCGTTGCGAATGCAAACACTGACGAATGTTGACGTTTATATCTCGCGCAGGCGTGGATGTGAGCATGAATACCCATCTCAAGCAGGTGAAGCTTACGCTTAAAGGGAAAAACCCAGTGACGATGGACCACTTGAGCGTGCGCGGGAACACAATTCGATATTACATCCTCCCAGACTCGCTAAATTTGGACACTTTACTAGTAGACGATACGCCTAAGCAAGGGAAGCCCAAGGCGAAGATTGTGGCAGCGGCTGGACGCGGGCGCGGTAGAGGACGCGGGCGCGGGCGTGGGCGAGCGTAACGCCGCCGCTGCGAAAAGTTCACCATCGCGCGAGGAATCGCGCGGTGGTCTAGTGTGAGTTTGTTCTATATCCATAATTAGATTTTGAATTACCGTCGTCCATCATCGACGCCGTTATCGTCGAGCGTTTTCAAACGACGCCGTCATCGTCGAGCGTTTTCAAAATGAAAGTCTGACAGTTGGCACACTCGCGCCTCACATCGCGCCTCCATGCCCGCGTCCGCGGAGGCCACGGCGCTGGCCAACACCGCGGTGCAGCACGACCGTGCCGGCAATCGCGCGGAGGCCATTCGCGCGTATCGTCAAGCTGCCGACGCGTTGGTGTTGGATGCCGAGCGCACCGGCGATGCGAGCGTGTTTGCGCTCGGCAAAGTGAACGAATATCGCGCGCGCGCCATCGAGCTCGAGACCGCGCTGGCGCGCGAGGCGACGAGTTCGAGTTCGACGCAAGCCATCGATGCACTGCACGCGGCGGAGGCGGAGGTGAAGCGGGGCGGCGGCGCGCGCGTCGTCGCGGGCGCCGCGGTCGTCGGCGGCGCGGTGGGCGCCGCGTGCTTGGGACCGTTGAGCGCCGTCGCCGCAGCGGGTGCCATGGCGTACGGGACGACGCGCACGGATTCTATAGGCAGCGTGACGCGCGGTGCTGGTAAGGCGGCGGCGAATGCGTTTTCTTCGCTGCGCCGGTGGAATAAAGATTATAAAGTCACGACAAAGCTTGCGGAAGCCGCGACAACGACGGCCAAGGCGGTGAAAAAGGTGGACAATGACTACGGGATAACGAGCAAAGCGGCATCGGCGGTGAAAACGTCGGCCAAGGCGGCGAGCGAGTTTAATGAAAAGCATAAAGTCACGGCGAAGATTGGGCAAGGCGTATCGAGCGGGTTGGACAAAATAACGACGACGATGTCGAGCAAAGCGGGCGACGCGCCGTCGGCGCCGCCGGCGCAACGATGAGCGCGCGCGCATGTACAAAAATAAAACCATTGAAATATACCGGTAGCAAAATATAGCAAAATTGCTCTCGCTGTCGATTGGCGCGACGACACAGCACGGCACAACATGATGAAAAAACAAGCGTCACACCGCGACTCGCGCGCCATGCCTTCGGACAATCTCACCAAACTATCCGCCGCGAGTGCGGTCGCAGACGTGAGCGCCACGGGCGCGTTCGCTCGAAAACAATCCACATTCTTGAACGCGTTCGCAGAGGGTGCGTACGCGCCCGAGGCAGATAGATACGAACTTAATGTATCCTTGGCCTGTCCCTGGGCCTGTCGCGTGTTGGCTGTCCTAAAACTTAAAGGCCTCGAACACGTGTTTGACGTGCACGTCACCCACCCCGTGTGGGCGCGCACGAAACCAGACGATGCGGACGACACGCATTGCGGTTGGGTTTTTGTCGATGCCGACGAAACGTCCACGGTGACTGGTCCGAGCGGCAAAGGCGAGTACGCCGTCGACGCCGCGTGCTCGTCAAGCGGTAGCGCGGGCGTGAAAACGATACGTGCGTTGTATGACATGGTTGGCGCACCTCCAGAACAACGATTCACGGTGCCGTTGATTTGGGACAGAAAAACGCAAACCATCGTGAACAACGAGTCGAGCGTGCTCGTCCGCGAGCTCAACTCTAAATTTAATCACTTGGCGACGAATCCCGGTTTAGATTTGTACCCAGAGCACTTGCGGGCGACCATAGACGAGATTAACGATTGGGTGTATCACGGTATTAATAACGGTGTGTACAAGTGCGGGTTCGCAATCAGTCAGAGCGCCTACGACGAGGCCGTCGAGGAATTGTTCAAAGCGCTCGACCGATGCGACGTCTTACTCAGCCAGCGACGATACATCGCCGGCGACGTCCTCACCGAAGCTGACGTCCGGTTATTCCAGACCCTCATCCGGTTCGATCAAGTCTACGTCGTATACTTCAAGACGAACAAGAAATTTATACATCAGTACGCCCATTTGAGCGGGTACGTTCGAGAGCTCTATCAAATGGACGCCATGCGCGTCGGCGTCGTCGACATGTCGCACATTAAAACGCACTATTTCGCATCGCACCCCGTGTTGAACGCGCACGGTATCATTCCGTGCGGACCAGATGTGGATTTATTCGCCCCGCACGGACGCGACGGCGCGTATCCGAGAAATCTCTAGGCTGTGTGTAACTAACTTTAGCATCATCATCCTCATTCCACGACTCGCGCATCGCGCGCGCATCGCGCACCGAGCGCGTTCCTTCGAGCGCATTTCTGGCGTTCTCGTCGCGTTCGTCTTCGCGCACGCCGCCGTCGCGTCGCCGTCGCGCTGCGTCGTGAGTCTTCGACGGACGGTTGGTCTCGGAAACGCCGACATCACTCATGTCTACGCCGCCGTGCGCGCGCGCATCGCCGCGCCTGCGCGCGCGCGCAGTGCCGGTGATGTCTATGCCTCGCGCCAAAGCCGCGTTGCGCACCATCGCGCGCGCTTTACGCGGGATACGTCGCGCGTTTGACAGCTCGTCGGAGGACGACGACGCCTCGGAACCGACGGGACAGCGCGCGTCTCGACGGACGCCGAATCCGCACACGCCGCGTAAGACGAGAAAGAACGGGTACGAGAGCGATGGGAATTCTTCGTGGTTGGTGTCCGACGACTCGAGCGTGGATGACGATGCGTCGTATCGGGGGAGCTCGTCGGATGACGACGACGACGACGTCGAGAAGACGTCGACGCCCGAGTCGCGAAGGAGAGTTTTACGACGACGACATCGACGAGACGCGCGCGAGACGAGAGCGGAAGAGGCGCGCGCTCGAGAGTTTCCATCGCCGGGTAAAGGTAAGAGGACAGTGTTTGTGGCTAAAGGATCGCATGAGAAACCGACAAGGTACGATTATCGCTCGCGCGTCAAGGGCGTCACTGGTTTTGAGAAATTGAGCGACGACGACGTCGATAGCGGCGATACAGTGCGCGATTTCTTGGCGTCGGATGATGAAGACGTGGGCGAGGAAGGCGAGAGCAGTGGCGCGACGGCGAAGATACCGGCATCTTCAATGTCGTCATCGGAGTCTTTGTCTGCTTCATCGAAAGGTGAAGAAGCGGTCGACGAGGAGGAGGAGGAGCCACCAATCGTGGCGCGGCGTCATCGAGCAAAGCGCAAGAAAACTTTGGATGAGGACGACGAAGTCGTGTACCAGCCGGCGTCGAAGCGCGCGAGTAGTCGCGTGGAAGCAAAAGAAAAGCAGCGACGCGACGTGTTGCTTCTACGCAGTATCGATTTGAAGAATAGAACGTTGATTCGCGACGAAGAGGACAGCGACGACGACGATATCGACGACGATGGTCGCAAGACGGGTGACTATGACGAAATATCTGACTCTTTTGTTGTGAGCGACGATTCGGACGGCGATATACGAATCATGAATCGTATGGACGCGCATAGACGTCTCATCAAATTTGGTCCAGAAGCTGAAGCGGCGCTGAGAGCTGACGATTGGTCCGCGTTCGTCAAGGCGATATCGCGGGACAGACGTGACGACGCCCCGCGGCTCGGCCTCACGCTCGTCGCGGCAGCGACGCACAACGCGGTAAAGATGTGCGCAAAGATTCTTGCGAAAGGCATGCGCACCGACAGATGCGTCGCCGATAAGAAGAGCAAACGCCCGCATTTATCCGATGTCGCTGAAGCCATGCACGAGGCGTGCGCGCTCGGCCACGTCGAGTTCATGCGAGCGGTAAAAGATTGCATCGGCATCGCGCAGTACTGTCGCGGCGTCGCGGGTGGTTGGCCACGTAGTCACCAGGATGGTACTCTAGTGCATTCCGCGGCGGCGAATACGAAACAAAGCTTGGCGACACTGGAAGAGGCGATGCTCGCTGAATCTGCGCCCGGGGTCCATGAAGAACAAACATCGCACACTGCCATTCCAGGTGTATTCGATCAAAGCGCGGAGGAGGGTCAGTCGCCGTTGATGATTGCCGCGAGTGCCGGGCCCGGATGGGAGTTCGCGTGCAAGGCGCTCATCGCGCACGCCGCCAAATGTGGATCACACAAGGTACGGACGTTGATTCGCATGAAACAAGCGGAGGATGGATCGACAGCGATACACGCCGCCGCTGCGAGTGGCGCCGAAGATTCGTTGAAGCTCATGATTCAAAGTGAGCCATCCTGCATCCATGTGAAAGATTACGCCGGCAGCACGCCGCTGCATTACGCCGCCGCCGAAGGAGCGACTCGAACTCTCGCACTTCTTCTTCGAAACGGCGCCGATAGATTAAGCATGGATAAAAAAGGTTGGATTCCGCTCATGTATGCGAATTTCTCTCATGAGAGAAACGCCGTGCTTTGCCTGCTTGATGACCTGCTTGCGATGCAGTTGAAGATGCTAAACACTATCAAAGACATTGATTCTCGGCAGCAAGTCGTGCAAGTCTTCACGATGCTGGCGACGATTCCAAAATATTATGACGTTCTAAACGCATACGTGGCGAACGATATCCGAATACTCGACAAAGAATTGAACTTTTTGATCCAAGCGGGCTCGACAATTCTCAATCTTCAGAATAGACTCGCGTACGTGCGAAGCAAAGTCCAAGTGAAACAAAGTCTTTGGTTCATGGTTCATGGTCATCGTGACCACGTTTGGAAAGACATCCTCGATTGTCATCGTGAAAATCGTAGGATATTTCGCGGTGGAATGGTAGCCTGGGCGATTGATAAGGAATCGTCCGGACCGGGTATTGGACAAGAGCTTCGCACGCTCCTTGCTACGGAGCTCTGCGACTATTCAAATCCAATCGCGTTGTTCGAACCGTGCGCGGAAGACGTGCAAACGTATCGCTTAAGGAAAGATCTTTCACCCACCATGCTCATTCCGTGTGCATCCAATGCGGTCATTCAAGGGCCTTCTCGCAATATTGAACGAGAACTCGAAGTATTCGGCGAATTGCTCGGCTACTGTTTCGCGTACGAGTTGTTGCTGCCAATCTCGTTTTCATCCGTGTTCATGAACCGCATCATCTTTGGGGCGACTCAGCCACGGTACACCATGAATGATTTGGACGAAGTCGATCCCATGTTTGCGAGCTCGCTGAAAAAGCTTCTCAAAGAACCAGGTGCGGAAAATTTGTGTTTGGATTTCATGGCGCCGCGCTCAAACGGCGTATGCGATGAGCTCAAGCCTGGCGGAGCCGACATCGAAGTCAACGACGAGAACAAGGCTGAGTATGTGGAATTGATGCTGCAGCACACGATGAAAAACACGATCAACGACGATTACGTGGGTTCAATTCGTACGGGATTCAAGCAAGTTGTCTCATTAAACGCGCTATCGCTTCTCAAGGCGAATGAAATCGCTCTGGCGATATGTGGCTCGAGCACCATCGACGTCGACGACTGGATCAAGCACGCGAATGTAGTTGACTATGAAAAGAAATCAGAGTGGTTCTGGAACGTCATTCGAAGAATGAACGAAGAAGACCGCAGCCTTGTGCTCGCATTCTCGACGGGCTCTGCTCGATTGCCTACTGGCGGCTTCGCAGCACTGCGGAGACCGTGGTGTTTGACTTTTACGCGCTCTTACGACGCGTCAAAATCTGACGACTCACTCCCACATGCCGCGACGTGCGTCAATCAACTCATTATGCCGGGTTACTCTAGCGAAGACGTGCTCGAGCAGCGCTTACTGACTGCTGTGCGCCACGGATCGAAAGGCTTTGCGATGGCGTAAAATCACAAGCGTACACTGTAGCCCGCTGTAACAATACGTACCAACACCTCATTGGGCGACTCGCGACGGCAAGCGCAGTGCAAGCACGCACGACGTCAAACAAAGCTACACCAAAACACCGCACCATGCATACGCACGAGGACGGCGAATGCGGGCGCTCGGGAGCCGTCGGCGGCGGCGTCGACGCGTGGGACGACAGCGCGCTCGTACGCGCCTATGACGACGCCATCGCGCGGTATAGTCAAGGCAACGCGCACGCGTCGACGCCTACGCGCGACACATCGTCGCCGTCGTCGCCGGACGCGCGTCCGCGCGCACCGGCGCCGCGGGTGAGACGAAGCGCGCCCGACTCGGCGAGCGGCGAGCGACCTCGTGCGACGGCGCAACCGCCGCCGCGTTCACCGCCGCCGCCGCATCGCGTGGCATCGCCTTCGCGCGCGCCGTACAGTGCCGACGCACAACCATACTATGACCCGCGGATGTTCGAGCAACGGCATGGATATCAGCGACCCGTTCCGCAGCCGGGGTATTACTACTCCGATTACGATTACGCACCTGCGCCTCTGGCGTCGTCTTCGCGCGATCAGTATTACCACCACGCACCGTATCCACCACCGCCACCGCGGCAGTACGATCCATACGATGCTTATGGTGGCGAATACGCCGTCCGGCACCCGCCGTTTGAAGATGAGTTTGCGCAATTTTCTCCGTTTAGAGGGTCCCGGTCGCCGCGACGAGGAACGCCGCCGCCGCCGCATCGATACCCACCGCCACCGCATTCGCCGGCACACCACCATTCGCCACGAAGAGCGCCGCCGCCGGCGATGGGTCCACCGAGAGTGCCGCCGGATATGACAGAATCTGCGTATGAGACGGCGCATTCGTACGCGGAAGACGGCTACGACGCGGATGAGTTGGCGAATTTGTTGCTCGCATGGTACTACGCGGGATACTACACTGGCTCGTTTTCACGAAAGCCCGATCATGACGGCGGCGCGCATTAACACTGGTTGTGCGCACGATAGACAACGAGATAAGTTGATATAGTAAGATATAGACGCCTCAAATTCACTTACACCCCCGCTACGTACATATTAAAATCAGCGCGAATGCCGAGACTTTTTAAGAGTTTTAATACAAGTCTCGTTGTACGGAAACCACCGGACCGTCTCTTAAACCAATCGCCTTCGTTGACTTCTCTTCAGCCTTACGTTGTTTAGCGCGTTCTCGTTTGCGCTCATTCTTTCTTTGCGACTTGGACTTTGTCAAACCATCCGCCGCGTCCCCGTCGGGCCCCGCGGGCTTAGGCTTTGGAATCGTCTTACTCGCCGGTGCCTCCTTCGTTTTCGCCGCCGTCGTCGTCGCCGCCGTCGTCGCCGCCGCCCGCGTATTTGGTTTCACACTCTCCACCGCCGCCGTCATTTCCTTCACGACTGTATCATCCACCGCCGAAGGCGTCGCCACCGGCGTCGCCTTGGCCTTCGCGGGCTTGCTCAAGTTGACCTCTTGAAAATCCGCTGAAGGCGTCTTCTTCGACGCCGACGTCGTCGCCGTCGCGGCCACCGTCGCAGACGACGGCGCACCATTCGTCGTCGACGTCGGCGCCGGCGTAGTCGCCCCAGTCGGCGCGTCAGCGGGTTTTGAGCTCAGACACCCCATGGCGCAGTCAGGGCAAATGCGAAATCAATTCCAAACGAATGTGTGCGCGAAGATCGTGTCTCGTGCACTCGAGCGCGCGGCCAGAGGCGAGACAGCGACAGTGGAGCAAATGTGTGCGCCTTTCGTGCGTCGAACGAAGCCGTCGTCGCGGTGGGCGCGACGCGTTGTGTCGTCGTAAACGAAAACGACCTTGCGCTTGAGGGTTTATGGTGATTTTGAGACGTACATCGCGTTAAAATGGATAGAGTACGTCTCTGAGAGGGGAACGAGGGGTTAGAGGCCTAGTCAGCGCTTGCGCGCGCGTAGGGATACGGATGCGTACGTCGCCATGCATGATTTTTCTACCGCTCGTGAGCGTTACAACGCGCTATATATTTATTCGTCATCGTCGGCGATGAGCGTACGGCGGAGGTTTTGAAGTTCACGCAACGCTGGGGAGAGATTTTCTCCGACGCTTCGGTTGTTGTCGGCGGCGCGTCTGGAACGCGTCGCGGCGTCTGGGGTCGGGAACGGCGCCATCGGTCTGTGTGATGATGGTGATGGTGAATATGGTATCGTCAGTGACCCATCAATGGAGAATTTCGAGGAGAGCTCTCGAATGGCGAGCTCGGATTCACGGCGTTTCAAATCCCGTCTCGCGGCTTCGGCGATTTTAGCCGAAGCGTCGGCTTCTCGTCTGGCGTCAGATGCCAGGCGTGAAATGGTTTCGTTCGCGTCTTCAGCTGCCGTGGCGCGAGATAATGCAAGTTTTGCCGTCGTTTCGGCTTGTGCCAGTCGTAGACGGAACATCTGGGACGCTTCGTCGGCGAGCGCTAGCGCTTCGCGCGTCTCTCGAGCGCTCACCGCTGCCGCGCCCGCCGAGCGCTTGAGCGCGAATATCGCATGGTGCACCGCGGACGACACGCGAATCATCACATCATGGTGCTCGACGTGGTTCTCGCCGCTATTGCACTCGTCGATCCACTGCGTGAGCGATTCGAGCGCGGCGTCTGGGTCGCGCAAATCCCGCGCGACATCCTCCCAAGATCTCGGCTCGACATCTTCGTCGTCGTCTTCCACATCGACGACATCCGCCTCGCGCACGCGAACCTTTTCCGCCGAACGCTCGAGCACGAGGCAAGCGCGCTCGACAAGTTCTAAAATACCATCCAAAGCTTCGCTCCGGGCGATGCCCCAGGCGAGTGTCAAGTCTCGCGTGCTCGCCGACGAGGCCACGTCGCTCTCGTCGCGAGTCAACGACTCTCGCGCCGACGCAAGCGACGCACCCACATCCCCCGTGATCGTCATCGCCATAGACACCGCCGTCGACGACGCCAACTCGTGTCGCCCTGGATTATGATGACGCGCCTTCTCGCGCGTCAAAAACCGCTCGAGCTCCTCCTTGCGTCGCGCGAAATCGTCCCTCGCGCGCGCCTCCAACATCGCCACCTTTTTCTTCAACGGCACCGCGCTCGGTGACCGCCCAGGCGTCGGTGCCACGAACGCCTCGCCTCCACACTTCACATTCGCATGCTCACACGCGCTCTCCGCCGCCGATAAACGCGCCGTCGCCTCCGCTAACGCCTCGCGCGCCTCGGCTTCGCGCGCGCTCGTCGCCCCCTCTCTCGCCCTCAGCGCCTCCAACTCTTCCTTCATCGCCGCATTCACCGCATTCGTCGCGCACAACGCCTCAAGCGCATCATCCCTCGCGCGTTTCTCCGTCCTTAGCGCCTCGAGCGCGTCGTCCCGCTCGCGTCTCGCGTGTTCCACATCCATGCGCGTTTGCGCTTGCACCGCCTCGAGCATGGCGTCTCGCGACGCAATTTCCGCCCGCAGCGCCTGAACACGGCGCTCGACGTCCTCGCTCGCGCGTGCCGCGCGCGCAGACATCTTTCAACAATCGATGCGCCCGAGACAATCGCCACGAACGCGCGCAGCGGCGACGTCTGGGGTCGTTGACGGTTTATGTTCCACTGTGGAACGTTCCCCTCAAAAAGGCATTCGTCACACCTGTGCGCGCGATTTCACGCCGATAACGCCGCGTGCGCGCGCCCGATGGGTAAACCCTGGCTCGAAGGGTTCAAGTTTGCCACGTATCTGTCGATTCCGATCGTGTTGACCGTGGCGTTCGCGGCGAACCCGGCGAATTTGGAATCAATCATTCGCAACGTGCGTGGTTTGTGTGACTGTGTGTGTGTGTGATTGTGTCGACTGACGGGTGTTTTTTGCGTCGTACAGCGCGCGTACGTGGTGTATCCGGCGGAGGGTCCGAAACCACCGCAGAGTAAGCGCGAGCTTGACGCGTATTTTGCTGCGAAGACAAAGGAAAAGAAGTAATCATCACTGTCATGATGATGCTGGCGGCGCCGACGCAGACTGTTACGTCTTCGCTTCGAGGCGGAGGCTCCAAGGGATCATCGTCGATGACGCTGGCCACGACGCGTACGAGTGTCACTGGGCATACGCGACACTCGATCGTGCGTCGGCGATGGGTGAGAAGTCACGGTGGCGTCGATGGCGACGACGCGGTCGCGGCACGCGTCGAAAAAGACGCCGAGGAGGACGCGCCCGTCGCCGTCTTCGTGAATCGAAAATCTGGCGGCCGACGGGGCACGGACGTGCTCAAGACATTGAGAACGTCGCTCAAAGCTCCACACAAGGTGTTTGACACGTCGCAGATCGCGCACGCTGAAATCGACGCGCGCACGAGCAAAGTTTTGGTGTGCGGCGGTGACGGCACTGTTGGTTTAGTGAGCGACGCGTTGCGCGAGAAAAATACTGGCGCGCTCCCAATGGCGATTCTTCCGTTGGGTACGGGGAACGATCTCGCTCGTGTGTTAGGGTGGAAGAATCAAGACGCGTGGGATGATTTGAATGACGAGGAGAAAATTTTAGACGCGCTGCGCTCGGCTGAGCCGTGTGAGGTGGATCGATGGCGCGTGGACATTACCGATAGAAAACCCCGCGTGCGTTCGAAGCTGTTTACGAATTATTTGGGAATAGGCGTCGATGCACGCGCGGCACTAGCGTTTCACGAGGCTCGCAAGGTGTATCCATGGTTATTCGTGCACGAGTTGACGAATAAATTGTTGTACGCGGTGTTCGGCAGCCGCGATTTCATCGAGCATTCGTTCGCGCGATTGCGCGATGATTTAGTCGTTACCGCGGATGGTGTAGTTTTACAATTTCCCGATGATACCGAAGGAGTGATATTATGTAACATCAACTCGTTCAGTGGAGGAGTAAAAGTTTGGCACGACGACGATGACGACGAAGACGATTACTACGGCCGTCGTACATTTTCGCCGTCTCGAAAGGATGACGGCGTCATCGAAATCGTCGCTGTATCTGGGGCTTTACACCTCGGTCAACTAAATGTCCGTATGTCGACTCCAGTTCGCATCGCGCAAGCGCGTGATGTATCGATTGAACTCAAAAGGAAACTCCCCGTGCAAGTCGATGGTGAGCCGTGGTTGCAACGTCGAGGCCGCTTGGATGTGCGATTACAGGACTCTTTCCGCATGCTTAAAAATCGCACCAATGACAAGACCAATGCATATGATGGTAATGGCACCCATCGCCTAGGCGTTAACAATCAGCGCGCCGCCAGACACATCAACAAGCGCGTCGTCGCGCGACTCGTTTGGGCGGTGATTTCCTTCGCCGCCTTTGTCGCGTGGTGCGTCATCGCGCTCATACGCCCATACTTCGCACGTGTAGAGCATAGCATAGTCGCTGTAGTGAGTAATATGTTTCCCTTTTAATTTTAATGCATGCTTTATGAGTCATCTGCTGCGTCTGACGCGCAAAACTCGAGTTGCACCGATGACATTTTCATTGATATGCTTAACGGCGATACCGTATACCTTTGTATATCGACAATTGAAAAATAAAAATGATAGCCTTAAAAAAGGTAAAGTATTCGTACCCTCCATGGGGCTCGAACCCATGACCACACGCTATCGTCTTTCGATAGCTCGGCGAGAGTATGAACTCCCGCGACCGTCGTGTTTTCTTAAAAGGCGTGCGCTCTGCCAACTGAGCTAGAAGGGCCTTGAGGCATGCACAGTATGCACATGTCGTCAAACCCTACTTTTTTTTACCAGTCCGCGATGGAATGGTTACATGGGAAAAGTTACGGGTAGAATTAGCCGTCGCGTGGTTGGGTGTTCACCCGGCGCAACCCTCGCGCCCGCGCGCGGCACTCGCGCGCCGGGGCCTCGCCGCTCGATCGGGCGCGGCGTACGCCGACGAGCATGTCCACCGTGTCTCTGAGCGACAGCGCCGGCGCGATCGACGACGACGCGGCGGAGACCGGTGCGGCGTCGCGCCTCAAGTCTGGCGCGGATGCGTGCGCGTACGTGTTGGCGCACCAGCGTGACTACTACAAAGTATTAGACGTCTCGCGCAACGCGTCGACGGAGGACATTAAGAAGGCGTATAGGAAACTCGCCCGAGTTTTGCATCCGGATAAGTGTCAGGATGCGCGGGCGACGGATGCGATGGCGGTAGTGACGAGCGCGCACTCGACGCTCGCGAACGCGGCGCTGCGGGCTGCGTACGACTTGTACGCGAGTCGAGTGAACGTGGAGGACGCGTCGAGCGCGTCGTTCGGGGAATGGCAGAGTCGAGAGGGCGCGGCGGCGGTGCATTTGCCCGCGTGGTTGATCAAGGCGATGTCGACGCCGGTGTTGGGGCAACTTATTAGTATTCTGGCGTTGCTCTTGGCGCTCGCGTTGATTCTGTTGACGCTGGCGTTGGCGGCGTGTTATTTGTTCATACACATGTGCTTTTGGTTGTTATGTTGCTTCGGGTGTTGCGGGTCGTGTTGGCCGAGATATGGCATCGGTGCGCGCGTGCACGCCAAGCGTCAAGAACGGTTTACGCAAATGCTCAAGGCGTACGAAAAAGCGACGATGGACGCGGCGGCGGATGGCGCCGACCCCCCGCACCCCACCGTGTTTTTCGCGCAATGGAACGTCGATAATGAAGAGCCCGATTGGCTCGAGGTCATTCGCCGTGAGGATGAATTAGCAAAGCAGAAGAGCGCCGCTGGGTCGTACGGCGCGACGGGATAGCACACATTTTTGTTGTAATTTGTACACAAGTTTTCCTAGCAACCCACACATATTGACGCTCCGCGAATAATGTCGTCCGTGACCACCGACGACGACGACAGCGATGGCGACGTCGGCGACGTCGAGGTCTTCGTGTACGTCGCGCGCGCGCCGCTGCACCCGGGTCGTTTTGCGCGTGCGCTCGCGGACAACTTTACCCACGTTCGCGCGTGCGGCGCGTCCATCGCGGGCGCACGGGCGTCGTCGGCGTCATCGGCGTCATCGACGACGTCATCAGTGATATTTCGAGGCGTTTTTCGCGCCACGGGCGTGGTGTGGATCGCATCGAGGCCGAACGTGTGTGGGACGCTAAGGTTCGACGCGACGGCTGCCGACGAGGAGGACGAGAACGACAAGAACGACGATGACGAGAACGACGTCGTAGCACCTAGAACAACAATCATTGATGTTGATTGTGGCGCTGGAGATTGGTCATCGTGCGAACGCGGTGCGTGCGATCTCCCACCCGGAGCCGACGCTCGCTACACTGGAGGCGACAGACGACAACACGTCGTCTTTGAAGGTTTCGACATGGATGCTCAAGCCATCAAGGCGTGTCTCGATGCGTGCTTGCTGACGAAAGAAGAAGATGAAGATGCAATTAATCGCGGCGGCGATGACCGGAGCGATACGGTGTATTGTGCAAAATCTTGGCCGAGCGCTGCGGACGTCAACGCCGAGGCGGGCGTGGAGGTGGTCGACCGCGCGGCCAAGCACAAAATGTTTTATCCCACGACGACGACTGATGCTACGACGACGGCGAGGATGACGAATAGTGCAGCAGTGCCCGATGCAGCCACCACCGCGTCGGGGTCTGTGATCACACTCGGCGGCGATGTCGGCGTCCTCGTGCCCGAGGCGTTTGACGCGCCCAAAACGGGCGAGCCGCAATCAAAGACCTTTGCGAGCGGCATCGTCGGTCATTACTTTCCAGACATGCCGTGCCTGCGTTGCGGCGCCCCGTGGTGGCTGGGAGAAAGTTGGAACTCTACGTGTGCGAATTGCGGTGCCGACGATAGGTGCTACGATGCCAACCAACAACCCTTGCGTTTGCATCGACGCAAGTACGGCGAATTCATGCGAGCGCTCGAGCGGTTAGCGCTCGACGTCGAGTAGACGTTATTAGTCGAGTAGACCGGCTTAGCCACGTGCTGTTGCTGCAGTAGTAGTCATAGTGTTACAAAACAAACAAACAAACGAACACACGCATCTAAAATCCCGCGAAAACATCGGCGCTAAAATCACCAGGCGGTTCAGTCATCCACACGAAGCGCCCGTTGGCGTCCCGAATCGTCGACACGTCGTCTCGCGAGAGATGATCCGGGAGGAAATGCAACGGCCGAAGACGCCCAGAAAGCACAGCATCCCAATCAAGTGAGGCGTACCACGGGTGACGCTTGATGGCGTTCACGCCCGGGGCGCGAATGCCTAAACGCAATGCCTCGTCGCGAACGAATATTTGCGTCAATAAATCGTGCGCGTCGTCATCCATGCGTCGAGGAATAGGAACTTCGGCAAAATCGGCGCGCACGATGCGTTTGTATAATTCTCGACGCTGTCGATCGCGGAACGGTGGAAACCCGGCAATCATCTCGAATACTAAAATACCAAACGCCCAAATATCCGCGGCGCGCGTGCACCCTTGATGTAAAATGAGCTCGGGCGCGAGATAGTCGGGCGTGCCGCAAATCGTATACGCTCGCTGGCCCTTTTCGAGCTTTTTCGCAAACCCGAAATCACCAATCGTGATCGAGCCATCGGAACGCAGGAGTAAATTTTCGGGTTTCATGTCGCGATAGACGTACCCAGCGTTGTGAATGTACTCGAGCCCGAGCAACACTTGTGCAGTGTACACCTTGACTTGCCCGATGCCCGGTAAACCGCTCTTGTTGAACAAATCAAACATGTCACCGATGCAATCCTCGACGACGAGGTAGAGCGCCCAAGGGTCTTGAAACGATGCGAAAAAATTACACACGAATGGGGCGTGACGAAGCTCTTGCAATGCGCGACGTTCGCCCACGCAATGTTCCTGCTCGCCGTTTTCCACGACGGCGGATTTCGGCATGGTCTTAATTGCGCACACTTTACCCGATTTTTTGTGCTTTGCGCGCAAGACTAAGCCAACCATGCCACGTCCGAGGACAGAAACGATGTCGAATTCCCCGAGACTTTTCGACTGAGACACCAATTCATCGTCGCCGACCAGCGCTTGCGCTTGCAACTGCGGCGGCGGCATCGACGGAGACGACTTCAACTCTGACGTGGACGAACGCGCAGCAAGAGTCGGGCTCAACGCCGACGTCGCTGGTTGTCGACGTTTTTCCTCTGCGAGCGTAGACAACGCACCGTGCGACGATGTCGTCGGCGGCGATTTCGCCTTGAACATGGGAAACTTGGGCGACGACGGAGACCCGCTCTGGTGGACGGCGCTATGGCTACCACTTCTCGTGACGTTTGTGAGCGAAGAAGACGCCGCGAGAGACGCCGCATCAATTCTTGTCGTCGACGTCGACGATGTCGGCGTCGATGGCGTGTTGGGCGAGTAACTCCCGCTCAACAATAAATTTGGCGCCGACGGGACGGCGGACACCGACAAGCTATGCAACGCATTCGTGGACCCACGTGAACGCGACCCAGGTATCCGTACCGCTCGATTCGATTCGCGCGGGGGTGAAACATCACCGCCACCCAATGCGACACTATCCGCACCCACGACGGTTTGAACGAAATTTTGCGTGCACGTCAAAATCACGACGTCTGTGATGGCGATGAACACGCCCTTGAGCTCAGTTTGCCCAATCAAAACATTCTCACCAAAATACCCACCGCTCGGGATGCGATTCGCGTTCGTCGTGCCGTTTGCGTTTTTAATCGTTCGTTCAACGATGCCGTCAACGACGAGAAACATCTTTACTTGCATGCCTTCGCGGTAAATGACTTCGCCCGCGCGGTATGCGCGTCTGCCGCGTTGCACAAGTAATTCGCTCAACGCCTCCAAACTGCTCGCGTCGAATGGTTTAAACACCACACACGATGCAATGGCGTCGTATGCGGCTTTACGTGCGGCAGACATGACGTCTCGAATCACCGTAGCGAACACTTTCCGCGTGATGCCTAGCAAGACGCTTTCTTCCTCGGCGACGAGCTTCGCCGTCGAAGGCGTCGATTCCGTGAGCACTTCTTCACCCCACGCGTCGCCTGGCTTTAAACGATTCGACTTGGCCACCGCACCGGGACTTTGGACTTTTAATTTACCGTCGACGACGACGTAAAATGTATCTGCACCTTCGCCGACTTGCATCACGGTGACGCCTGCTGGAAATACCAACCGCGTTGTCGACCGACTCAACGCTTCGACTAACAATCCCGCGAGACCCGCGTGCCGCACGGCTGGAATCGTTCGCAACGCCGCGGAAAACATTTCAATCTCCCACGACTGCGCGGGCGTAGTTTGGTCGATGTACTGCGTGTTACCACTTAAATCACCTGCACCCGGAAGCTCTTGTTCCGTGGGCACAAAGTCGGCGTCTCGCGGAATTGACATGCGTTGCGAAATCGCCCGACGGTGCCGTCGCGACATCATGACCGCCTTGATCTCCGCCAAGTCCTTCTCACTCACCTTGCCATTCGTGCGCATATCTAATAGTAAGAAACAATTCTCCACCATGTCGCCGACGGTGAACAAATTCCCGCGAATCACGCTCACGTCACGCGCGACGCACGCCTTGCAAAAATCAGCCATGAGTCCCGGACGGTCGAGCACTTGCATTCTCAACTCGGTGGCGTTCGCCACGACTTCATTATTAAACATCACCCCTCCGTGAAAACTGAGTTCAACCGAGTCAAACATGCCGTCGCGTTCTTCCTCAAACGCATCGCGCGACGAATTCGTCGTCGTCGTCGGTCGCGCGTCGCCTCGCGTCTTCAAGCTCGCGGCGTCGGACGGCTCGTCCTCGCGCACGACGGCTAACGCGTCCCCAATTGCACCCACGCGCGACACGCTCGCCGCACTCGCTCTTGCCTCGACTATCGCCCGTAAATCTTCCCTCGCCTGCGAGCACTGCTCCTCACTCAGCTTACATCGACTTTCTTCCTCGCACGTGTACAACGCGTACGACACCCGTCGCGAATCCCGCACGACATCCGCCTGCACGACGTTGATGGACATTTCCGTGAGATACGTCGCAATTTCGCTCAACAACCCGACCCGATCGGCGCATTCAATGCGCATAAACGTATGATGCTCATTGGTGTTGTTCGTCACGACGACATCGGCGAGAGGCGGGGTGAGCCGCGACGCGCGGTCGAGCTCGAGCGCCAGCGAGGCGGCGTCTGCGTCGGCATCCGCGTCGACCGCCGCGCCCGTGGACGACGACGTCGACGGACGACTCGACGACGTCTTCACGCGAGATAAGAATTTCGTGAGTAACCCCATGCCGATGGGATTTTAGGCCGTCGTCGTCGTCGTCGTCGTCACCGGCGTCGTCCTCGCTCAACCGTTGCGCAAAAAGCAGCGCGGTGCGTTCGCGACGCCGTGCGCGCGCGACGCGTCCCTCGCCCGCGGCGTTCGCGACGTGTTCGCGCGGCGTAAAATAGCCCCTCACGAATTCACGCGCGTGCGATCGCTCTCGCGCGCGCGACAACGGCGAGCGCGTCGTGCGTCACGGAGTGCCGTGGCTCCCTCAGTGCCGTCCTCAGTGCCGGACATCGCGACGCACGTGCACAGCGTCGATCGCGCGCGCGCGAGAGGGCGGTCGAGCGAGTCGTTCCGAGCGCGCGAATGGTGTATTTTCAGTGCGAAGACTGCGGGGATGCGCTGAAGAAGCCGAAACTCAAGGGGCACTTTAACGCTTGCAGCGCCAGTGCGTTTAGTTGCATCGATTGTTTACAAGTGTTTGATCGACGGACGGTGCAGTCGCACGTGTCGTGCGTGACGGAACATGAAAAGTATGCATTGGGGGCGACGAAGCCTGGCGGGGCGCAGGTGATGCGTGAGGCGAACGCGAGACGGGAGGGTGGAGCTGGGGGCGGGGTAGACGTCGGCGACGTCGTCGGGGATGAGTTTTTGAGCACGCGCGCGCCTTGGGCGTGTTCGTGTTGTGGGGTGAAGTGCACGAGTGAGGATACGTTGCTCGGGCACGCGCGGGGGAAGAAGCATAAGTCTAAGGCACGGAGTGCGCGGGCGCGAGCGGCGGGAGGTGGTGAAGGTGAAGGTGAAGGCGGCGCGGGCGAAGCGGCGGCTGAGGCGGCGGCTGAGCCGTCGAAGAAAGACGAAGACAGCGACGTAAAGGGGAAAAAGGCGGAGAAGAAAGAGAAGAAAGAGAAGAAAGAGAAGAAATCCAAGCGCAAAAAGAAAGACAGCGCGTCGGATGACGAGCCCAAGGCGAAGAAGGCGAAGAAGGACAAAAAGGACAAGAAAAAGTGACTCTCGTTGTTGATTTTTTTTAATATTTGAAGTATTGGTGTTGTTGTCATCGTATAGATGTGTACTTTTACAAAGAATGAATCATTCGAAAAATACATGGACTTCGTTATTGTCCGTGCACCTTCTAGACGTGAACGCGTACGTTTCGCTGGCACCGCGCGAGGCTTCGCCTCGAGTCAGCGTTAATATATGATGCGCGCCACCGAAATCCATGAATAAGGTATTTTTCGTCCGCGCCAGTGTTAACAACCCCCACTTGCCCGTGTTCCATGGCGTCGTGAGCGTTCCATCGGCGCGTAGAACCATGCCCGCGTTGCCGCTCCACGTGCCTGGTTTAGCCTTGGATTTGGTTATCAAAGCCTGCGCCAAGGGCGAGCTTGCAATCGACTTTAGCACGTCCGCATCAGGTGGGCGCTGCGCGCACTCTTTTGCACCCTTTCGTCCTTCTCCCCAGTTCCACACGTCTATGGCGTCTTTCTCGTCTTTCCAATACTGCGCGATTATGGACACCATGCGGTCTGGCTTTTCGGGATGGTAGTTGACGTGCACGCTCGCCGCGCGGTGCGTCGGGTACAAATCTTCATCAAAGCGCATGAAACGGAAGAAATACTTTGAATTCATGAAACACATGTAATTCATCACGCGCTGACTGACGCCCGAGTACGCCTCGTGCTTGGGCTGCCCCCAAAGGTACACTTGTTCCTCGTTGTACGCCGTTTGGTCCCATGTATTTTTCTCAGTCGCCATGCGCTCGGCGAGGCGCTGCATCATTGTTTGCGTGTTGTGCGTCGCGGCGACGAAGAACAAGCCACTGTTGCGTGCTACCAACCGACGCTGTCTGTTCCAAGAAAATCCATACGCCGACGGGTCGTCCCAACCATCCGTCATGCCTTCGATGTCGGCGTCGCGATAAATTAATCTCTGGTTCGATGATTTCGGATCATCTGCGAACGGGTCTTGCATCCACACAACGTCGACATCTGATAAAAGCACCGATGTCCCAGTCGAGACGAACTCGTTGAGTATTCTAAACTTCAAACCGGACGTCGCGTGGTTGTCAGTCGTTCCAGTGATGGATTGCAGCTCGCGATGGTAATACGGTACGTCCCGCTCCTTGCACCACGCCGCTGTTTCTGCATCTAAAGCGACAATAATGTAATTTTCTATTTTTGTCTTTTTCAATCCCTCGATGAATAACCCGAGCATGTAAAAGATATTCTTGTTACTCACGGCGGCGACGACTTCTCGATTGCGAGCGACGCGTTTTACGATGTCACACAAATCTGAGAACTTGTCGCAATTGACAGGATAATCGCCGTTAGGGTCGGCGATATAACGCAACGCACGTGGTTTCGGACCGACGCGCGTGGTCTCGTCTACTATGCCGCACTTCTCCTTCCTAAGCACCGTTGCCTTGGCGCTCGAAAAGTTTGGCGTTTGCGCAATGACGCTATTTTCATGGGTCGTCTTTCCATCCCACTGTGTAGACCCATCCGGGACGCTCGCGACAGCACCATTTTCAGCGAAGCAGTCACTATTCATCAATCTAAAACTCACACCCGCGCGTTGACGCGCATCGTGCGCGGGCATTAGAATTTCATCCGTGAATGCGTCATCTGTGCCATCTAAATCAGCATCTTCAGATGCAAGCCAATCCACGAGAGAAAGCGTCGACCGCATCGGACGAAACACCACAAACGCGGAACGGATGAGAGGAGTGACCATGGACTGAGCGTACTGCGACCAGCCCATGGCGGGATCAGCCATGCCTTGAACACGTGCGCGTTTGTGACCGTCGCCGTCAATCGTGCCGCTCACATCCGCGCCATCATCCGCTAACTCAAGCAAAGGATTCGACTTGAACTGCACCTTGGACGATGTTAGCACAGCGGCACGGCCACGACGAAGCACCCACGATGCTGTACCGTATCCGCGCGTGTTCCTAGCCCCGTCAGCGCCGCGCGGCAAATGCGACGGTACGCCCGCGGCGTCACACGCGCGCCTTTCTTCCTCGTTCACAACCGCGACGATCACCGCATGCGCCTTGGACTCTCGCGCAGTTTGAATTCTATCATTCACGTCACCTTCTGTTATGATTAACACGCCGTGCTCAAGCGAATCCTTTGAAAGCAACGCGTCCAAGTGAGCGCATGGCGTGGCCTCAACCGCGTCGCCTGCGTCTCGCGTTTTCGCCTCACCCGGTGGCGCGCACGTTCCCCGAGCACGCGAGACGCGCGAAGACGCGCTCGCACTCCACGCATTCGGCACAGATATCTCATCATGCCCGTGCTCGGATGAGCTCGTTGTCGGCGTCGCTACGCGGACGACGTCCTCCGACTCCTCCTTTTCCTCCTTCTCCGCGACGACGACGTTTGCGTTTGCGTGCACGTATGTATCGTGCGTGCGATGACGCGCCTGTGCCGCAGCGTTCGCCATCGTCGCGATATCTCGCCCACGCTGCGCGCTGTCGCTCGCTACGTGTTGAGCTGGGAGTAGTAATCTTCTATACGCGACGCTAGCGACGAGCGCTAGACCGACGAGCCTCAGCGCGCTGCGCGTGATGCTTCGGCGCGGACGCACCGAGCGCGTCACCGCCATTGCGCGTGAGTGATTATTTCGCGCCTAACTATCGACGCGCGATGATGCCACGCCGTCACGAGCGCGGCGCGCTCTGAGGATACTCATTCATTGCAAAGCGAGGTGAAGTCTTCTTTTTACAATTTTCTATATCCGCATCGATATATAGTCTACATCGTCGTCGACCACGACGTTCCACGCGTGTTCATTGCCCCCGGGCGTTCGTCCCCGCTCGCGAACTGCACCGCGCTCAACAATTGCTCGACTTCGGCGTACGCGCTGGAATCGATCACAACCTCGCCGCGAATAATCTGTCTACACGTCGCGAGCTGCGCATCCGGCACGGCAGGATCGTTCAATCCGTAGTAATCTCGTGTGTCATCATCGCGGGTGCTGAAATACGACACTTCGATCCCAGCACCGATGAACACGCCCTTGCTGTACGAGTAGTGGTGCACGCCGACGGCTTTGCGAGCCTCCTTTCCGTTGACATACTTCGGATCCATGCCGATAAACGCCGAGCCATCGACCGAGCGACCGAGCGGCCCGAGACTGACGCTCGCGGTCAACCCGACTTTGACGGAGTGCTCGCTAAAACACGTCTCAACCGCTTCATCCGTGTCCAATATGTACACTTGCGAATCCTCCTTATATCCAACACCAAACATCCCCGTGGCGCCACCACCGCTGAGCGCCACGGGCACGGACCATTCCTCGCTCCCAGGCTTCTTTGCAATCAATACCCCGTGCGTGAACGTGCCGCCGCCAAAGAAACCGACGGTGTACGACGTCAAAAACGCAACGCCCCGGCAATTTTTCAGCGCCTCCGAGCCGATCTCCATGTCCCCGTCGGCGCTCCCAGCGGTGGTGTAGTCCTCGAGCATGGCGATCGCGCGCAGGATCTCGCGTTTCAGTTGCAAGTGTTTGCTCGACATCGCGCGCGGTGGACGTCTCGGTGCGATGCGCGGCGACGATTGACGACGAGTGCGCGTGGATTGCGCGCCAAAGGTGTTGAAAAACATGTCACCCAGCCGTCAATCTTGCGCCATTCGTTGTCGCGTATCGCCCCGCGCGCGCGATGTGCGACGCGCAGGGCGAAGGCATTGGTATTACCAATGCCTCGACGTCACGGAAGCGCGCGAGAGTGGCGGAGGGCGACGCGGCGACGGCGAATGTGCGCGGTTCTCGGTATGGTGCGCTGTGCGCGGCGCTCGATTCGATGTCTCAGCGGTCTTGGCCGGGCTTTTGCGCATGCGTGACGTGGGACATGCCGATCGAGCAAGAGATGGATGCGTGGCTGGGCGCGCGCGATGGCACGTGGGATGTGCAAGTCGACTTCATGAAGGGTCCGTGGATGACGGAGCGCGAGCCGGCGGTTGACTCGGGACGCGTCGTCTTCGATGGCCGGCCCGGGTGCGCCGAGATTCATCGCGCGACTATTGAAGAATTCATCGCACACGATGGCGAAATGACGAGCGGCGAAACTTCGGATTCGTTCATGGTGTACGGCGCGCAAATACCGCTGAGCGAGCTTAGTCGGCACGCGCGCGACGTCATTTCGTCGTGGACGCCGACGGAGCTTCGCGAATATTTCGCGAGCAAAGGCGTGGACGATGCGCAAACGAACATGTGGATAAACCGAAAATATGCGGTTGAAACGAATTGGCACTATGACAATTACGACAACGTCCTCACGGTGTGCACTGGACAAAAGAAGGTACGAATGCGGGCACCGGCGTTTTATACGCGACAAGAGTGGCTCCCGTTCGCTGCTGGTACGGATTTTAGTAATCATTTCCCGGAACTTCATAGCACTGAATTGCATAGCGATGATTTTGAAATCATTTTAGAATACGGAGACAGTGTGTTTATTCCGAGTGGTTGGTATCATCGCGTGGAGAGCGCGCCGAACACGCTCGCGTTTAGTCGATGGTGGGTGAACGACCTCAACATCAACTTGAGCAAATCAATATTCACGCGCGAGACAGAGTGTTCTGATTTCGAAAGTCCATTAGAAGGAGGCATGATTGGGCGATACAACACGTATCATTTTCGTCGCGCATTCGAGTGTGCGCTCGATGGCCTTGTTGAAAGCATGGGCGTTGTGCCCCGGGATTCAGACATTTCGCTGGATCGTATGATGGAAGATGTTAACAAGTCAAAGTCGCAAGGACAGGATTCTGGGCTCAGCAAATTGACGCTCCTTGGTATCGCGTACGCTGATGAAAAGATCAGTCTTGACAAGTATACGATTGAGAAATATGTTGTGTCTCGTGGCCAAAACATCCTCCAGGACATCTGGAACACATCCACCAGTTTAGAGGAGTTTAGAGAAGTTCCGATTAATTTCATCACACTTCTGCAAAAGGCAAGAGTAGCCGCCCACAAACATGGACGTTATCGTTTGGCGCACGTCGTAGATTTCATTTGGCGTGAACTTGAACGCCGCGTTGAAGATGATTCTTCGTGGAGCTGGACACGCTTTTACGACGAGTGCAAAGCATGGAGTAACGAGTGGATATCATACATCGAATCCGAAAAGCGCAGCTCTGAACCGCCACCGTATCCCATAAATTGTGCCAAAGATGTCGTCAACGCGGTGTTGAAAAATCAACGTCTCGCCGTCGCCTACAGAACGACTCTACTCCTAAACCGAACCCTCGACAGTGCATTCACAATCGACATCAAAGTCAAAGATGATTCAGATCTTCCGATCTAGACGCATTGTCATCTGAACTAGAACTGCACTAGTAGCGCTTAGCACTTGTAAAACATTAACGCTCGCGTCGCGCGCTCGGCCAAATACTCTATCCACACCCATCTGCTCTTCACACCACCGCGCGCGCCACCGCCGCCGCCGCCGTCGAGCACGCGCACGAGCGCACGATGTTCACCGTACACGCACCCACGATGCGCACCGCGACGACGGTACGCGCGCGCGCGTCGCCGTCGACGCGCGCGCAACGAGCCCCGTGCGCTCGATCGCGCGCAAGCCTTCGCACGTCCCACGCGGTCGTTCGCACGTCCCGCGCGGTCGTCACGCGCGCTGAGTCCACGGAAGACGCTGGCGCGGAGTCGTCGGCGTCGGCGTCGGCGTCGGCGTCGGCGTCGGCGTTCGATGGGTTCTCGACCGCACCCGTGGCGGAGGACGCCGCGCGCCTCGCGGATATGGTGGCTGAGATTAAAGATTACTTGAAGCTCCTCTACGTCAAGCGCGAAATGTCATTCAACGAAGTGAAGCTCACGATTGGTATTGAAGATCCGCGTTTAGCGGAGAACCGGGCGAGATATGGGATCGAAGACGAGTCTGGGGTGAGCGGTGAGGAGAAAGTGGAAACGTTAGAGATGATTGAACGAGGCGAGACGCCGACGGATATGATGGCTGTGGAGACGGTGTTGCAAGAGTTTAGAAACTGGCCCGGGTTGGATTCTAGCGATCGACCTGGCGAGCGAGTCGACGCCGGTCCGTCGAGATACGAGGAGATTGCGATGAAGGCGGCGGGTATTAACAAGACGCAGAACCCGCGACGCATCGCCGCCAAGGAGGAACAAGAAGAAGAGCGTGAAGGCACCATCTTTGGTTTCTTGCCGTTGTACCTTCTCAACGCGTTCCCGATTTTTATCACGATTGCCGCGCTCGGTATCATGTTCGTCAACTCGTTGCAGTAAACACACACAGATTCTTTTTTTTGTAGCAACAAGCAAGAATGAAACTCCTCGAATTGTTATTTAAAACTAAAATTGCATCCACACGACGACGCCTTTCGATCCGCTAGTGCTAGCTAAACATTTCTAAATGGATTATTGACATTACCTTTGGTGTATTTGTTTGCCTGTCGTGTTTTCTTCATCAACCGTGGACGCGCAAAGGCGATGCCGATGACGAGCCATACGCAGATGGAAAACACCCACATTTTTCTCTTCAACGCTTTGTGGGCGAGCATTTTCTCTCCTGACAGCGCATCGACGACAGGTATGTGCTCTAACCCTTCAACTTGTTCTAATTTACGGTTTGTATCAGGTGAGTCTCGCGAATCTTGTGGCTCCCGCGACAGCGTCGCCGGTCGTCTGCCGCATCGTTCGTTCGTGTACGCCTCCACGCTATCGTTGATTGACGACACCGTGAAGCGCATGATGTCAATAGATACGTGTTTGAAGCGCTCAGTACTCGTCGCACCGCTGGGCAAAGGTTTCGGTGCATCGATGACGGGAAACGGTTTCGACGTCGATTCGCACGACATCCTCTCCTCTCTGCCGCTTTCGTAGTGTTTGTCCCAGTCGTAATTTTCGTACGCGAGCTTGAGGCCGTAATGCACGATGAAGGGATCTGCGCTCGCCTCATCCCACGGTACCATTCCGGCATACAACTGCGTGCTTCGCATAATGTTAAACGACAGTCCAGATACCGCCGCGCCGAATACAAATCCATACATCTCTGATATCCACGGCCTGGGCGACTCGGCGGAGACGTAAACGTCCCCGGTGCCTCGGTACGGATACCAAACCCGTGAATCTGTCCTCACGCGTTTCGTGTAGTCAAACCACAACGGTGTGAGTTTCATAAAATCCGTGGCATCGAAAATCTCCCACCCCCCAACCTTGGCTAAACGCTCGAGCGTCGCTTCATCGTCGATGAAAAATTTCGCCATGCCGTTGTTCACCCCAGCTAAATAACCATACTCCCCCGCCGCAGCCACGCCCTTACGCGCGGGAATCTCGCGCACCGTCAGTGGCTTTCTAAGCAACATATCTGCATCGAGTTTCACCACCCACGCTTTATCCGTGCCGCGTTCTCGCGCGAAACAATCCATGCCCGCAGGCAAGTTGTACGCCGTGTAAAAGTCGTTCGCATCGATGCGCGAGAAATCTCCGCACACCACGGTATCCGGGACGACATCCATGTGCTCATACGTCGCCAAACTATCGTCATCGCACGTCAGCACGCGCGTAATGCGTCCAGGAGCGCCGATGCGGCGCCACGAGTCGTATAACGCGCGCGCTTGCCAAGTCATGTATGGCTTACAATCGGCGCTGAACACGTAGTGGTAGTCATCGATTTCGCGGTATGCCGTCGCCGTCGCCGTCGCCGGTGTCGCCGTCGCCGTCACGGCGGCGAAAACGACGAGCGCGAGCGCGAGCGCGCGACGATGCGGGTGAGAGCGCATCGGCGCTTCGCGAGGCGAGCTCTGCGGATTACGGCGGTCAACTCTGTGGCTGGATCTCATGTACAATATTACTGGCGGCATCTACGAGTGGCTATGCTATTATGGTTCTATTGCGCTCGATTTGGCGGCGCTCGCGCGCGCGAGATCGTCGAGGCGACGTTTTTCAGCCTCGCGCGCGGCGTCGGTGGCTTGAAGCGCGTCCCGCAGAGCTTCAATAGTTTTCGACGCCTCACTCAACATCGCGTTGGCTTCTTCTCTGGCGCGTTCGGCCACACGTTTTTCTGCGGTTAAGCGCTCTATGCGTTCCTGCGACTCAGAGTCGTTCAGACGATCGATAAAACGGCTGCTCGTTCTCGGCGTTCTCGGCGCCTCGTCGTGTGGCTCATCCACGTCAAAAAACCCCAACGCCACACGCTTTACGACGCGTAAGCGCGCCGCCACCCTCCGCGCGCGCCGCGAATGCCCTCTCGTTGCGGCGTACGCGCAAAACATCCCAGCGCCCGCCAACGTCACGACCGCTAACGCGACTCGAAGCGCCGCCGAAAGCGCCTCCGCCGCGAGCTTCACCGCGCTCGGCAGCACGAACAACCACGCCGCACCGACGTACACCGCACTCGACGCTAACAACACATTCTTCATCCCCGGGTACTCGCGCGACACCGCAATCGTCCACGCGCGAAACGTTTCATCCAACGCGCGCGCGACAGTTGACACATCCAACGCGCCCCCGCCGTACGCCCCTCCACCGCCACCGTACTGCGCGTTATGACTATGCCTCGGCGACGACCGCGCTAAACGCCTACGTCTCGACGGCGACTCGATCCCGAGCGGCGACCGCGACGACGACGCCGCTCTCGCCGAGCGCTCGACGTCATCCGTCTCGATGCCATCCGTCGTCGCGTCCAACACATCCGTCGACGACTCCCCACCACGCGTGCCTCCGCCCTCAGACATCGTCGTCACCGGCGTCGTCGTCGTCATCGCTCTCGCGGTGTCATCCGACGCCGGACACGTGCGGTGCCTATAAAACGCGCTCCCTCGCTTCTTAAATCGCGGCATCCCGACGCACGACACCCCGCACAGCTCACACGACTTTTCCCCAGCGCCGATGCTCGCCTTGACGCGTTCAACGTCGGACATCGCGCGCGTGGCGCGTGATGAATGCTTTTCTATGCGTGCGCGCGCGAGAGAGAGCGTGCGACGCGATGCGGCGCGCGCGCGGCGGCGCGTACTGTCGTGCTCGAGTCGATGCGCCGATGCCAACACTAAAACGCGCCAACACCGACGTCGCGCCATTCCGCCGCGTCCGTCGATCGACGGCGTCGCGCTCGAGCGCGCGAGCGGACGAGCGCACGCGCGAGTTTGAGTTCGCGAGCCATGCACGCCGAACGCGCGCCGCTCCTCGCGCGCGACGCCGAGCTCGGCGCGACGCCGTCGTCGTCATCCATGACGATGGTGTTGGACGACGTTGAACGCGCCACCACGTGCCGCGCGACGACGTCGTCGTCGCGCGCGGGCGCGTACGCGCGCGTGGTCGTCATCGCCACGTGTCTCGCCCTGGTCGTCGCCGCCTGCGTCGCGAGCGCACCGCACGGCGTCGCGTTCGCGTCCCTGGGATCGTCGAGAAAATCGTCAAAGATCGACGAAGGCTCGACGAAACGCTGCACCAACGCCGCCGCGGACAACGCCGCGGGGACGTTTCAGATTGAAACTGAAGAGTGCTCGGACTCGGCGTCGGCGGTGCCTGGGTGTTTGGGTTCGCACTCGTCGTGTCGGTTTTGTCAGACGCACATGGCGGCGAACCGCAACAACGACTGGCCGCTGTGCCCGTCCAAGGTGTGCGACGAAAACGGCGTGTTTGGATGTAAAAGCAATGGTAAGTTGTCCAAGCGCGACATTGCGTGGCGCGTGATGCGTGAGCACGTGTTAGCACATAATCGTATGGTGGATGGAGTGAAGATTGGGAAGTGTTTGGGCACGTCGCAGGATCGAGCGCTCGGGAGGTTTGTGTATCACGACGCCGAGTGCGAAAAGCAAGGGTTGCCAGGGTGCACGGGCGCGGGGTCTTCGTGTCGGTTTTGTAACGTGAAGAATGCGAAAAAGGCGACGAAAGATTGGCCAGTGTGCCCGGATGTAGTGTGCGAGAATTATGACGTGAAGAAGAAGAATTGTGACACGTTGAAGAGGTATGCCGTGCCGGATGAGACGCCGCCCAAAGATTGGGACGAACATTCGTTGCCAAAGGAGTTGGACGTGGACGAAGCGGATGTGGGGCTGGATGATTTTGATGAGGATGACGAGGTGACTGTGACGCATCATCATTCTCATCATCATCATCATTCGCATGACGACGACGACGACGACGAGGATGAGGACGCGTACGACGACGACGACGACGACGACGACGACGACGACGACGAGTCGCGACACCACAAACATAAGCACTCGTCGATTCGTCTTGGTAAGGAAGACGAAGGCGACGACGACGACAGTGAACGCAAAACATCCGAAGAAAAATCAAACTCTGAAGATGACGCCGACGAGGATTTTGAAAGTGAAATCAAAAAAGCCTCCGAAGTCATCGAACGCAGTCGTCATCACGAAAAATCCGTGCTTTCGACGAAGGAGGCGCAAGAGTTAGACTCTTTGGTGTTCAGTTCGTTCGACGAGGCATCTCGGTAAAGTATTTACTATCTAGCCACTCGACTGCATCGCTTTGCAATATTTTACAACACTATAGCTATTACTTCAACACCACACCATTTCACGCGGCACGTCTTCTGTTACAACAGCTCGTCGCGAAGGTCGTCTTCGTCGCTCGAGCCGCCGTTTGCAAGCAAAGGCACCGTTCGCCTCGTCCTGAACGCAAACACGGCACTTTGCGCTAAAATTGCGCAATCAAGCGCAACTGTACCGAACGACCCCCCGAGCCAAGGCAAACTACGAATCAACGAAGCTTTCGTGTCACTCGAGCACAAAATCGAAAATCCATAGGACACGTTTGCGGAAATCGCGAGCGCAAACATGCTCAAGCTCAAGCCTTCCACCGATCGCCGGCGCTTATTTTTAGCGATTTGCGCCAAGCGGCCGCCGAGGTAGAACATCATAGCTAAATACCCCACGCCCCGACCAAAGTTTTGCATCCATTGTGGATTTCCATTGTACGCGCAATCGTTCGGGGACGCTCCATCGCGCTCCGCGAACGTCCCGTGCCCCGTCGACGCCGCCGCACCACGCGACGTCGCCGCGAGCACCGCTCCAGCCGCCGCGGTCGCGGCGAACCCAGCAATGATACCCAACGCACCACGATCACTTCCTGACGATTTGCGCCGTCGTCGACGCGGCCCGCCTTCGTCGCTCTCCGACTCGTCGTCACTCGCGTTCGAGGCGTCGTCTCCCGACGTCCCTTCGTAATACACGTATTGCGCCAATAACGCCACATCGCTGCACACAAAGTATACCGCGGTATACGTCTGCGTCGGCGCTTGATCACCGGTGGCGATGCACCCGATGAGGTTGAACGCGTCGCCCGCGAGCCATTGGATTAAAAACCAAGGCGAGAGCCCGCGTGCGCGCTTGACTCTAAAGTTGTGCAATAGTTGCGGCCACTGGGCGGCGATCCAACACGCGATGGTGAGTAAGGCGAGGTAGAACCCAGTGAGTTCGATGGACGTGCTGACGCATTCTCGGAAGACGTCACGGATCCATGGAAGGGCGTCTGGCGACGCGCACGAGCACGCCGGCATTAACGAGGCGCGCAGTGAGGACGTGACGTGGAATGGAAGTGCATGGTTTGTGCAATTGCGAAAATAGAAGGGCGACTAGAAGATAAATAAATAATCGTCTCTACAACGACAAATTCTTTAGCGCGACTTTGGCGCGAAGAGTTTGAAGCTGATCATCGAGCACCGAAACGCCGAGGCGCAAGCGGTCCATCAATCCGTGGTCGGTGCTCATGGCCACCGCTCGACACGCGATGAGCTTTTGTAAATCCGAAGGTGTCGATGCCGGAGCGATTTGAAGGACGGCAAATGATAGTCGCTCGGCGCGCGTGAGTGATGAGTGCGCGAAATCATCCGGCCGCTCGATCCACTTGGCATCCGCCATGGATATTTTCTCTTCGATGCGCTCGACGGTGACCGAGGGCGCGTCGACCCATTCCATGGCCAAACGCAAATTACCAACCTCTTTATGCGTCCAAAGCCCATCGTCGTCGTCGTCGTCGTCATCATCATCATCTCCATCAGTGCTTGCACCTACATTCGCGACATCTTTCTTGTCGCCCAAAAGCTTGTCGCTCAATAACAACACGTCGTTCACCGCCGACTCGATGTAATCCGTCACCTCTTTGACCTGCGCCAACTCGTCGTCGCTGGGATTATACGTCCCTACATCTCCCATTTGCGGTATGTGCGTAAACAACCCCGCAATATATGGCTCCCGAGTCGTAATATCCTCAAGTTTCACCCGCGCTTCGCCCACAACCTCCACGCGCGCGCCCACCTCCGCCCTATGCACGGCTTCGATGCGCGCCAACGTCGCCGACGCGTTCACCCTCAACCCTTCCTCATCCCCGTTATCGCTCGGTAAAAACGTCAACTGCGCAATCAACCCACCAGTGTCGGACATGGCCTTTTCTAATAACGCCAAAAATCTCGCTTCGTACAAGTGCAACGTGAGCTTACTCCCCGGCAACAGCGTCTCGCGTTGGGGAAACAGCAACGCCGGGACTTCAACCTTGACAAACTCCTTGGCCAACGCGGCGTCGTAATCCAAATACCCACCCCCTCGCACGCGCGTCGTAGCGCGACGACCATGACGCATCGCTACGCGCGTCGTCGTCGACGCCGCGCACGCGCCCGCGCCGCCCGCGCGCCGCGCCGCCCACGCCGCGCCCCCCATCGCGCCCCCCATCGCCGCACGCGGCGACGTCGACGTCGGTGTCGTCGACCGCGGCGCCGCGCGGGCGGTCGACGGCGACGCGCACGGCGTCATCATCGATCGTCCACGACGCGCGCGACGACGGCGGCGGCGACGGCGACGACGAATGGCGCACGTGAGCACCGACGCGAACGCGCCAAAAGCGCCAAAAGTCAAAACGTCACCCTCGACGCGCTTGCGACGGCGCGCGCGCCCGCGCCCG
>Ga0181595_10000263_pt1 | contig 56440 bp, 60 predicted proteins | sample 041ome_7_FD_145604 | JGI IMG/M metagenome (GOLD analysis project Ga0181595, IMG submission 145604) | Coastal salt marsh microbial communities from the Groves Creek Marsh, Skidaway Island, Georgia - 041401AS metaG (spades assembly) | ecosystem: Environmental > Aquatic > Marine > Intertidal zone... | reverse complement strand
CACCCGCCAAGGTCAATGCGAACGCTGGTCTTGCGGCCAGCGAAGGGGTAAACTCGGGCAGTATCTCGGATGGCAGTCATGAGAGCGTATATCTGGGTCCGTTCTGTGTACCGACCCCTAGTGGAAGCTGTGCACCACAATGATGGCCGGCGGCGTCCCCGACACGCTGGATCTTACTTTGCTCCATACCACCTGCCCCCACGAGTTGCAAAGTGGCAAGTGGTATGGCTAGCCGCTCATCCTTTAGGTTTCAGCGTCAAGGGAAGGCCGGCGAACATTATGACTGCCTCTTCAACCACTGCCGCTATTTCCTGATTGATCTTGCCTGCAATATCGCGAAATCTTCTGGCAAGGGCGTTGTCGGGTACAATGCCCAGACCCACTTCGTTGGCGACCAGAATGACCGGCCCCCGTGCGGCTGAAAGCGCGCGCACCAGCCCTTCCGTGGCGGCAGCCGTATCGCGTTCCGCCACCAACAGGTTCGAAGCCCAAAGCGTCAGGCAATCCACCAGCACCACCGTTCCCGGCGTGCTATATGCCGTGATCGCGTCCGCCAGTTCCAGCGGGGCCTCGACGGTTGACCAGCGCGGACCGCGATCGGCGCGGTGCAGCGCGATCCGCTCGCGCATCTCGTCATCGAAGGCCTGGGCTGTCGCCAGATAGACCAGTTCACCTGTCAGGACTTCGGCCCGGCCTTGGGCAAAGCGGCTCTTCCCAGAACGCGCCCCGCCCAGCACCAGCAAGTTGCTCACGCCCTGCCTCCTGCCATCGCCAGCGCCACCAGTGCATCGATGTCGAGATGCTCCTCCAGCGCGGCTCCGATCTCGTCCAGTGCCACCTCGACAGAGGCGCCATAGTCCACGCCCCCGGCTTCTGCATCCATGCGCGACAGCAGCGCGCGGCGCAGCTCCGCATGAGCCAGCAGGCCGTGGACATAGGAACCAAACACCGTTCCGCCCGCATTTATTGCGCCATCGCGGAGGCCATCAGCGAACACGGCGAAGGGCCGCTGCATATCCGGCCCGCTGGTTTGCCCCATGTGCATTTCATACCCCTGAAAAGGCGCGCCCATCGCCAGCCCGCTGACCGGGCGCAACGCCTTGTGGGCGTGCAAGGTCGTTTCGACATCCAGCAGGCCAAGGCCGCTTGAGGTGCTGGCCGAACCTTCAAGCCCATCAGGATCGGCGATGTGTCTGCCGAGCATCTGGTAACCGCCGCAAAGCCCCAGGATCAGCCCGCCGCGCCGGTGATGTGCCAGAATATCGATGTCCCAGCCCTCTGCGCGCAGCGCGGCCAGATCGGCGATGGTCGCCTTCGATCCGGGCAGGATGATCAGTGCAGCCTCCACCGGGATCGGCTGGCCGGGCGGGACCATGCGCAGTTCGACACCCTCTTCGAGTTTCAGCGGATCGAGGTCATCGAAATTGGAGATGCGCGGCAGGATCGGGCAGGCAATCAGCTTGCGCCCGCCCGCCCTCACCCCACCGCGCTCCAGCACTACGGCGTCTTCGCTTGGCAGCCGTGCGGTCGCGCCCAGCCACGGCACCACGCCGAATCCCCGCCAGCCTGCCAGGCTTTCGATCTGGCGATAACCATCGGCGAACAGGGCTGGATCGCCCCGGAACTTGTTGATGATGAAACCCTCGATCATCGCCGCATCCGCCGGGTCGATGATCGTTTTCGTGCCGACGATGGCGGCAATGACCCCGCCGCGATCGATATCGCCGACCAGCACGACCGGCACGCCCGCCGCGCGCGCAAAGCCCATATTGGCAATGTCGCCTCCGCGCAGGTTGATTTCCGCAGGCGACCCGGCCCCCTCGACCACGACGATATCGCAAGCCTGACGGAGCCGGTCATAGCTGGCCATCACCTCGCCGAGCAGCTCCCCGCGCACCTGCCGGAAATTGCCCGAGCCCAATGTGCCGCGCACCCGGCCATGCACGATCAATTGCGACGTGCGGTCGGCCTGTGGCTTCAGCAGCACCGGGTTCATATCGGTATGCGGCTCCACCTTGCACGCTATCGCCTGCAAAGCCTGCGCTCGGCCGATCTCACCGCCATCGCTGGTGACCGCCGCATTGTTGGACATATTCTGCGGCTTGAACGGCAAGACCCGCAGCCCCCGTTTCACTAGGGCGCGGCACAGCCCCGCCACCAGCACGGATTTGCCCACATCAGAACCAGTGCCCTGAAGCATTATAGCGCCCATGCCACTCCCCCCGCCATGAACCACAGACACAGGCAAGCACGGCGATAGACGCCCAGCCCACGCCGAATATCCTCTGCCCCGGCAGAGCGATCGCCCTCGCCGATCCAGAGCTTGGGTGAAAGAATGCCGTCATAGGCGATTGGCCCTCCCAGTCGCAGACCAAGCACCCCGGCCATTGCCGCCTCTGGCCAGCCCGCGTTGGGCGAGGCATGGTTGGACGCATCGCGCCACAATATCCGCCAGCCACCCCCGCCGCACAGGCAGATCAGCAATCCCGCAAGACGTGCTGGCACGAGATTCATCGCATCGTCGGTGCGGGCCGCAGCCCAACCATAGTCGCGCCATCGCTCCTCGCGATGCCCGATCATGCTGTCGGCGGTGTTGATCGCTTTGTACGCCCAGATTCCCGGCAGGCCCAGCACCAGCAGCCAGAACAACGGCGCGACCACCCCGTCGCAGAAACTTTCCGCCAGACTTTCGATGGCTGCTCGGGCAACACCCGCGTCATCAAGCGCCGCCGTATCACGGCCAACGATCATGCCGACTGCGGTGCGCGCGGCTGGCAGATCCTGCCGTTCCAGCGCTTCGGCAACGGGGCGGACGTGATCGTAGAGGCTGCGCTGCGCCAGACCCGGCCAGGCCAGCACCGCGACCAAGGGCCAGGCCCAGGCTCCGGCAAAGGCCACGAGCAGACTTTGCAGCACCCACCCCGCACCGCCCGCCACACCCAGCAGGATCAGGACGGTGACTGCCCCGGCCATGCGCCGCTGTCCATCGGAACGCGAGGGGACATTCCAGCGCCGTTCCAGCGCGGCGATAATCCGCGCAAAGACGCCCACCAGATGGCCGATCCGGCGATACAGCGGCTGAGGCCAGCCCACTGCCGCGTCGAGTACCAAGGCCAGGAAAGCAGTCGGCTCAATCATCAGCCAGCGCCGCATCGAGGCGATCCAGCGCCTCACGGTCGGCGGGCAGGCCCAGGCGCAGCCAGCGTGGATCGTAATCGAACGGCCGCGTCAGGATGGCATGGCGCGCAAGGCGTTCGAACAGCGCGGTGGCATCGGCCGTTTCGATCAGCCGGAACAGCGGGCAATCTCCCACCGCGCTGAAGCCGCGCCGTGCGAGCACCGCGTCCAGCGCGTGCGCCCGTTCGCGCAAGGCCATCCGCATGGCGGCAATCCAGTCCGCATCCCGATAGGCCGCTGTGCCGATGGCCAGCGCCGCCGCCGATAGCGGCCAACTGCCCAGCCGCTGACGATATTGCGCGATCACCCCGCGCGGTCCCAGCACAAAGCCGAGCCGCACCCCGGCCAGCCCGAAGAATTTGCCGAACGAGCGGAAGATGATCAGCCGCTGCTGGTCGTCGACGTGGGCGGCAAGACTGCTGTGCGGGGCGGCATCGGCGAAGGCTTCATCCACGACCAGCCAGCCATCATCACCGCGCCGCGCCTCCAGCCAGCCAAGCAGGGTGGCAGGCGGCATGATCCGGCCATCGGGGTTGTTGGGATTGGCGAGGATGATCGTCGCATCCTCTGTCCCCGCCAGTTCGGTCAGGACCACGGGACGGCTGCGGGGAATCATCTCGCCATGGGTGCGATAGCTGGGCTGGGCATGGATAGCGGGGCCGGGCAGGATATCGCCCAGCATGCGCAAGCCGATCTCCGTGCCCGGAACAGCGCAGACATGGACAGGGTCCGCGCCGAAACAGGCGGCGGCGGCGGCCTCCAGATCGTTCAGCGCGCCGGTGTCGGGCAGCGCCTGCCAGTCCACTGCCAGATTGTCCGCGCCGGGCCAGCCATGCGGGTTGATGCCGGTGGACAGGTCGATCCACGGCGCCTTGCCCATTCCGAACTGCGCCATGGCATCGGCCAACCTGCCGCCGTGAAAACTGAAGCTGTTCATGTCGTGTGTATCCATAGGCCCGTGATTGCCACGCTCAGCAGCAAGCCGGTTTCGATCAGTTCGATGCCTGCGCCATGGCCATCGCCGGAAATCCCGCCCATCGTCCGACGCACATGCCAGCCCCACCACAGGACCAGCAATGGCGAGACCAGAAGCGCCGGATAGAACCATGATGCTGCGGCCAGCGCGGCGGCCCAGATTGCAATATCGATCGGGCCGATGGCGGAACGGAATCGTGCCGCCAGCCCCTGATGCAGCGGCATCAGCCACCATGTCCACACCAGCGGGCCGATGCGCGCGGCAAACGGCACCAGTACCAGCGCGCCAAACACCCGTGCATCCACCAGCATATCCAGCAGCACCAACTTGCTCAGCAGTTGCAGCACAATCGCGACAACGCCGAAGCTGCCGACATGGGGATCGGCCAGAACGGCCAGCAGCCGCTCGCGATCTTTATGCGCCGCACCGCTGGCATCGGCGAGGTCGGCCAGGCCATCAAGGTGCAGCGCGCCGGTCACGCCCACCCAGACGATCAGCGCGGCCAATGCGCCCAGCCGGTGATCGACCAGCGCGCCTGCCCATGCGGCTCCCGCAACCGCTGCGCCAATCACCAGGCCTACAGCGGGAAACCAGCGCATCGACCGGGCGAACGCGGCATCATCAACGACAATCGCCGGCATCGGCAGGCGTGTCAGAAATTGCAGGGCGATGATGAAGCCCTTCACGGATATAGTCCCGCAATCTGTGCCGTGGGGATTGCTCCGGGCCAGACGCGCAACGACAACAGGCCGTTGTATGGCAGATCAACTGCCCACGTCTGGCGCATGTCAAACCCGCACAGCACAGCCAGCGCCGCGCGCATCGCGCCAGCGTGGGTGACGATCAGCGTCGGCCGGGCGGCCAGATCGTCAATCGCAGCGGACACACGGTCCACCAGCGCCGACCAGCGCTCTCCACCGGGCGGCGCATCGCCATCGGGATCGTCCCAGAACCGCGCCAGCGCCGCGCCTTCGACATCGCCCGGTGCCATCCCGTCCCATGCGCCAAAGTCCAGCTCGCGCCAGCGGGGATCGGTGGACAGCGGCACGCCGGTTGCCAGCGCGATGGCTTCGCCCGCCAACCGCGCACGGGACAGGTCGGAAGCGATCAGCACTTCGGCTGCCAGATCGCGCGCCCGATCGACGCAGGCGGCGATGCCGGAGGCGGTGGGCCGGGCATTGGTGCGACCGATCAGCCGCCCCGCGCCGTCCGGTTCGCCGTGACGCAGGAAATAGAGAGGAAAGCCGCTCACAGGCCGTCCGCCACCCCGGCTTCGGCAAATGTCGCCATGCCGTTGTGCGTGGCCAGCGCGGCGCGGATGATCGACACGGCCAGTGCCGCGCCGCTGCCCTCGCCCAGGCGCATACCCAGTGACAGCAGGGGATCGAGGCCCAGATGCCCCAGCAGGCGGATATGCCCCGGCTCGGCGGAACAATGGCCCGCCAGACAATGATCGGTGATCGCCGGAATTGCGGCGGCCAGCGGCGCCAGCGCGGCACAGCTGATGAACCCGTCCAGCACCACCGGAATACGCAGACGGCGCGCCTCCAGCACGGCCCCGGCGATGGCCGCGATTTCGCGCCCGCCTAATCGGCGCAGGATTTCAAAGGGGGTGTCCGGCGCATCGGCATGACAGGCCAGCGCCCGTTCCACCACCGCCAGTTTGCGCGCTATGCCGTCCGCATCGACCCCCGTTCCCGGCCCGACCCATGACGCGGGTGTGCCGCCATAGCTGCTCGCGCAGAGCGCGGCGGCGGCGGTCGAATTGCCAATGCCCATTTCGCCGACGATCAGCAGGTGCAGCCCCGGCTCCACCGCCGCCGCTCCGGCGGACAATGCGGCAAGGCAATCCGCCTCGTCCATAGCCGCCACGACGGTGAAATCCGCCGTGGGCCGGTCGAGATCGAGCGCGGTGACCTTGAAGTCCAGTCCGGCGGCCGCGGCCAGTGCATTGATCGCCGCGCCTCCGGCAGCGAAATTGCCGACCATCGCAGCGGTCACGCTGGCGGGAAAGGCGCTGACGCCGTGGACGACGAAGCCGTGATTGCCGGCAAAGATGGCCGCGCTGCCCCGTTCGATCACCGGCTGCGCCGTGCCCTGCCATCCTGCCATGAACACCGCGATGTCCTCCAGCCGCCCCAGCGATCCGGCCGGCTTGGTCAGGCTGGCCTGCCGCGCGCGCGCCGCCGCGATGGCGTCCGCATCGGCCGAGGGCAAATGCTCAAGCGCCGCTTCAAACGCGGCAAGCGTGACAAACCGGCTCATTCCGCGACGAAGCCCGGCGGCGGGGTGCGGGTGATGAAATGCCCCTTCACGCCTTGTGGCCATTGCTTGAACGGCACCCGGCCATGCTCGCTGGCGGCATAGTGGACCGCATAGTCCAGAATGGCGGTGGCGGCGTCCTCGTCCGGCGTGAACCGGCCCAGTACATAGCCGACCTTGCCCGGCGCGCGCAGGTGAATGGTGCAGAAATCGGTGCAGGCAAACAGACAGGGCATTTCCTGGACGGCGACCCCGGCATAGCGCGCATCGCTTTCCTGAACCGAGCGCAGCGCCGCCACAAGTTGCGCGCCGCCGCGCGTTCCGGCGGCGTCCTCACGCGCGTCGGCGCTGTGACGACAGGTGTTGCAGGCCACGATAGCGGGGCCATCCTCCACGGGTATCAGCATGATGTCGTTGTCTTTCTATTGGGGATCATCGTTCAAACACCCGGTCGTTCCACGGCTCGCGGGGTTGCCAGCCGCGCTGTTCCAGTTCGGGGGTGTCGGACGTGTCCGCCGGGTAGCCGATGCACAGCAGCGCGATCAGCGACCAGGTGGCGGGAACATCCAGCAGGGTATGGACGGCCGGTGGATCGACAATCGACACCCAGCCAAGGCCAAGCCCACGCAGCCGCGCCGCCAGCCACAAGTTGTGGATCGCCAGCACACAGGAATAGCGCAGCATTTCGGGCATGGTGGCAATGCCAAGGCCGTGCCCCGCCTCGGGCTGTTCGTCGCAGAACACCGCCATCACCTCGGGCGCCTCACGCAGTCCGTGCAGCTTGAGCGACAGGTAGTGATCGTACCGCTCCTGCCCGGCATAACGCTCTGCCGCATGGGCGCTTTGCCCGTCGACATGGGCGGCCAGCGCCTCCCGAATGTCAGGCGTCCGCACGCGGACAAAGCGCCACGGCTGGGCATTACCGACCGACGGCGCGAGCGCGGCACTGGCCAGCAACGCGCCCATATCCGCTTCGGCCACGGCGCGGCGGTCGAAATGCCGAACATCGCGGCGCCAGCGCAGCAATTGCGTGAATTGCTCCGCAAATTCCGCGTCGAACACAGGCGGGGCGTCGCTCAGAATTCGATCCCCGGTCAAAATTCAATGCCGGCCTGGGCCTTCACGCCCGAACGGAAGGGGTGCTTGACCATGGTCATCTCGGTGACAAGGTCCGCCACCTCGATCAGCGCGTCGGGGGCATTGCGGCCCGTGACGATGACGTGCTTCATCGCGTCGCGCGCGGTCAGCACCGCCACCACTTCATCGACCGGCAGATAGTCATACCGCAGCACGATGTTCAGTTCGTCGGCCAGAACCATGTGATAGCTGGGGTCGGCGATCATGCGCTTGACCTCGTCCCAGCCGGCGCGGGCCACCGCAATGTCGCGCGTGCGGTCCTGCGTATCCCAGGTAAAACCCTCGCCCATCGGCTTGAATTCTACATGGTCGGGGAAGGCATCGAACACGGCCTTTTCACCCGTTTTCATCGCCCCTTTGACGAACTGGACCACGCCCACTTTCATGCCGTGGCCGATGGCGCGCACCACCATGCCAAGCGCGGCGCTGGTCTTGCCTTTGCCCTTGCCGGTATGAACGATCAGCAGGCCCTTCTCGCGGGTCTTATTGGCCATGATTTTGGCCTGGGCGGTCTGCTTCTTGCGCATCTTTTCAGCATGCCGCGCGTCTCCGTCCGCAATATCCTCTCGCGCGACCTGATTGTTATCGGCTTCCATCGGCCAGTTCCTTTCGCATCAGATAAACGTCCATGATCCAGCCGTGGCGCGCGCGAAGGTCAGCGCGGCGCGCGGCGATGCGGGGCGCGGCCTGGGCCAGAGTCCCCCGTTCGAGCGCTTGTTGCGGCATGCCAAGATAGGCGCCCCACCAGATTTCGATTCCGGCGGACTCGATCGCCTCGAACGCACAGCCGCTGTCGAGCATCACCACGACCGTGTGCGCCCCCGCAGGCCAGCCGTGCTTGCGCAGCATCCGGCCGGTGGTGATCGTGACGCTTCCCGCCAACGGGTTGAGGGGAATGGCGTGGGCCGCGGTCAGTGCCTGGATGCTGGTAATTCCGGGGACCACATGAACCGTTGTCTCGACGCCGGCAGCCTTGAGCCGATCAGAGATCCGCAAGCTGCTGTCATAAAGCGAGGGGTCGCCCCAGACCAGCAAGGCGAGCCTCCCGCCATTCGGCAAATGCGTTGCAATCCGTTCGCGCCACGCCGCCGCGATGGCGTCATGCCATTCGTCAACCGCCTGCATATATGGCATGCTCGCGTCCCGCACCGGCATGTCGAATTCGATGATCCGCACGGGCCGGCGCAGGACCTGCGCACAGATCGTGCGGCGCAAATCGACCAGAGCAGATTTCGCGCTCCCCTTGCGCGGCAGCAGGATGAGATCGGCCTCGTTCATCACGCGAACAGCCTCGGCAGTAAGGTGATCCGCATTGCCGGTGCCGATACCGATGAGATGGAGGTCGATCATGCTTCTTCCGCCAGCGGGCCGTAGAGGACGATGGCCGGGTCGGACGGACCGCCCTCGGCCAGCACGCGCGCCAGGCCGGTGATGCTGCTTTTGGTGATGCGCTGATCCTGGTGTCCGACATTCTCGGCAAGGATGGCGGGCGTTTCGGGCGCCATCCCGCTCTCCAGCAGCCGTTCGACCAGCGCGGGAAAGGTTCGCCGCGCCATGTACACAACCGTTGTCGCGCGCGGATCGGCCAGCGCGGCCATGTTGAGGTCGTCCGGCAACTGTCCATTGACGCCGTGGCCGGTCACAAACTGTACCCGTCGTGCTTGTTCACGCCGGGTGAGCGGAATGCCGATCGCTGCCGCCGCCGCGCTTGCTGCGCTGACGCCCGGAACGATTTCAAACGCGATCCCGGCCTTGCGCAGCGCGTCTATCTCTTCCTCCAGTCGTCCGAATATGCCGGCGTCCCCCGATTTGAGCCGCACCACGCGCAAGCCAGTCTGAGCATGTTCCACCAGCTGCCGGTTGACTTCGGCCTGCGTGGGCGAGGGGCGTCCTGCCCGTTTGCCGACCGGGACCAGTTTCACGTCCGGGCGCGCGCGATCGAGGATCGTCCGCGATGCCAGGTCGTCGAAAAGGATGGCATCGGCAGCATCGAGACGTGCGGCGGCTTTTATCGTCAGGAGGTCAGGATCGCCCGGCCCCGCTCCGACAAATGACACGAAACCGCTCATGCCATACCCCCGCTATTGAGGGGTGCAATCATGTGGAAGAACGTCCCCGTCACATGCCCCCGCCGCGATCCGGTTTCGGCCACCGCATCACCATTGGCGTCGGTGACGCGGGCCAGCGGGGCATCATGCTGTTCGACAATGGTGGAGTAATGGAACTCGTGCCCGCACAGTCGTGTGCCAACAGGAATGCCCGATATGGGCGACAGCAATTCGGCAAGGCGATAGCCCAGATGCATCTTGCGCTCGGCATGGCTGGTGACCAGCCCCAGCAGACCGGCCATGCGGTGGGCGACGCCCGCCTTGTCAATCAGAGTCTCGCCAAGCACCATGTAGCCACCACATTCGCCATGGACTGCGCGCGTTTCGGCATGGTTGCGCAGGCCGGACAGGAAGATGCCCGCCGCCGCAAGCTTGCCGGCATGCAGTTCGGGATAGCCGCCCGGCAGCCAGACGCAGTCGGCATGGGATGCTGGCGCTTCATTGGCCAGCGGAGAAAACGGCAGGATTTCCGCCCCGGCCCGTCGCCAGCCCTCCACCAAGTGCGGATAGATGAAGGAAAAGGCTGCGTCGCGCGCGATGGCGATGCGCTGTGCCGGGGGCACCGGAAGGCGGCTCTCGACCCGATCCGCTGGCACTGGAATCCGCCTCGCCGCGCGGCGAATGGCGTCGAGATCGGCATGGGCGCGCAAGAACGCGGCGTAGTCAGCGATCACCCGGTCCAGGTCGGGATGCTCGACAGCCTGCACCAGCCCCAGATGGCGCTCAGGCAAGGTCAGGTCGCCGCGCCGGGGCAACGCCCCCAGGACAGGTATCCCGACCGCCTCCATCCCCTTGCGCACCAGTCGTTCATGGCGCGGACTGGCGACACGATTGAGGATCACGCCCGCGAACGGCAAATGCGGATCGAGGCTCTTGAAGCCCAGCGCAGTGGCTGCTGCTGACTGTGCCTGCCCGGAAACGTCCAGCACGAGCACCACGGGCCAGCCCATGCGGCGCGCCATTTCGGCGCTGGCGCCGTTGCCTGAGGCACCGTTGCTGGCAACGCCATCGTAAAGCCCCATCGACCCTTCGGCGAGCACCATGTCCGCCCCTGCCGCCTCGGCCGCGATAGCGTCGAGCAGCTCGCCGTCCATTGCCCAACTGTCAAGGTTGAACGACGACCTGCCGCAAGCCGCCCGGTGAAACGCTGGGTCGATATAGTCCGGTCCGCTCTTGAACGGCTGCACCGTCAGTCCGTCCTCGCTCAGCGCGCGAAGCAGGCCCAGCATCACCGTGGTCTTGCCTGTCCCCGATGCCGGGGCGGCAATGATCAAGCCCGGCACGCTCATTCGGATGCCTCCGAGAAGCGCGAAGAGGCATCCTGGGGCCGGAAGCGGCGGTCATAGCCGTGTGCGTAGAGGCTGCTTTCAGCGAAATTCTCAGCCGCCAGCACTCGCCCGACTAGGATCAGGGCGGTGCGCTCCATGCTTCCCGCCACGGCCTGCTCGACCGTGTCGAGCGTGGCGCGCACGATCCGTTGATCAGGCCAGCTGGCGCGCCAGACCACAGCGACGGGGCAATCCGCGCCGTAGGCTGGCGTCAGGTCGGCCACCACTTGCGCCAGATTGTGGACCGACAGGTGAATGGCCAGCGTCGCGCCGGTCACGGCAAAATTCGTCAGGCTTTCGGCAGGCGGCATAGTGCTGGCGCGGCCCGGCGTGCGGGTCAGCACCAGCGATTGCGACAGCGCAGGCAGCGTCAGCTCTGCCTCCAGCGCAGCAGCGGCGGCGGCGAACGCCGGGACACCGGGTGTCACGGTAAAAGGAATGTCCAGCGCGCGCAGGCGGCGCAATTGCTCGCCCATCGCCGACCAGACCGAAAGATCGCCTGAATGCAGCCGCGCCACATCGTGCCCGGCGGCATGTGCAGCAGCGATCTCGGCCATGATCTGGTCCAGTTCCAGCGGCGCGGTATTCACGATCCGGGCGTCCGGCGCGCAATGATCGAGCACGGCGACCGGGATCAGCGACCCGGCGTAAAGGCACACCGGGCTGCCCGCGATCAGATCGCGTCCGCGCAAGGTGAGCAGGTCGGGCGCGCCGGGACCGGCGCCGATGAAGTGGACGGTCATGTCGTAGGTTCCTGAAGGTTGACACTGGCGGCAATGGCGCATGTCGCCATGCGATCGGGGGAGGTGTGGCGCGGCCCCAGCAGGCGCGCGCCTGCACCTGCGGCTGCCAGCGCCGATGCCTCTGCCACGCTGCCGACGTGACGGGCGTTCAGGCTGGCGGTGGAGCGCGTGGGGGTGGAAACGGCGGCCAGTGCATCGGACGCCACGCCCATCAGCGGCAGGCCCAGCACTTCGGCCAGCGGCAGCAGCGCCGCAAGCTTGTCATGCGCGGTGACAAGATGCGTGACCGGCGGCTGCCCCTGCCCTGCCAGCGCAAACGCAGCGCGCAGCGAAGGCAAGGCCGCGCCCGACCGAAAGCCGAAGCCTGCGACAATCATAGCGTCACGCTCCATTGCACCACCGGATAGCGCGCGCGCCAGCCGTGCCGGTTACCCAGCGGGGCGGCATCTGACAGTTCGATCCGCAGCAAACTCCCGCCTTTTTGGCCATGCCAGCGCGTCAGCAGTGCTTCTGATTCCAGCGTCACCGCATTGGCCACCAGCCGCGTTCCGACGGGCAAATGTGCCCATAGTGTGTCCAGCAAGGCTTCCGACAATCCGCCGCCGATAAACACCGCATCGGGTGCCGGAGCATCCGGCAAGGCATCCGGCGCGATCCCGACGACAACCTTCAGTTGATCGACACCCAAAGCGACCGCATTGGCCCGCGCCCGCTCGGCGCGCACCGGATCGGCCTCTATCGCGCAGGCCCGGTTGGCCGGGTGGGCCAGCAGCCATTCGATCCCGATCGATCCAGATCCTGCGCCAATATCCCACAGCAGTTCACCGGCACACGGGGCCAGCGCCGACAGCGTCAGTGCACGCACCGGGCGCTTGGTGATCTGCCCGTCTGATGCAAACCAGTGGTCCGGGCGGCCCGCTGTCAGAGGCAAGCTCTCACCATGGCCCGCACAATCGATCCCGACCGCAACCGGATGGGCGATGTCGGTGAACGACAATGCTTCGGCGGTCACTTGACGCATCCGTTCGCGTGGTCCGCCCAATGCTTCCATCACGTGCAGCACTGACGCGCCAAAGCCCTGCCCGGACAGACAGTCTGCCAATGTGGCCACCGCCTCGCCATCGCGTAGCAGCGCCAGGATTCGTTGTCCCGCCGCAAGGTGAGGTCTCAGCCGCTCCAGCGGCGCGGCGTGCAGGCCAAGGCAGGCCACGTCCTGAAGCGCCCAGCCCAATCGCGCGGCGGCGAGGCTAAAGGTAGATGGGGCCGGATGAGCCACCCACTCATGCCGCTCCAGATGCCGCGTCACGCTCGTTCCCGCGCCGAACCAGAACGGATCGCCCGAGGCCAGCATCACCACGCGCCGTCGGCAAACGGCACTGGCCATTCTATCGCAGGACAGGTAATCGCGGGCAGCAGCGCAAGGTGCCGGGCCGGTCCCATCACCAGTTCAGCCTGCGCCAGCGCCGCGCGGCCAGCGGCGGACAGGCCATCCGGCCCGTCCTCACCTATGCCGATGATCGTCAACCACGCTTCAGGAGAGGACTCAACCATGCCCAATGTCCTCCTGCTGGGCGGCACAACCGAGGCCAGCGCGCTTGCCCGACTGCTCGCGCAGCGCGGCATTGCGGCGACGCTCAGCTATGCCGGACGGACCGCAAACCCCCGTGCTCAGCCGGTTCCGGTGCGGGTTGGCGGGTTCGGCGGAGTTGCGGGGCTGTCCGATTATCTGCGCCACCATCGCGTGACTCATCTGGTCGATGCCACCCACCCCTTCGCCGCGACGATGAGCGCAAACGCGGTGGAGGCGGCCCGTCTGGCGGGTGTGGCCCATGTCGCCTTGACCCGCCGGGCGTGGGAACCGGTCGCCGGTGACCGCTGGACCCGCGTTGCCGATATCGATGGCGCGGTCGCCGCGCTGGCAGGCCCGGCCCGCCGCATCATGCTGGCGCTGGGACGAATGCATGTGGAAGCCTTCGCCGCCCAGCCACAGCACCACTATCTGCTGCGCTTCGTGGATGTGCCGGAACAGCCGCCGGGCTTGCCCCATCACACGCTGATCGTGGATCGCGGTCCGTTCACTACCGCTGGAGACAGCGCATTGTTGCAGACCCACGCCATCGATCTGGTGGTTTGCAAGAATGCGGGCGGCAGCGGCGCCGATGCCAAGCTGATCGCGGCGCGCAATCTGGGCTTGCCGATCCTGATGATTGACCGTCCCGCCATTCCCAACCGGGCCGAGGTTTATGATACCCAAGATGTGCTTTCCTGGTTGGGTCATCATGCTGAAACCGTGACCGACCGGGGGGTGTAAAGGATCGGGCGCGCGGGCCCATCGATGATCCGCGTCATGCTTGATCCGACGATCACCATCGTGCGCATATCGGCCATCTCCGCGCGCGCATCACCCAGCGGTACGATCCGCAATTGCTCGTCAGGCGTCGAAACCGCACGGGCGAACAGGATCGGGCGATCAGGGCCGCACACCTCGCGCAGCAGTTCCAGCACGCGTTTGAACCCTTCAGGCCGGGCCTTCGACCTCGGGTTGTAAAAGGCCATGGCGAAATCTGCTTCCGCCGCCAATCGCAGCCGCTTTTCGATCAGCGGCCAGGGTTTGAGATTGTCCGACAGGTTAATGGCGCAAAAATCATGCCCCAGCGGCGCGCCCGCCCGTGCGCTGGCGGCCAGCATGGCGGTGATGCCGGGCAGCACCCGAATGTCGAGATTGCGCCAATGGGCCGGGCCAGCCTCCAGCGCCTCGAACACGGCAGCGGCCATGGCGAAAACGCCCGGATCGCCAGAGGACACCACCACCACGCGCTGCCCCTGCGCCGCCAGTTCCAGCGCATGGGCCGCGCGATCCAGCTCCGCCCGGTTGTCGGACGGGTGCAGCGTCAGCCCCGCGCGGGGGGCGATGCGGGCAACATAGGGAATATAGCCGATGACATCGCTCGCCCCGGCCAGAGCGGCGGTGACTTCGGGCGTGATCAGTGCCTCATCCCCCGGTCCCAGACCGGCGATGGATAGCCAGCCGCTCATGGCCGCCTTCCCTGTCCATGAATCAGCAGGATCGAGAAATAGGGCGTGACGCTGGTCGCCTCGATCAGCCGCGTGACTCGCTGACCGGGCATGGCGGCATGTTCAACCAGCCAGGCCGCATCTTCGCGTCCCGCCGCCGCCACCGCGCGGCGCAGTTTGGGCAGGTTGCGCCCGATCTTCATCACCACCAGCGCATCGGTATCGCGGATGCGCCGCGCGAGTTCATCCTCCGGCAAGGTCGCCATCGCGACGGTGAGCACGTCATCGCCCCACGTGATGGGAATGTCGGTCGCGTTCCATGCCCCGGCCATGCCGGTGATACCCGGCACCACCGTCACCGGGACCAAGCCCGCCAAACGGCCATGAAGATGCATGAACGAACCGTAGAAAAACGGATCGCCCTCACACAGCACAACCACGTCCTCGCCCGCCAGCGCCAGCGCCAGCAATCGCTGCGTGCATTCGGCATAGAAGGCGGAAAGACAGTCGTTGTAGCGGGGATCGGATAGCGGAATCTCGGTCGTTACAGGATATTCCATCGGGATTTCAATCACGTTGGCGCGCAGCATCCCTTCGACAATCCGCCGCGCCTGACCCGGTCGTCCGGCCTTGCGGAAATAGGCAACGTGGCGCGCGCCGCGCACCAGGCGGTCGGCGCGCACGCTCAGCAGATCGGCAGCACCGGGACCAAGCCCGACGCCGTGGATCGTTCCGATTTTTGGCGGCAAGTTCATTCGGCGCGGCTCGCCAAAGCATTGATCGCGGCCACCGTGATCGCGCTGCCGCCAAGACGACGCTCGACGATGCAACACGGCACCGGCGGCGCGGCCCACAGCGCGGACTTGGATTCGGCCGCGCCGACAAAGCCCACCGGACAGCCGATGATTGCCGCCGGTCGTGGGCAATCGGGATCTTCCAGCATATTCAGCAGATGGAACAGCGCGGTTGGCGCGTTGCCGATGGCCACCACCGCGCCCGCCAGATGCGGTCGCCACAGTTCCAGCGCGGCAGCGGAGCGGGTGTTGCCCATGGCCCGCGCCATGTCCGGCACTTGCGGCGCATTGAGCGTGCAGATGATCGGATTGTTGGCCGACAGGCGGGCGCGAGTGATCCCTTCGGACACCATCCGCGCATCGCACAGCACCGGCGCGCCATTGGCCAGCGCGGCGCTGGCCGTTTGTGCGAAGCCGGGCGAAAAGCGGATTAGCGCTGCCAGTTCGACCATCCCGGCGGCATGAATCATGCGCACCGCCACCGGCTCCTCATCGGCCGAAAAGTGCGCAAGATCGGCTTCGGCGCGGATCGTGGCGAAGGACTGGCGATAAATGGCCGCGCCATCGGTTTCATAGATATGGGGCATCAAGCGATTCCTAAATGGGCAAGAATGTCGGCCGGGCCAAGCGCGGAGCGAACCGCAGGCCCTCCGGCGCGCGCGTTCAGGGAAAGATCGAACAGGCTATCCCTGCCGGTCAGCGTGACATCGGCGGCGCGCGGGCGGGCACAGCCCTTGGCACAGCCCGAAACATGCAGCCGTCCCGCGACATGCGGAGCAAGGCGGCGGGCAAGATCGCGGGTTTCAACCGACGCCTGCGTGCAGCACGGCGCGCCCGGACAGGCATCGACATGCAGCAGCGGATCGGCAGGGTCGGTGATCAGGCCGTCCACCTGCTTGGCAGGCGCGCCTTCTAATACGAGCACCCGCCACGGGGTAATCCGCACTGCTCGGGCAGACGATGCCTCCATCACACCAGCCAGTATCGGCGCCTCTATCCGGCCGAACGGCAGGCCATAAGCCCAGCCCAGATCATGGACGCCGGGCACGATGCGAGCAGCCGACGGCGCAGGCAGAATGTCGCCACAGGCCCATTCGGGCAGGGCAGCCGTGTGCCGGGCCATGCGCCCCGCTTCCGCGCCACCGCTGGCCGCAAACCAGTGTGCCAACGCGATCAGGGCGTCCACTTCCCGACCTGCGGCAACCGCGACACCGCCCGGATGGCCATCGGCGCGCAGGATCAGGCCGCCTTTTTCGTCGCGCTCGATGCGAAAATCGCCCACCTCGCCGTGCAGGGCGCAGGCCCGACCAGCATCGATAACGAAGCCCATCTTGCCCGGCAGATCGGGCAACTCATCCAGCCGGGTCAGCAACTCGCCCGCGATGCGGTGGCTGTCATCACCGACCCGCCAATCCGGCGCGACAAGAATGTTGCGCCGCTGTTCGATGACGGGATCGCTCTCCACCAGATCGAGCGCCAGCAACCGGTCGAGCAGCGTCTGCCAGCCGGTTTCGCGCACCCCGCGAAGCTGGAGATTGGCGCGGGCGGTGATGTCGATCAGGGCATTGCCGTGTGCCACGGCGGCATCGCACAGGCCCAACACTTGCGCGCGGGTTAGGCAGCCAAGCCGGGGTTTTACTCGCACCAGCAACCCGTCGCCCGCCATCATCGGGCGCCATGCATCGGGGCACCAGCCTTTTACCACAGGGCTCGTCATGTCCGATCCTCATGGCTGGGCAGACTGGCGAGGATGGAATTGCGCCGGGTCTGCCACAGCCCTGCGGCATGAAGCGCGGCAAAGCGGGCTTCCATCGCCGCAAGCGCACCGGGATTCTCGCGCGCAAGAAACGCGCGAACATCGGCCTGGCCCAACGTCGCATCGTGATAGAGGTCGAACAGATGCTGCTGCACGCTATCTGAAAGGTGCGCAAAGGCGCCCATATGATCCAGCGTCGCCGCCAGTTCCGCGCCGCCGCGAAAACCATGGCGCATCATGCCTGCGATCCAGCCCGGATGCGCGGCACGGGCGCGGACGACGCGGGCGATCTCTTCGGTCAGAGTGCGCGCGGCCGGATTCAACGGGTCGCGATTGTCGAGGTGATAGAGCGCCGCCGAACCGCCCATCAGCGCCTTGGCAGCGGCAAAGCCCGCCTCATGTGCAGCATAGTCGGCGGCCAGAAGCAGGTCGGTTTCGGGCAAGTCCTGAAGATGGACAAAGGCGTCTGCACCTTCAACGCGCCGACGCAGGCCGTCTGGATCAGGGACGGCCCCGGTCGCATCGGAGGTCGCGTCAAACGCATGGTCCGATGCCGCCAGCCACGCCTCTCCGGCAGCGCGCCGGGCCGCATCGGTATAGAACTCGGCCGCATCGCCGAGACCCAGTCCATAGCGGCCCGGAGCCGGGCCATAGACACGCGGGGCCGCTGCCTGCCCCGCAAACGGGTTCCAGTCCGCTGGTTCATCCCGCAAACACAGCGCGCGCACCGCCTGGCCAAACAGCATGGGCAACGCCGGGAAGGCATCGCGGAACAGGCCTGAAACCCGCAGTGTCACGTCGATGCGGGGGCGGTCCATCAGCGCCAGCGGCAGGATTTCGACGCCGGTCACTCTTTCGGATGTCATGTCCCACAGCGGTTTTGCGCCCAGCAGGTGCAGCGCCATGGCGAATTCCTCACCCGCCGTGCGCATCGTGGCCGATCCCCACAGATCGACCACCAGCCCGCGCGGATAGTCGCCATGATCCTGCAAATGTCGTCGGATCAGCTCCTCTGCCAGCGTGACACCTTGTGCATGGGCGGCGCGCGACGGCACCGCGCGCGGATCTATCGCATAGAGGTTCCGCCCGGTCGGCAGCACATCGCTGCGCCCGCGAAAGGGGGAGCCTGAAGGACCGGGCGGAACCCACCGTCCGTCCAGCGCCGCCAGCAATCCGGCCCGCTCGGCTGCGCCCTGATCGCCCCGCCCGAACACATGCAGCCCGTCACCGAACTGGCTTTCCTTGACGTCGCAAACGAAGCGATCGATCCGGGTGATCGCCTCGACCAGCGTGGCCGCGCCATCAAGGCCCAGTTCCGCCTCCAGCCCCAGCACGCGCGCTTCGTCGCGGATGCTGGCTTGCAGGCGGTCGCGGCGGGCCGGGTCCAGCCCGTCAGCATTGGAGAATTCATCCAGCAGCGCCTCGATCCGTGCCAGGCCCGCGCCGCTTTTAGTTTGCACCAGTGGCGGCGGAACGTGTCCGATAGTAACCGCACCGATCCGGCGTTTGGCCTGCGCAGCTTCTCCGGGATCGTTGACGATGAACGGATAGATCACCGGCATCGCGCCGGTCAGCGCCTCGGGCCAGCAAGTACCGGAAAGGGCAACTGACTTGCCCGGCAGCCATTCCAGCGTGCCATGTGCGCCGATATGGACCAACGCGTCCACACCCCGCGCGCGCAGCCAGAGATAGAAGGCGACATAGCCATGGCGCGGACAGCGGGAGAGGTCGTGATAGTCCCCATCACGCCCGGCGCGCTCGCCGCGTTCGGGCTGCAACGCCACCAACGCATTGCCGATAGACACCGAAGCAAAACGGAACGCGCCAGCAGTGACAGCCGGATCGGCGTCCGGTTCGCCCCACGCAGCGTAAAGATCAGTGCGCAACGCCTCCGGCAATGCCCCCAGCGCTTTGCGATATACGGTCAGCGGCCAGTGCAGATGCTCGCGTTCAAGCTGCACCGCGAGATCGGTCTGGCCATCCGTGGCATATCCCGCCTCGCGCAGGTCGGACAATATTGCTTCGGCGGAGGCGAGCGCATCCAACCCAACGGCATGGGCCATCTGGTATGCCTTGCCGGGATAAGTCGACAGGACCAAGGCCACCCGCCGCTCGGCAACCGGCCTTTGGGCCAGCGATATCCATCCGGCCACCCGTGCGGCAGTCGCCTCGATCCGGTCAGGATCGGCGCGATGGATAGTGCGGGCAAAACCAAGCGCTGGCTCGCGCGCGCCCGCTTCCTTGAAACTGGCGACGCCTGCAAACACCCGCCCGTCGATCTCGGGCAACACGACATGCATGGCAAGGTCTGCCGGAGACAGCCCGCGCGATGCCCCTGCCCAGCCCGCGTGGCTGGACGTAGCGAGCGCCAGTTGAAACACGGGAACGCCCGCGCCATCAAGCGGGGTGGCGCCGTCCTCGCCCCGCGCGGAAAAAGCGGTAGCGTTGATGATCGCTGCCGGGCCAAGTCCGCGCACCCAGCGGTCCACCTGTTCGCGCACCTGCGGGGCTTTCAGTGAGGGGACGAAGATCGACAGCGCATCAAAACCGTGCTGCTCGAACGCGGTATGCAGGGCGGCAAACGGGTCCAGATCGTGGGCGGTCAGGTAAGAACGATAGAACACGATCATGACCAGCGGCCTTGCGGGATCGCGCACAAAGGCTTCAGGATCGACCACGCCAAAGCGGGGATGCCAGCCTCCCGCCATCGGCAGCGGATCGCATGTCCGGGCGGGGGCATCGATCAGCCCCGCCAGCTGCGACAGCGTGGCAAGCGCCGCCTGCGCCGCCACTGCACCGCCAGCATCGCACCACTGCGCAAGTTCGCGCAATGCAGGCACGAGCACGGTCGAAACCGCATCCAGCCGCTCGTCCTCCCAGCCATCGCCGGGCAGCACCGCGAGCACGATCCCGCGCGACCGGGCCAGCGCCTCGACCTGTTGCAGCCCATAGCTCCAGTACGGCGTGCCGCCGATCAGCCGGATCAGGATCGCCTTTGCACCCGACAGCGTCCGCTCGACATATGTGTCGACCGACAGGGGATGTATCAGCGCCGCCAGATTGGCGAGCCGCAGCGAAGGAAATGCAGCATTGCCCGCGCGGGCCTGATGCCAGGCCGCGGCGAATGCGCCCAGATCGCTGTCCGAAAAGGACAGGACCACCAGATCCGCAGGCTCCTGCCCCAGATCCTGCGGGACGGCGGTTTCCTCCATCCCGTGCGTTTCGCGGAAAATGACGTGCATCGCCCGCGCCTTACGCCAGCAGCACCGCGCGAATGGCGCCTGCATCGACATGATCGTGCTCGGCAATGGCGACCAGAGTGGTGCGGCGCGGCTCGTCAGGCCGCCACGGACGGTCGTACTGGTGGCGCACCCGCGCGCCTACCGCCTGCACCAGCAGCCGCATCGGCTTGCCCGCCACGGCGGCATAGCCCTTCACGCGCAGGATGTGGTGATCGCGCGCCAGCGTCTCGATCCGCGCGACAAGGGCCGCCGGATCGGCAATTTCGCCCCATTCGATAACGGTACTGTCGAAGTCGTCGTGCTCGTGATCATCATCCCCATCGTGGTGCGATGGGCGCGCGGCAATGTCGTCCTCGGCTGCGGCATCAAGCCCCAGAATCACGCGCGGATCGACCACGCCTTCGGTCAGTTCGATCACCGGCACGGGGCGGCCAACCTCTGCCGCGATGATCGCGCGCGCTGCGGCGACACCTTCCGGGCCCGCCAGATCAACCTTGGTCAGCAGGATCATGTCGGCGCAGGCAAGCTGATCCTCGAACACTTCGGAAAGCGGCGTTTCGTGATCGATGCTCGGATCGGCGCCGCGCTGGGCGTCAAGCGCTGCCACATCGGGCGCGAACCGGCCTGCCGCGACCGCTTCGGCATCGGCCAGCGTCAGCACGCCGTCCACGGTGATGCGGCTGCGGATCGCTGGCCAGTCAAACGCCTTGAGCAGCGGCTTGGGCAGCGCGAGGCCGGATGTCTCGATCAGGATGTGATCCGGGCGCGGATCGAGAGCCAGCAGCTTTTCCACCGTGGGGATGAAGTCATCCGCCACGGTGCAGCAGATGCAGCCATTGGCCAACTCGACGATGTTTTCGGCCGGGCAATCTGGAATGGCGCAAGATTGCAGAATCTGGCCATCCACACCCAGCGTACCGAATTCGTTGACCACCACCGCCAGCCTTCGGCCACCGGCATTGCGGATCAGGTGGCTGATAAGCGTGGTTTTTCCCGCGCCCAGAAAGCCCGTGATGATGGTGACCGGCACCTTGGATAGATCCGGCATGGTAACTTCTCCGCGCGCCAGAGCGAGACACGGCGGGGCTTGCCGGACAAGTCCGGTCGGCGCGCGACAACGGGCGGGCGCAACAAAGCACCCGTTACCACGCAACCCGTGCAGCCCCAGCCACACAGCTTCGTCGCTCAGACGGAGAGTTACCGTGCCGTGACCATCCCCTGGATCAGGCAAGAGCGACCGGTGCGCCGGCAGGTCTCCTGGCTCGCAGGTCACAGCTTGATGCACGCCTTCCCAGACTTGGCGCTTGCGCGCTGCCCAGTGGCTGCTCCTGAATTCAGGAGCATGTGCATCGCGCTATCCGCTTACAGTTGCAGGGACAGCCACGGATTTGGGAGCAAGCTCCCGCACCGCATTCCCGATTAAGCCCCTTGCGGGGCACCGGCGCGATCATTGAAGGGCGAGTTACCCCGGTCCTTCACCGCGCGCTCTAGACGAAAATGCCAGCCAAGCCAATTGATGATGTTGTGCCTTCGTCCTCTTGGCGCCACCGCCCTATTTGGGCAGGGGTGGCGGCCAGATACTCAATCGCATCGCAAGGATAGGTCCAGATCGTGATCTCGGTTGTGCCTCTTTTGATTCTGGCGGTTCCCGATCGGGCCAAGCGGCCATCCTTGGCCCACCGTATCCGCTCGCGGGATGTGATACCGAGAATATCCTCGACCTGTCGTTGACTGACAGGCTTGCACGCTATCCGGAAAAGCCGTTTCCGTATGGCATCGACGAGATATTCCGCAGCCTGCCTGGAATTCGGATCAAAGACACAACTTTTTCTGGATTTAACGAATGTTCCGTTGGAACGTGCCATCAGCATCCGAATCGCGGCATCACGCTCGCCGCGATGTACACGAAGTCCGAGCGGCATACGCACGTCGAGATCGACTGAAACGATGCAGGACTTGTCGTCGTGCCTGAGCAAGACGCAACGATCAACACGGGACCGGTCAGGCACCGACCGAAACCTCGATTTCATCGAAACGCTTCCAGCGGTAGATCGCGAAACTCGCCAGCCAGCAAAATATGAAAAGTCCGATAATGGCGAAGCCGAGGCCGTTGAAATTTTCGCCCAGCTTAGCGGCGATCCGCCATGGTCCACCCTCAAGGCCCAGCTTGTCACCGATCAGGGCCAGCGTTTCGATTCCGCCAATGACAATCGCCACAATGGCCGAGATCAGGGTGATGGTGATGTTGTAATAGAGCTTGCGGATCGGCTTCACGAAGGCCCATTCGTAAGCGCCCAGCATCACCACGCCGTCCACCGTATCGATCAAGGCCATGCCGACGGCGAACAGGGCCGGCAGGACCAGTATTGTCCCGATCGACAGGCCATCAGCAGCCTGACTGGCCGACATGCCCAGAATGGCGACTTCGGTTGCGGTATCGAACCCAAGCCCGAACAGAAAACCCAGCGGGGCCATATGCCAGCTCTTGTTCACCAAGCGGAACACCGGCCTGAATAGTCTGGAAAGCAGACCGCGCCCACCCAATAACAGATCAAGATCGTCCTCGGCATAGCTGCCGCCTGCGCGAACATGCGCAAAAGTACGCCAGACAGAGCGCAGGATGACCAGATTCATGCCGGCGATCGTGAACAGGAAAAGCGCGGAAATCACGGTCGCTATCACGCCGCCGATTTCCTTGAACGTGCCGAACTGCGACAACGCGCTGGCCGTCACCGCAATAATGATCGACGCTATGGCAATGATCCCGGAATGCCCGACAGCAAACCAGAAACCCACCGCAATGGGCCGCTTCCCGTCCTGCATCAGCTTGCGGGTTACATTGTCGATCGCCGCAATATGATCGGCATCGACGGCGTGACGCAAGCCCAGCCCCCAGGCAAGCAAGGCGGTGCCGAGCATCAACGGCTGTGCATGAAACAGGCTGAATGCCCAGACCCAAACGCCGATGTTTGCGGCTATCAATCCCGCAAACAAGGCGCCGATCCGTCGGCGCAAGGGCAGGGAAGCCGAAGGGGCAGATGAAATCATGACTGGCTCCGTGATCGAAGGAAGGAAGGGCGGCGTGATAGCCGCCGCCGGATACCTTGCCGGGTACGTTGCAAGTCGCGGCCAAGCTTGCGCATGCCCATCCAGGCTCCGCTGCCGCAGACCAGCGTGACAGCCGCAAGCAAGGGCAGGACGAAGATGTACCGCAGAGCGCCGTGGCGCAGGCCGGGCAGATCGAAACTGTGCGGCGCCTTCCACAGCCAGCGCTCGGCGCGTCCCGTGCCATCGACTGCACGCAGCAACGTGCCGGACGCCGCGTCGATATAAAGGTGCGTGGCTTGCGGGTCAGCCAGCACCGCGCGCCATACCGGCAATCGCACCGGCTCCTTATGTGCGTAGTAATAGCTGTCGCCCTCGGACAGCAGGGAAAGCGACACGACGCGGGGACCATTCCGCAAGGCTGCAGCGACATCGGCCCTGGTCAGGATCGCCGGCCTGCCCCAACCATCAATCCTCACCCTGCGTCCATCTGCGGCAATGGCAATAAGCATCGTTTTCCCGCCGAGCGGCGCGCTCTCCACACGGACCGTACCGATGGGAAGCCGGTTCAGATTGGCCAGCGCGGCCCGCATATCGGTCCAGCGCATTAGTCCCGCAAGGCGCTGGCGCTCGACTGATCCTGCATCACTGTCAAACAGCCCCCAGGGACTCATCGAGAACAGGCCGCTCCCGACCCAGGTGAGTGCGAGCAGGCCGAACGCCAGCCCTGCCATATGATGCCACCACCACAGGCCGCGATAGGGCGAGCCTATGGCGCCATCCTTGCCCCGCCTCAATCGGCTAATGCCGACCCAGATCCCGGTGACGGTCAGGAAGCAGCCGGTCAGCGATGTCCAGATGACGACCTGACTCCAGGCAGCCGGGTTCTGCCGAAGCACCGTCGGGTAAAGCCAGTGCGGCACCGCGCCCAGCCAACCCCAGAAGCGCTCGAAACGGGTCGTTTTCTGGACCACTTCGCCGGTCAGGCCAGCGATATAGGCGCTCGAGCCTGCGGCGTCGGCATAGTCGACCCGATAGAGCGGACGGTTGGCGCGAAAGGCTTGGACGGTCCATTGATCGACGGAAATCGGCGTTATCGCCGCCACAAGTCCATCGATCCCGAAGTTGCGCCCGAATTCCATGCCGACCTTGGCGAGGTCCTGGCGGGAAAGAGGTGCCAGCGGGGCGCCGCTTGCGAGGTCGTAGCTCAGCGGCGAGGCGCGCATCTGCCAGATTGCCCGCCCGTCGCCTTTTTCCGGTACGACCCGCAACACAGCCTTGCCCACAACCATTTCGAGCCGGGCAGATGCCAGCGCGGTATCGGCTGGCAGGGTAATACCCGCCAGTTCGCCATCGGCCGGCAAATGAAAGGGGGACAAGGCCCGCAGTTGCCCGGCCGGTAGCAATCGGGGATAGTCGACGAACAGCATCACGAACCCGGTGAGGCACCAAAGCGTCATCACCGTACCGATGACGATACCCATCCAGCGGTGGAGCAGGAGCAGCGCCCGCAGCGGCCTGCCTTGGCTGCGCGGGCGTGCCACCGCCACCGGTTTCGTGACGCCATGCATGGTCAGAACCGCGCGCTGATCGAAACGTCGATCGAGCGTGGCCGCCCGAGCAGCCACTGCTCGTCATTATAGGTGGTGGTCGCGTAGTCCTTGTCGAACAGATTATAGACCCGCAGATTGGCCGCGACATTCTTCGTCACCGCGAAGGAGATGCCACCGTCGACCACGGCATAGCCGGGCACACGGAACTGATTTGCGTTGTCCGAGAAGGTCCGCCCGACATAGCGCAATCCAAGGCGCGTCTGGAGACGAGCAGTCACATCGTAGCTCAACCAGAGATTGGCGGTTGCTTCGGGCACATTGGGCGGAGTTTTGCCGTTGAACGATGTGCCGCCGCTCAGGAACGCGTCGAAACGCGCGTCAAGAATCGTGCCGTTGGCGTCGATCCCGAAACCGCCAGCGAGATCCAGTGTCAGCGAGGCTTCCAGTCCCTTCGCCGAACGCTGCCCCACCTGATCCTGTCTCGGCGGAAGGCTGCCCGGAACTGTCGCGAGAAGGTTCTTCTTGACGATCCGATAGGCGGCGAACGTGGCTAGACCGCGCCCGCCGAGGAAGCTGGCCTTGACGCCTGCTTCGACCTGATCGCCAGTGGTGTTCTTGAAGGCTGCCTGACCAATGGAAAAGGTAATCAGGGAACCGAGCGGATCGACTGCGGTAGCGTATTGGCCATAGAGCGAGAGCGCTGAGGTTGGCTGGTAGACCGCCCCCACCCGCCAGGTGACATTGTGCAAGGTCTTGTCGAGCCGCAAGGCCTCGGTCGCCGTGCCACCGGCTCCATAACTCGTGACATAGCGCTTTACATTGGCACGGTCGAAATTGATCCCCGCAGATACCGACAGCCGATCGCTGATCGTCAGCCGATCCTCGGCAAAGAGCGAATATTGACGGGTCCGGGTGCGATATTGGGGGCGCACGCCGAACGTATTGTAATAGAGGCCCGGATCGAAGCTGTAGGGATCGACCGGCTCGGCGAAACCGGGCGGCGGCACGTCAGAATCGAAATCGTTCGAATGCCTGAACTTGATGCCGTTGATGTCGAACCCGACCAGCAATTCGTTCTTCAGTCCGCCCCAGTTGCTGCGGAGAGTTGCATCGGTCTGCGCGCCGATCTGCGTCTGATCGTGATCAATGCCGTAGAAATCGAACCGGTCGATCTTCCCGGTAGCGCCATTCCAGAAATAGCTTTCGAGATTACGCCATTTGCGATGCGTGGTCAGGCGGTAGGCGGTGCTGCGGATACTGACAGAATCGCTCGGCGCCCATTCCGCCCGGATGGTCGTCCGGTTGTCCTTGAAGCGCATCAGGGCGTCGGTGACATTGTAGTTCCGGCGCTTGTTGCGATCGTCCAGCTTGCCGTCGATCAGCGGCGTGCCGAAATAGAGCATGGGTTCCTGGTCGCTGTAATCGTCCGACAATGTCAGGGTCAGCGTATCGGTGGGGCGTAATTGCACGGAGCCCGAGATCGCCAGGCCCTTCGAATCCCCACGATCGATCCAGCCATCCGATTGATTGCGGCTGATGTCGAAGCGATAGGCGATCAGCTCGTTCACAGGTCCACCCACGCCCGCGCCGATCCGCCAGCTGTTCTGGGAGCCATATCCCGCTTCCGCCTCGAACTCGGTGCGGTCGCTGTTCGGCTTCTTGGAGATGACGTTGACCGCCCCGCCGATTGCACCCTGGCCGTAAAGTACCGAGGCCGGGCCGCGCAGCACTTCGATACGGTCCACCGTCCAGGGATCGGTCGGAAAGGTGACGGTGCCTGCGCCCGGATAGAGGCGCACGCTGTCATAAAGCTGCATGATGGAGCCCGGCCCGCTGAAGCCCCGCGCGGCAAGGCCGGTGCCGCCGTTGCCGGGATTGGCGACGGAGCTAATTCCCGTTGCCCGTGTGACGGCATCGACGATCGACAAGTCACCGCGCGCACGGATTACGTCTCCGGCCAGAGTTTCGACGCTGGCCGGCGTCTCCAAGATGGTCAGGCCGAGGCGGCTTCCCGTTTGCGTGGGCGCGTTGGCATCGTCGGCGCGGGTGCCAAGCACGAGGATATCGGACTTGTCCCCTGCCTCGGCCGCATCTTCGGCATAAGCGAGAGTCGGAAAAACGAGTGCGGCGAGCGCACTGCTGGTAACGATGGTCTTGATCACAATTAGTCCCCCGGCGTCTTGCGACGTGGCCAGGGCAAACCCGCGCGAACGGGCGACACGCGCGGCGGCCGGACGCCATGGGCGGCCGACGCACGTCTCCGATGCGGCCCCAGCCGCTCGTTCGTCGCTCAGACGGAGTTCACCGTGCCGCGGCCATCCTCTGGACTAAGGCAAGAGCGACCAGACGCCGGCAGGTCTCCTGGCTCACGGGTCACAGCTTGATGCACGCCTTCCCAGACCTCGCATGATTTAGCGTCCGGCCCAGTGGCTGCCCCTTCAAAGAGGAGCGATGTGCATCGCGCTATCCGCTTACAGTTGCAGAGACAGCCGCGGATTTGGAAGAAAGCTTCCGCACCGCATTCCCGATTAAGCCCCTTTCGGAGGCACCGGCGCGATCAATGAAAGCCGGAACAGTCCGGCTTGCGATTCCTCGCTTAACTGAAGTGATCGGAAAAGCCAATAACGCTTGGAGCAGAGATTGAATCAACGATTACTGCATCCCGCGCCACCATTGCCATTGGCACGGCCAGAGCGCACCAACCGCGCGCACTCGATTTGAATGGCGGGTTTTCACTGAACCTATCGTTGGCCATCGGACTCCTGTACGGCCGAAAGTGGTCGGCAGCCGACACTCATGCTGATGTTCATTCAACGGATATGGCTCTGAACTTCCGCCCAGTCGTGGAAACGCCTTGGCGGTGGATCACGAATGATCTGCCTTTCCGGTATGCTGTGTGATCCAACTGCCGCCATTGCAGCAGTTCGTCCTGGGTCATCGTTATCCTTGGCGATGTAAAGGGTGCCAACATGCTCTGGAACCTTGATCAGCGCGAGACGCTCATTCCCGAGTGCTGCCCAGCACGGGACTCCTTTAATCTGAGCATAGCTTGCCGCATCCTCCATGCCCTCAGCAATGGCGAGCACGTTGCCTTCGAACTGTGGAGCCCAAGCACCCTGTCCGGGTTTGCCGAGCATGAATTTGCCCTCATGCCATGTTCCGTCGTTCGTAAGCCTGATCCGCTGGATCGCCGTCATCCGGTGTCCGGTTCTGACCGCGACCAGCAACGCAGGCCGGAAGGTGGTTCTGGGCTTGCGGCCGAACGGGCACCTTGGATGAAAGCGTAAGTCGGGGAGGTCGACAGGCAGTCGACGCGATCGAAGGTAGACTTCGCCGAGCGTCCCCCGGATTTCTGTGCCCTGATCCCAGATCCTTCTGACATTGGGCGCAGTTCCTTCGGGACGGTAACTAGGGGGAGGGGAGTTCAGGATCGGTTTGGTCCGACCGATTTCGCGCAGGACATCCTCGCTGCGGCATCCCGCAAAACAGTGGACCAGAATACCCCGCTCGCCCTGCCGGACTGAAAGCGACGGCGTTCGGTCTGCATGCGCAGGGCAGATGCACATCGCGTAGGAACCGTGCCAACGGCCCTTCAGTGCAGCAACGATGTCGATGGTCTCCTGGGTGGGTTTGAGCGCAATCAGCATAAACTCGCTCCTCTCAGCTAAGCCTCACCATCTTTCCCCTTTGGATCGGCCTGCCTTGCTCCGGCACGGCGCGCGATGGCCAACGCCCCTTTCGTCTGTGCGATGCCAGATTGTGGGCGATTGCCATGCGCCGCCTGTTCATTTAGAAACGTGGGGCGATATCCGAACCACGCCGAAAGGTGTGGTCATGAAAAATCTTCTATTTTTGTTGGTCGCTTTGACGCCGACGCCATCATCGGCGCGCGAAGCAATTCTCGACGTGTTTTCGTCAGAGGCAAAACCGGACTTCGCTGTGCTCGCCCCACAGTTGCGCGGGGCAGTCGATCTCGAGCAATCAGTGGAACCGCCTCCGGCTCCAGTGGATGCGTTTTCACCAGAGTTGAACGGCGACTTTGAGTTGATCCCTCACAGCTTCACGATCAATCCCTATGCCGCGCGCCCCGCTGTTCCTTCGTGGATGCGGGCAGGTGCATCATTCATGGGCCCTGCTTCTTCACCCTTCCGCCCTTCGCAGGATGACCCACTCTGCCAGTACCGCAGCTTCTTCCCGCGATATGGTATCAGCAGGGATGCCCAGGCTCGCCGGACAGCCTATTTCAACCTGATCGTCGACGTCGCTTGCGATGCCGGCGTGCCCGTTGTTCTGTTTGACGCCTTACTGGCGCAGGAAAGCAGATATCGTCCCTTCGCCCGAAGCAGCGCCGGTGCGATGGGCATGGCTCAGCTGATGCCCGGCACGGCCCACTATCTCCGTGTCACCGACCCCTGGGATGTTCGGCAAAACCTTGTGGGCGGTGCGCGGTATCTGCGCGAGCAGCTGGATCGCTTCGGGACATGGGAGCTTGCACTGGCTGCCTACAATGCAGGCCCGGGACGTGTGGACCAGTTTGGCGGCATCCCGCCGTTTCGTGAGACCCGCAACTATGTGCGCACGATCATGGGTTCGATCGGCAATCCGAATTCGACCGGCGGCCTGTCGCTTGCCTCGGCAGCACTTCCCGCGCCCAATCCGTTTCGCCGGGTGCTGCTTGCCTCTTTCGAAGGACGATCAGACGTCCCAGAACACTGAGAACCCAGTAGCCCAAGCATAGTACACACTGATCGCTAGGATGACGGGCGCGCCCTTGAGGTAGTTGAGTTGCCAGCGAAGCCAGAGCTTCGGGATGACCAGAGCTTTCTGGATTCCCGTTTGGTGGGCGGGTCGCCACCTGCCAGTGCGCCAGTCGTCGGCCGTCACTACTACCGCGAGCACTGCGCAGATCAGCGCCATCATTCCCACGCCGATGTAGAGCGATGTCCAAGCGATAAGGGCTTCCTGCTTCATGAGTCGGACCTAGTGCAGCGATGATCGAAGAGAGGTACGCATTTTCGAAGCTCTTGTATCCCCCTGGCCGAATACTGCCTTTCTGCGGCCGAGCAGCGTGTGGCCGAGATTGAGCTCACCGCTGCGGGCGCGCCGCACCAGCGCCTGCATGTATGCATCGGGCGTCTTGCGGATTTGTCCGCTCGCCAGGTGATGCCCGGTGATCAGCGCGCACAGGAGTGCGATCCCTGTGCCCAGTGTCGCACTTGCCCGCGCGGCCGTAGCCTGGCCTATCTGGCAGACGCGGGCGACATCGTGGAGCTCGGTCAGGCCTGGTCGGGTTCCAATTTCGACCATGCCGTCGATAAAGGGGAAGAGGGCAGGGGCATCGGCCCAAACGAAACCCGATCGATGGATGCCGTAGACATCATTCGCGTCGGCCGAGACCTGCGTATTCTGACAAGCATCGGCTGTTTCTTGCTTCACCCTGTCGGCATTAGGCGTGGTTCGAACGTCATCAGGTTCCCGTCGGCAAGCGCCCTCTGCCAAGCCGTATACGGATTCAAGAGCTTCTTCAGGGCTGTATTGATGGTGGTCATTCAGGCGCACCCTAGTGTCCCCGGCAGGTGTCAGCGACGCAATCTCGCCGAGCGATATGCGCTCTGACAACCGATCAAGCAGCCGGGTCGCGACCTTGGCGAGGCGGCCGAGCACTGCGATCGCGTCCATGGATCCTTTCCGCCTCTGGTATGTGCGCCGCGCCGCAGCGATCGCATCGAGCTTCTTTCTGGCCTTGTCAGCCCAGGGGTGGCCCTGCTCGAACGGCCGCAGCAGCCTGTAGGCGCTGCTTGTTGCCCTTCGAATTTCATTGGGCAGTATCAGGTTTTGCGCCGCCAGGGCCTTCTCGGTGGCGGCCAGTTGTGTGAGGTAATCCTCAAGGAGGAGTAGCGGCGCCAGCGACCATCCGGATGCGTCGGAGCGATCCTCGCTGTCTCGTGACCCAAGAAATCGCTTGCCGTTGCCGGCGAGGCAATGGGGGATGATCAGGCCGTATTCGGCAAGGCGCCTGATGTTTTTGCGCGCGGCGGTCCATCCGATCCGGCATTTGAGATGGTCGTTCGAGGCGGCGATGAGCGGGCCGCAGCGGCTGTCCCAGTCGATATTCATGGCCGCGATGCTCGCGGCGGCATCGTAAAGATCGCGCCAGACGATTCTCGGAACATCGATCGTCACGGGCGGCATCCTCGCGAAGGTCTCGATGATGTCGAGCAGTTTGCGCCGACGCTGCCTGCCTGCGTTTTCGGTCCCGGTATGTCCGAACCCCCGCATCATCTTGCTGACGCGCGCTGCATGTCTTGCCCGATCTGCCGGGTCTTTCATGAAAGCGATCCTGGTCAGCTGGTCGGTCTCGAGCATCCCCCCCAGGTTTGGCAGACAGGCGCCGATCGCTGCTGGCCCTCCCCGGCGGCGGCTATTCACCTCCGAGGCTGCCTGATTTTGGACAATAGTCACCCCTTCGCTCCCTCAGTCCTGAGGTGCGGCACAGACAAAGAACATTGCCCGCAAAATTTGCGAAAAATGCTTGCAAGTTGTCAGGGAGCAGGTAGCTTGCCGGTGTCTCTCGCCACGCTTTGGCGCGGCAAATTACAGCTTCCTTCGAAAGGCCCGGGCGCTGCCCGGGTTTTTCATGTCTGCGTCGCTGACCTCCCTTTCATTTGCACCAGCTGGTGCGGCGATCCGTGGCAGCGTCCGGGCGCGTTTCATCGCGCGCAGAAGCGCTTGTTTGCCATTCGGTCTGTTGCTAGAAAGCGAGGTGAACTTGGCGCTCTGGCAACAGGATGCGTTAAAGGGGGTCCCGTTGGCGCGGGGCCCCCTTTCAATTTCAGAGCATCATCGGTTGTCCTTCTGATGGTTCAGGCGATCTGACGCTGAGCGTTTTCGCCACGATCGCCGTGATGATCGCCTCCCGGGACAACAGATCATCCCTTTTCAGCTCGTCGATCATTTCGATCATGGATGCTGGCAGGCAGATTTCGAGGGGGCGCAAACCATCCTGACGGCGTTTGCGTCGTTGCTCCGCTTTCCGGTGCTGCGCCATATTTGCGCTTCGCTGTGCGGTACAAGACGTCTGCCCGTGACCAGTCACGCGGTTTGTCATGCAGCGCGGGCTCGTTTCGCCGGGCAAGGCTCAGGCGTAGGCATGTTCAAAACCGCCGCCGTTATGCCGGCTTTCAAGCGACATGTGGTGTTTGGCGATGGCTGACGATGTCTTGCGGGCGATCGTGTCACACAGGCTTTGACGGATGGTCTCGAACTGCCCTTCGCAGGCTGCGAGTTCGCTTGGTAGCCGGGCCGCCAGTGCGACCGCGACCAATGCGGTCGTCTCGCAGCAAGGATCTTCGTAGGAGCTAGCGCTTTCATAGCACAGCAGAACGAGGCCTGCGCGGATAGGGTCGATTTTGAGGTGGAGCAGGACGCGTTGGAATTCGTCGATCGTAAGATTTCCATCTTCGACCTTGTCGAAGAACTTCTTCCGCCGACTCTCTTTGATCACGCCTTCATCGGTCAGTTTGCGCAAGCTTGTGTTCTGCAGCCTCATCTGTTCCTTGATGAGCGCTGCATACAGTTGGTTTACGCTGTGAGCTCTGCTGGCGACTCCATCTTCTGTCCCTTCGCACATGCGTGCCTCCACGATCCCATGTATTTCACTCCATGCAGTTTCATAGTTTGACTTTGTCCATTTGCATTTTGCAAGCGGAAAATTCGCCTTCTGCTACTAACATTGCGCAGAAAATCAGTGTTTCGCGCACCCCGCAATGAGCCTTGGTAGCGGCGTTCAGCTCGCCTTTCAGCCGCTCAACAGCCGCATTGTCCGTAGAATTGAGACGGACATAGATCCGAACGGGTCCGTCCACCGGAAGCAGGGTCTCCAGCGCTGCGGAATGTCCATCTTTGAGGGCTGGGTACCGCTCCAGCGCATGGAGAATGACGTCTTTGAACGTCACAAAGCGCGTCTGCTCGAGGCTGAGTGCTGCGATGGCCCTGACGATATCTTCGAAGGCGTGTGCGCTGATGGAAATCTCGTGGGCTACATGCGTGCTTTTGCTCAATTCGATCTCCTTTCTCTCGATGTGGCAGCGTCTGAACTTGTCATCCTGCAACTGCGCGGTTTCCGGGTCATCCTTTTTGCGCATTTTTACCCGTGGGGCGGATTCCTCTCCACCTTGGGGCTGATTTTCGCCCGCTGTGGGGCACAAACATCCCCGGTGTGGGTCGCAAATTGGACCACGGTGGGAAATTCTTATTCCCAGTCTGGGAGCGAATCGAATCCTGGGTGGGGTTCAATTCCGCCCCAATCTCTCATTTCCTTAGAAATCCTGACACTTCGGTGTTGAGAAAAGGTTCTCCTCGGGCGGATTTTGGCTGTGGCGGCAGACGCCAGCATCTAATCGAAAGGGAAATCTCAATGACAAGTCTCGATCTGAAGAATCGCAGCGGCACGCTTGCTGTTGCGATTGCGGCGCTCGCGGCCGCCAGCGTGTTCGGCGCTGACGCCGCAATGGCGGGGGCCGACACGACCTTCAACACCGCTCTCGCCCAGTTCACCGGCTTCCTTGAAGGTTCCGGTGGCCGGATCATCACCGTGCTCTCGCTCGCCGGCGGGATCGTGGCGCTGGCGTCGGGCCGCTTTTCGCTCGGTCAGGTCGCAATCCCTGTGGGCGTCGGCGTCGGCGCCGGCACCGGCATTCCGATCGTCACCGCCTCGGTTACCGGCACGGTCTGAACGCTGCGCCCTCGCTTCATGATGGCAAGGGTACCGCAGTTCACCCTTTGGGCTGCCGCTCCTTGTCCTCCCTCTGGCGGAGTTGATCCTTGGACCAGTATTCGATCCCAAAACATCTCGACGATCCAGAACTGATCGGGTTCTGGACCCTCGATGAATTCCTGGTGATGGTCATACCCTTCACCTGGGGCATCCTCGCTCAGCACGTTGTCATCGGGCTTCTTTTGGCCCTGGCTGCGTGGTTCGGCTATCGCAAAGTCAAAGCTGGGCGTTCGATGCATTGGGTCCTGCATTTTGCCTATTGGCATTTGCCGGGAGAATTCTTCGGTCTGAAGGTCGCTCCGCCATCTCATCTTCGTGTGATGGCGGGCTGATATGGAAATCTCTTTTGCTCATGAGGCGTCGCAGCGGACCCTCAAGCAACGCAACCTGCTTGCGCTCATCTGTGTCGTGCTCGGCATTCTCGTGGTGGTCATGTTCACCGCGGCATCGACGCGGGACCGCGAGGTCGTGCTGCAGCCCATCCTGCCCAGCCAGATGACGCTGAGCTCTGCGGCGCTCACGCCCGAATATCTTGAGGCCGTGACGCGCGATACCGCGCAGCTCGCGCTCAACCGCTCGCCCGAAACACTCCAGTACTGGCTTGATGGCATTGTTGCCATTTCCGCGCCGGAGGCGCGCGGGGCTCTCAAGGCCAAGCTCCTGCGGATCGTGGCTGAGCAGGAGGGGTCGCAGGTGACCCAGTTTGTCACGATCAACTGGATCCGCACCGATCCGGAAAACCTCACCAGCCAGGTGGGCGGAGTCCTTCATACCATCGTCGGATCCAAGGACGTGCGCCGCGAGCACAAGATCTTCGAATTTCACTGGACCTACACCGGCGTTTCGCTGCGCCTGAAGGGGTTTGGTGTCGTCGTTAAGAAGGAAGGAGCCAACCAATGACCTTCTCTGTCTCGACGCTCTGCCTTGCCTCGGGCGCGCCGCTGCTTTTCCGCATCGACAGCCATCTTCTTCGCGGGCTTGGCGCTGCACTTTTCACTGTCGGCTTCGTCATGGCGGCCACGCCAGCTTTTGCTGACGAAAACATCCTCGCCGTCGATAATGGAGAGGTTCGCTGCCGGGCATCCAAGGCCGACCTGACGCGCATTTCGCTGAAGGATGACCGGTTCGTGTCGGTATCCCGAGTGCAAACTGGCGTCGAGGGTCAAGACTTCTCGATCGTCCATGAACCCACCCGCGGCGATATCTACATCTCGGTCCCCGAAGCTTATTCGAAGCCGAACATCTCCTTCTTCGGGACGACGCAAAAGGGCCTTGTCTACAAGTTCGACTGCCAGATTGGCGGTGAAAGCGCCGTGCAGGTTTTCGTGGCGAATGCCGATATCGAAAATCCGTCCTCCCAACCTGAGGTCCTTGCAGGATCAGGTTCGTTGCAGGACCGCGCTGTCGGGCTCGTCAGGGCCATGTTCGAACAGCGCCCGGTGATCGGCTTCGAGATCCGCGATGCGGCCCGTGCCCCGGTCAACGTCGGCGATATGAAGGTCCAGCTCATCACCGAGTACCGCAGCCCGACGATGACCGGGAAGGTCCTGCGCATCGAGAATGCCAGCTCCTCACCGATCGCGCTTCGCGAAGAGCTCATCGCCGGGGACGGTGCAATCGCCGTCACAATTTCCAAACCCAACCTCGCAAGCGGGCAGGCGACTGCTGCTTACGTGGTCGTGCCTGCAGGAAGGTAAGCCTCATGGATTTTCTCAAGCGCAAGCCCAAGGATCTGGATGGCGCCGAGGCCGATGGCCGCGATGCGGTCGATGAAACGGGCTCGATCATCGACAATGACAAGGCACAGAAGCGGCAGAGAATGCTGTTTTTCGGGCTCGGTGGTGTCGCGGTCGTGGCTTCGACCATGTATGTCTTGCGGACGGAAACCGTGGTCGAAGAGGCAACCAAGCCTGGGCACGAGACCGAGGTTTCGACCGATGCCCTGATGAACCGACAGCGCGTCGATCAGGAATGGATGGCCATCTACGAGGGTCAGGTTAACTCCCAGGATCAGCGTCTCAAGGGCGTCGAAGCGCAGGCTGGCCAGGTTGCGCAGTTGCAAAGCGAGATTCAGGCTCTGCGCGGTGAAAATGCCGCGATGGCACGCGACGGTCAGCAGGTGCTGGAAGCTTACGAGCGTGAGAACCAGCAACTGCGGCAGCAGGTTACCAGGGGCAATCCCCGCCCGACAGCGCCCGGACCTGTTGCGGCTGCCCGTGATATGGGCGTGTCTTCGCCAGCTGCGTCCGGCGGACCTTCCGCCACATTGCCTCGCCGCGGCAACGACGTGCAGATGGTGTCTTTCGCGCAAGCGGGCGGGACGGGCTCGCGCATTGATCCAGCCAAGGCCCCTGCGGTTTACACCGACTCCCCGAACTACCTCCCGCCCAACTCGATCGCGAATGCCACCGTGGTGGTCGGCGTTGATGCGACGACCAATACCCGCAGCCAGAGTGACCCGCTGCCGGTTCTTCTGCGCATCACTGGGCCTGCGCGCTCGGTCTATGGTGACGGCAAGCTCCTCGCGACCCGCGTTCAGGGCTGCATGGTCAATGGTGCGGCTTACGGCGATCTCTCCAGCGAAAAGGTCTATGTGAAGCTGCAGCGCATGACCTGCGCGCAGCCCGGCGGGCGCTTTGCGGTGTCAGAGGTCAAGGGCTTCATTGCCTTTGGCGGCAAAGTCGGCGTTCGCGGACGCGTTGTGAGCCGCGAAGGCTCGCTCACCACGCAAGCGTTTCTCGCAGGGCTGGTGAGCGGGGTGGGCAACGCCTTTCAGGGTGCCAACCAGATCCCCCGGATTTCCCAAGATCCGGTGCTCCCGTCAGCTTCCGATGTCGGCATTCAGGCTATTGGCGGCGGCGCGGCCAACGCCGGGAACACTCTCTCCGATTATCTGATCGAACGGGCCGAGCAATATCAGCCGGTCGTCGAGATGCCCACCGGTGCTGCGGTCGAGGTCGTGTTCCTCGACGGCACCTTCATCAGGAATTGAGGCCCGTCATGGAATTCAAATGGACCACATGGAAGGTGGCAGGGGCCGCCCTCGCGCTCACTGGCTCCCTCGCTGCAATTGCAGCAGCCGCTCATGCCGCGGCGGCAGACGACGCTGCGACGATCAAGGCAGCGCTCGTCAAACGTCTTCCCAAGACCGAGATTACCACGATCGACTGCGACAAGATCGAGGGTGTCTGCGAAGTTCAGGCACGCCAGAACCTCTTCTACATCGACCGCTCGGCGCGCTACCTCATCATTGGCCGTGTCTACGACATGGAGACCAAGCAGGATCTCACAGCTGCCCGGTTGCTCGAGATGAACCCGGACATGCTGGTCGGGGCGGGGGGCGCTGGCGAGCAAGAGGACGCGGCCGAACCAACACTGGCACGACAGGCAGGTGCGGGCGGCACGCAGCCACTGCCACGTATCGATCCCGCAGCGCTCGCAGCTCTGCCCTCGAGCGGTAGCGTCGTGATGGGCAAGGGTGGCCGGACGCTCACCGTCTTCAGCGATTTCCGGTGCGGGTACTGCAAACGCCTCCACGAAACCCTCGCGACGCTCGACGTCAAGGTCGTTGAGCGCCCGATTTCGGTGCTCGGCACCCGTCCAATCTCAGAGGCGGTCATCTGTGCGAGCGACAAGCGCCGCGCGGTGAATGAAGCCTATGACGGAGGCGCGATCACGAGCGGTCGGCGCTGCGACACCTCGGGCCTCGATGCCAATGAGGCCTTTGCGAGGAAACATGGGTTCACCGGCACCCCGGTCATTGTGCGCGACGATGGCGCTGTCCTCCACGGCTTCCGCCCTCGCGAGTTCCTCGAAACCTGGCTGAAGGAGAAGGTGTCATGAACACCAAAGGCGCAATGGCAATCGCGGCTGTGACGTTCGGGCTGTCGGCCTGTACGACGCTCAGTACCAACGTCAGCGGCAAGTTTCGCTGCGAGGCTGCAGACGGTATCTGCGCGCCTTCGCTGGTGATCGATGACAGCGCAATTGCGCGGATCGAGGAGACCACATCGGCGGATCTTCTGAACCCTGCAGGTCCATTCCGGATGGACGACGGGATCTCCGCGCCTGTGCGGGGCCAGTCGCTCGGTTCCGAAGCACTCGTTGCGCGTTCGTCGCCGAGTTACGAGCTGTCTGTCGTGTTTCCGGGCTACACGGATGCCGCAGGCACAGCCCATGCCCGCATCGCGGTGCCAGTTAAGGCGATGCTCCCGGGCCGGGGCGATGCTCTCGAGACAATTGCGCTACGAGGTGCAAAGCCTGCGCGTGCTCAGGGGCTGTTGGCGGCCGCCGAGAGCGCACCGCAATTCATGGCGATTGCCCCTGGCGTCTTGGATGATGGTCAGCCGGGTTCTGTGAGTGCAGAACTTGCCACGGCGTCCGGTCCTCCAAAAGCCCAGAAGCCGATTCAGCAGGACCCAGCCCAGCAAGCGGCTTCTCAGCCTGCCAACCCGATCGCCGAGATCGAGGCGAAGGTCTCCGAGCGTCTTGCATCACAGCAGCGATTGCCGAGGCGCGAGGCCGCCTCATTCCCTGCAACGCCGGAGTAACGCGCCATGCTGCAGGCCTTCACCAACATCATCGATCTGGTAACCGGCGATGCTCGCAAGCCTGAGCAGAACGCCCGGCCTGCCAGCGTGCCAATGCTCTCGCATTTCCTCGGATATCGCTCGTTCGATGAGGAGAAGCGTATCTTTCATCAGGTCCGTTCGAAGGGTTTCATCATCGAGCTCGCCCCGCTTGTCGGTGCAAACGACCGGGTCAATGACGTGATCGGGTCGCTCTTCTCCGACATTCTTCTGCCCGGCACCAAGTTCTCGGTCACGAACTATTCGAGCCCGCGCGTTGCCGAGAAACTGCAGACCTGGGCGTTGCCGCGCTACAAGGCTGCGGGGGTTTTCCAGACGCTCGCCCGTCACCGCGTCGACAAGTTGCGCAACGGAGCATGGTCCACGCTTGCCAGCGATGGCCCGTTCTTTGTGCGGAGCTTTCGCGTGTTGCTGGCAGTCGGGATAAGTGACGGTTCGGGCCTCTCGACCGATGACCTCATGACCATGCGCGAGGGGATCATTTCTGCCCTCGATTCCATCGATGTCCCGGTCAAGGAATTCGCTCCGACCGACCTGATCCGCTTGTTCGATGAGATCCTCGCCCCGTCCACTGGCGCTGGCGATGAAGTGCCGGGATACAACCGGTTCGATCCCATCAATGAGCAATGCATCAGGCGGGATCTCGTCACCCATGTCGGGCGTGACCGCCTCGTGCTTGAGGCACAGTCTTTGCGGCCAACCGGCTCATCAGTCGATGGCGTGCCCGAGTTGAAGGACTTCGTGCCGGAGCGCTTCGATGTGCGCACCATGGCAGTGCGCAATTTTCCGGATCGCTGGGCACCCTGGGACAGCCAGAAGGTGATTGGGGACATCTTCAACCCCAAGCTCTCCCTGCCCTGTCCCGTCTTGCAGACGGCTTGTGGAGTGATCCCCAATCAGGAGTCTTCCGAAGCGAAGGCTGGCTACAAGTTCGTGCGCACCAGCTCGCTTGCGGAAGGCAAGGGCGTGAAGCTTGTGCCCAAGCTGCGCACCGAAGCGGCTGAGTGGCAGTTCGTGGCCGACCGGGTCAAGCAGGGCGAGAAGCTCGTGTCCTGCTACTACGCTGTCACGATCATCGCGCCGAAGGGCCGGGGCGAGCCCTGCGAGCGCACGCTGAAGGCTCTCTACAAGGCGAGCGGGTGGGATCTGATTGACGAGACCCATATCCAGCTGCCCGCCTTCATGGCGCACTTTCCGCTGCTGCTGGCTGACGGGCTAGACAGCGACCTCAAGCGGATGAAGCGCATGCGCACCATGCGCTCGGCGAACCTTGCCGCGATTGCGCCGATCCAGGGCGAATACATCGGCGGCAACATCCCGCACCTGCTCTTCATCGGACGCCGGGGGCAGCCGCAATTCTGGTCACCCTTCCAGAACAGTGCCGGCAACCACAATGTCGCGATCTCGGGCAAGTCCGGCTCGGGCAAGTCGGTGCTGCTACAGGACCTCACGGCAAGTTTTGCAGGGGTGGGGGCCAAGACCATCGTGATCGATGACGGCCGCAGCTTTGAGCATATGGCCAAGGCGCTGGGCGGGACCTTCACCGAGTTCAAGCTGTCTTCGGGCATTTCGATCAACCCGTTTCGCATGATCGACGAGACCCTTGCCGAAGGTGACGACGACTATTTGGTCGACTGCCTTGCGATGCTCAAATCCATCGTGTCGCAGATGGCGCGCAATGAGACCCGGCTCAATGACACGGAGCGTGGGCTAATCGACCAGGCGGTCAATCTTGTGTGGGACACCCATGGGCGGGACGGCACAATCGATCACGTGATGCAGGCCCTCAAGGGCCACGAGCATCCCTTCGCCTATGATCTGGCGACCTCGCTGCTGCCGTTCGCTGCAAAGGGCACCTACGGGAAGTTCTTCCTTGGCGATGCCAACCTTGATCTGTCAGCCGATCTTACCGTGTTCGAGCTCTCGGACCTTGCGACCCGGGTGGAGCTGCGCGGCGTCGTTCTGACCTCGATCATGTTCATTGCCTCGCAGGTTATGCGCCGGATGGACCGCGCGATCCCGAAACCGCTGATCATCGATGAGGCCTGGCAGATGCTGAAGGGCGGGGCGATGGCCGACTTCGTCGAGACCTATTCGCGCACCTGCCGAAAATATGGCGGCGCGCTGATCACCGCGACGCAGTCGATTCACGATTACTACAAGTCCGAAGGCTCGCGGGCCGCCCTCGAAAACTCCGACTGGTTTCTCATCCTCCAGCAGAAGGGCGAGACCATCTCGGATTTCCGCAATTCGGACCGCTTCGAGATGGACAACATGACCGAGGCTTTGCTGCGGTCACTGAAGCGCAACGGCACCGACTATTCGGACATCTTCATCCGGGGCCCAGAGACCGAATGCGTCGCTCGGCTCGTCCTCGACCGGTTCTCAGGCACGCTCTATTCATCGAGCCCGCATGTCTTCGCTCAGATCGAGGACTATGTGCATCGTGGCTACCGGATGCCCGAAGCGATCGAGGCGGTGGCTTTCCCTGAAGAACATCGAGAGCCTGAAGGACTTCCGATGAGGGAGGCTGCGGAATGAGCACGCCTTCTCGTCCTTTGGTTGGTTCCTGGGCCCGTCGCTCGGCGGCAGCGCGCCGCAAGCAGGCCGCTCAGGATCTTCTCGTTATCGCTCTTCGGCTCAGCGGTTGGCTTGCCACCAGCGCGCTTGCGACCCTCGGCATCGCCACCCTGTTCTTCCTTGTCCTTGGCGGCTTCACTCTCGATGGCCTGATGCTCCAGCTGGACAATCTCGCGTCGCGCTTCGTTGCAGCAGACGCTTCGAGACGCGGCCAGTTCGCGGCCATCAGCTTCGGCGTCATGCTCACGGGCTTTGTGCTGATCGCCTTCTTCCGCCGCGCGAGCCTGATTTCAGCCTTCTTTGTAGCCGGAGATGACCAATGACGGACCTTTTCGACCATATGGCGGCGCCTGCCACACCCGCGTCGGCAAAGGCCTCGCAGGTTCGATCTCGCAGTCGCTTTGCTGCGCTTTCGCCTCGCGAAATCCTCCTATTCGCTGGCGCTGCGGCGACCTTTGTCTGGGGGGCCTGGGTGACCAAGAGCGTTGCCGCACAGGGGTCAGGGCAGCAGGAATTCGTTCAGCTTCAGCTGCAGGGCATCATTGGGGAGTATCTCCAGGCACAGGCACGCTCGAACGCTGACGAGCAGACCGCAGCACGGCAAACTGCAGTTTTCATGGCTGCGCTGGATGAGACTGTCTCCGACCTGTCGAGATCCGGGAAAGTCGTGCTCGTTCACGAGGCGATTGTAGGGGGCGAAGTTCCCGACGTCACGCAGAGCGTGAAGACTGCCGTTTACGCAAAGGTTCCGCGTCCCCAGTCAATTCAGGCCCAACCCGCCCAGGCGCTCGGCGCTGCTCCTCAGGGGCAGGCAGCCCGCGTTGAACAAGAGATGCAGGCCTTTATGGCTGCCAATCAGGGACGTCAGCGCGATGGCAAACCCTGATCCGCTCCTTCGTTCGGTTCAGCGCAAGGGGTTTGCTCGGCTTTTGTCGGACGGCGAGCCTCCTGTTACGACAGGTGGGACCAGACGCCTTTCGACCGGCGGCAGGCTTATGGCGATCGCTGCTGTCTGTCTCGTTGCAGGTGCCCTCAGCGCAGCTTCGAAGTGGAGCGAGAACCACGCGCTGATGATCAACGTGACGGATTCGCTCCCGAACTGGGCGTTCATGGTCGAAGCCAGGCGTTTTCCGGTGCGCGGGGACTATGTGGTTTTCCATCCCGGCCATGATCCCATTACCGTCAAGTATTTTGGGGCGAAGCCGGCGGCTTTCACCAAGATCGCTCTTGGTCTGCCGGGCGACATGGTGACGCGCATCGGGAATGATGTGCACGTCAATGGCAAGCGCGTGGCGACCATCAAACCGATGACAAAGCGGGGCGATCGTCTTGCAGCTGGCCCGCTCGGGGTTGTGCCGGAAGGCTGCATTTTTGCAGGCACACCTCACAAGGACGGGTTCGACAGCCGCTATGCGCATATCGGTTTTGTGTGCCGCGACCGGCTTGTCGGCACCGGGCAGCCAATCCTGTGAGGGTCGCTTTCTCCTTCCTCGTTGCTGGCGGACTTGCGGTGTCAGCGACGGCTTCGAGCGGCGGGGCAGTGTCGGGGCAACGCGTCGACCACGGGCAGATGGGCCAGACATGGCCCATTGCTGAGCCAGATCTCCTGAGCGTTATCAAGGCGCGGCTCGACCATGCGGCTGCGACCGGAAAACTCGATCAGATGAATCGCCAGTTCGCCGAAAAGGTGAAGGCGAGGGTGATGCGCCCGCTCCCGGTCTCCGGGATTTCGCCTGCGGAAGAGACCCGGAGTTGGGAGTTCGATCCGTCGATCCGGATCGACAAAGACATCCGTGATCACAAGGGCAACCTGATTGCTGTGGCGGGTCAGCGCGTCAATCCTCTTGCCGCCGCTGCGCTTAGCAAGAAACTTCTCTTTGTTGATGGTGATGACCCGGCAGAAGTCGAATGGGCGATGAAGCACGGGGGCGATGCGCGCGCCAAGATCATCTTCGTTGATGGCTCTCCCTTCGAGCTGATGAATGCTCACCAGCGCCGGTTCTACTTTGATCAGGACGGCCGTCTTACCACCTATTTCGGGATACGCCGGACCCCGGCGCTGGTCGAGCAGCGCGGCGACGTCCTCATAGTCACTGAGCAAGCCATTGCGCGCAAGGGGAGGGGGGCATGAACTCTTGGCGCAATCTGGTTCCGGCGCCCCTTGCTGCCCCCGAAACGCGCGCGCTCAAGGCGGCACGTTTGCGCACGATGACAGGGCTCTTTCTGGTCGCTGCCCTCGTCGTCTCGTTCGGGGCACTTCGGGCGCTTACCGGCATATTTGCTCTCGCATTGTTCGCAGGCGCTACGACCTTCGCTCTGGTTCAGGGGGTCCTTTGGGTCCGGGCCAAAAACGCGGCGGATGATGCCTGGTTGATGAGGGAGAGAGACGATGCGCTCTAGGCTCCTTGCGCTCCTCCTGGGCTTTGCGTCCCTGTTCATGGCGGCATCCGTGCTGGCTCCCCCGGTTCTGGCTCAGGGTCTTCCCAGCGGGCCTGGTCGGTGCTCAGGCAGTTTCGTCAATCCGGTGACCGATGTGTGCTGGGGCTGCATGTTCCCCTTGTCGCTGGGCTCGCTCAAGATCTGGCCATCATCGCGTGCCGACACCGACAATCCGGATCTTCCGATCTGCGCCTGCGGCACGCCGGTGCCGCGCATCGGCCTTGCGATCGGGTTCTGGGAGCCGGTCCGGCTGATTGATGTCTCGACCAAGCCCTGGTGCTTTCCGAACCTTGGCGGCATCAAGTTCGACCCCGGTTTTCCGATCGGTAACGGTTATGCCTCGGACGGCGCGCAGCTAGGGGGCCAGTCCCAGCGCACCGCCAAATACCACGTGCACTATTACATCTACCCGCTTCTGTACTGGCTCGAAGTGGTGACCGATTTCCTGTGTCTCGAGGCGAGCTCGTTCGACGTTGCCTATATGAGCGAGATCGATCCGCTTTGGCAGGACGACGAGCTGGCATCTCTCCTCAATCCCGAGGCCGCGCTTTTCACCTCAGTCATCGCGCAGGCCGCCTGCTCAGCCGATTGCATCTCGGCCAGCGCAAGATTGCCTATGGACGAGCTGTTCTGGTGCTCTGGTTGCCAGGGTTCGATGTATCCGATGAACGGCAATGTTGGTGCCAATATCGGCATAAAGCAGTCAGCGCGGCTCGCGGCCGAGCGCATGGTCTACAAGCTCCACCGTCAGGGGCTCGCCTGGGGCACCAGTGGATCGAAAGCGCTGTGTTCCAAGTACATCATGCCGATCCTCAAGAAGAGCCAGTACCGGATGCAGCAGGTAAATCCGACGCCCATGGTGAGTGGCCGCGAAGCCTGTTCTCCGATTGGAGCGACCACGATCTTGCCCAAATCTGGGCAGGTCTATCCCGTCAAAGGCGAGGATGTCGGCTTCCTCCTCTGGCGCAAACGCAATTGTTGCATGCTGTGAGGTCGCGCCAATGAACCGCAGAGGACTCTTCCCCGCTCTCGCCGCCAGCCTGCTGCTTGGTGTGACCGCCGTCGTTGCTCAGGATTTGACGGACTTAGACCCGAAAGCGATCGAGGCGCGGGCCGATACATTCAAGGCCGACGCTCAGGCGCTCTTCGACTATGCGACCGCCAACGCGCAAACCCAAGCCGAAGAGGCGCAGACGGTTGTCGCGCAAGGCTATGAGGCAGCCGGCGGCCTCGATGTGTCGCAGATCGCCGGGAAAGATGGCCCGGTCGACTTCGACGAAATGGTGGCTGGCGCCAGGGCCGGCATCGCCCGCCCCAAGGGTGCGCCGCTATTTGTGGCATTCGCCAGCCTGTCGATGCCCGAAGAGGCGCTCGCACAGATGATCGCTGACACGACCAGGGCAGGCGGCGTTGTCGTTTTCCGCGGCTTCTCCACCGGCAATCCGCAGACCTTCATCAGCGGTATCCGCAAGGTTGTCGACCAGTCTGGCGCAAGCAATGTGGCAATCGATCCCCGGCTGTTTCGATCCTTCGGTGTCGACCGAGTTCCTACCTATGTGGCTCTCGCGACCGATTTTGAGCCCTGCGATCAGCTCGATTGTGTGACCGCGCCGCCGCCGCACGATCGCATCGCAGGTAATACCAGTGTGGATTATGTGCTCGAGACTTTCGCCGACGCCAACGGGCCGGGCGCGCCGGTTGCCCGTCTCGCTCTTGCCAATCTGAGGGGGAAAAGGTGAATGGCCTGCGCATCCTTGCGGTCTCCCTTGCGCTTGCGGCTTGCGGTCATCTTGCGCACGCGCAGATGGCAGCCAGTGATGCGAGGGTAGAAGGCGAAGCAATCGCAAAGGGTGTCCGTGACACCACGTCATCGGGCATTCTTGGCAATGGTTCGGCGGCAAACGTGCCCGGCTTCCAGGGCACAGATGTTCCTTCGCGCGATTATGTCGACGATCCTGTCGGGCTGACGGCGGCGGGAGAAGCGCAGCGGTATCGCGATGAGTACCGCGTGATCGTTGATCCCTACAGGACCCGGTTCGATTCCGACACTGTCGACCTGTCTGCCGGTCGTCTGATCGAAGCTGACCCTGACGCTTACCTAGGCGCTGGTGGTGGGCCCGGAGGAGCCGCGGGAGCCTGCAACCCCTTGCCTCCGGGAGGGACGGGCACCACGACTTATCTCGAAAGCTGCAATGCCGGCTCGCAGCCCTTTGCGGAGGCGCGCAGCTGTAATGCGTCGTTGCAGATCCAGACCGAGGGACGACGCACCTGGGAGTATTCTTGCGAAACCGAAGCGTTTGCTGATCGCAATGAGATGTGCCCGATGCTTGCGCAAGCACCGGGCTCCAGCTCTTGCACTCTCGAGCGCAGCGTTCGGGTAGGGCAAAGGTGCCTGCAGTGGGTGGAAGAGGAATTTGGTCGCAGGTGGTGTGCTGAGCCGGGTGAGCCCTTCTTCCGCCAGTTCTGGCAATGCCCCTCTCGGCTAAGCGGCGTACCCGGCGGGATTGAACGCAACACCTCGCGGATCGTCGGCGAGACCGTTGACGAGGCCGCCTGCCAGAGCGCCACGAATGGTGCCACCTGCACGCTTGCAAGCGAGGTCTGCACTTCGCCCGGAGAGACGCGGGTCATCAATGGTCTTTCGGTGACGCGCAGCTGCTGGGAGTGGCAGCGTACCTATCAGTGTGAAGGGGTAGCTCCTGCCAACGACTGTGGTGCCCTTGAGGCGCGTGGCGATTGCAGGTTCAGCCATGACGAGTGCCTGAGCTTTGACGCAGATGGTGTGACCTGCAACGTCCATGATCGCTGGTATCAGTGCGCCATTCCCGGCGCGGGATCGCCGCCGCCGCCCGCCTATGTCTGTGCGGGTGATCTCTATTGCATCAATGGGGAATGCACTCAGGTCGAGCGCGAGGCATCGACCGAATTCAAGGACGCTATGGTCGCCATGAACGTCATGGGCGAGCTACGGGACGGGTTTGATCCCGACCGGCTGAAGATCTTCAGCGGCGAGCATTTGCGCTGCACCCGCAAGGTCTTTGGCCTTTCGAACTGCTGCAGCGGCAAGGGCGTGCCGCTTCTCACGCCGTTCCTGTGCGACCGCGAGGACCGTGAGGTCGACAAGCGGGATGATGAGGGTCTGTGCCGCTTTATCGGGACCTATTGCTCAGCCCGCGTCCTCGGCGTCTGCGTGACCCGCAAGCAGTCATACTGCTGCTACGGCAGTAAGCTCGTCCGGATTCTGAATGAGCAAGGCAAGGCGCAGCTTGGGATGCGGTGGGGGACGCCGCAACGCCCTGACTGCGAAGGTTTCTTGATCGCCCAGTTCCAGCAGCTTGACTTGAGCCGCATGGATTTTCGGGAAGTTTATGCCGAGTTCGTTGATGCGGCAAAGCTGCCTGACGAGATCGATATGTCGATCCAGATCCAGCAGAAAATCCAAAGCTACTACAACACGAACGGTGGGACCTGACCCATGAGCGGTGCTGATATTCTTGCCTTCCCGCATAGCGAGCCGTTTCCGCCCGCGCAGGTGCTCGATCTCGCGGTCAGTGTCGCCATTGGTCGTGATCTGGCGCGCAGCGAGACCGAGATGTTCGCGCTCATCAAGGACTGGTTCTTGCGGCCTGCGACCGTCGGCGAATTGGCCGCATCCATCCGGCGCCTTCTTGACTGTGGATCGATCAGGCGAGTGAACGATGGCGAGTTCGACTTTTGCCTCACCCCAGCAGGTGTTGAGGCGACCACCACCCTATCGGGGGGAATGATCCGGATGATCGACCGGGGCCGCGGTTATTTCAAGACTGCCTTCCTCTTGCAGATGCTCGACCTTGAAAAAGGAAAATGCCCATGACGAGATTAGCGCTCCTGAGCCTTGCGGCAGCCCTCGGGGCGGCGGCTGTCCCCTTGCTCGCCCAGCCACCGGTTGATGCCAATCGCGATGCGTTCTACTGCGACGAGCGCAAGCTTGGGAGCTGGTTTTACTGCAACTCGGAGGAAGCCAAGCGCAAGGCGCGCGAGCAGGCAAGGCCCGCATCGCCAGCCATTCCTGCGACCGAGCGCATGGCTCAGATTACGGCGAAGCTCGATGAGCTCAAAGCACGGGCCATCCTCGAGCCAACATCAGAAAACATCGTCAGCTATATCCGGTTCCAGCGTGAGCAGCTCGACCGTGCTTCGACATTCGCGGATGTGTGGGGCCGCTCGATCTGGCAGAACCCCGATCTCGACTATACGCTCGAACGGCCTGTTTCGACTCTCGCAAAACAGACTTGGGCGGAGGATCGCAAAGCCCAGCGTGAAGGCTCGATGGCGGCGCTCACCGAGCGCTACGGGGTCTTCTATTTCTACTCCTCGTCCTGCTCGGCTTGCCGAACCTTTTCGCCGGTAATGCGGGCACTATCCGACACATACGGGCTAGAGGTGCTCGCGGTCTCGATGGATGGCGGGCCCAACGAAGCGTTCCCCAATTATGTCGTCGATAGCGGCCAATACCAGCGCATGGGCCTTCAGGGCGGCGCTGTTCCAGCCCTGGTTCTTTTCGACACCCAGACAAGGCTGCCGATTCCGATCGGTTACGGCGTGATGGCGGCCGACGATGTGATGCAGCGCATTTTCTACCTCACCCAGATTGAGCCCGGGAGTGACTACTGATGGCACGCCAGACCAAGCGCGGCTTTGCCGCCCGCCTCTTCCGCTCGTCGGGGACGGCGCTTGCCGTAATTGCCGCAGCGAGTTTCGCTGCAGCCCCCGTCAGTGCCAACGTCGGCTCGGAGCTCAATAGCTTCTTCGACGACATGGGCGCTGCCGCCAATGCCACCGGCCCCGTCGCCTATCAGGGCCAGTCGGCAGGCTATTACTCGGGCGGCAACATCTGGACCCGCTTTCCGCAAAAGAACGTGAACCCGGTCAATCTCCAGTTGCCCGGGGTCAAGGCCGGATGCGGGGGCATCGACGTCTTCTCCGGCAGCTTCTCCTTCATCAACACCGATGAGATCGTGGCGATGCTCAAAGCGACTGCCAACAACGCGCTGGGCTTTGCCTTCCAGCTCGCGATCAAGTCGATCAGCCCGCAGATCGCCTCGACCATCGAGGAGATGGCACAGAAGGTTCAGCAGATGAACCAGTTCAACATGAACAGCTGCGAAGTAGCGCAAAACCTCGTCGGCGGCTTGTGGGGCAAGTCCGATCGGATGTCCTCCGAGATTTGCAAGTCGGTCGGCAACAGCCAGGGGCTGTTCTCCGATTGGGCCAAGAGCCGCCATGAATGCGGGACAGGGGGACAGCGAGCCTCGACGATCGCCGCCAACAGCGATCCCGACATTCCTGCACAGAGTTACAACTTCACGTGGGAGATGCTCAAGCAAAGCTACCCCAGTTTCTCGACCGAGTTCCGCGAGTACCTCATGACCTTCGTCGGAACGGTGATTTTCTACCAGGATGGCGATGCCAGTGGCAAACGCGGGTTCCAGTTCGTGGGGCAGGGCGACCGCGCCCTTTTGACCGCGCTTCTGGACGGCACCAGTTCGGTCACGATGCTGAATTGCGATACCAACGACAAGTGCCTCAACCCGACCACGCAGGCCATGTCGATTTCGGCATCGCAGGCGTTGAAACCCAGGGTCCGGGCGATGATCGAGAGCATGAACGCGAAGGTTCGCAGCAATGCCGCGCTCACCAGTGACGAGATTGGCTTGCTCGGGGCGACCACGATTCCGCTCTACAAGATCATGACGGTCAACGCTGCCGCAACCCTCGGCGGCATGACCAGCAACGACATGAATGATCTTGCCGAAATCGTGGCGATGGATCTCCTCGATGCACTGGCGCAGCAATATTATGGCTATGCCTCGCGCGGGGTCGGGACCTTCCAGAACGCCAATGAGGAAGCTCTTTCGCAGTGGCGCGATCAGATCAATTCGGTGCGTCAGGTCCTCGACACATACTCGCAAGGCATGAAGCTGCGCCTCGACCGGACCCAGCATGTGGTTCAGCGCGCGGTGTTCCTTGAGGGCACGCTCAGGAACAATCTGTCGCCGCAGATGTCGGCCGCGCTGTCATTCAGCACGTCGCTTTCGCGTCAGGGCATCCAGTAAGGACCGCGTGCCATGATGGAGATCTTCACGATCGGCGGAGGCGAATACATCGTCAATGTCTTCAACGCGGTATCCGCTTGGACAGGGGGAGGGGGTTTTCGCTCGCTGCTGCGCGTCGTGATGGTCATGGGCTTGATCTACACCCTGCTGGTGGTGGCGTTCAGCCTCAACTGGCGTGCCTGGTTCAACTGGTTTCTGGGGGCGACGCTCATGTACGGCGCCCTCATCGTACCTACGATGACGGTGAGGGTTACCGACCGCCTCAATCCTTCCTTGGCACCCGCTACGGTCGCAAACGTCCCTCTGGGACTGGCAATGATAGCCTCGGTCAGTTCGACTGCTGGTGATTGGCTCACGCGCACGGCCGAGACGGTTTTCGTGATGCCGGGTTCGCTGCAGATGTCGAGCAACGGCATGATCTACGGCGCGCGCCTATGGGACCGAACCCAGGACTTCCGGATCCGCGATCCCCGCATCAGCGCCAATCTTGAAGAGTACATGAAGCAGTGCCTGTTCTACGATATTCTGCTCGGCTTCAAATCCTTCGACACGATCGCGGACTCCAACGATATTCTGACGGAGATGGGGCCGGGATCGCCTGCGCGGGGGATGAAGTTCATCCCCGAAAGCGGCTCTCCTACCATCGTCACGTGTCAGGCCGGTTATACGGCGATCGCCACCGGCGTTACGACCTATTCCGACACGGCACTCGAGGAAGAAGGTCGCAAGATTTTCCCAGGGTTAACCCCAGCGCTCGCGCGCTCGAAGCTGATTGCGGACCTTCCGATTGTCGCCAGCCATTTCCATGGCAGTTCGCAGACCGCACAGCAGATTTTCCAACAGCGCTCGCTCGTCAACGCCTTCCTTCAGGCGCGCGCCAACCTCGGCGCGGCCGATGGTGACACCTTTGCTGTTCTGCGTGCAGAGGAGCAGGCCCGCAACACCTATACGTCGATAGCGGAGCAGGCCATGACTTGGGTCCCGCTCCTCAACATCGTGCTGACGGTCGTCTTCTATGCGATGTTCCCGGTGATCTTCCCGCTCTTCCTGATACCGCGCAGCGGCACGCCTGCGCTGAAGGGATACTTTACTGGCTTCTTCTACCTGGCCGCCTGGGGACCGCTCTACGTGGTCCTGCACATGTTCATCATGGACCGGACGGCTGATGCGATGAACGCGACCTCGCCGGGCGGGGTGACGATGGCCGGGATGGCAGGCATCGATGCCGTCAACACGGATACGGCTACGATTGCAGGCTTCCTGATGATGTCGATCCCGTTTCTGGCTGCGGGCATGGCCAAAGGCGCGATGGCGGTTTCGTCTCAGGCAACTTCGATGTTGGCGCCTGCCCAGTCTGCGGCCGAGGCTGCGGCGGTGGAGCGCACGACCGGGAATTATGCCTACGGCAACGAGAGCTATATGAACCTCTCGAGCTCCAACCGTCAGTCTGATCAGTGGAACACGGCACCGTCTTTCTCCGGGGGCGCGCCGATCATTTCGAGCGTAGGTGCGAATGCCGCGATCACCCGAACAACATCAGATGGGTCGACGGTTTACGATACCTCACCTGCGATGAGCCGCCTCGCGTTTGCATCCTCTGTCAGCCAATTCGCGAATGCTGAGCGCCAGCAGACGCTGTCCGAACTGGAAACTGCACGCAATACGCTGAGCGAAGAGCGTTCCCGCGCGCTATCGTTGGCTGATCGAACGTCGAGCCGGCAAACGACCGGCACCCGCAATTCCAGCGGTTCCGAGAGTTCTGCAGGGTTCCGGTCGGGCGAGAACCTTCAGCGGTTTGACAACCAGTCGCTTGATGCACGCGACACGGTCTCGGAGAGCGATCGTGTAAGTTCCTCGCAGGGTGCCCAGCAAAGCAATACGGATCGCCTCGAAACAACCAAGGGTGGCTCGCTGAGCGTTGGTGGTTCAGCGGGACGCGGCGGTAATCGCGCTGCAAATGGCGAGGGCGGAAGTGGGGCGAATGGTGCCATTGGCGGCAACGTTCAAGCGGGGATTAGTGGCGCTCGTGCGCGGCTAGATACGGTCACCCGAGGAACTGAAGCCAATCAGAGCCAGGGCTTCGACTCATCGACATCTGACAATCGTTCGAATGGATCCAACGCAACGCAGGACAGCGGCAGCTATTCGCAGAGCGGCAGCTTCAGCCGGAGTGAGGGGTACTCTGAGGCGGCCTTTTCCCGGGAACAGGCTCTTGAGGACGTTCGGCGGATTGATAAGCGCATTGCAGCGATCGACGAGGTCTCGAAATCCCTCAGCAGCAATACCTCGAGCAGGGGTGGCTATGGGTCCAATCTCTCCTTTGACCTCAGCCAGATTATCGCAAGCCGGTATCAGGAAAAGGCGGCTGAACTGGGGCTGACGGCACCGAGTCTGGCACGCACAGATCTTAGCCCCCAAGAGCAGGCGACTGCTGAAGTGGTCGCGCGGGCTATCATTGCCGACTACTATGATCAGCGCGTGGCGCCATTCAATGATCTGATCCCAGAACCTGGTTCGCTTGTTGGCAATGTTTCGGGCCCGGGCGCATTTACGGAGACAGACTTACGCGGACAGGGTCCCCGTCGTTCAGTCGGATCGCCGCGCAATCTTGTAGATGGGGCGTCGGACAGCGCGATCAGCGATCGCATCGATGAAGGCGGTCAGTCTCTCGGACAGCGTTATGAGACCAATGTCACGCGATCCGGCCAGCGCCGTCAGGATTTTCAGCAGGATCGAAAAGGTGAGGGCGGTGCCGACGATCGCTTCAATCAACGCTTCTATGACAAAGATCAGCGTTGATTGTCTGAGCGCTCGATCATCCCAATCGGCTACCAGCTGAGAATAGCGACTACGAGAAAGGCAATCGACAGCACGAGGGCAAGGACTGAGCCAGCACCTGTGTTGGTTCCGCAGTAGGTCAGATCCTTTGTGTCGTCCTCAAGACTGCCATAGCTTCGTCCAAGGTCACTCACCGATGCGCCTCGCGAGGTATCGCCGGTCATCACAGCATAGGTAATCGGATCCATGTTCGATCTGTTGTTGAAATCGTCCATCGGCGTTCTCCTAGCCTTTCCGTAGCGTTTTTACGCCAAAAAGACAATCATAGGTTCAACGCTGCGAGGGGTTAGGAGTCGATTGCCGATTCGATTTGTATCAGCGATTGCGTGGGGTGCCAGAATCATACCAGAAGGGGAGCGGTTACGCTGAATTCAAGCGAGCCGTTGAGAGCATGTTATCGAAGACTGACGCGACATATCTCGATCTTCGAGAGCGCATTCTATTTGGCGAGCTCAAGGCTGGAGCACCGTATTCTGCCCAGGATATGGCTGCGCACTACGGGCTTCATATCAATATGGCGCGCAGGCTGCTGGTCGCCTTGAAGGTCGGCGGCTATCTTACCCGCTCGGGCACGTCCTATGTCATCTCAACATTCTCGCAGAGCCAAGTTGAGGAATGGCGCCTTTCGTTGGGCGCAATCGTCGAGATCGGGGCAGTCCGGTTGGCGCAGTCCGGGGGTGGAACTCTGGGCCCACTCGCGGCATTCATCGACGAACGCATTCGAAACGTCCCTGTGAAACATGAGGACTTCTTTCTCGGTGCAATGGGGCTCACGCATACCGTCCTGGGTGGCAAGGAAAGCACCCTTGCCAACCTTGTCTCGCAGTTCATCCCCCAAGCCTTTTTCCGCCTCCTTTGGATGGCAGACTCTTACGCTGTTCGCACAGGGTTTCTGGTCGAGGCAAGCGACCGCTTCCTTGATGCAGCGAGGTCAGGCGACCTTGCGGGCGTTCGCGCGGCTAGTCGAATATTCTTCGATGGCATCGCTCCTTCGCTCCAAACGCTCATCGAAAAAATGGGCGAGGGCATCTATCCCGTGAACGACCGTCAGGATGGATTCCAGACGATCGAGGACAACATCGCGGGCTATCCAACCTATGCGGGCAGCTCCCGCACTTTCTCGCCGATCATCGAGCCTCTTGCGGAGGTCGGTCAGGCCGCCTTGCCGCTTTGTTGATTGCTGAGTGGGATGCCTTACGCGTTCACGGGCTCTCTCGGGTGGATCCGCATGGCCACAGCTTCGGCTGCGCAGTCCCGCGGTTCGGTCGTCCCGATGAGGTCCACAATGACAATAGCTGAACGTTTCATGCCATCGAGGTCAGCCGTTTCAAGTCGGGCTGCGACGGCATAGGCTACCGCCACACTGGCGTGTTTGACGTATTCTTCCATGAGGCGTAGCTCGCCGGTGGCGCTGACGACTGCTAGCATCATCCTGTTGTGAGCAAGGCTAGTCGCAACCACGTCCCCGCCATTAGCTTCTTTGAGAAAGTCGTCAGCCAAGTCGCGGATCTCGGGCAGCGCCGGGGCGCAGTCCATGGAAGACAGCCTAATGATTGCTGCGGCTTCGATTGCTGCGAGCTCGGCTACCTTATCGTCGAGTTCCTTGCCACTGGGTTGGTACCATTTAAAACGGGACCAGTCCGTATTGATGAAGCCCGTGCTCCGCAACTCCGCAAAAGCGGCGGCACCCCAGTCTTCGTCTAATCCCACGATCGCGGCGAGCGACGCCGGGTCAGTGCTCTCATATCCAAACTTGGAACTGATGCTGCAGCGCCGAATTTTCTCGATGCACGCGTCAAGGCTGATCGCCATGCGATTGGCTGCTTCCTGGTAGAGGTCGATCCGCTTCGCCATGCGGCAATAGTAACATGACGGCAATTTCCTTCAATCGGCCTTTGGCCAATCGCCTCCGTGTACCTCACGCTCGTATTTCGAAATGCGTTTCCACTCGATGGCGACTTCGTCAAACCCATCGTCCAAGAACAATCGCTCGCAGAGGCGGTCAATTTCGTGCGGGTCTTCGGGCAAACTCCCGTCCTCGCGGTACCGTGCGACCGCTTCCATTACTTTCAGAACGTCGTGGTAGTTTGTCATTCAATGCTCGTGCCGATTCTGCATTATACAATTTTTGCTACTCGGCACATATCAAAATAGTCTCTCAGAATAATCGGCATTTATCCGCATTCAGGAACATTTCGTCGACAGAATGAAAAATTACCCTTAAAAGTTACCGCCTCTTGTATCTACCATCACGGATGGAAACCAGTGTTATGCTGACAATTTCCCTAAGTGCACACCTCGTAGGTCTGGCGAAAATTGGCGTGGTCGGCCTTGATAGGCTAGCAACACGCAAGTGGCCAGGGCGCTCATTTCTGCCTGCACATAATGTCGAATAACATGGCCCAGTGGTCAGACCTGACAGTCTCCAGTTTCGTATTCATGCTACCCGTTTCGGGCGCAGCCACAGATGCTTTATCCCATCACATAGATTGGCTACAGTATCTGATAGGCGCCGATCGCCTCTGGCCCAATCTTCTCTCCCCATACCGCTCGCCTTCACCCCGCCGGAGGACGCGCCGAGCGAGGGCAACGTGCTGCAGGGGGCAAAGCTCGCCGGCGCCAACAAGATCATCGGGGTCGATATCAACCCCGATCGTGAGGAATAGGGCCGCCGCTTCGGCATGACCGATTTCCTCAATCCGAAGGGCATGAGCTGTGGGGATACCGTCGTCAAGATCGTCGCGATAACCGATGGCAGCGCGGACTATACCCTCCATGCGACCGGAAACACCGAGGTGACGCGCACCGCGCTGGAAGCCTGCCACCGCGGCTGGGGCCCCTCGATCATCATCGGCGTCGCCGAGGCGGGTAAGGAAATCAGCACTCGGCCGTTCCAGTTGGTCACCGGGCGCAACTGGTGCGGCACCGCGTTCGGCGGCGCCAAGGGCCGCAGCGACGTGCCCGAGATCGTCGACATGTACATGACCGGCAAGATCGAGATCAACCCGATCATCACCCATGTCATTGGGCTCGAAGAGATCAACACCGCGTTCGACCTGATGCATGCAGGGACGTCGATCCGTTCAGTGGTCGCCTTTTCATGAGGTGGAGCACATTTATTTGGTAACCGCAGCCTGTTGTGGCGACAATGAATTGTCGCGATCAAAGCGCTATTTGGTGGCTTAAGTAACTGTCCGAACGAGCAAGGCTGATAAGGCGGAGATTGCTTTTTTTTGCTTGCTGTTCCGCCATTGCGGACGCTGCAGAAATTGTTACGAGCACTGGACACTGCGCGACGACTGCCTTTTGCACCAGTTCATAGCTGCATCGCGCAGTCAGAACGACAAAGTGGTTGGGCACCGCGAAGCCTTCCCGCGCCGCAGCGCCAAAAAGCTTGTCTAGCGCATTGTGCCGTCCGATGTCCTCGCGCACCAATACGATCTCTCCGTCTGGCGTGCAAAGAGCAGCGGCATGCGCTGCCCTGGTCACTTTTCCCAGTACCTGTTGGTCACTCAAAGAGCTGGTGGCACGGAAGATAGCTTCAGACTGCAATTCAAGTGTCGATCGAACAGGAGGGAGCGGACGCATAACCTGTTCGAGGCTTTCGATCCCACAAAGTCCGCAACTGCCCTCTGCGAGTCGTAACCGCACACGCTCAATTAGCGGCGCTGCGCTGTCGCTGTTCATTTGTATCCGCAGCACCCACCCTCCTGCTTCCACGGGAGTAGCAACGGCCCATGCCATCTCGGTTGAAGAAGAGATTAACTGCTCAGAAAGGCAGAAACCCAAGGCGTAGTCCTCCAGATCCGATGGCGTTGCCATCATCACGGCATAGCCGAGACCATTGATCTCGATGGCGACCGGTGTCTCTTCGATAAGTACCCGCCTTATGTCATGGGGCGGCGATCCATCGGCAAAATGCTCGCGAAGCTTGAAAGAGCTGGCACCGTCAACCATGCGAGATTGTCAGCCGGGATAGGGCCTCGG